>JAABUZ0100007564.1_pt1 | contig 13061 bp, 11 predicted proteins | sample 5562091 | NCBI WGS metagenome assembly JAABUZ01 (sample SAMN12813069, study PRJNA571459) | rock metagenome | isolation source: Antarctica rocks | place: Antarctica: Victoria Land, Linnaeus Terrace sud | collected 2015-12-21 | reverse complement strand
GATGTCTTTGTAGTACTGGGCGATGTTCACTAACTTTCTCCCTATCTGTAGCGAACTGCAAACAGAAACACTCAAAACTGCAAACCAGGTGATGCGTGAAACCACATTAAGGCTCTGACGCAATTTTGATGATAATGGTTTCTATGTCTGTAGAGGAAGAGAAAAGAACGGAGAAGCTGGATTACGCAAAGGGGGAGTTGTAGTAGATGCTTAGGGCCAAGCTAGAGGATAATTACTTGAGCAAAAGAAAGCAGCTATTGCTACTTCCCAAGCGACCAAGCAGCCAATTGTAGTTTACCCTTCATCGTCTTCATGGACTCTTCAACAGCGCTGTGCTCAAAGCCGCTGTGCATCTTACAGTTCTGGCAGCGACGGTCCTGGCGGCTCTCCCAGTAAGTCCAGTCGGTCTGATCCCAGAAGTCGTCCCAGTTCTCAAAATAGCCCTCGCCTTCAATGAGATAGCAGGGAGCTTTCCAGCCCTTTGGCGTATAATTGACTGTGGACCAGGGGGAGCAGGGCAATTCCCGCAGACCCGCTGCAAACTCCATGAACATCGGAGTGGCGTTGAGCTTGTACTGGCTGGAGAACTCGCGGATAGCGCGGAATTTTTCGTGGATTTGCTCCTTGGTGAGGAAAAGATCGCTCTCTACACTCTCATACTCATAGCCGGGCGCAACCAGGATACCGTTTGCCTTCAGCTCGTCCACTAGTTGGCACAGCGCTTTCACCTCTTCCACCTTCGTTTCCTTATAGACAGTGGTATTAAGGTAGACGTGGTATCCGAGTTCCTTGCCCTTCTGGATCATCTCAATGGCTTTGTCGAAAACGCCCTGACGGTTACAGACGAAGTCATGAGTCTCGCGCATCCCGTCGAGATGGATCATTAGGAAAAGATGATTGCTTGGCGGAATTACGCTGTAGAGTTTGCTGTCAAGTAGGAGAGCATTAGTGCAGAGGATGATGTATTTGTTCCGGGCAACCAGACCTTTGATTAGTTCCTTGAGTTCGGGATAGAGGGTGGGTTCACCGCCGCAGATATTGATAATGGGCGCACCACAGTCGTCCACAGCATTGAAGCAGGTTTCCAGTGTCATGCGGTCTTTGAGCTTACCTGTGTGACGTTCGACCGAGCAGCCAATACAGGCTAGGTTACAAGTGTAAAGCGGTTCGAGCATCAGCACTGTCGGATACCGCTTCTGTCTAGCTTTTTCCATTCTGGAGCGGTGCTTGGTCTGAGCCATAGTAAAACCGATGGGGAAACGCATACTCCTCCTTAAGATTTGCTAAACCCTTCACAACCAACTACAGAGCTGTCGGTCTAAGATTTATGACGAGTTTGTTGTGTTTGGGTAATTATGACAGCTCATTCGTATTTGTCAAGCTAAATTGACTGTCTAAGTGTATTGATGTTATGTCTCAACCGTCGTCCATGCGTCGCCTACCTAAACAGCAACGAGGTAAGCAACGAGTAGAAAAAATTCTGGATGCTGCTGCTGAGATTTTTATGGAAGTGGGTTATGAGGCTGCAACAACCCACGAGATCGCGGCTCGCGCCAACACAGCAGTTGGGTCACTCTATCAATTTTTTCCCGACAAATCAGCGATCTTCCATGCACTAGAGGTGCGCCATGTTGAGCGGGTACGGGCAATGTGGGTTGAGGTCAATCAGCCTACGCTCGTTCAGCTTCCGCTGAGACAGATGGTTCGTAAATTATCAGCGGCGGCAGCCGAACTGCTGGAGCAACCCACATCTCGCGTGATTTTTGTCCAATTCTTCACAGGTCGAGAGATCTTCCAGACGATTGACGAGAGCTTCACGGCTGAAGCCATCAACTTCACGGCTAGCTTACTAAAACAGCGTAACTCTACCTTAGATGATGAACAGTGTAGCCTGCTAGCCGAGGTCTGCGTTCATTGCAGCAATACGTTATATCAAGTCGGGTTAAATGCCCATAATTAAGCCACTGACTCTACCTCAGGCCACCAGTGATAGAAGGTCAAACCTCGAATCAACTGCTGTTGCTTTAGCAACCGGCGACATCGTTGCTCCACCAACTCTTCCACCTCGGCTATGGTCTCAAAGGCAATGTTTGCTAACGGCTCATCGACTAGTGGCCACAAGCGTTCAGCTGGTTGCACCTCTGGGGAATATGGCGGCAGAGGCATCAGGTGGATGCCCTCAGGCACTTCCAACTGCTGACTCATGTGCCACCCGGCTTGGTCTAATGGCAGGATAATATGCTTGTCCTTGCCCACACGAAAATGCTGAGCAAAATCCTTGAGGACGCGACTAAACAACTTGGTATTGACATAGGGTAGAATCCACCAATAAGTCTCTCCCGTTTGAGGTTGAACAAAGCCGTACAGCCATAGCCACTCTCGTTTCCAATTGACCGTGGCGACTGCTTGCTCCCCCTCTTCCACCCAGATGCGACGACTCACTGGTTGTAAGCCAATCCGATGCTCATCCTCACACCAGACCTCGACGTCGGCGTCGGGATGCTCGGCTTGAATCCGCTTCAGTTCCTGAGTTAGTTTTTTTTTCCAAGCCTCTTGCGCCTCGGGGTCTGCTTCCTGATGCTCAGGACGGGGCACTCGCAGTCGTAGTCGCATCTGCTTGAGATATTCCCACCCTTGTTGACGGCTGACACTTTGCCCAATTAACTCGCTCAGGTAGTCGCCCACTTTGCGTCCATTCCACAATCCCCCATCGGGAGCAGGCCCCCTTAATGCCTGCAAAAGATTCGCTTGCTGCACATCATCCAGCTTCGGTTTGGGACCGGGGTTTTGATGGCGGAAGTCTCCCAAGGTTTCTGGCCCGACACGGTTATAGCCCCAAACTAATTCGTAAATCCAATTGCGGCTGTAACTGGTAATCGCTGCCACTTCTTCCGTGGGGCGACCACAGGCCAGTAACCAAATGATTTGGTAGTGGGAACGTGCAACTGGGTCTTTAGCCTGACGGTAACGGCTTTCCAGTTCGTCCAGGCTCAAGTGGGGGGCTATCGTGATCCGTTTTGGCATGCGGCAACATAGAGGCGCGAGACAGCTCTTTACATTATACTACGGCTATTCAAACCGACTTGATATTAATCCTGATTAGCTTACGTAGCGACGAGTACCATCGCCAGCGGCTGGTGCAACAGATTGAGGATCTGATCGTGTCCTATCTGAGTCCCCATATTGGGGACGAGCTATTGCACAACAAAGTAATGGAAGTAATGAAATGTCCTAACTGCAAATCCGAGCAGCTTTCTAAGAATGGTCATCGGCATGGCAAGCAGCGTTATTTTTGCAAGGCATGTGGTAAGCAGTTCCCAGAGACATATGCTTTTAGGGGTTACTCCGCTGCGGTCAGACAGCAATGTCTAGATTTACATCGTGGAGGAATGGGCTTTCGAGAGATTGAACGACAAATAGGAGTTTCCCACAACACAGTCATTCACTGGATTAAGCAAGCAGGGGATTTTGACATTCACAAAAATCATCCCAACTGAACCGCACAGGTGAGCAGTCAGTTTGAAGTGCCAGTCTTTCCAAGTGTCTGAAAGCTTTTGAGTGATTCTCTCTATCTGTAATCACTCAAAAGCTGAAGTTATGTCTATCGGAAATCAAGCTAGACCGTTTAGTTTGCACTCTATACCAGCTTCGCGCTTATCCACCCCTAATGGGAGACAATCTTCGCTCCGTGGTCATTGCCACATCTGTAACGTGGTCTTCACCATTACCTAGGAACTAAAAGAAGTATACGAGCTGTAACGAGGTGCCATCTGGTTGATCAAGTCTTGTGTAGAAGGGGTTTCAAGCTGACTGCATGTCCTTGTACAAGCGGAGTAGCCTTCACGCAAGAGCGCAGTGGTGGAAGGCAGACAAGAGAGCTGCTTCTACTGTGCAGATGGCACCTGGTTGCAGCTATGCTCTCACTGGGCCGAATTGCTGCCCACCCATCACCGCTGCATCCGCCGAGGCCACACCCAAATATTTCGGGGCGGGGGGCCGCGCTTTCTTCAGGCTGGGCAGATCACCTCTGCCTCTGACCGACAAGTGTCGCCCCAGACTGACCCGTAAAGAGCGGACCCTCGGCCCACCCCACAGATAACTGAAGTCTGCACAGCTCATCGGCTGAGGCCCCGACCGCGCTCTTGTTTCTTCCGTTCCCGCTCAAGGTCTTGAGTCTGCTTTAACTCCTGCTGATGACGTTGCATCTGGAGCTGGTAAGCAGTTAAGTCCTTCTGCCTTGCTGCAATGGTCTTTTCTGATAGCGGTAGACCACGCTGGTAATCAGCCGTGACCAAAAGAATCCGCTCCACATAGGATGCAGGTGGGTTGTCGCCGTCGAGTTCGGGGCTGAAATGGGGGAGGTCGGCCAACCCATCATAGAATGTGAATTTTACGTGTTTGGGAGCCAACGATGCCGCCGCGCGAAGGAGGTTAGAGTTGGTCGAACCGGCGCGAAGGCTGCCGGAAATGGCTAGAATTTGCATAAGATTTTCTCTTTTTTCCCACAAGTTACTTTTTCCCTACTGCCCCTAGCTACACAAATACCCCCCGGCCTGCTGCTTACGCTGGACGCGGACATCCGAGCCTGGGAGCGCGCTAATTATCTAAAGAAGTAATACCTTTATACAATTAAACGATAAAGTGATTCAGGTATAGTCAAAGTCAGTGCGCGAGGGAGTCAGACTCGGATTCTCCCCGGTTGGAGCAATTTTATTAGTGTTTTATGGTTTAATACCTTTAATAATTAACAGTATTAGCACTTAAGGGCATTGTAGGTGAAGCGGAATAGACATCATCGCCCGGTTCTGCTGGATTGTTTAAAGGTCTAATACCTTGATGACATCAAACAATCAAGCAATTTAGGTATTAGGTATGTTGAAGGTGGCTGTGTTCAATCTCAAAGGCGGCACCGGGAAAAGCACGACGGCGCTTTCCCTGGGTGCAGCTATGGCAGGACCCAAGCGTAGAGTGTTGCTGATTGACCTCGATGGACAGCGGACTCTTTCATTTGCCCTGGGTATGGACGGACAGACTCCTACAGCACTCGATTGGTTAACATCGTCGGGGCTGTTTACTCCCCTGGCAACTTCGACGAAAAATCTTTCGCTGATTCCTGGAGATATCGGCTTGTTTCGCATTCTGGCTGAATCAGACTTGTTTACTCCAGCACTGTCGAGGTTGGCTGGCTTCTTCGATCTGGTATTGATGGACTGTCCGCCTAGCTTGAGTGTTGTATCTGTGCAGGCCATTCTGAGCAGCTCACGCGTCCTGGTGCCAACCTTGTGTGAACCCGCTGCACTGAGGGGTTTCTCTGAAGCTATCGCTCTGATTCGAGATGAAAGACCCGATATGCCGATTGAGGCTCTACGAGTGCGCTATAAGCCCCGATTGGTTCTGACACGCGAGTCGGATGAGTTACTAATCGAGTCATCGGTGGAGATGAACTACCGACTTCTACACACCGTGATTCCTGAAAATATCGACGTGGCTGAGTCCATCGCTCAGCAGAAATCTGTTTTAGACTACGCCCCTAAATCGAGTGGTTCCAAGGCTTATCAATCTCTTGCTAAAGAATGCAGCAAAGTGTGGAAGGTGTCATGACTACTAGAAAAGGGTCGAGAATGGTCGGTCTAGGAAAGCTGAGTGACTTTGGTCAAACGAGTAAGCCACAATCAGAGCCAGAGTCCGAGCCAACCGAATCAACTCAACGAGTTCTCAGGCCGGAACAGGTAGCTTCGCCTCCAGTCGGACAACAACAACCAGCACCGCCAGAGAAACTTGTAACCATCAACATCAAAATTCCTCGCACTCAGCAGAGCTGGTTAGCTGACACGGCACGCACCGTGCGGGACAACAACAACACCCCTGTTGCCCCAAATGAGCGGGTGTTCCCCCAGCACCTCATTGGTGTAGCCATAGACTTACTACGATCCACTGATATTGACTGGAGCCAAGTTAGAAACACAGAGGATTTGCGGCAACAGCTAAAACTATAAAGGCTTTATGTATTTATCATCTAATATCATTAACTACCTAAACAAAGGTAAGCCTTAAAATTCAGGGTAAGCTTGAAATTTCACTACTACTAAATTCTTGTTGGTTGAAGGAGAGTGTAGCCCTGCGTCACGTAGCACCTGGCTCTTTATGAGCTTTCGGTTAGCAGCAGCAGCCCGGCGTTGCTATGGTGGAGATACCCACCGAGCGGGTCCAATTGGTCAGTGTCGCTCGCCACTGTGGAGTCGCTCGCCACTTTAGAAGGGAATCCAAATGGCGCTTGCTCCAGAGGTGCGTAGACTACTTGACAAGTTAGAAAAACTGCACCCCCCTGTAATCACGCTTCCAGTTGAGGAAGCACGTCAGCTCAGAGAAGTAGTCTACTCAGAGCTTTGGGGGGAACGGGAAGCAGTTGCCGATGTGTCAGACCGGTTTATTCCTGGACCAGCAGGACCGATTCAAGTGCGAGTGTACCGACCAGTCGCCAGTAGTCCACTGCCTGTGCTTGTATACTTTCACGGTGGTGGCTGGGTAACTTGCAGCATTGACTCATACGACGGTTTGTGTCGAGCGCTCGCTAATGGAGTGAATTGTATCGTTGTCTCTGTTAACTACCATCTAGCACCTGAGTACAAGTTTCCGACTGCAACCGAGGATGCCTATGCCGCCACAGCCTGGGTTGCTCGTCATGCTCAAGAGTTAGGTGGGGACTCGACTCGCATTGCCATTGGAGGCGATAGTTGTGGTGGAAACTTAACAGCGGTTGTGGCTTTAATGGCACGGGAGCACAGAAGCCCACCGCTGGTATTTCAAATGCTTCTCTACCCCTGCACTGACTACGAGTTTGAGCGCCCCTCCTGTCTAGAGAACGGCTTAGGCTACTATCTGACTCTGGATGCCATGCGTTGGTTCTGGATGCATTACCTCAACAGCTCAGCCGATGCTGCACATCCCCATGCCTCACCCCTTCGCGCTCTCGATTTGAGTAACCTTCCACCCGCGCTGGTGATTACGGCTGAGTTCGATCCATTGAGGGACCAAGGAGAAGCCTATGCAATGCGCTTGCTCTCGGCTAACGTCCCCGTGACCTATAGATGCTACGACGGCATGATCCACTGTTTCTTGAGCTTTGCTAAAGAGCTTGAGCGGGCTAAAGAAGGACTCCGGGAAGTAATCGAAGCACTGCGGAGTGCATTTGCAAGTTTAGAGCCGCTTAAGCTATAAAGGGGTACAGCCGGGATACCTGCAAAATCGGCCACGCTGCAAAGAGGCATTGAGCCGAGATACGAGTAATTTCCGGCAAGATGGTCTGAAAACTCTTATCCTGTAAGCGTTTGAAGATTAGCTACATTATAGTCCAAAAAGTCGTTATTTACAACGCAAAACCAAGCCTTTTGAGGACATCTTGCAGGTTTTCGGCTATATCTCGGCTCAATGCCAAAAGGGGTGAACTGAGCAATCGCGCCAAAAACAGCGTTGTTTTATCCATTTGAGGAAGTCGCCATCCTGCCAATTCGAGCGCCAGAGTCGCTAACCTTTTTTTGACACAGTCAAACGGCTTCACCTACCAAGTCGGCTCAGGGCAGAACTCTTCCCCCAGATGTATCAAAAAAAGGGTTGAAGAGGGCGCTCGACCAGAGGTTCAGTTCGCGGTCGGGCGCTCTTTGTGGCGCTAGTCGAGTTCAGTCGAGCCCGGACGCTGGTGGGCGAATCTGCCCAAAAAAGATATAAGCCGACCCGGAGGCATCAAAGAGTTTGAACCGATGCTCAGAGCCTGCTAGATTAGCAACGGCAATGCCTTGATGAACCAAGTAGCCGCCAACCCACTCACCTGCACTCGATAGGATTTCGACTCTTTGAAGCTGGCGATTACTCCGCTGCTGCTTTGGTTTGGCTCTTAGTGGCTCTAGGGGCGATTGTTCTAGTGTCGGTTCCACTCTGGCAGGATCAGCAGTGGTTTCCGGTGGCAATGGAGTCGGATTAGATGCTACATTGTCAGCCTGGTTCACCTCAAGATGTGGCTGCTCACTGCGGATTTCAATGAGATGCTCCACTTCGAGCGGGGGATTTGGGTCGAGCTTTTGTGACTCGGTTGGGGTGGCCGCCGCCAACGGTGCAGTCTGATTGGATGCTACTACTGGGTTAGCGGAGTTCAAGTTAGTTGGGTAGGCGGCGTTCGTCGCGTGTCGCGGCTCTGGGTCTTTTTCGTCAATCGACTGTGGCTCAGTGGTGGGGGTCTCGACTTGCTGCTCCAACGCCGGTCCCGACTCGGTCAACACCACGCCTGGGGTAGCTTCTGCCCAAGCTACGATACTGAGGCGTAGGATTGCCGTCTTCCACATCAAGCGTTTGCGCTCCACCAACTCATCAAGCGTGGGCGGCTTATGCGACTCTAGCATCAGTGGATGCGGCGTATAGACCGGAACGCGATCCCCGTCGCGGCTTTTCGACTGCCGGGGCTTCCAACCCTGACGCAGAGCATTAAACAGAAAACCCGTCGCCGCCTGAGGGGTTTTGGCTCCAGTCGCGGAGTTTTCTATGAATGCTAAAATTGCTGATTCTAGATATTGTGGGTTATCTAAGATCGCGCTCTTGATGCGCTCTGCGTTCAGATCCGCGTTCAACTTCTCTAGCTGCGCCTGGTACTTCCAGAGGATGTAGTGCGCTGAGTCGTCCAAACCAGGGATGCGGATGGGTCGGGTTTGGTCTAATGGTGGTATGCGGTAGCGCTCGGTACGCTCTACTTCGGTGTTGAACGATGTTAGGAACTGTTGGGCGACATCAATCTCTTCATCGTTAATTAGAGATGTGGCGGCGGCGGCGTCAAATTGCTCCTGACTAGATATCTCTGTTAAGAGCGATTCAGCCTCGTAAAGTCCATCATCAGAGCGAGTATCGTTTTCATTGACTTGAAGTTGGAAACCCCCCACTCCCTGGCTACCCTCTTTCAATTCAATTTTTAAATCAGTCTCCAGATTTGATTTGGAAGTATTTAGAACTTCTTTGTATATAGATGAGACAGGCATTAGTGCAGAATGCATTGTGACAGACTTGCAGGATGCATTCTGCAAGTTTGCAGAATCGACGGTTTCAGGTTGTTTCAGGCGCTCAGGCTCATCACCATCAAAAGGATTGTAGACTAGGGGGGTTGAGTCAGATTTATGCCGACCGCGCTGGCGAACGCCCTTGGTGAACACTGGGGGACGCGGGTAAGAGCGGTTGAGGTCGAGTCCGAGGGGATTCCACCCTGTCTCTTGGGCTATCAGGTAGTAGTCCAGTGTGCTGTGCTTCGTGCGGTCGAGCGGGTTGCGGTTGAAGTCGTTGGACACAACGTAACCCCGTCTCTCTAGCGCTCGTCGGATTCGTCCCATTGTATATTCGGATAACCAGGGGAACTGTTCTTGCCACTCCCACTCCGCGTTATAGATCCAGTGCCACCCGTGTTTGTAGACGCCCACGTTATCCCTCTGCAACCAGTAGTGTAGCTGGGCGATGAACATTGCCTGTCTCTCCCCTAATGCCTGTGCTAGTAGCGGGGGGCATAGTCTCTCAGTGTGCCAGGTCTTGTGGTCTGGGTCGAGGGGTAAATCTAGTGAGTCTGGGAAATACTTCGGGAATACTTCTACTGCTGTTGCTGCAACCATAATGCCTCTAACGACTGTGTAGCGTGCGACAGAGGCTTTCGGGGTTGGGCTTAATCCTCGGCTGTCATAGCTTGAGCAAAATTTGTTCAATCTTGTTCAGCCATTTCCAGTGGGATTAAGTAAAATTGAGATGCTACGGGTTAGCCTCTATCGCACGTTTCTCAGTGCGGTGCTTGGTCGCCAAACTCTTCACACCGTCTGAGTAGGAAAAATTCCTGACCCGTGGCACCCTATTCAGTTTTTTCAATACCAAGCGACTCATTGAGCGCTTCTATCTAGGAAGCTTAGCTTCCATATGGAAGGAACAACTACAGAATAGCCGAATTTAGCAGCTTTAGCAAGTCCCCCAGGCTGAAACAATAGCTCTATGAGCGGTTGGCCGTGGAAATATGATAGTTTGTTATTAGTATCGTCAGTATCGTCAGTAGTTTCGGGAAGCATTGATATTGTGCTGGTTGAGCCGTGTATTAGTATCGTCAGCAATCGTCAGCAATCGTCAGTAGCGTTAGTAGTTTTGGGAAGCATCAATGATTGCGCTTGTTGAACCGAGTAGAATTGAGTTCAACCAAAAACTCACAGCTCTACTGAAAGAGTTGCGAGGCGATTGTTCTTTTCGAGAATTCGCTGCGACTATTGGGACGACACACACTAATGTCCGACAATGGGAGTCTGGAAAGGGCGAACCACGCTTGCGAGTGCTGGGGAAAATTGCGGCTCTTCGAGGTTGGACACTAGACGAGCTAATGGTCTATCTAGAAGGTGAGGAGCTACCCAAAGAACCGCGGATTCCACAGCTTTTGGCTGAGGTTCGCTCTCTTCCCTTCGAGGATGCGCTTCAAGTGGCTAAAGTTGCTTTGGAAACGATTGCCACCAAGGGAGAGTCTAGCAACGGGATACAGTTGCTTTCCTAAAGCTGTTGATGGGCTATCGTGCGCTCGCACTTTTGGATAGTCATCCTATAATTATTGTCAGGTTAACTGAGGGGTGACACAAGGCAGCAGCCTCTGGGAGACTTTTACCATAAATGGCATTGAGCCAGGATGTTTGGAAAAACCTGCATTCCGGGCCTCACTCATGCTTGATTTCTCGTTACCGAACACGGCTTTTTTGACCATACTGTAGCAAATTATCAAACCCAGACAGGACAAAGGTTTTCAGAGCATCTTGCAGGTTCTTACACGCATCTCGTTGCAATGCCAATAAAGCTCGCCAAGATTTTAATGAAAGAATATGCTTTTCTCGTATCTACTTCCTCGAATATACACCTTGATTTCACTAGCTTCTACATAAATCTGTCAGGCAGTCAGCCCCTATACTTAGTCAAGGAATTAACATTCAATTTGACTGGTGCAAGATGTGAGTAGAGACTTAACGGGAAAAGTCAGCATGTTTATGCAGTCTACGCTCACGAGGTGGAATGCCCAGAAGGAGAAGAGCCTGTTTCCTGGATGCTGCTCACCAGCGAAGAGGTCACTACTTTCGAACAGGCTAAAACGATTCTGAGGTGGTACGGCTATCGTTGGCGTGTGGAGGAATATCACAAACTACTAAAGTCTGGTTGCCAAGTTGAGCGCTTTCGACTCGCTGCGGAGGGTATGAAACCCCTATTAGGCTTCCTGAGTGTCATCGCAGCCGACTTATTGCGGTTGACCTATTTGCAGCGAACGCAGCCAGAGATGCCAGCCGAAGCGGTGCTCAACACAATCCAAATCCAAGTTCTCAAAGCAAAATCTGCTCAGCTACCCAAGTCCTTGACCGTTGCTTGGGCAGCTCAAGCGATTGCTCGACTCGGAGGCTATTTGGAACATCGCCGGAAAACGCCGATTGGGATTCAGGTACTGTGGCGTGGGTGGGCTAAATTACACGACTTAGTTGAAGGATGGCAATTGGCTGCTCAGACTTAGTAGGAAAAGTCAGCATAAACATGGAGTTTGCTGGCTGTGCCCAAACGAGTTGGAGATCGTAACTGCACTGGGCAGAATCTGACTGCGAGCAGTGCCGTGCGAGCCAAACGAGTTTTCGTTTCACTCAACTCCACTTCGTGATAACCCTGTATCGGTTCAGCTTCAAGCTTTTCCCATAAGCGATGCGGATCTTCTTTAAGGCTGCGGTCATGAGCAGCACGTACTACGACTCCAGTATGGGTGAGCTGATTTACTTTGTTGAAAACTTCTGAGATATCCCCTTCTCGGTCAAACACATGAATGACCCGAGTGGTTGGAGGAACTTGCTGTTCAACGGTGGTCATGGCTTCAACCCATCGATAGGATTCCTTCGCTTCAAAGGGTTGGGCACGCTTATCCTTACGAGTTTTGGCGCGTCGTTGTTTTTTCTGTTCAGGGGTTTCATCGCTGGGTAGCTTGGTACTATGGGGTCGATTCCAAACTTTCTGCCACAGTAGACCTAGCGGCTGACCTTGCTTTGGGTCAACGGCCAAGGCACTATGCAGCAGCAACCCATTTCCCCCATTGCCTTGAGACCCATAGCCATCCTTTTTCTCCAAAATTGCGCGATAGTCTAGGTAGGTCGTGTCCCCAACACTTAACACCAACACCTCTCTACTCACACTGCTGGCGGTTATTTTGCAGTGGGGCGCGATTATCTTTGCAAAGCTTGTTTTGGCATTCGCTAAGAACGCATAAGCGCGTTTAAGCTTCTTAGCGCTGTCGAAAACTGTTGATAGTGCCTGACCAAATTTCTGGCTCAGGGCTTCACCAATACTCAAGGCACGACGATTCAGGCGTAGATCACCCAACTGGCAGGCTCCAAAATTCTGATCCCATCTGGCTGTCTCCATTTTCTATCCCTTTCCTAGAGTTTGGGCAACTATAGCCCCACGCCAACGCCAAGGCCACTAACTACTGTCAAATCTGGGCTGTAGGACTTAGTAGGAAAAGTCAGCATGACTCCCCTTCGGGGAACGGGCGGCTTGTTGGGGAAGTTCTCCCCCAAACCCCCAGCGAAGCGCGAGCGTGACTTATAGTGCTGCTCGTTTTGGTGGCTATGGGGTGGGTTGAGGTCGGTTCCGCGCGCGGAACGTAAACTCATTGGGGCACGCCGGATGGAACGGGGTGGGGTCATGGCTGCGGTGGCTGGCTCTGCTCTGGTGGGAAATATTTCGGGCGCTCTCCTGTCCCTAACTTCCATCCTGTTATTTTGGCTAGGTATTTTTCTTCTGTCGTCTTCTCTGCTTCTGCCTGCCGCTTTAATGTGGTTGGCGATATGTCCAAGCGGCGCATTATTTCGGTTTTGCTCAACCCCTCTCTGGCTTCTTTGACTGTGTAGGTGAATTGAGCGCTAAGTAGTTAAACAGAATTGATTACAAAAATAAGTGGTAGAATAGATCCTGTAAAAAAATATGTAATTATAGCAACTTTAGATGATACTCATCCGCAAAATTAATCCTCTTTCTTTAAAATTACT
>JAABUZ0100007563.1_pt1 | contig 13062 bp, 11 predicted proteins | sample 5562091 | NCBI WGS metagenome assembly JAABUZ01 (sample SAMN12813069, study PRJNA571459) | rock metagenome | isolation source: Antarctica rocks | place: Antarctica: Victoria Land, Linnaeus Terrace sud | collected 2015-12-21 | reverse complement strand
GCGGTGGGGTACTGACCGGGGGCGGTGGGGCCGGGCGTTCGGTCGGTCTCTCCCACTGGGCCGTGACCGACAGGGGATACGACGGCAGGGGATGAACCGTCCGGGGATACGACGACAGGGGATACGACCGCAGGGGTGATACGGCAGGGGGCAGGGACGATCTGGTCTTGCGCTCTTCCTGCTTCATCACCCCTGCGGTCGTATCCCCTGCTGGAGTATCCCCGGCCGTTGTATCCCCTGCCCTGGTATCCCCTGCTCGTCACGGCCCCGCGCGACGGTCTCGCCTTAGATCCCCGGATCCACCGCCCCGCCCGTCCGCGCCAGCCTGACCTGCACTCCATCATTCAACCGCACCCGCATCGACGCGCCGTCGTTCAGACAGCCTTCGTAGCGCGCGGTCGCCGCGGCCACGCCGGCACCGGCCGCCGCGCCGCCGGCCGCGCCGATGATCGTGCCCTTCGCGTTCCCCCCGATGATGCGGCCGAGGATCGCGCCCGCGACCGCGCCGCCGATCACCTTCTGCGGATCCTTGCTCGCTCCCGCGTTCTTGACCCGCGAGACGTCGGCCGTCTCGGTCGTCGCGGAGACCGCGTACGTGTGCCCGCCGTAGTTGAGTGAGACCACGCGGACGCCGAGGTTGATCGGGTCGTTCGAGTTGCCGCTCCCGCTCACGCTCGTGACCTCGACGTTGGCCGTCGCGCCCGCGGGGATGGTCGCGCCGTTGGTGCCCGTCACCGCGTCGGAGAGCGAGGCCGTGAAGTGGTCGCCGACGCTCGCGTTGTTCGTGCACACGCGCCGGTTGGACGAGAGCAGAAGCGTGGTGCCGGCGGGGATCGTGCCGACCCCGCCGCGCTCGGCGTTGTTCGGGGCGGGACGTGTGCCCGCAGCAGACCCGGCGTCCGTGCCGGTCGCGGTCCCAGCCGCGGTCCCGGTCGCAACCGTCGGGTTGGTGCGGCGCGGCGCGGCCGAACTGGGCGACGGACGCGCGGGACGCTCGCGGATCACCTCGCGGATGATCTCCCGCCGCGGTGCCGGGGCGGCGGGCGCGGGGGTCGGCGTCGGCGCGGTCGCCGCAGGCGGCGTCGCCGCCGGCACGTCCTGGAGCTGCGGCTGCGGCGCGTTCTGCTGATTCGCCAGCGAGAGGTCGCGGGCGAGCGCGGTGTCGCTGTTCAGCGCGGACGCATCCTGGCGGCGCGCGTCGTTGCCGCTGCTGCACGCGGCGACGGCGAGCGCGCCGGTCATCGCGGCGAGCGCGACACCGCGGGAGGCGAATCGGCGGGACGTATATTGAGACATGCGGCAGATCCTGGGTGGTGGGGTGTGGCGGCGACGTCGATCGCGCTGCGAAGAGGACACGCGCGACCGGGGCTCACCCGTTGCGCCCCACGCGGACGCACACGCGGACGTGCATGTGGAAGTACCCGCGCCGCGCCGCTCGGTGCCGGGCCGTTGCGTACACCCGGTCGGCGTGGTGACCGTATGACGAAGACGGCCGCGGTCGGCGCAAAGCGGGTGCCAGCGAGTGTCACGTTGCGGCGGCTGATCCCCTTCTTACGCCCGTACACCGGGCGCCTCGCGTGGGGGCTCGTGCTCGTCGTCGTCGGCGCGGGGTTCGGGAGCGTGGTGCCGTGGATCCTGCGCGCCGCGATCGACGGCCTCGGCTTGGGCGCGCCCCCGACCCGCACCGGGCTCCTCGTCGGTGCGATGCTTGGCGCGGCGCTCGTCGGCGGCGCGATCCGCTACGGGATGCGCGAGATCCTGAACGGCGTGAGCCGCCTCGTCGAGACCGACCTGCGCGACGCGGTGTTCACGCACCTGCTCACGCTCGACGCGGGCACCGCCGCGCGCTGGCGGACGGGCGAGCTCATGGCGCGCCTGACCAACGACCTGAGCGCGGTGCGCATGGCGGCGGGCCCGGCGATCATGTACCTCGTCAACACGGTCGCGGGCGCGGCGTTCTCTCTCTACTTCATGCTGCGCATCGACGCGCGCCTGACCGGGCTCGCGCTGTTGCCGATGGCCGGGCTGCCGTTCGTGATGATCCGACTCGGCCGCCTCGTGCACGACCGCTTCGAGGCGGTGCAGGAACACTTCGGCGCGCTCACGACGCGCGTGCAGGAGAACCTCGCCGGGACGCGCGTCGTCCGCGCCTACCGGCAGGAGCGCGCGGAGGGCGAGCGCTTCGACCGGGACAACGCGGAGTACGCGCGGCGCAACATCGCGCTCGCCAAGCTCAACGGCGTGATGAACCCCGCGTTCGGCCTCCTCGCCGGCGTCGGCGCGGCCGTCGTGCTCGGCGGCGGCGGGACGCTCGCGCTCCGCGGGACGATCTCCGTCGGTGCGTTCGTCGCGTTCGGGCTCTATCTCGCGATGCTCACCTGGCCGCTCATCGCGCTCGGCTGGACGACGAACCTGTTCCAGCGCGGCGCGGCGAGCATGGCGCGCATCGCCGAGGTGCTCGACGCGACGTCGACGCTCGCCGAGCCGCCGCGCCCGCGCGCGCTCCCGCCGGCGGCCGCGGGGCGCGCGCTCGAGTTCCGCCGCGTTTCGTTCCACTACCCGCGCGCGGCGGGCGCCGACGCACAGGCGACGCCCGTGCGCTGGATCCTCCGCGACGTCTCGTTCTCGGTTCCGGCGGGCGCGACGTTCGGCATCGTCGGCCCGGTCGGGAGCGGCAAGAGCACGCTGCTCGACCTCGTGCCGCGCCTGTACGACCCGCAGGAGGGCGAGGTGCTGCTCGACGGCGTGCCGATCCGCGAGATCGCGCTCGACGTGCTGCGCCGCGAGATCGGCGTCGTCCCGCAGGAGAGTTTGCTCTTCTCCGAGACCATCGGCGCGAACATCCGTTACGGCACCGACGCGACCGCCGCGCCGCCGACCGGACCTAACGAGGGCGGCGTGGCGCCCCGGCTCGAAGAGGCGACCGCCGGCGCGGCCGAGCCCACCGCGCACGACCTCGTCGTCTGGGCGGCCGACATCGCCGACTTCACGACGACCGTCGTCGACTTCCCCGGCGGCTTCGACACGCTGCTCGGCGAGCGCGGCGTGAACCTCTCGGGCGGGCAGAAGCAGCGCGCGGCGATCGCCCGCGCGCTCGCGCGGCGCCCGGCCGTGGTGCTGCTCGACGACGCGCTCTCCGCGGTCGACACGCAGACCGAGGCCGCGATCCTGCGCGGGCTGCGCACCGCGCTCGCGGGCCGGACGACGCTCATCACGACGCACCGCGTGAGCGCGGTCCGCGACGCGGCATGGATCCTCGTGCTCGACGAGGGGCGGGTCGTCGAGCAGGGCACGCACGACGCGTTGCTCGCGCGCGGCGGCCGCTACGCCGCGCTCGCGCGGCGCCAGCAGCTCGAGGCCGAAGTCGAGGACGGCGCGACGGCCAGCGGCGCGGAGGACGCGCGCGGCGAACGCAACAGCACCGAAACGAACGCAGCTGACCGCGAAGCCCGTGGTGCGCGCGCGGTGGCCGGGGCCGGCGCGTCGGCGTAGGTTTGCGGCATGCTGCGGCCCCTCTCCCCCGCCGACCACGCGCCGCTGACGCCGCCCATCGGGCACGGCGCGGGCCCGGGTGCAGGCACCGACATGCTCGAGGCCCGGCTCGGCGCGCTCGAAGCGCAGACGGGCGAGGCCACGCGGCTCATCGCCGAGTTGCAGGCGCGCGACCGGCTCAAGACGCAGTTCCTCGCGAACATCTCGCACGACCTGCGCACACCGCTCACCGCGATCATCACGCACGCCGAGATCCTCGGCGACGGCATGCTCGGCGAACTCACGGAGCGGCAGCAGGCGAGCGTCGGCGGCATCATCAAGGGCGGCCGTCAGCTGCTGGCGATGGTCGGCGAGATCCTCACCTACGCGCGGGGCGCGGCGGACCAGCTCGCGCTCGCGCCGACCACGTTCGCGCTCGCGCCGGTGGTCGAGCAGATGCTCGCCCTCAACGCCCCGCTCGCCGAGCGGCGGCACGTCGCGGCGGAGGCGGACCTCGCGCCCGACCTGCCGCTGGTCACGGCCGACCGCGAGAAGCTCTCGCACGTCCTCAACAACCTGTTCGGCAACGCCGTCCACTTCACCGGCCTCGCGGGCGGCGGGCGGGTGTGGGTGCGGGCCGCGGTCGAGGGCGAGGGCGACGAGCGGGAACTGCACGTCGAGGTCGGCGACACCGGCATCGGCATCGCGCCCGAGCACCACGAGTTGGTCTTCCGCGAGTTCGCCCAGGTCGACTCGTCGACGTCGCGCCGGCACCACGGCACCGGGCTCGGGCTCGCCATCGCGCGCACCCTCGTCGAGCTCCACGGCGGGCGGATCTGGGTCGAGAGCGCGTTAGGCGAGGGGGCGCGGTTCCACTTCACCGTCCCGCAGCCGGCGACCCCGCCGCCCGCCGCCGAGCCCGCCGCGCCGTGACCGCCCGCCGCCCCACGGTGCTCATCGTCGACGACAGCGCGCTCGTCGCGGACGCGTTAGGCGTGCTGCTCGAGGCGAGCGGCTACGCGACCGGGAACGCGACGACGGTCGCCGACGCGCTCACCGCGCTGCGGAACGAGCGGTACGACGCGATGCTGCTCGACCTCACGCTCCCGGACGGGGACGGGCTCGAGGTGCTCGGCGGGGCGGAGGACGCGGGCGTCACGCCGCCGCCGACGCTGGCGTTGACCGGGCATGACGACCCGGCGACCGCGGCGCGCTGCCGCGAGGCGGGGTGCGTCGCGGTGCTCGTCAAGCCGGTCCGGCGGATCGCGTTGCTCGGGGCGTTGCAGGGGGCGGGAGTGGCGCCGTAGGGCGAGCCCCGTCTACAACCGCGTCCGTACCGCCTCCGGCGTCCACCCCTGCAGGACGGCCCCGAACCTCTCCACCGTTCCCGTCAGCATCAGCATCCCGACCACCACGAGCAGCGCCCCCGACAGCCGCGTCACGAGCCCCAGCCTCGCCTTCACCCGCCCGAACAGCGCGAGGAACCGCTCCAGCGCCACGGCCGCGAGCACGAACGGGATCGCGAGCCCGAGCGAGTACGCGAGCAGCAGCAGCACCCCCCGGCCGAGGTCCGGCGCGGCGAGGTTGTACGTGAGCACCGCGCCGAGCACCGGCCCGATGCACGGCGTCCACCCCGCCCCGAACGCGACGCCCACGAGCAGCGTCCCGAAGTACCCGGCCGGCTTGTCGGCGAGGTGCACGCGCCGCTCCCGGAGCAGCGCCCCGGGCGTGAACGCGCCTAACAGAAAGAGCCCGAGCAGCACGACCAGGACGCCGCCCGCGCGCGCGATCACGCCGCGGTACGCGGCGAGCAGGCGGCCTAACGTCGTCGCGCCCGCGCCGAGGAGGACGAAGATGAGCGAGAACCCCGCGACGAAGAGCAGCGCGTGCACGAGCGCCGCGCGCCGGGAGCGGCCGAGGTCGTCGAGCGTGAGCCCCGTGATGAACGTGACGTAGCTCGGCACGAGCGGGAGCACGCACGGCGACAGGAAGCTGAGCAGCCCCGCGCCGAACGCGACGGCGAGGCCGACCGAAGGGGCGGGCATGCCGCGGAAGTTAGCGCCCGACGGGGGCAGGCCCGTCCGGGGTGGCTCCACCCCGCGACCGGTCGCCGTCGAGCAGATCCGAGAGCGCCGGTGCGGGGATGAGCGCCCGGAGCGCGGCCGCGTCGAGCCGCACCGCGTCTGCGGCGTCGTTCGCCCGCTTGCCGACCCCGCGCACGACCACGTCCACCGTGAGTAGCGGCGCGTCGGCCTCCTCGCGCACGGCCACGTCCCAGCGGCCGCGCTCGGGGCCTTTGAGTGTGAGGCGGTATCGCGCGACGTAGACCGTGTGCCGGACCGTCCGCGCATCGGCGGGCGCGCCGACCGTCGGCGCCTCGGCGTCGGTCGCCGCGTCGGGCGTCGCCGCGAGCACCGCGACCCCGCTCTCCACCCCGCCCTGCCGCATCGGCGCGAACAGGTGCGCCTCGACGACGCGTTCCGCCGGCACGCGCGCGAGCACGTCCCGCAGGAAGCGCTCGCGGACGTCCGCCGCGGTCCGCGCGCCGAGCGGGTCGGAGGCGGGCGCACGGGCGGGGGTGGGTCGGCTGCTGGCGGCGGGCATCGGGGAAAGCTGCCCGGACCGGGTGCGCCCTACAACGGCCGGCGGCCGACCGCCTCCCGCGGCGCGGCTGAACGCCGCCTCCGAGCGGGAGCCGAGTCCGAGAGCGACCACGACGCCGACCGAGTGCGTCGATTGGGCGTGGACGACGCTCCGGCCCGCGTTCGACGCGGCGGCGGGACACGTTCCCGCGCAGGCCGAACGTCCGCCGGCCGGCGTTACATCAGCCCCACCGGGTCGCGGTCGATCGCGACCCGCAGCCCGTCGCGCTTCGGCGTCTCGAAACGCGCCGCGAAGTAGCGGAGCGCGCGCGTCATCGCTCCCGCGTCGCCCGTGCGGACGAGGAAGTGCCACCGCCACCGCTGCTTGATGCGCTCGACCGGACACGGCGCCGGCCCCACGACGACGACCCGCTTCGCGGGGTCGCCGCCCTCGCCGAGCCGGGCCGCGAGCGCGCGCAGCCAATCGGCCGCCTGGTCCGCGCACGCCGCGACGGGCTTCTCCGCCGTCCCGCTCACGACGACGTTCGCGAGGCGCACCGTCGGCGGGTACGGCGGGTCGCGCCGGCCGCCCAGCTCCTCGCGCACGAAGCCCGCGTAGTCGTGCGCGAGCGCGCAGCGCACCGCGTGGTGGTCGGGCACGCGCGTTTGGATCAGCACCTCTCCACCCTTCGGGCCCCGCCCGGCGCGCCCCGCGACCTGGCTCAGCAGCTGGAAGCAGCGCTCCGAGGCGCGGAAGTCGGGCAGGTTGATCCCCGTGTCCGCGTCGATCACGCCGACGAGCGTCACGTTGGGGAAGTCGAGCCCCTTCGCGATCATCTGCGTGCCTAACAGCACGTCCACCTCGCCGCGCCCGACCCGGTCGAGGATCTCCGCGTGCGCCCACTTCCCGCTCGTCGTGTCGACGTCCATCCGCGCGAGGCGCGCCTCCGGCCACCGCTCGGCTAGCAGGCGCTCGACCTGCTGCGTGCCCAGGCCGCGCTGCCGGAGCGTCTGCCCGCGGCAGCGCGCGCACCGTTCGCGCGGGGGCTCGTGGTGCTGGCAGTAGTGGCAGACGAGGCGCTCGGGCGCGCGGTGGTAGGTCAACGAGATGCTGCAGTCCGGGCAGGTCGCGACGTCACCGCACTCCTTGCACTGCACGAACGCCGAGTAGCCGCGCCGGTTGAGCAGCAGGATGCTCTGCTCGCCGCGCTCGAGCCGCGCGTCGAGCGCCCGCGCGAGCGGGGCGGAGATCACGCCCGCGAGCGGGTCCGTCGGGGCGAGTGCCTTCCCCGCCGCCTGCGCCCGCGCCTCGGCCCGGAGGTCGACCACGTCGATCCGCGGCAGCCGCGCGCCGCCCGCGCGGTCGGGGAGCGTGAGCAGCCGGTACTTGCCGCGCCGCGCGTTCTCCCAGCTCTCCAGGCTCGGCGTCGCGGTGCCTAACACGACGACCGCGCCCGCCATCCGCGCCCGCACCACGGCCACCTCGCGCGCGTGGTAGCGCGGGCTCTCGCCCTGCTTGTAGCTCGCCTCGTGCTCCTCGTCGACGACGATCGCGCCGAGGTCGTCGAGCGGGGCGAACACCGCGGAACGCGCGCCGACCGCGATGCGCTTGTCGCCGCGGCGGAGCGCGCGCCACGCGTCGTATCGCTCGCCGTCGGAGAGCGCCGAGTGCAGCACCGCCACCGTGTCCCCGAACGCCGCGCGGAAGCGGTCGACCGTCTGCGGCGTGAGCGCGATCTCGGGCACGAGCACGATCGCGGTCTTGCCACGCTCGCGCACGACGTGCTCCAGCAGCTCGATGTAGACGAGCGTCTTCCCGCTCCCCGTGACGCCGTGCAGGAGGAACGTCTCGCCGGGCGCGCCCGCCGCCATCGCGGCGACCGCGGCCGCCTGTGCGGGGCTCGGCGTGTGCTGCATGCGCGCCGCGGCCGTGCGCGCGGCGAACGGATCGCGGTCGACCGTCTCGTCCACGACCGCGGCGAACCCGCGCGCGACGAGCCCCTTGAGCACCGAGGGCGAAAACTTGAGGTGCTCGAGCAGGTGCGACACCGCCGCGCGCCCGCCGACGCCCTCGAGCAGCTCGTACACCGCGCGCTGCTGCGGCGCGCGGGCGAACACGCGGTCGCGGTGGAGCAACGACTCGACGCGCCGCGCGAGCGTGACCACGCGCTGCGTCCGCGCGGCCGGCGACGGCTGCGCCGCGCCGGTGAGCAGCACCGGCAGCGCGGAGCGGAGCGCGACGCCTAACGGTACGGCGTAGTACCCCGCCACCCAGCGGCACAACTCGAGGATCGCCGGGGTGACCGCGGGCTCCGCGTCCGGCACGTCGACGAGCGGCTTCGGGACGACCGCGCGCCCTCCGCGCCCGACGAGCGTCGCCGGGTCGCCCGGCCCGAGGTAGACGCCGACCTCCTTGCCGGTGCGCAGCGGCACCACGACGCGCTGCCCCGGCACGAGCGGGTGCCGGATGTCGGGCGGCACCGCGTACGTCCACGTGCGGAACAGCGGCAGCGGCAGCGCGACCTCGGCGAGCGCGAGATCGCGCGCGGGCGCGGGGGGCGGGTCGGCGCGGGTCGGGGCGCCGCGGGTGGCGGGGGACGGCGTCATGCGGGCGGGAGCGGCAACACCGAACGTTAACCGTTCCCCCGCGGGCCGGCCGCGCGCGAGCGCGCCGGGGCGCTACCGGGGCGGCGGCGTCCCGGCGCGCTGGACCGGACCCTGTGCGTCGGAGAGCGGCTTGCCGTCGCCGAGCGCGGTCGGGTCGGCGACGCGCGGACGGGCGCGCGGACGGGTCGCGCCACGCAGGACGCCGCGGCGCCACTCGCCGAGCCGCGAGCCACGCTTCTGCGTGCTCCCCTGCATCGGGTCGTCGTGCTCGGGGCGGAGCGCCCGGTCCGACGACCACGGCGCCGGGGGGGCCATCGTCAAGGTCGCGAGCGCGAGCAGGACCTCGTCGTACTGCACGCGAGCCGCGACGAAGTCCGCCCACGCTTGCTCCGCGCTCACGCCGACCTCGAGCCCCTCGACACGCAGCCGCTCGTACACGGCGTCGAACTCCGGACGCTGCACGCTGATCGGCCCACCGGGGTCGGGCCGCTCTTCATACGGGATCTCGAAGAAGTCCGCGATGCGGCGCAGCGCGAACACGCCGGCGCGGAGCGTCATCCGCTCCTGCGCCGACGGGCCGCGCTTGAGCACGGCGCCGATCAGCGCCACCGCGTCGAGCACCGCCCCCGCCGCCGTCACCCACGAGCGCTGCGGCTGCGGCGAGCGAAAGAAGATGAGCGCCGCGAGCGAGGTGTGGCTCTCCTCGAGCTCGACGAACCACTGCTGCCAGTCCGCCCAGTACGCGTCGAGCCCGTCGAACCCGCCGATCTCGTGTACCCGCACGAGCAGCTCGCTCGCGCTCGGCGGCGAACCGGCGCGGATCTCCAGCAGCGTGACGGCCGACTCGCGCCGCGCGAACGCGGCATACATCGCGGGCAGGTACGAGACGAGGAGCGCGACCAGCGTGAGTCCGATCCCCGCCTCGGTGAACGCCGCGACGATCGCCCCCCAGCCGACCGGCTTCTCGAAACCGAGCGTGAGCAGTGACGAGCCGCTCTCGACGAACGCACGTCCCACGGACATCCCGAGCGCCCAGAACACGCCCGCATACCCGATCCCGATGAGCAGTCCCCACGCGACGACGAGGCCGAGCGTGGCCACCGGTGCGAATAGGGCCATGATGCCGTCGCGCTCGGCGAACCCTGACGTCCAGCGCAGGCGGACGTCGAAGATGACGCGCACGACGCGGAAGACGACGCGCGCGACCGGATCGCGCGCGCTACGCGGCAGGACGAACGTCCGCACGGCGGACCGGAGGGAGGCGACGACGAGCAACAACCCGGCGAGCACGACGACGAAGCGGACCACGATCATGATCCGCTAACGTCGCGCGGCCGAGACCGGTGCCCGCGCGTTACTGCGCGCGTTACTGCGCGCGTTACTGCGCGCTTCGGTTCGCGCGTCAGCGGGCCCGCACCCCGAGTCCGGGGACATCGGGGAGCCGGACGACGCCGCCCGCGATCGTCGCCCCCACGTACGGGTCGACGGCGAGCAAGGCGGCCCCGTCGAGGTCCGCCGCGTCGAGCAGCGGCGCGAGGTGCGCGGCCGCCGTGATCCCGAGCGACGTCTCGATCATGCACCCGCACATGACGAGCAGGCCGTGCGCGCGCGCGGTCGCGATCATCGCAAGGGCTTCGCGCAGTCCGCCGCACTTGGCGAGTTTGAGGTTGATGCCGTCGACCGCGCCCGCGCGGGCCAGGCGGGCGACGTCGGCCGCGTCCACGCACGACTCGTCGGCGACGACGGGCAGCGCACCGTGCTCGCGCACGAAGCGAAGCCCGTCGACGTCGCCCGCCGGCACGGGCTGCTCGACGAACTCGACGCCGAGCTCGGCGAGGAGCCCGCTCATTCGCACGGCGGTCTTTGGCGACCAGCCCGCGTTCGCGTCCACGCGCAGCACCTTGTCCGGCGCGCGTTCGCACACGCGGCGCATCGTGGCCGCGTCGCGCTCGGGACCCGCCGGGTTTCCGAGCTTCACCTTCAGGATCGGGTACTCGGCCGCGTGCGCCAGCCGCGCGTCCAGCTCCGCGTCCGTCGCGGCGATCCCGATCGTGTAGCTCGACACCGGCGCCCGCGCCGGGTCGAGCCCGAGCATGCGGTAGAGCGGAACGCCGAGCCGCTTGGCGGCGAGATCGTGGAGGGCCACCGACACCGCGGTCCGCGCCGCGCCGTTCCAGCGCAACGCGCGACGCATGCGCTGCTCCGCGTCGTCCAGGTGCCAGGGGTCGCAGCCGTCGAGCGCTTGCTCCAACCGCGGCAGCGCGCCGGCCACGCTCTCCGGCGTCTCGCCGTAGAACCGGCTCGGCGCCGCCTCGCCCCACCCCTCGGCCCCGCCGCGCGCGTCGCGCACGCGGACCGTCACCGTCGGGTACTCGCTCGCCGCCCCGCGCGCGATGACGAACGGCACCGCGGTGCGGACGGGGACGAAGGTCGACGTGATCGAGAGCGCGCGTCGCTCGCTCATCGCGCCCCCGTGGTCGACGGGGTCGCCGGGCGCCGCGGGCGCCACGCGAACCGCAGCTCCGGCGCGTCGCGCTCGACGAGGAAGCCGACGAGCGCGTCCGCGAGGTCGGCGGCCCGCTGGTAGCGCTCGTCCGCGCTCTTGGCGAGCGTGCGCATGACGATCGCCGCGAGCGCGGGCGGCACGCCGGGCGCCGCGACCTCGAGCGGCACCGGCGCCTCGTGCACGTGCTTGTAGCCGACCTGGTACGGGTCGGGCGCGTCGAACGGCGGCGCGCCGGCGAGCGCCTCGTAGAGCACCACGCCTAACGCATAGACGTCGCTCCGCCCGTCGAGCACGCGCCCCATCGCCTGCTCGGGGCTCATGTAGTGCGGCGTCCCCATCGCGCGGCCGGTCGCGGTCATCCGCGCGTGGAAGCGCGCGCTCGCGATCCCGAAGTCGGTCACCACCGCGTAGCCCTCGCCGTCGAACAGCACGTTGTCGGGCTTCACGTCGCGGTGCACGACCCCGCGGCGGTGCGCGTAGTCGAGCCCCTGCGCCGCCTGCGCGGCGGCGGCGGCGGCGCGTTCCGGGGCGAGGCGGCGGCCGCGCCCGGTCGCGTCGGCGAGCGAGCCGCCGCCGTAAAACGGCATGACGAGGAACTCGACCCCGCCCGCGGCGGTGCCGCCCGCCGTCATGCCGACCGCGGTCGCGTAATCGAGGATCGGGCAGACGTGCGGGTGCTGCAGCCGCGCCGCGGACTCGGCCTCGCGCCGGAAGCGCGTGCGCATCTCCGGGTCGCGCGCGAGGTGCGGGTGCAGCACCTTGAGCGCGAGCGGCGTGTCGAGCAGGGCGTGGCGCGCGCGGTACACGGTCGCCATCCCCCCGCCGCCGACTCGCCCTTCGACCGCGTAGCGCCCCCCCGCCGCGCGCCGCAGCGCGACGAGCTCGGCGTCCGGCGGTTCGGCCGCGGGCGGCGGCAGCTCGGGGAGCAGCGCACCGCAGCGCACGCACCGCGGCGACGCCGCGCGGTTCCAGGTGCCGCAGTCGGGGCAGAACATCGGGGGCCGGGCGAGGCGTTGGGCGGCGTTAGGCGCCGAGCTCGAGCCGCACGAAGTCGTACGGCGGCCACGGGCCGGTGAGCGCGAGCCGGAGCTCGGGGCGCGCGTCCTGCTCGCGCGCGACCGCGCCGGCGAAGGCGCCCCAGTGCGCGCGCTCGACCAGGAACGCGGCCCGGGTCGCGGGTTCCGCCGACGGCTCCAGCCCGACGTCCGTCCCGGCCGCGCCCGCGTCGGCGGACTCGCTCGCACGCGGCCCATGCGTCCGCGGCTCGGTCGACCGCGGCTCGTCCGCGACGTCGTCGCGCAACACGAGCAACGCCACGGCCTCGCGGCGGAGCGCGCGCAGCACCTCCGGCAGCGCCGCGGTCGGCGCCCCCGGGAGCGCCGAGCCCGCGGCCGCGCGTTCCGCGTGCATGCGGACTTCGACCCGGTCCTCGACGTACCGCAGCGCCTCGGCCAGCGCGGCCGCGTGCAGCTCGAGCCACGCCGCGACCGCCTCGCGCGAGCGGAACACCGTGCCCGGCGGGGCCGGCAAGATCGCGCGCTCCGCGAAGAGGGTCGCGACGACCGTGTGCGTGGCCTCGAGCTCCGCCGCCGTCGGCGCGGCCTCGACGAACGGCGCCGGCGCGACGGCCGCGACGAGGTCGCGCACGCGGAGCAGTTCGACCGCCGCGAGCCCGACCGGCGTGCCGATGCGCCGCCCCACGCCGCGCGGCACGCCGTCGTCCGCGCGAAGGCCCGACGCGTGCGCCGCGGCGGAGTCGCCGTGCCCCGCGGAGAGCACGCCGTACAGGCGCACGCCGGCCTCTGGCGCGTGCCCGGCGCGCGGATGCGAACCGCGGGACGTCACGCGTCCCCCCCGCGCGGCTCGGGCGCGCGCCCGGACGGGCGCTCGCCACCG
>JAABUZ0100007562.1_pt1 | contig 13063 bp, 3 predicted proteins | sample 5562091 | NCBI WGS metagenome assembly JAABUZ01 (sample SAMN12813069, study PRJNA571459) | rock metagenome | isolation source: Antarctica rocks | place: Antarctica: Victoria Land, Linnaeus Terrace sud | collected 2015-12-21 | reverse complement strand
CATACTCATCTCGTCGGCCATCGTCGTGCTCCTTCTCCTGTAACTCTCAACCTTTACACGAGAACCACACGATGGCCGTTTCCGTCCACCTCCTTTCCACTTTTACCCACTATACGGGACGTGACCGGCTGATGTTCGATGCCGTGGCGCGCGTCCTGGCCAACGTCGCCGGGCACGCCGGGACGCTGCTGCTGCTCGACGACCTGCAGTGGGCGGGACAGGACGCCCTCGACCTGCTGCTCTCGCTCCTGCGCGCGGAGCCGACCGTCCCGCTGCGCGTGGCCGGCGCCTACCGCGACAGCGACGCGCCGGCCGGCAGCCCGCTCGCCGTCACGCTGGCCGACCTCGCGCACACCGGCCGCGTCGCCCACCACGCGCTGGCGCCCCTCTCCCCGGCGGAGGCCGGGCAGCTCTTCGACCTGCTGGCGGGAGACGGCGCAGGAGGCGCGGGGACGGACGCGGCGCGGGCGCGGGTCGTGCGGCGCTCCGGCGGAGTCCCCTTCTATGTAGTGAGTCTCGCTCAGGCGCCGCGACAGGGCGAGCCGCACGAGTCCGCTGAGGACGCCGTGCCCTGGAGCGTGGCGCAGGCCGTGCGCGAACGCGTCGCCGCCCTACCCGACCCGGCGCCGGAGGTGCTCGGCGCGGTCGCCATCGTCGGCCGGCAGGCCTCCGTGGCGCTGCTCACCGCCGTGACGGAACGGCCGGAGGGGATGGCGCTGGGGGCGCTGGAGAGGGCGGTGCGGGCGCGCCTGCTCGTCGAGCAGGCGGCAGGCGTCTACCACTTCGCCCACGATGTGATCCGCGAGACGGTCGAGGCCGACCTTGGCGCGGGCCGGCGCACGCTGCTGCACCGCCGCGTGGCCACGGCGCTTGAAGAGGTGCCCGGGGAGCCGCCGGTCGAGGACCTCGCCTACCACTATACCCGTAGCGACGCCGACGACAAGGCCGTGCTGTACCTGGAACGCGCGGGCGATCGGGCCGAGGCGCAGGGCGCCCATGCCGCCGCCGAGGGGTATTACCGTGAGTTGGCCGCGCGCCTGGATCGCCTGGAACGCACCCATGACGCCGCGCGGGCGCGTGAGAAGTTGGGCGCGGCGCTGCGCTATGCGCAGCGGTTCGACGCCGCGCTGCGGGTGCTCGAAGGGGCGCTGGAGACATACCTCGCACGCGGGGACCAACCGGGCCTGGGGCGGGTCGTGGCCCAGATCGGGCATGCGCATATCGATAGGGGAATGCCGAACCAGGCGGCGGAGCGCACCGAGGCCATGCTCCGCTACCTTGATGGCGCCGAGGCATGGCAGGGCGTGGCCGCGCTCTACAAGACCCTGGCGCTCTTTTTCGTCGCCGCCGGACGCTACCAGGAGCAATTGTCCGCCGCCGAGCGGGCCGGGGAGTACGGCCGCAAGGCCGGCGACAGGGGCATCGTCGCCCACGCGGAGAGCGCGCGCGGCCACGCGTTGCTCCTGCTCGGGCGTCTGGACGAGGCCGTCGGGGTACTCGAAGGGGCGATCCCGCTGGCCAAGGCGGCGGGCGACCGGGACTGTCTCATCGGCGCCTTTGGCCACCTCGCCTCGGCGCATATGTCGCGCGGTGAGTTCGATCGCAGCCGCCACTACATCGGCTTGACCAGCAGGGCCGCGGAGGACTTAGGCAGCGACCTGTTGACCAGGGTGGCGAAGCTCAGGCGCGCCCTCCTTTGTTTATATGAGGGCGACTGGACGCAGGCGCACGCGGACCTCGATTGGGCCGCGTCGCTCGATGAGCAGGTCGAGAGCCCGTGGGTCCTCGCCTACCCTGTCTTCGCGCTCGGGGCGTTGTGCTTCTTCGAGGGAGAGTGGGAGCAGGCCGCCCGGCGCCTGCACAAGAGCATAACGATGGCGACCCGCGCCGGCGTCAGGGACATGAAGGCGCTGCGCTGGGCGTGGATCTGGCTGGCCGAACTTGCGCTACGTAAGGGACGCCCCGAGGAGATCCGTGAGGCGCGCGACCAGCTGGCCGCGCTGCTCGACCGCTCGGGCCAACAGGAGTTGGACGTGACCGCGTTGCTGCCGCGCCTGGCCTGGACCCACCTGGAGTTGGGCGACACTGACCTCGCGGCAACGCTGGCGACGGAGAGCGTGGAGCGGGCGCGGACACAGGGCCACCGCGTCGCGCTCGTCGATGCGCTGTGGGTGCGCGGCATGGTCGCGACCCGGCGACGGCAATGGGGGGAGGCTACGCAGGCCCTGGAGGAAGGGCTGGCCTTGGCGCGCGGGATGCGGTACCCCTACGCCGAGGCGTGCATGCTCGAGACGGACGGGCTAATGCGCCGCGCGCGAGGCGAGGGAGGGGCGGCCCGTGCGCGCATCGAGGCGGCAGTGGCGCTGTTCACGTGCCTGGGCGCGCGCAAGGACGTCGCGCGGGTGGAGCAATTGCTTGCGGGCTTCTGAGCCGCGTGCCCCTCCGTGACCTGTGATGCGCCTAAAATGGTGGAATCGACCGTGGTGGCGTCAATCCGCGTCGCTCGACTCGCCGGCCAGGTCGTCAAGCGATAGAGCCGTACTGATGCGATCGACGAGGCTGTCGAGCGTCTCCTGATCCGCCGCATCGATGCGACGCTCTAGCGCCTCCGGCACGTTCCCGAAGCGCGCCCGCACCTTCGGCGCAGCAGGAGGCGTTGGCCGTCGAGCATCCCTTCGGCGCGCCCCTGTTCCACCCCCATGCGCTCCCAGCTTGTCACATACGCCATCCGCTGTTCCTCCTCGATCTGCACCAACTCACGCTCGATAAGGTCTATGGGGGACTGGCGCAAAATTAGCGTTTATTTAGATACATAATTGCACCGGATAGTCTAAGAACACCTTGTCAACGCTTAACAGACAAATATCCTCGACAATCGCCTGCGCGATTAATAGACGGTCAAACGGGTCTTTATGAGGTGTAGGTAAACCTTGTAGCGCCAGAACATGCGCCAATTCGACGGGCAGAACGATAATGTCGTTGGTTTCCTGTTGATCCTTTATTACGTCGTCGAGCGGCTTGATCAATACCAGTTTACCTAGCTGACTCTTGATCTGCATCTCCCAGACACTCGCGACGCTTAAGATGAGGGTATTCGCATCGTCCTCGCAAAGGACGCGCGCGTGCCGTGGAAGCTTGTCTGGTTCGACCGACCACCAGATGAAAATGTGCGTGTCCAACAGCAGATTCATGATGTTCCCAGCCAAAATTCGTCGGGAAGAGGTTCATCGAAATCATCACTTACCCTCATAGCGCCGGCGTTCAAGCCCGCGATCCGCTTTTTCCGCGGACGCTCGGCAGGGATAAGGCGTGCTAACGGCTTTGCGCCTCGTACGATAGCCACCTCATCGCCCGCTGACACGACATCAAGCAAATCGGCTAGCGGAGGCTGCACTTTAAGAACGTCTACGATCTGTACTGCCATCTGTCACCTTCTCGCGGTTGTTCACGACCGTTGCCGCCATTGTCGCACATCGGCGTCTACAGTCGCTCAACGCGCCGATACTGCTCTCTGTCCGCTTGTTATAGCGGTTCTACCATGGTCATCGCGTCGAGCAGGCGCGCGTAGAGCGGGTCGGCGCGCAGGTCGGGGGCGTGGCCGAGCAGGATCAGCTTGTGCCGCGCGCGGGTCAGCGCCACGTTGAGCCGGCGCTCGTCGCGCAGCAGGTGGCCTACCCCGCCCGATCCGCCCACTAGCGAGAGCAGGATGACGGATCGCTCGCTGCCCTGGAAGCGGTCGACCGTGTCGGTTACGATGCCCTGCAGCCCATCCTCTCGCAGCAGCCCGCGGATTAGCGCGACCTGCGCCCGGTACGGCGCGATGACGCCGATCTCGCCCGCGTCCACGCCCCCCGCCAGCAGCGCCGCGCATAACTCGCGCACCACGCGCGCCTCGGCCATGCTCGTGCGCGCGACGCCGCCGTCCCCGTCGGATGGGAGCGGGATAGGCAGGGGCAGGGCCGACGAAAGATTGTCCTGGGGGGGCGCGGCACTCGTTGCGCTACTTGCCTGGCCTCGATCAAACGCGGGGACGGGCGAGACGCCCGCACCTCCAGAGACTGGGACGGGCGAAACGCCCGCACCCCCAGAGACGGCAGGGTCTGTGCATTGTCCGCCGCGCACACCGGTCCCAGTGGACACCCCCGTCACCGACTTTTCACGAGCCCCGGCAAAGGCGAGGACGGGGGAGACGCCAGGACGATCTCTTGCGGACCCTGGCTCGACGGGGACGAAGACGGCCGGGCGCGCCGGGTCCAGCATGTCCCGCCAGCGCGCCGGCACGCCCGCCGGTTCCAGTTGGAGCCGGCCACGGGCGACCCCTTCGTTTGCCGCGTGGAGCAGGCCGCCGTACCATTCGTCGCTCGGGAAGCGGCAGATGTCCCCGTTCATGCGATACTGCGCCGAGAGTAATACCCTGCCCTCCCCGCCCGACGCGGACAGCCGCTCGCCCAGCAGGCTGAACAGCGTCGTACTCAGACCATGCTCGATCTCCGCCGCGGCCTTGCTCTGCACCACCGGAGGCAGCTGTTTGTCGTCGCCCACCAGCACGAAGCGCCCGGCCAGGCGCAGCGCCGCCAGCGCGTCGGGGATGGTCAACTGGCTTGCTTCGTCCACGATGACCGTGTCGAAGGACTGATCGTCGTAGGCCGCGCCGGCCAGCGTCGCCACCGTGGCCGCCACCAGCCCCGCCCCCTCCAGCAGCGCAAGGCGCCCATCCCGGTCCATGACGCCCGCGCGGCGAGCGCGCCCGTCAAGCAACAGGTGCTGTAGATGCCCCGCTGTCGCGCTGGCGCTGCCCAGGCGCACCGCTTCTCGCCGGTCGTCGTCGTGCAGCGCGTTGAGCATGGCGTCGACGGCGCGGTTGGTGAACGAGGCCAGCAAGACGCGCTTGCCCTCCGCCCGCAGCAACCGTACCGCCTGGGCGATGGTGCGCGTCTTGCCCGCGCCGGGCGGACCCTGCACCAGCGCGTAGTCGCGCGCGGCCCCGATCAGCCCGATGGCGCGCCGCTGGCCCTCGTTGGCGTCCGGAATCGCGGGTACCGCGACCGCCTCGAAGCGGGGCAGCCTGCTGCCGTCGACCATGCGGCGCAGCCGCTCTGGCCGGCTGAGCCAGGCCCAGAGGGTGCGCAGCCCGCGCGCCATGCTCACATCCGCGTTGTAGCGGTCGACCAAGCGCGGCTCGACCCCGACCGCGCCCTGACCTTGCGCGCGCGCCACCAACTCGCCCGCGCCGGCGCGCTCAACCACACCACTGGTGGCCTCGCCCGCGATAGGGTCGCCGTCGCTGAGCAGCACGGTATCGCCCTCGCGCAGGTCGGAGCGATGCTCGACGCCGAAGCGCCAGACCTCGCCACCGCTATCGTCGTCGGCCGTCACCGTGCGCGGCACGCCGTCGACCACGACGGCCAGCCCGCGGGCCACGCGCTCCTCGGGTGATAGTCGCCACAGCGCCCCAACGGACGCGGCGGAGGCGCGGCCCTCCAGGCGCAGCAGGGCGCCGTAGTGACGGTAGAAGCGCGCGTCCTCGTCCGACAGCCGCGACCGGACCTCCTCTTCTCCCTGCCCCAGGGCGTACTCCCGCTCGCCGTTGAGGAAGCTGAGGGTGCGGCACTCCTTGATGACGCGGCAGCCCAGGCAGCGCGCGCGGTAGGGCGAGAGCGGGGCCCGGCCGAGCAGGGCGATGGCGGCGAGGTCGTTGCGCAGTTGCGCCACGCGCGCGTGGTCGTCCCGACCCACGGGGACGCGCCGGCCCACATCGCCGGCCGCGTTGCCCGCGTAGAGCAGCCAGGTGGCCGCGGGGGCATGGCCGCGCTCACGCAGCAGCAGGTCGTAGGCGGCAAGTTGCACGGCATGCTCACGGCGCGGGTCCGGTCCGCCGCTGGACCCGGTCTTGAGGTCGAGCACCGTGGGGCTGCCGTCGGGATCGATCACCGCGTCGGCGCGTCCGCGCAACCCCAGGCCCGGCGAGAGCAGCAGCGCCTCGGTGCGCACGCGGCCCGGTAGCTCGCGCTCGCGCAGCCAGTCGGCTACCCGCCGCAATTGCCCCGCCGCCTCGTCGTGCTCGTCGAGGACATCATCACCCTCTCTGACCCCTTCATCGGCGTCAAGCCCGAGCGAGACGTCGCCCCGCAACAGGCCGCGGGCGAAGGCCACGTGGATGGAACTGCCGCGCGCCATGGCCGCGCTGCCGCCGCGTCGCGAGAGATCCTCGACGAGGGCGCGGCGGCCGCAGTAGTCGGCGGTGGCGACGGCGGTGACGTCGATCAGGGTGTCCGGATCGAGCACCACCAGCGAACGCTCGGCCGCGCGATAGCTCGGCCGCTGTCCCGGCGCCCCCGGTAGGAGGTGGCGCGCGGCCAGGCGTACCGGTGTGCCCGTGGCCAGCACCTCTTGCAGCACGGTCCCCAGCGCCTGCCAGGGCGGCGCCAGGTCCAGCCACACCTCGCGCCCGTCCTCCACCAGCAGCGCGCGGACGGCGCCGCCCTGCCCGACGCGCACGTCGCGTAGCGTACCGGTTAGGCGCCCTCGCGCGCAGCGATCCTCGGGCTCCGGCCCGCACAGGAAGCACGGCGTCGCGGTGGGTGTCAGGGCCGTCTCGCCCGCGGCGTCGGGGATCGGACCCTGCTCCTGGCCGAGGGCGTTGGGGCCGAGCATGGGGAACTGGCCGGGCGCGGCGCCGTGGTCGTAGCGATGGGCGCCATAGACCTCGCCGGCCAGTGCGCGGTCCCGTTCCGCCGTATCCGCTGGCGCCGGCGCGCGGTTGCGCCGGTCGGGGCAGAGGCCGTACGGCCCGCCGAAGGCGCAGGTGGCGCAGGGCGGGTCGTAGCCCGGCGGGACCGCGAAGTCGCTCACGGCGACCTTGGCGGCCACGTCGCACAGCAGGTTGACGGCCGCCTGCAGCGTGTGCGGGTCGCCCACCACCTCGCGCAACGCGCCCTGCTCGGCCTCGTAGACGTAGAGCCGTGGGTCGCGGTCGCGGTCCGTCGTGGCGCCGTCAAGCGCGGCCCCCGTGCCGGCCTGCCAGGCGGCTTTATACAGCCGCACCTCCAGGGCCGCGTCGGCGGGGGCGCCCCCATCCCCGAAATCTCCACCCTCGATGGGCTGGGCCTGCCCCTCACCCTCGATGGGCTGGGCCTGCCCCTCACTCTTGATGGGCCGGGCCTGCGACTGCCCGGCTGCGCCGGTCCCGGTCCAGCCGGGCCGCGGCCGGTCCCGGTCGAGCCGGGCGGTCGCAGGCCTCTCATGAAGGAGGGGTGAGGGCATCGCGTAGTCGATCAGTCGCCAGCCGTCGGCGTCGAGCTCGACGCGGTCGATCTGCCCGACGAGGTACACGGGGATAGGGCCGTCGCGCATGAGTTGCCGCACGGCCAACTCGGCGTAGACGCGCTGCACCTGGCCCGCGCCGACGGCATGCTGGAGATAGAGATCGAGCAGACGACGGCCGTGCGGCAGGTACAACCGCTCGATCTCATCCCCGGCCACGCCCCGCGCGCGGCAAGCCTCGACGAAGGCCGCAAGGAGGGTCTCGCCGCCGGCCCCCCTCTCTCGCGCATGGGAGAGGGGCTGGAGGTGAGGACCCCTGATCGCCTGCTGCACCGCCTTGCTCAGGATGGCTGGATCGTAGTCCGGGGTATCGCCGGCGGGCGGTCGCGGCTGTAGAGCCGGCGGAACGGGCGGCAGCCCCAGCACGTGACCCAGCTGGTAGCGGCGGGGACAGGCGCGGTAGGCGCGCAGGGCCTCGTAGGAGAGCGTGACCGGTCCGCTCGGAAGGTCCCTACCGACGGGCATTTCCTCTTGAACCGCGATCGTGGCCGCCGCGCGCACGCGGTCCAGCGCCTGCTCGATTTCTTGCGTGGACACCGGTTCCACGGCGGCCGTCTCGTCCGCGCGCGGTGGCCCAAACGTCTCGACGCACACTGCATTGACCAATTGCGACGCGGCGCCCATGGTGAGGGCCGCGTACAGCTCCTGCAGCGGCCACTGCTCGCCCGAGCGCAATTTCTTGCCCAGCAGGCGCGGCGTGGTCAGGATCAGGCGGCGCTCGGCGCGGGTCAGGGCCACGTACCAGACGTATCGCTCTTCCTCCAACGTTCGCGCCCGCTCGCGCTCCTTGTACCCCTCCACATCGGCCGCGTCGCGGGTCTCCAGCGTGGCGGGATCGCGCCGCTTAAGCAGCAGGAAGCCCTCGTCCTCGTCGTAGGCCACGCTTGCCGCGCCGTCGAGGCGGTAGGCGCGCGGCCGCGCGTCGGCCACGATCACGACGGGGAACTCCAGCCCCTTGGCCTGATGCACGGTCATCAGGCGCACCACGTCCGGCCCCGCCTCGACGCTCTCCTCGGCCTCGTCCAGCCCTTCCTCCAGGCTATAGGACAGTTCGCGCGCGAACGCCGCCGCCGTGTCCAGAGGATGCAGTGCCGCGTAGGTGTCGGCGGCGCGGCGCAGGCGCTCCAGGTTGGCCAGCGCACGGGCGCGGTCCGCCTCCGGGCGCGTGCGCACGTAGTCCGTATAGCCGCTCTCTTGCAGCATGTCCTGGAGCAGCTCGGGCAGCGGCAAGCCCTCCAATCGGCGTCCGATGCGCCCCAGCATCGCTACCAGGGACAGGGCGCGGCGCACGGTCTCGTCGCGCGCTGGCACGGAGAAGGGCAGCGTCTCGGCGCGCGTCAGCCCCCCGTAGAGGCGACCGTAGGCCGCGTGGCGGGCCACGGCGGCCACAGCGGCGTCGGAGAGGCCGCACAGGGGTCCTTGCATCACCCGCACCAGCGCGACATCATCCAGGGGATCGACGGCCGCGCGCAGCAGCGCCAGCGCGTCGCGCACCTCGGGCCGCGCGAAGAAGCCCTGGCCGCCGCCCAGCAGCGTCGGGACGCCCGCGCCGCGCAGGGCCTCTTCGTAGACATCGGCCCTGGCCACCGAGCGCAGCAGGATCACGATGTCCTCGCCCCGTTGGCCGTCGTCCTGCAAGGCCCGCACCCGCGCGGCGATGTAGGCCGCTTCCCAACGCCGTCCCTCGTCGAGCGATAGCGAAGCCCCCTTGTCCTCCACGGCGCTATCGCCTCCAACCTCGGTGGGACCGGCCAGCGTCACCACCGGCTGTCCGGCCGACCCGCGCGCGGCCGCCAGCTCGAGCTCCGCGGCGGCGACGCGCCCCGGCGCGACGAGCGGGGCCAGCGCGTGCGCCGCCACGTCGACGATCTCCTGGTAGGAGCGGTAGTTGCGCCCCAGCACGATCTCCGCGCCGCCGTGCTCGGCCGGGCGGAAGCCTGCCAGGTTCTCCGGCCGCGCCCCGCGCCAGCCGTAGATCGACTGCTTGCCGTCACCGATCACCGTCACGTTGGACAGGTCCGGCGCGGCAAGCGCGGCGACCAGGCGCATCTGCGCCCCCGAGGTGTCCTGCACCTCGTCGACCAGGATGTGCCGGAATTGCGCCCTGTAGCGCGCCGCCACTGCGGGATGGGCGGTCAGCAGTTGGTAGGCGGCCATGATCTGGCCAGGGAAGTCCAGCAGCCCGCGCCTGTGCAACTCGTCCCGGTAGGCGCGATACACCGTGGCCACGACCGCGGCCAGGCCGGGCAGCAGCGCATAGTCGGCCACGGCGTTCGCGGCGGCAGCCTGCGCCTTATCCTTGCTCCGAGCGGTCCTGGCCGCGGCCGGTGCGCTCGACCGTGTCTCCGCCTCGGCGCGCAGCCGCACTGCCCGCGTGGTGGTTTCTATGAGGAACTCCTCGGGCGCGACCAGCAGGTCCTGCAGGCGGTCGACCGTGGCCCAGGCGCCGCGCCAGAAGCCGTCGTCGGCCAACTCCAGCAGCAGCGCGTCGTCCCCTTGCCAGCCCTTGTCGCCCAATCTGCCGTCGAGCAGACGCGCGCGGATGTCCGCGCGCAGGCGCTGCCGCTCCACCCCGTCGATCGCCACCAGGCCCCGCGTCAGCCCCGCCGCCAGCGGCTGCTCTTGCAGCAGGCGCAGGCACGTGCCGTGGAAGGTGCCGATCCAGGCCTCCGAGAGGTCGAGGGTTGAGGAGATTGTCCCCGAGAGCAGGCCGTGGCGGGCAATGCGCTCGCGCATCTCGCCGGCCGCGCGGTTGGTGAAGGTCAGGGCCAGGATCTGGTGCGGGGCCAACTCCTCGGCGGACAGCAGGCGCAGGTAGCGCTCGGCCAGCAGGTAGGTCTTGCCCGTGCCCGGGCCGGCCGCGACCTTGAGCGGCCGGTCCACGGGATGGCTGATGGCCCTCTCCTGAGCGAGATTGGCGCTGCCGGATAGAGTTGCCGACACTGACGCATCTGAGAGGATCATTCCGCGGCCTCCGGCCCGGGACAGGCAAAGCGGTGCGGGCAGCCCTCGCACGGCCGGAACGCCTCGACCGGCGCGGGACGATGCGGCTTGGCCGCGGCCACGGCCACGGTGGCGGCCAGCCCCTCGCGCGCGGCGCGCAGCTCGTCGGTGGTGACGGTGTCGCGCCCGCCGGCCCCGTGCGCCACGATGCCAATGGTGCGGTAGAGCGGCGCGCCGTCGCGCTCACCGCCCAGCGAGACGACGCTCAGCTCGCGCACGGGGCGGCGGGGCAGGGCCTGCGCGCGGTAGACGGCGCGGTTCCCGGCCACGCCCAGGAACATCACCGGCAGGGTATAGTCGCGCGGCCGCCAGGCGGGGTCGTCGTCGCGGTTGACGAACGCGCCGATCAGCCCGGCCTCGCTCTCGCGTGAGCCGCCCGAGCGGTAGTCGATCAGGCTCAGCGTCGTGGTCCCGTCCGGCCGCGGCCGCTCCGCGATGGCGTCCACCGTCGCGGCGACGCGCACGGTGCGCCCGTCGGGCAGGGGCACGGGTAGTTCGACACGCACGCCCGTGGAGAGCATGCGGCGGGCGAACTGCGGGTGGCGGCCGGAGCTCCTGGCCCCCGCCAAGCGGCGCAACACGCCGCGCGCCAGCGACCGCGTTGCCTCGGCTTGCAGTCGGGGACCGAACCGCCCGGCAAACACCTCGGTCTCGCCGCCGCGATTGCCCCCCTCGGCGCCGGCCTCTCCTTGGGCATCGCCCGCGCCCTCCCACAGCAGGCGCAGCACCTCCTCGGCGTCGTCCAGGGTAACGGTGGCGGACGACGGATGCATGCGGTGGAGAGCCTGCGCGGCGCGGCCGATCAGCATACCGTAGGAGAGGCGGGCGTTGGCAGGGGGGCGCAGGCCGGCCAGCGTACCGTAGAAGAAGCGGCGCGGGCAGGACAGGAAATCTTGCAGGTCATGCACCGATAGGCGCGAGCCCAATGGCAGCGCGTCGTCCGTGACGGGGAGCGGCGCAAAGGGGTCCTCCAGGCCGAGGTAGCGGCCGCGGAGCGCCGCCCCGGCGTCGGTCAGGATCGCGCGCGCGCCCGCCACGAATCCCTCGGCGGCGACCCGGTCGCGCGCGGCCAGTGCCCTTGTATGATTGTAGAGCAGCGTCTCCAGATCGCGCGCGGCCTCGCGCGGCGACAGCGTCAGCAGGCCTTGGCGCTGCGTCGTCGTGCCCTTGGTAGAGGTCTGTTGTGGCGCCACCCCTGTCGTGGCCTCACTAGCCTCACCAATCTTACCAGGCGCTGCGTCCACAAGGTGTGCAAATAATCCGCGCCGTGTATCGGCCGGGAGCCTATCCGGGGGCGCGGGCGGCTCGCCCGTCCCTCCGTCCGACGGGGACGGGCGAGCCGCCCGCGCCCCCCAAACAATCCGTGGTAGGCCCTGCCCCACATTCTCATAGCCGGCGCTTCGATGGTCGAAGCGGGCGCCGGCGGAGCGGCAGGTCTCCCGGTCGATCGTCGTCGCGCCGAGCAAATCGAGCAGCAGGGGCGAGGGCGCGGCAGCCTCCTCGCCGCCATAGCGTAGCGCGCGCGTCAGGATGACCCGGTCGCGTCCCGCGGCGACGGCCAGCGCCAGCGCCCGACGCTCGGCCCGCACGTGCTCAGGCAGGTCGGCCGACCACGGCAACGTCCAGTGCGCCGCCAGGTAGGGCACGAGCGTGGGCGAGAGCAGCGCGGGAACGGGCCGCGGGTGCGGCAGATGGGCGGCCGCGAGTCCGGCCACGACCACCGTGTCCGCGCGCCGGTCGGTCGCCGCGTCGAGCCCGCCCACCACGACGCGGCCCGTCGCCGTCGGGGCGACGCTACCTTCGTCGGACGGCCGCCCCGCGCCTGTTTCCAGCCCGTCGAGGAGCGCGGCCAGGGTTGGTTGCGCCCCGTGAATGCGCCGCCATAAACCTTCCCGTCGCTCGACCGCGGCGCAGAGCGCGGCGATGCCGGCGGGGTCGGAGGTTGCCGCGTCCTGGTCGGTCGGTCCGACCAGCGCCGCTCCGATCAGATCTTCGCGCGCCAGCAGGCGATGCAGGATAACGCTCGGCGCCTCGGCGGTGTGTGTGGCGTCGCGCAATTCGCGCAGCAGCGCGGCCATCGTGGTCAGGCGCGTCCGCGCAGTATCGCCGAGCGGATCGCAGCCTCCCCTGGCCGCCTGCCATAGCGCGCCCTCCAGCGTCAGGTCTTTTTGCGCCGCCCAGTGCCGCAGCAGCGCTAGTTCGGCCACGGTGATGCCCGCGTGCGGCGAGGCAAGCACGCGCTCCCACGCCTCGTCGCTTGGGTGGACGACGGCGCGCAGCCATGCCAGCGCGTAGCGGACGGCGGGGTTGTACGCCGTGTCGTCGCCCGAGGCGTCGACGGGCGCCAGCCCCTCGCGGCGCAACGCCGCCAAAATGGCGCGACGCACCCTCGGCGTCGGCGCCAGGACCAGCGCGGCGAGGCGGCCCTCACCCCCGGCCCCTTTCCCGTTCGCGGGCGAGGGGAGTAGGAGCATCCCATCGAGCGCCTGGCGGATATGCCGGACGATGTATGCTACTTCGTCCGTGTCCAGTGCCTCCTCGACGATGACAAGGCCTGTTTCTTGATCGCTCGCTTCAGTTCCCCCACTGTGGCCCACGTCCTCGGCTCCCTCACCGCGGTCTACGTCCTCGGCTCCCCCTCTCCCGTGTACGGGAGAGGGGGGCGGGGGGTGAGGGTTCCCCCCCAACCACTCGCGGGCTTGCGCAAGAGCAGGCGCGACCGCTTGCGGTGGAGGGA
>JAABUZ0100007561.1_pt1 | contig 13063 bp, 10 predicted proteins | sample 5562091 | NCBI WGS metagenome assembly JAABUZ01 (sample SAMN12813069, study PRJNA571459) | rock metagenome | isolation source: Antarctica rocks | place: Antarctica: Victoria Land, Linnaeus Terrace sud | collected 2015-12-21 | reverse complement strand
TGTAGTCGCCGCCCTTGACGTAGCAGTCCGGCCGCACCGCGCCGACGACCTCGGCTGCCGTGTCACCGTCGAACACCACCACGTGGTCGACGCAGCTGAGCCCCCGCAGCACTGCTGCCCGGTCGTCCTCGCCGTTGACCGGCCGCGCGGAGCCCTTGAGCCGCCTGACCGAGGCATCGCTGTTGAGGGCGACGACCAGCACGTCTCCGAGCGTCTTGGCCTGGTTGAGGTAGGTGACGTGGCCGCGGTGCAGCACGTCGAACACCCCGTTGGTCAGCACCAGCCGGCGGCCCCGCAGCCGGTGGGCGCGCACCACGCTCGCCAGCCGGGGCAGGTCCAGCAGCGTGGCGCCGTCGGCGAGCAGGGTGGCGCGCAGCTCGTCAGCGGTGCATGCCCTCGTCCCGGTCTGCTGGCAGACCACGCGCGCGGCGGCGGCGGCGAGCTCACCCGCGGTGGGCGCGTCCGCGCCGGCACCGAGTGCGAGCGCCAGCGCGGCCGTGAACGAGTCGCCCGCTCCGGCGGCCTGGCTCGCGGCGACGGGGTCGGCCCACAGCCGGTAGCTCGGCCGGTCACGCTCCAGCAGGACTGCGCCGTCGACGTCGAGGGTGACGGCCACGAGGTCGGCCCCCGCCGCGTCGAGGAGCTGCTCAGCCATACCGTCCAGCGCCGCAGCCCGGTCGGCCCCGGTACGGGCGCCAGCTGCCGCCCCGCCGAGCAGCGAGGCGACCTCGGCGGCATTGGGCTTCACCGCGGTGGGATGCGCGGCGCGCCACCGCCCGGGCTCGCGGGCGTCGACGACTAGCAGCGTGGGCGCGGCCGCCTGCAGCTGCGCCACCCGTTCGACGACGGCATCGGACAGCACCCCGAGGCCGTAGTCACTGACGACGACGACGTCAGCGGCACCCCACAGCGCTTCGAGCCGGTCGAGCAGCGTCCCGGTGTCGCCGGGCGGCAGCGGACCGGTGTCTCCCTCGTCGTAGCGCAGCAGCATCTGGCCGCCGGCGAGGATCCGCCGCTTGGCGCAGGTGCGCCGGCCCGGAACACCGCGCAGATCGTCGTCGGGCACTCCGCGCTCGAGCAGGGTCCGGCGCAGCGCCGCGCCGTCCGCATCGTCACCGACCGCCGCAAGGAGCCGCACCCGCGCGCCGAGTGCCGCCAGGTTGACCGCCGCGTTCCCGGCGCCCCCGGGCGCCAGGTCAGCGGACGCGACGTCGACGACCCCGACCGGCGCCTCACGCGACAGGCGCAGCCCGTGGCCGGAGAGCCAGCCGTCAAGAATGGGCTCGCCCAGCACGAGCACGTCGAGGTCGGCGAAGGCAGCGACCACATCCATTGGCGCGCTCACCGGCCGGCCGCCGCTGAAAGCACCCGCAGCCAGTCAGCGGCGAAGCGCTCGATGCCGAAGCGCTCCCGCGCCTGGGCCTGCGCGCCGGCCGACAGGGCTGCCGCTTCGTCCGGATCCTCGAGCAGCCGGCAGGCGTGCGCGACGAGCCGCTCGGGGTCGGTCTCGACGTAGCCGTTGACGCCGTTCCGCACCGCGGTCGCCAGCTCCGTCGTCGCGAGGCCGAGCACCGGCAGCCCCAGGGCCATCGCCTCGCAGACGGCAAGACCGAGCGAGGTGTACCGGATGGGGTTGAAGAAGAAGCGGTAGGCCCCCAGCCGGCTGTGCAGCTCGGCGAGCGGGATGTCGCCGATGCCCTGTGGAAAGTCGTCGCTCGCCATCCCGGCGAGGTCGAGCGGAACCTGCGCGGCGACCGTGGTGAAGATGTCGGGCCCCAGCCGCCGGCCCCGCCGCGCCAGGTTGTTGACGACGGTGACGCCGCGCGGGGTCTCGCCCGTCCAGCTCAGCGCCTCGGGGACCACGACGCCGTGGTCGACGGTGCGCGTCGGCGTGACGCCGCTGTCCCACATCAGGGCGTTGAACGCGGTGACGTGCACGAGCGTGGTCGCCGGGTCCTGCACCGGGTGCAGCGCGTCGTTCGGCCACGCGCGGGGCGGGTCGTGCTCCAGGTGCACCCGCGGGAGGTCGCGCTGCTGGTCCGGTGACAGCACAGCCCCCCGGTCGTGCTCCCAGTTGCGGACGGACTGGGTGAGCACGACGTCGTACTCCCCCTGCGCCACCTGCTCCGCAGGCACCTCGACGACGTTGTCGGGCCAGGCGAACGACCCTCCGCGGCCGCCGTAGCCCTCCGGTCTGCCGTCGCGCACGGGCAGGTGCCACTGCACCGGCACATGCGAGAGGTACCAGAGGTAGGAGCCGTGGACGTGCCAGGTCAGCACGTTCAACGGCCTCATGCGGCGACCTCGGCCGCTGTCCCGGCGCCGACCCGGTCGGCGCCGACCCGATGGGCGCGGCCGCCCGCCAGCATGGCCAGCGTGGCCCCGACCACCTCGGCGGGCTCGATGTCGAGGCACTCCTGCGCATAGGGGCAGGTGAACGCGCGGCACGGCGAGCAACCGGTCGGCCGGGTCAGCACCGTGGCCTGCGCGCTGCGCGGGGCGTACTGGCCGATCGTTTCGGTCCCCGCGAACAGCACCACCGACGGGGTTCCGACCGCATCGGCGATGTGCATCGAACCCGAGTTGTTGGTGACCACGGCATCGGCGCGGGCCAGGGCGGCGACGAGTGCCGGCACGTCAAGCATCCCGACCAGCGCGTCGACGCCGCCACTCACCTCTGCGACGAGAGCACGCTCCGCCTCGGTGCCGACGACGACGACTCGCGTCCCGGCCTCCCTCAGCCCGGTGACGGCATCGGCAAACCGCGGGTAGCGCCGGGCGGGAGCGGACGCGCCCGGGGCCAGCAGTACCAACGGACGGGCGTCACGCTCGCCCAACGCCTCGGCCGCCCGCAGATCGGCGGCGGGCGGGACGACGAGCTCCAGGCGGCGCCCCTGGTCCGGCACCCCGGCGGCGGCGAGCATCCGCAGCCCGCGGTCGACCTGGTGCGCGCTGTGGTCGTCCGGGCCGGGCAGCACCCACGACGACAGCACGCTGCCCCCGAACTCCTGTGACTGCCCGACCCGCACCGGCACGCCGGCCAGGTAGGCGGCGTACGCGGCTGGCCACGGCGACTGGCTGAACGAGGTGCTGATGACGACGGCGTCGTAGCCGCGCAGGAGCGCGGTCAGTCCAGCCTCGCGCACGGGGTCGACCGGCAGCGCGCCGGATGCGTCCTGCCACGGTGCCCGCCATCCGTGCACCTCGTCGACGTGTGGCAGCACGGGCGCCAGCGCGACTCCCCCAGGTGAGGCCAGCAGGTCGAGCCGCGCCCCGGCCGCCAGCGAAGCGCGCAGTGCGCGAAGCAGGGGGGTGCTCAGGATGACGTCGCCCAAGTTGTCCATCCGCACGAGTAACACCCGCGTAAGGGCCGACCAGTCAACCGCACCCCCGCTCAAGACGGCGGGGTGCGCCGGCGGCAAGCCGCTGTCGGATGTCACCAAGCCCCGCCCTCTCTCGCGCACCGCGCCGGCCCGGTTCGGACGTTGCCTGATGATCCCTTGCCGACCAGCGTGCCCGCAAACGCTGCGCCGCGAGCCGCCCCCGGTGACACCCCGTCACAAGTGCTCCAGATCGAGAGTGCCCGGACTGCTTCGTGGCGCCTGGAGGCGGGCACCCCACCGCCGTGCCCGACGCCAGCCAGCCCGACACCAGCGCGAAGATCGACAGCCCGAGCCCGGACGACGAGACCGCTGACCTTCTCCGCGCCACCGCCCATGCCGCGTTCGGCTTCGCTGAGCTGCGGCCGGGTCAGCTGGCCGCGATGCAGGCCCTGCTCGGCCGGCGTGACGCGCTGGTGGTGCTGCCGACGGGCAGCGGGAAGTCCGCCGTCTACCAGGTCGCGGCGCTGCTGCTGACCGGTCCGACCGTCGTCGTGTCCCCCCTGATCGCTCTGCAGCGCGACCAGGTGCTGGGCCTTTCCGAGCGGCTCGGCGACGCCGATGGTGTGGCCGCGGTCGCCGCCAACTCCTCCGTGGGTGCGCGGCAGTCGGAGCAGGCGATCGAGGCCGTCTGCAGCGGCGCCGCGGAGTTCTTGTTTCTGGCCCCCGAGCAGCTCGCGAAGGATGAGATCGTCGAGGCTCTCGCCCGGGCCAGGCCGTCGCTGTTCGTGGTCGACGAGGCCCACTGCATCTCCTCCTGGGGTCACGACTTCCGCCCCGACTACCTGCGCCTGGGCACCGTCATCGACCGCATCGGCCGTCCGACTGTCGCCGCGCTCACGGCCACGGCGAGCCCGCCGGTGCGCGCCGAGATCATCGAACGGCTTCGGCTCAACGATCCCGAGCAGATCGTCCAGGGCTTCGACCGGCCCAATCTGCGCCTGGAGGTCAAGGGCTTCCGGGACGAGCGGGCCAAGGACGAGGCCGTCATGCTGCGCGCCATCAGCGAGCCCAAGCCGGGCATCGTCTATGCGGCCACCCGGCGCAGGGTGGAGGAGCTGGCGCAGTGCATCGCCGAGATGGGCATCGCCGCCGAGGGCTATCACGCAGGGATGCGGGCCGCCGACCGCGACCGGGTGCAGGGCGACTTCATGGCAGGTGAGGTCGACGTCGTGGTGGCGACCACCGCCTTCGGCATGGGCATCGATAAGGCCGACGTGCGCTTCGTCCTGCATGCCGACATCGCCGACTCGGTCGACTCGTACTACCAGGAGATCGGTCGGGCCGGGCGAGACGGCGAGCCGGCCTCCGCGTGCCTGTTCTACCGCCCGGAGGACGTCGGCCTGCGCAGGTTCTTCGCCTCCGGCGCTCCTGACACACAGGCCTTGCGCAAGGTCAGCACGCTGATGCGGCACGCCGACGCCCCGGTCGAGCCTTCGGACCTCGCGCAGGAGGCCGGCCTCAGGGACAGCAAGCTCACCAGCCTGGTCGACCTGCTTGAGCATGCGGGCGTGCTCGAGGTCGAGGACGACGGCACCATTGCGGCCAGCCCCGGAGCTCCTGCCCCGAAGGAGGCGGCCCGCGCGGCGGAGGAGGTCGCTGAGCAGCGACGGCACGTGGAGGACTCCCGGGTGAACATGGTGCGCGGCTACGCCGAGACCCAGGGCTGCCGACGCCAGTTCCTGCTGTCCTACTTCGGGGAGACGCTCCCGGAGCCCTGCGGCAACTGCGACACCTGCTCGTCGGGGACGGCGCGGGAAACGGCCGACGCTGGTGACTCGCCGTTCCTGGTCGGTGGGCTGGTGCGCCACCAGGCGTGGGGAGACGGTCAGGTGATGCGGTACGAGGGCGACCGGGTGGTCGTCCTGTTCGGGGAGGTCGGGTACAAGACCCTGTCCCTGGAAGCGGTAGCCGCAAGAAGCCTGCTTGTTCCGGTGGACTGAGCTGTTCCGGTGGACTGAGCTGTTCCGGTGGACTGAGCTGTTCCGGTGGACTGAGCTGTTCGGGTGGACTGAGCTGTTCGGGTGGACTGAGCTGCCGGCGTGGACGATGTGGCCACGACCACGGTGGCCGTGCCCGACGGCGGCCACGCCCTACTTGCTGGGTGCGAAGACGTCCTCGGCGTACCGGCCGGTCTCGCGCAACGTTGCCAGCCAGGCCTCGGCCTGGGCCTCGGTGCCACCCGTCTGCTCGAGGTGAAGCTCTAGCAGGGCGGAGCGGACTGCCGGAGCCATCCGCAGGCCATCTCCGCACAGGTAAAGGTGTCCGCCGGTCTCGAGCAACTCCCATACTGTGTCGCCAGCGGCCGCCAGGGCGTGCTGCACGAAGCGGTGGGGGTGGCCGGCGAGGCTCGAGAAGGCGGGGTGAAGCTCGACAAGCCCGCGCTCGGCCCAGTTCTGCATCTCCCCGCGGTAGTACCAGTCGTGGTCGGGGTGCCGGCAGCCGAGCAGCATGAGGGCCCGGCCCACCTCGTCGCCCCGGTCGCGGCGCGCGGCGCGGTCCTGCAGGAACCCGCGGAACGGCGCGACCCCTGTGCCGGGGCCGATCAACACCATCGGCGTCGTGGGGTCGCTTGGCGGCAGGAATGCCGGGGTGGGCGTTCGGACGTACCCGAAGACCGTGTCGCCCGGCTGCAGTCGTCGCACGAAGTTCGAGGTCAGGCCCTTGTACTGACCGGTGCCGGACCAAGCCTGGCTCTCGAGCACCCCGACGGTGAGCGACGGGCGGCGCGGGTCGGACAGCGGGGAGGATGAGATGGAGTAGTAGCGGGCGCGGATCGGCAAGCACCGGTCCAGGTAGATCTCCAGCGGCAGCCGGACCGACGGCAACGCCTCGAGCAGGTCCAGCAGCGACACGTGCCGGTCGAGCACCGCCTCCCGGTACGCACGCTCCCCCTCGCTCGTGTCGGCGCCGAGCGCCGTCAGGCGGGCACGGTCGGCAGGGTCCTCGGCGTGCCCCGCGAGCAGGCGGATGTCGGCGCGGGTGGCGACGTCCTGCAGTTCGACGAACTCGCCGAGCAGCCGGGCGACGTCGACCGGGGTGCCCACCGGCAGGTGCGAGCCGCGGCCGTGCCGCTGCTCCAGACGCACGATTTGCTGCGGGGAGAGCCCGAAGCGCGCAGCGGCGCGGGCGACCAGATCCGGGGCGTTCTTCGCGTAGACCGCCAGGTGGTCGCCGACTTCGTAGCCGGCCGACTCCTCGGGCAGCTCGAGCACGACGTGGCGCGTGGACGACAGGGGATTCTCGAGCTCGTGGTCCCACAGCCCGGTCGGGTCGCCCAGCAGCTCCTCGTTGCTCACCACCACCAGCGGGCCTGCTCGCTCGGGCACCACCGTCGGGCGCACCGCCCGCTCGTCGAGCAACTGCACCGCGTACCGGGGCTCGCTGGGTTCGTCACCAAATGTCGCCGCGCCATACCTCTCCGCGACCGCAGCCAGCAGCCGGGCCGACCACTGCTGCACGTCGCCGTCGAAGTCGCCGGCCGCGTCGGCCTCCGAGCGGGCGATCAGCGGCTGCGCGCCGGCCTCGAGCAGCGCAAGCTCGAGCCGCTTGGGGAACGCCTGGTAGGTGGCCCACTGTGTGTTGCCGCAGCCCAGCAGCGAGAACTCGACGTTTGCGAGCTTGCCCGCGAGCTCGCCGGAGAACCGGCCCTCGGAGATCGCGGCGTCGAAGCGGCAGGCGTTGTCGGGAGCCGCACCGTTATATGTGGAGGTGACGACGACGATGAAGCCCGAGGTGGGCAGGTCGTCGAGTGCGTCATCCAGGCTGCGCAAGGTCGTGCTGAAGCCCGCAGCCTCCCCGCGCTCGGCTACGGTGTTTGCAAGATCCTCGCAAGTACCCATGCTCGAGCCGTGCAGCACGGCCAGCGCCACACCGACGCCGGCGCCGCTGATGACGGGCAGCTCGGTCGTCGGCTGCTGCGCAGCCGTTTCGGTCTGCGTGGACGCCGCCGCGCCGAGGCGCTCGTGCGGCCGGCGCCGCCGGGCGCGGATCCGGAAGCCCTCAGGCTTGATCGTCAACGCCTGCTTCACGTTCAGCTTGTAGTCGTACGCGTCCTCGAGCGCGAACCTCTGAAGCACCAGGGCGAGGGCGAGCTTGGCCTCGATAAGCGCGAACTGGCGGCCGATGCAGGCGCGGGCGCCGTTACCGAACGGCTTGTAGGCGTGCGGGTAGCGCTCTTGGCGGGCCGCCGCCACCTCTGGAAGGAACCGGTCGATGTCGAAGCGGTCGGGCTCGGGCCAGGCCGCGGGGTCGCGGTGGAGCGCCGGAATGAGGACGTTCACCGGCCGGTTCCGGCCCAGCGGGTACTTCCCGGCCAGCATCGTGGGCTCGAACGGCGCCACGGTGTAGCCGGGCGCCGGTGACCACAGGCGCAGCGTCTCGTCGAGCGCCCGGCTGAGCACATCGAGGCGGTTGACGTCGCGGTAGGTCGGCACGGTGTCGCCGGGAAACAGCTGGTCGACCTCGGCGTACGCCTGCGCGAGGACCTGCGGGTTGCGCAGCAGCTGGTAAACAGCGAACGACAGCAGCCCGCTGGTCGTCTCGTGCCCGGCGATGAGGAAGGTCAGGATCTGGTAGCGGACGTTGACGTCCGACAGTCGCTCGCCGCTAGCCGGGTCGACCGCTTCCAGCATCAGCCCGAGCAGGTCCTCGCCCGGCTCGCTGCCGGCCTTCCTCGCCGCCACGACGCCGTCGACGAGGCGGTTCATCGCGTCGATGTCGGCCTGCACGCGCCTGTCGCGGCGGGCGTACAGCCGCTCGGTGCCCGGCAGGCGGCTGAGCTTGGCCTGGGAGTCGGCGAGCACGCGCCCCATCGCCCCCAGGAACGGGTGCAGCTCAGGCGTGCGGAACGACTCGAAGCGCTGCCCGAAGCCGGTGAGCGCGATGGTGTCCAGCGTCAGCCGCGTCATGTCGTCGGTGACGGCGAGGTCCTCGCCCTGGCGGCGGTCCCACGAGTCGACGAGCTCCTGTGCGACGTGGAGCATCGCTTCGAAGTAGGACTTCATGGCGCGCAGGCTGAACGCCGGCATGAGCACGTGGTGGGCCTTGGCCCAGTTCTCCTCGTCCGACCGCGCGGTGAACAGGCCGTCGCCGGCCAGCGCCCGGACGTGACTCAGCGGCGGCACCACCACCTTGCGGAAGCGCGCCTCGTCCGACAGCTCCTCGAGGATCTGGGGGGAGGAGGCAAACAGGGCCTTTTTGCCAGCGAAGTCGACCGAGAAGATGCCGTCGTACAGGGGGGCCAGCCCCGCCAGGTACATTGCCGCCCCATCGCGCGGCAGCTGCAGCAGGTTTCCCACAACAGGCAGCCCGGACGGGCCGGGGATCGTCTCGGTGCCGCTGTCGGACGGTGCTATGGGATCCTCCTCGAGAGGCCGTGAACGGCCGGACGTTGACACGATAGCTGTAAGAGTGCAACAGAGTGGCGCGAATCGCTATTCTCCGTCCGTGGACGACCACCGGACACCGGCGACGGCATCGCCCGCCCCGGACGACGACCTCGTGAGCGCGGGGCTGGGCGTCGTCGAGCTGGCCGGGCGCGTAGGGCTGACCGTGCGGACGGTCCGGGCCTACCAGAGCGCCGGTCTGATCCCGCCCCCCGTCCGCCGCGGGAAGGTGGCTCAGTACAGCCCGCAGCACGTAGCACTGCTGTCGGTGATCAGCCGGCTCCGACAGCAGGGGGTGGGCCTGCAGACCATCAAGAAGATCCTGGAGGACCGCGCGGTCGGCGCTGGACCTGACATCGCCGGCTACGCCCGTCGACTTGTCGACAGCATGGGTGACGAGGCGGCGGTACTGCTGACGCGCGAGGACCTGCGCCAGCTGTGGGGCGAGCAGCTGACCGAGGTACGGATCGGGCGGCTGGTCCGCACGGCGTTCCTGGAGCCGGCCGACGAGACCCATTTCATCTCCCCCAGTCGCGCGGTCATGCAGGCGGGCCGCGAGCTCGCGCTGCTCGGGGTTCCGCTGGAGGGAGCCATCGAGCTGACTGAGGCGCTGTCCGAGCACACCCGCTTCCTGGCCGACCGTTACGTCGACCTGCTCCTGCGGCACGTCGCCCCCTCGGCGGCTGCGCTTGCCGCAGACGCTGGGCGATGCGCTGAGGTACGGGCAGCCTTGGGTCGGCTCGGCCCGCTCACTGCCGCGGCCGTTCAGGCCGCGCTTCCGCTCGCCGTGCGGGAGCAGTTCGAGCACGCTCTGGCCGTTCCGGAACAGCTGAGAACCTGACTGCCCGTAGGGCAGGTCTGGTCTCCGGGGAGCCGGCGCAGAACTCTGACGCCCAGTTTGGACTTCACTTTGCAGGCAAAGCACTTCTCCCGGGCGTTGGGCGCCGGCGCGCGCGCCCGCTGCTCGACAGGCGCGCAGGACCTTGCCGCCCAGCGCAGCGCGCTCATCGCACTCGGAGGAAAGGGAACCTAAGCGCTGCCACGCTCCTTCGGTGGCCATGCAATGCCCACGGGCGAGCTGTCACCCAACCCCGACGGCGCGCAGCAGCGCCGCCGTTCCCGCAGCCAGGATGACGACGCCGGCGAAACCCACGCGCAGCCGCAACGCCACCGCTGCAACGGCCAACCCGGCAGCCCGCGCGTCGAGCACGAGCCGGTGGTCCGTGGCGAACGCCCCCGCAGCAACGAGCGCCATCAGCAGCGCGACAGGCAGCAGCTCGGCGAACCGCTGGATGCGGGGGCCCTCCAGCACGCGTCGAGGCAGCGTCAGCCCGAGGAGCTTCAGCCCGTAGGTCGCGGCACTCGCGACCAGCAGGGCGGCCCACGTCACGACGACCGCCGCGCGACCGCACCGCTCCCGCTGCTGCCGCCGGGTCTGCTCGCCGCAAATACCGCCAGAGCTGCGAGCAGGACCGGCACCCCCGCGGGCGTCAGCCCAACGGCAACGAGCGCGACCGCGACGGCGACGGCCGCCACTCGGAGTTCTGCCGACCCGACCAGCCGTGGGGCGACGAGGGCGAGGAAGGCCGCAGGGACCGCCGCGTCGAGCCCGATCGTCCGGGGGTCGCCGACGGCGCCGACGGCCAAGGCTCCGACGAGCGTGGCCAGGTTCCAGAACAGGTAGATGCCGGCGCCCGTCACGGCGAACGCGAGCCGCCCCGCCCCGGGCCCGTCGCGCTCGTGTCCTAGCGCCATCGCCGTCGACTCGTCGATGACCAGCTGGGCCGTCCCGACGCGCCGCCACCCGCGGACATCGAGCAGGGAGGCGAGCCGCAGGCCGTAGAACCCGTTGCGGATGCCGAGGCCGGTGGCGGATAGGACGGCGGAGACGGCTGAGCCGCCGGCGCCGATGACGCCGACGAACGCGAACTGCGACGCTCCGCTGAACATCAGCAGCGACAGGGCGCAGGTCTGCAGGACGGACAACCCGTTGGTCCGCGAGACGGCACCAAAACTGACGCCGTACGTGCTGACCGTCACGGCCACGGTCAGCGAGTCACGGATGATTCTCCTGCGGTGCACGGCTGCGACCCTGCCAGACGCCTCTCCCGTCAGCAGCCTGACCGAAGGGCAACCTGCAAGCCGCTAGCCGGGTTCACGACCCGGCCAGCGGCTGCTGGTGCTGGTGCTGGTGCTGGTGCGGCTGCTGGTGGCCTACTTGCTGGACCCGGTGAGGACCGCCTTTAGCGTCTCACCCACGCCGGCACGTGAGGAGTTGCTCGAGCCCACCTTCGACAGCCCGCTCACGCCACCGCGCAGGAAGCCCTTGGACTGCTGGGCGGGGCGCTCCTGCTCGCCGGCGATCGCGCTGGTCACGAGGATGCCGCCGGTCAGGAACGGGATGACCCACTGCAGGATCTTGAGCTGCTTCTGGGCCTTCGCCACATCCGGAGGGGTCTGCGGCAGCGGCTCGGTGCCACCCGCCACCGGCACGTCGCCTGCGGCCATGATCCGCTGGCCCAGCACCCGCGAGTACGCCGTTGCGGCCATCGCAGCCCCCGTGAGGGCCGTCTTGGACAGCGTGACGGCTGCCACACCCTGCTGCCGGTCGATGCGGTGTGTGTCGCGACGAGCGATCTGCAGGCCCCCTACGAGGTGCGCGCCGATGGCGACCAGGTTGACCGGGGTCCACCGGTTCCACCCGGCGTTAGCCACGCGGGCACGCTGGCGGGGGTCGTCGACGTCGGAGGCGGCGCCGTTGACACCGACGGCGCCCATCAGCGAGCCGCCGAACCAGGCCGCTGCACCAACATCGTGCAGGCTGCGGGCGAGTACCTCTGTGTCTGCCATGTTGCGTCCCTTCGGATCGAGCGCGAGAGCCGCGCTTGTTGGTCCCGGACGACCCTTCCCGGGTGCTCGCTGCCGAATCAACTGATCGCCTACGGCTCGCGGTAAACCGTTGCTGCAGCGGCGGCGCCGTCCGGCTAGTTTCATCCGCGTGGCGATGGGTCAGGACCGTTACCAGGTCAGCCAGCAGGGTCGAGAGGGGAGCCGTCGTGCACGCCGCCGTCGTCATGAGCCGCAGCACTGGCGGCTGGAGTGGGCAGGAGCGCGATCTCGATGACGTCGAGGACCTCGACTCGCTGGCCGACGAGCTGCGCGACGACGATCACCCGCTGCGCCTGCTGTTCATCGAAGAGGATGACGAGTGGGTCGGCATCATCCGCGTGGAGCCTGACGCCGACCCCCGCGTCTTCCTGTCCGACCGGCGGGTGCTGGAGACATCCGAGCTCGCCGAGCGGCTGTTCGCCGACGCGCTGCCGATCACGGTGCCCAGCGATGACGCCGACGACGAGGAGACGGCTCGCCCCAGCGCGGAGCCCGTAGGGGACGACGACATGCTGGCCGACCAGGGGACGCCCGGCGATGTCCTCGTGCAGCTGTGTGCCTCCGAGGGCATGTTGCCAGCCGATGTCATCAGCGAGCTGTGTGAGCGCGCGGGCTGCGCCGACGCGTTGGACCAGGCGCGGCACTGAGCCCGGCGCCTCCCCGCGGCATGCTGGCGGCCGCCATGGAGGCCGCGCTCGACGAGGCCGCGCTCTGCGCCCAGACCGGTGACGTGCCGGTCGGTGCCGTGGTGCTGGACTGTGGCGGCCAGCAGCTGTCGCGGGGACGCAACCGGCGCGAAGCAGACGGTGACCCGACCGCCCACGCCGAGCTGCTCGCGCTACGTGCGGCCGCCCTGGTACGCGGGCAGTGGCGGCTGACCGGCTGCACGCTGGTCGTCACGCTCGAGCCCTGCACGATGTGCGCGGGTGCGGCGGTGCTCTCGCGCATCGACCGCATCGTCTACGGCGCCGCCGACCCGAAGGCCGGCGCCGTCGGGTCACTGTGGGACGTGGTGCGTGACCGCCGGCTCAACCACCGGCCCGAGGTCGTGCCAGGCGTCAGGTCAGAGGAGTCGGCGGCGCTGCTGCAGACGTTCTTCGCCGGGCAGCGCAGCGCACCGGATGAACAGATCGGCTAGGGTCACCTGCGGTGGAGTCGCGTAGTGGCCGAGCGCGCACGCCTCGAAAGCGTGTGACGGTGCAAGCCGTCCGTGGGTTCAAATCCCACCTCCACCGCCAGCCAACCAGCCAGCCGTCCGGTAGCCCGGGTTGAGCCAAGCGGCGCGCTCGCCTGAGCCGGGTCGCGGGGTCCGCGGGCGACCCAAGTGGCGACCCGTTCCGCCTCGCGTGCGCCGGACGCCCGTTCGCAAGCCTGAGAGTCTGCGGATGCGCCCAGGCGGGTGAAGCA
>JAABUZ0100007560.1_pt1 | contig 13063 bp, 14 predicted proteins | sample 5562091 | NCBI WGS metagenome assembly JAABUZ01 (sample SAMN12813069, study PRJNA571459) | rock metagenome | isolation source: Antarctica rocks | place: Antarctica: Victoria Land, Linnaeus Terrace sud | collected 2015-12-21 | reverse complement strand
TTCAGACTGCGTCTTCAATGGGAAGGCGCAAGGCCACAGTGCTAGATCCAGTGGACGCAGGAGAGTGGGAGGAAGACGCAGACTTAGAAGCGGAATACAAGGCTGCAAGCATGACCACCAGGGTATGTTAAGTGATTGGAGTGTGTTGCATCGAGGACGTGGATGGGCGCACTTTCAAGTACATATCATTGCAGCTCATCACTCATACACTGGAGAAATTTGTGTATGCCTGTTTAGCTTATGATGTCCTGTGGACGGCTTGGCATGTTGCATGAGCATACAACTTGCCCTGAGTGCAGACATGCAAGCCAGTCCTGCCAGGTCTGCAACCCTGTGCATCTGCGTGCAGTTCAGTGAGTTGGAGGTGGCGCAGGCAAAGCATGCCATTCTCCATAGGCATTTAGCTTCCCACCCCAAACAGGATGATGTGTGCTGACACTGGCAACTGATCATTCTGGGCACTTGCATGACCAGAGCAAGCACGCAGCAATAGGCTTGTATGTGCAGGCAAAAGGAGCCTTTGCCCTGGTGGCCCTGGCCTTCCAGGCAATTGGAGTCGTGTATGGTGACATTTCTACATCCCCCATTTACGTGTGGGGGTCCGTTTTCAACAATGTGCCCTCTGAGGATGACATAGTGGGGGCACTGTCTCTCATCATCTGGACATTGACTGCCCTTGTGCCCATCAAATATGCCCTGATTGTGCTGCGAGCCGATGACAATGGCCAAGGTGGGGGTATTTTAAGAGTGTTCATCTTGTCTGTGTTAGCTGTCAGCATTATCGGGTGCCAGGTGGACCTGGTGCATTAGTAACAGCAGCTTGCATTCAGGCTTGTCTGGTGCTTCATGATGCATGCATCATCATCAAATGAATGTGTATGGCCACAGGCCGGCTCTACTGTGTGTTTTTGTAGAGAATTGTCCAGGCTAGCCCTATCAGTGTGCACATGCAGCAGTCTTGCGCAGTAGGCAGTCTCACAAGCTTGTCTCTCCTGGCCTCCTTTCTCAGGTCTTGCCAAGCAAGTTTTAAGCATCACTGCAGGTGGTATGTCTGCACTCCCTGCTCAAGCGAGCTTGTTGCCATTTGTTGCATGTAGCTCCCCAGCATTGCACACCCAGCTGTGCAGGAGAATGTTCATTTTAGGCAAGCTGAGTTGTCGCCTGCAGGTGGCACCTTCGCTCTGTACTCGCTGCTGAAGCGAGCTGGAGACAGACGCCACATGGGCTTGTATAGCAAGCAACCGGCCGTGGAAGAGACAGAACAAAGCCAGCAGCTGGAGTACAGTGAACTGCATCCCGTGGGCATGGCAAAGCAGGGTGCCCCAACCACTACTGATGTCGTTGACTGGCGAACCAAGCTGGCTAAAAACAAGCGCTACAAGCAGGTGAGCAGCCATACGTGTCCTTGCAGCCCCCTTTGGATGGCCTCTGCCAGCCTTGTTACAGAGCCCATATCAGCAATGGTGCCTCATCTTTCACCCCACTGCTCTTGCACATGTTGCCTTCACAATCCTAGCAAGCCTGCGTAAAGTTGACGTGTCGTATATATGTCACTTTCATTGCGGTTGGCAAATGCCTGTTTGTGTTTGCCAACTGGCTTGCACACACACACAGTACATCTTTGTTTACGGCATCCATTCATTTGCAAATGTTCATCATGCTGCGGATGTGTGTGAGCAAGTGCGTGTATGCTTGGGTGAACAGTGTTTGCTGACTGCAGATCATCCGTGTATTGGTCATCCTAGGGGTGGGGGCTATCATGGCAGATGGCGTGCTGACTCCAGCCATTTCTGTCATCTCCTCCATGGAGGGTATAAATGTCAGCTTCCCAGGCGTCAGCAGGAGTATGCTCTCAAAGCTGCAGCCTGTTCCGCAGCAATTGCTGCTGCCGAATGCTTGCCTTCTAATGTGCATGTGTCGGTGGTGCTTTTGTCACTGCATGGTCGGTTAAGGTACAAGCAGCTGTCAGTCATATTGACAGTATCTGTGAGACTGTACGGCTGTGATCAACCCAGCGCTTTGTATCACCTCTTTGACTTTTGCCTGCGATGTGTTGCAGACAGGGTTATCAGAGCCTTTTGGCACTTGTTTGTTCCAACATCCAACGCTCTTGTGCTTCAAGCTGGATCTTTCAGACAATGTCTTTGCGTCCTTTGCTGCCCTATCCGTGGGTGCAATACCAGTGGTCACGTGACTTCAGCTAGCAAAACATTTCTTGCTGCTCAACACCCAGCAGTAGAGGCACCGATTCCCTGGGCTGATGCGTACTTGGTGCTTGTGTTGCAGACTGGATTGTGGGAGCCTCCCTAGGCATTCTCTTCATTCTGTTTAACATCCAGCGCTACGGAACCAAGTTGCTTGGGCTGCTGTTCTCTCCCATAGTCACCTGCTGGCTCATTTTCAATGGCATTATTGGCATTTACAACCTGGCCAAGTACAACCCAGCAGTGCTGCGAGCATTCGCTCCCAACTATTGGTTTACGTACTTCTTGAGAAACGGAACAACTGGCTGGCGGTCGTTGGGTGGTGTGCTGCTGTGCGTGACAGGTTGGACAGCAGGCCAGCAGGGCTACTGCGGCGGTTCATTCTCGCTCCATGGCGCATGCTTACACATTGCACATGTGGTCGTTCTTGTGGGCATGATGTGAAGACACGTGCACAGTTGTGCACACTGCATGCTGCTTGCTGTGGGCCCATTCTTTGGCCCCTGTTGGCGGCTTGAAGATGGATCTGTGTGTGACAGTCATTGCTTGTACATACAAGCAGTCACTCCTCACAGAGAGCGACACTCTGGCAATTTTGCTGCAGCACAACTTGTAGGGTGCTGTTCACAGCATGCGCAGGTTTGCATGAGCTTGCCTAGCATTTGTTTTGCCAGTTCTGAGTGTTGCCGGCAGTGGCTCAGTCGTTAGCATACAGCCCATTGACAGGTCCTTGTTTCCAAGACCCACTGAATACACGATTCTTGCACGCTATAATCTCCCAGGCAACAGGCTTCAGCACCTCTCCGTCATGACGCCTAGCGGCATAGGACTGTTTGTTTTTCTTTGCCTGTGTCGCAGGTGACAGTATAAGCAGGGTAAACCCTAAAACCTAAACCCTCAGCCCTAAAAGGTTACAATATAAGCATGGTTACAGTACAAGCATGGCTGACCTGCAGGGTGTGAGGCGCTGTTTGCTGACATGGGCCACTTCTCCAGGCAGTCTATCCAGCTGAGCACCTTCACCTTGGTGTGGCCCAGCCTGCTGCTGACCTATGCTGGAGAGGCTGCCTACCTCACTAAGCATCCTGAGGTGGGGCATGCAAACCCTGGCTTGTAGCAATTGTTGATGTTGGGATCTCATGGACAAAACCCTCGCACGTCTGTAGAAGTCCGCTGTGGCCCAGCCTGCTGCTGTAATATGCTGGAGAGGCCGCCTATCTGCCCAAGCGCACTGAGGTGGGCATGCAGTCATTGTCTTCATGGCAGCCCATGTCCGGGCCTTGTAGTGATTTACCAATGCAATCCAGTGCTGGCACTGACCAGTGGGGCTGAAAAAGCAGCGAAAAGTGCCCCCTGGTCTAGTCTGGATAGCAATATGGATGGCGTAGTTATCAAGTTTAATTTGAGCCAAGATGATGTTGCTGTGGCTCTCACCAAGCACTACAAAGTCCTACGCCGCTAGGCGTCATTATGCAAAGGTGCTGAAGCCCCTGGCCCGGGAGATCAGCGCGTTAAAGACCTGTGTTTCTCACCAGGTCTTGAACAAAGTACCTGCCCACTGACAGAGCCTTGTGCTAACAACTGAGCCACTGCTGTGAACTCAGTCACTAAGCACTAAGCAGGGCACGGTAGGCTGAGGCATACTCGACGGGACAGATGGCCATTGCATTTGATGATGAATGCGGTGACAGCCTGAGTAGCCTGCTGACCAGCCACTTGGCAGTCGCCTGGCAGCTTTGTGGTTTGCTGTAATGATGGGCTTTTACCACTGATTCATTATAGCATCTGTGGTTACATGCAGGATTACACTGAGGCCTACTTCAGATCTGTGCCCCATTCCCTTTACTGGCCTATGTGGATCATTGCCATTGCTGCCAGCATCATTGCCAGCCAGGTGAGATAATACCAGCCAGCATCATGTGCACATATGCTTTAATCCCGCTGCTTTCCTGTGTTGCAGCGGGCTGCCCTTCCTGAACAGGGCGGTGTTTAATGCTTACGTGTAGGAGCCCTGCCACAGCTTAGACTAGGGCCCCCCAGAGGTTTACCTAGCCTCTGGTCTAAGCTGCTAAGCTGTCAGGTTGTGACACAGCAGGGCCTGGTTTCCAGATCTCGGTGGTAACACTGGTAGAGTTTTGGGACTTGCATGTTGGGCTAAGTAGATTTAGCCTTGCCAATGTGTCTATGGCGCTCGCCACGTCAGCGCACACCTTAGGGTGCAAGTTAGTGCCTCCTGTGAGTTCATGCGGAGCGCGGAGTTAGGATTAGGCACACCTAGTAGGTACCTAGAACATTGCCGGAAACACCTGTAAATTATTATTGTTATAGGTTAGATTAGCGCTTGGCGCTAAAGTGCTGTATGCCATCCAATGACTCCTACTCTACTGTGCAATTCATGTTGAATGCTTTAATGTGCCAATTGATACTGTAAAAAAGTTTTTATTGAAGCTTCTGTCCGTTGGCCTTCCCTTGGCCCCATGCATGTAAATTGTAAATAAAATAGTATCATGTTCCTGAGACTTGCCCTTTTGAAGCGTCACTGTCATCATTGCCAGCCAGTAGGCACATGTCATGCAGTGTTATTGGCAGTCCTATGCATGCTGTTGGACTGTGAACGCCTTCTCTTTGGTGTGCGTGCAAAGTGTGGTTGAGTAGGTTCAAGCACATTGTAACTTTGCTGGCTAGCATGACACTATCTGCAGTTCCAGGTCTAGGTCAAACCCAATTGATGCTGAATGCCTGTACAAAGCCACCTTCATGTGTCCATCTTGCTCTGCTTCAGTGTGCATTGTTGTGTGAAGCAGGCCTCAAGGCAAAAATACAGAGTTTTGTAGCTTCACTTATGATTACTGCTGTGGTTGCGTGCAGGCACTGATTGCTGCAGTTGGCAGCATTGTGTTCCAGGCCATTGCTCAGGGCTTCTTTCCTCGTTTCCATGTCTACCACACCTCTGACCACGTGTTTGGCCAAGTGTACATCCCCTTCATCAACTACATGCTCATGGTGCTGACTTTGATTGTGGTGGGCACCTTCAAAACTTCTGCCAGTTTGGGACAAGCATATGGTGAGATTCTTCCTGTCAGCCAGCTTGTATGTCCACACAGCTGTGGTGATGTCAGGGTAATAGGGTCTGGACTTAGGTATTCTGTTGTTGTTCTGTATTAAGTATGAGCTAGTCACTTGAATGCATGAATAAGGTTTGTTAGCCAACCTGTTGGGAGAAAAGGGGAAGCCATCTGTCACTTTCTGCTGCTGGAAGCCCATGTGCTGCTGGCTTAGCCTCCTGCACCTCAATGCTGTTTTGTCCACAGCAGGGTTGAAATTTAAGATTAGGATGTAGTGTGTTTCTAGGTTTAGGACAGCAATGCCTTTGTAGCTATTCATCCTTCACACCCATCTGGCATAGGATCTGTCAAGCTCTGGGACACCAACATTGTCCCGGCAAGTAACGTCTCTTTCAAAGTGCTTGACTCCCGCAGTCGGCTGTACTGCAATATCTGGCTTGGTTTCAGGGCTTGCGGTCATTTGGGACATGCTGCTGACATCCCACTTTGTTACCCTGGTGATCATTACGGTGTGGCGACTCCCTGTGATCTTTGCACTGGGTTACTTCCTCATCTTTGCCACCGTGGAGGCCACTTACCTGTCATCAGCAGTAGTGAAGATCCCCACAGGTGCAGAAATGCGTGCAGGCTGCAACACTTGGGTCATTCTGCCACTCATTTGCACTGCTTTGCATTCTACAGCCAATGTCAATTCATGCTTGCTGAATGCCTTCTGAATACCTTATGGGGATTCAACGTGTTGCAACTCCCATGCGAGCCAGCTATGCGTGTGGCTGCTGCAGTTGGTGCTCAGCAGCATGTCTGACCTGGTAATACAAGTGGGCCATACCCATTGTGGCACTGCATGTGCTTTTACTCACTGCAAGCCATTGTTTCACAGCCAATGTTGGCGTGTACCTATCTGCTGCTTGCCAAGCTACTGCACTGCAACTGCATGAGGGTGCATGGTGGCAGCGCAGGTGCTTGGTTCACAGTCGTGTTGGCATGCATCTATGCCTTCATCATGGGGCTGTGGTTCTGGGGCATGACCAACAAGAACAACTTCTTTCTGAGGAGATACTTCTTGCGCTTCCGCACACTGGAGACTATGCTTGTCAGCTTGCCTGCCAAGGCCTCTGGAGGATCACATGCAGATCTTGATATTGCTGGCACCAAGCAGCCCAGCAACCAAGAGCGACTTGTCCTTGTGGATGACAATAAACCGGTGTGCATTGGCATTCTTGCTTGTTGTCTTATGGGACTAGCATTGTAACATGATAGCACGGGCCAAGGTCGCCCTGGACTCCCTTTAGATCTCAATGCATGTGTTGAGCCTAATATGCACCTGTCAGGGCATTCTTTTGTATCTTGTGTGAAAGTGTGTAGTGTTGGCAGCCAAGCAGCCAAGAGCAGCTGGTGGTTGTGACCAGCAATCAACAGTATGTGCTCTGTATGTACTTGAAAAACAGAACCATGATCAGTTTCATGCAAGTGCAACAGTCTGGAGCTGTGAATCTCTGGCAAGTGGGCAGGAAACATATACTATTGCAGCAGAGCTGGACCAATTTGGACTTGCACCATGTTTTGCAATGGTGGTGGTGGTGGCGGTAGGCTGAGTGTCTGTTGTGTCTGCTGGGCATTGCTTTGTGCTCTTCCACAGTTGGGTCTTGTGGGTTTGCGGATGGAGGTCCAGCAGGGCTTCATTATGTACTGTACCGAGACCATCTATCAAGGGACTACTGAGCTGGTGCACCCAAAGCAGTCCTCCCTACTTGCTGTGGTGTAAGCAGGCCTTGTTGGTTTGCAGGTGGAGATTCAAAAGGGAATATGCCTGTACTACAGCGAGACCGTCTATGGTGTACCGCCAGTACTGGTGCAGCACCTGAGCATGTTTCCGATGCTGCATGAGATCAACATCATTATCACCAACAGGAACGTGGCTGTTCCAGAGGTGCATCAGCATGAGCGCTTCCTGATTGAGCAGCTGGGCATCACAGGCTTTTACCACTGCATTGTCAGGTGAGCCCCTGGTCGCTGCTCTGCGTTGTGGGTGTTACATCTGAAGGCGCCCTGCCCTGCTGGAGGTCCATGCATATGAGCCTGCTCCAGCTTCTTGCTGGAGCAGGCGGGCAGCATAGGCTTCTACCACTGCATGTCTGGTACAGCAGCAGTTGAGCCCCTTCATGGTACCAGCTCCAGCTCCATGCATGTTGGTACAGTGACAACATATTTAAGGTTGTTGAGGCCCATCTTGCCTGTGTGACGCAGGGCATCCAATCTTTAGTGCCGGGATGTCATGTGGCAAAGCACAGACACACCTACCTGAATTTTTGGCATTTCTTGCAGGTATGGTTACACAGAAAATGTCTCGCAAGGCACAGACTTTGTGAAAGCAGTCATCCACCATGTGCTAAACCTGCTGTACCAGAACCTGGAACGAGTGGTAGACCAGTTTCCGGAGCTGAAGGATGAGAGTGCTCAGATTGATGCATGTGTCATGGCCTCAGGTCAGCTTAATTGCAGGCACTGACAGTGGCTGATTTGTGTGGCCAAATCAAGCTGAGGTCGGACTGGTACCGTCTGACCCGAACAGCTGCCTATCACCTGTATGATGGTGCACTGATGCAGTGGGTGTTGCACCTAGGCTATGCTCCCAGCATGTGTTCTTATGGTCGTCAGGCATGCGTGCTGTTGAGGCGTGACTACATGTATCTGTATCAATTTTACTCAGTATCCTGTGCCAATAAGGCTTCAAGACGCCATATCAGCCTTGTTGGCTGGCACTTATGTTGTAAACCCTAAATGTCCCTCTTAAACCCTGAGCCTGACCACTGCAGGTGTAAATGCAAGGTCAACTGTCAGCTGCAGAAATTCACCCAATATGGGCCACTGAGTACTAAGAGCGCAGGCGTGCCTTTGAGGAAAGCATCCGGCCACAAAACACCGACTGTCTTTATATTCTGGCAATGTTATAACCTCTTCGTGTACCTTGGACCGCCGCAGGTGTCGATCCAGAGTCAGCAATTGACCTCATGGAGTCGCCCAAATTGGCCCACGTGAGTAGCAAGAGTGCTGGGGTGACTTTGAGAGAAGCGAACAGCCGTAAATTGCCAGACCCTAGCCCAGGCCTTGGCGCACCACCAGCTTTCAGAGCCAGGGCCAGCAGCAATAAGCTGCTGTCACCCTTTGCTGGCACCGTAGTGCAGGGTGAGCGCTGGCTGCATGGGAGAACATGTGTGCACAGGCAGGAGCTGTTGCTGGCAAATAATCAGTCATGTGTTCACTGGCACTGTGCATAACATCTCGGCATACGCAGGATTGTACTTTTAGGGTTGGGCTTCTAAAATTGTACTTCTGGGGTTGAATATCTGGGACAGAGCAGGAATCTGTGCTGTGGCTCATGTCCATGGAGTGAATTGAGGTTGTGCCTTTGTGGGGGGTGGATTTGCTAATGGTCCACTCTGTTTTCTGGTGCCGCTGCAGTAGCAACTCAGGTGCAGAGAAATGCAGCTGGCAACTTCAACGCCATTGGCAACCTGTCCCACAAGTCCATGGACCCCCTGCAAGCAGAGGCAGTGTCCAACCTGGTTGACCACATTAACAATGGCCAGGTGCGTGTGGCACGAGCTGTATGCTTGCAGGAAGACTGCAGTGATTGCGAGTAGTTGCAGTTGTGCTAAAACTGGACACACAAAGTCTTGCAGGTGTGGTTGCCTGCATACTGCACCTACTGTGCCTCAACTGTTAAAATCCTAGCTATGATGGAGGCAGAGATGTCCCGAAGAAGATAGGTTCAAACAAATGATTTACAGTCAGGCTTGACACCAATTTTGTCATGAGCATCCTGTTTCTGAGCTGACTTCCTTGCCTGGTGCAGTTACAATGCCTCCGCAGCAGGAACCCGGCTTTGCTGAGGGCCAACCTGGTCGCCAAAGAAATCAGCATCCTGAAACGGGAGTTGAGTTTGAACACAGGCGTGACATATGTGATGGGTCGCGCACACATGAGCTTCAGCAGTACTCCAGGGCTGCTAGCATGGTAAGTTTGCAAGCACTTACTAACTCAGCCCAGTGCTTTTCAAGCGACCTGAGTTGGGCAGCAGGATTGCCTGGGCCTAAACCTGAGTAGCAGGATTGCCAGCATGCTAAGTGGGTTTAGCCCAGCGGCTACTGAAGGTGTGTCACAGACTGCTGGCAGGAAGGGCTTACGTGTGTGTTTTGACACCTGTTGAACGTTGTGTCTTAGGAGAGCAGCAAGGTTTGTCGGAACCCACCGCCAGTCAGGAGATGTGTCTGTTGTCCACTCAGTGTCAGTGCCACTTGCCATAGGTCGTTGACAGTTTGCAGCTTCATGGCTGTATCAAACACCACCGCGGTGTTTCAGAAGTCATTGCATCTTTGGCACGACTTGCCCAGACAGCCAGGTTGGCAATCTAAATGCATCTGCTGGTGCTGGAGGCTACCTCACACTGTCCATGACTGTGTATGCATAGGAAAGGTCTCCTGTCAGCTTGAACGTCACCTATGTTCCAGTGGTAGGCATTTCGCTGGGCTCCAATGCTTCCCTCTGTTGTGCAGGCTGAGGCGTATGTTTCTGGAATTCCCTTATCACCTCTTTGTCCTGAACACCAAATCAGATGCGTACCGCAAATTCAACATTCCAGAGGGCAACTTGGTCCAGGTTGGTCTACCCTATGAGGTGTAGCAGGCATCTGTGGTATACTTGTGATGTAGTATTGTTTGCATTGCTCAGACATTGAAAGTTTTCCCACTATGTACAAAAATTGACCTGACAATGAGTTCCCTTGCCCGCCACACTGAACAACAGCTGAGCTGAGCAAAGCACATGTCCATCACCTATCTTTTGTCTCCCTTTGTTGGGCTTTTTTTTGTCGGCTATATACTTAATCTGCACAATCCGCAAACAAGGGTGCCTTTGTATTACGTAATACAAACGCACCCCTCTATGCGTCTACGTGATGTTGTACATACCAAGTCATGTTGGCAACGCCTGTTGCCTAGGATGGGCTTGAATATAACTCAATCCCTAGATGAGCTGTGTGGGCCGGTCCATATCCAGTGCACCTGACGTCAAGTTCCACATCTGTAACAGGCTGTTGGTCCTGGTCGTGTCAAACAACCTCACACCACTTTCAATCTGCAAGCTTAACTTCTGGCCATTGATGTGGTAAAATCAATGCTACTTCTTGGAAGCTGGCAAGACAGCTGCCTTGATGTACCATATATGCATGAGAGCAGAGCACAATCAGGTGCCCATTTAAACCTGCAGGCGTGACGCGAGCTATGATATGATGTCATTTACAGCAGAGTTTGATGTGCTGAGCTGCCCTGACTTAGGTTGCTTATTTTGTCATGTCTAGGCATGCTGGGGTCAACTACCAGCCAGGTTATTTCTTTATGAAGCCGTAGACCCCAATGCGATCTTAGCAAGCTTTCTGTTGGCCAATGCCAAGCTCTTCAAGATGTGAAACTCAGTCGTCGTACTCTGCTTTCTTTAATTTTTCGTTGAAGGCTTACCCTCTCTGCCCGCCACAGAGGGACATGTCTCTATTGCCTTTGACCTCCCCTCCGCTAAACAAAGTTACAGCGCTCGTCTTAGAAAGTTACCAGCATTGTGTGGGCTGTGGCAATCTTGATACGTTGTCTGTTGTAGCTGGTGGCTTTTCCTCTCATGCCCTTTGTTGAATGCGTACAGGCAATAAAACAGCCAGAAGCACCTGACAAGTCAAAAGTCTGGCACAACTTATGTCATTTTCTTGCAACTGATGTGTGGGCACAGCAGCGGTCGAAGCCAAATAGCTGAAAGCCACAATTCAAACGTTGTGACACAGACAAAGCAAGAAGATACGTCCCAAGTTTTGCTGGAAGAACAAGGCTATTTGACCTCTTCTTCTCCACCAAAAGACTATCTATGTCACTGTGAGCCACTTAGTTGCATAGACAATCATATGCACCTACTGTGCCGCACAATGTCATGATTGAGTGAATAAAGCTCAAGAGCTTGTGCATATGAACATAATGCAAAGAAGGGATGTTTCACATCAGCAGCAACTTCCCGCAAACGTGAGCAAGTCCTACGCCAAAACACAAGAATACAACATGAATATCATGATTGCAGACAGTAACACAAGTTGGTTCGAGGCCCTCGTAATTGCCTTTCCAGTGTTTCAAGCCTCACTTGCACATCCTCCAGCTCGTTTTGCAACTCTTGAAACTGCTCTTCGTCAGACAAGCTCTCCCTGCGAGTCAAAGTTGCAGTAAAAGACAGCAGTATCATAACCCCTTGCTGCACATTGTAGGCTTGCTTTACCATTCATATACAAAGTCACGGTTGCACTGGCTCAAGTCGAATACTGCCATACTTTGTCTGAGAACTGCACTTGTTCCAAGTTTTCCCCGAAATTCACAGGACTTCTTTGCGCAGGAACGAGTCGACTGCAGTAATGAGACAGAAAAGCAACCTTTTTAGGACACAAGATGTAACGTGGCCATGAGCATCCTCTTGCAGTAGCTACTGACTGATTCGATACCTAATAAGGCTGCAGTGCGAACCAACACCCTGCAAAGCAATATATGTGTTAGTGCTTGCAGCATGTTCAGGCATGTTGCACTGGAGTCAAGTTCCTGCAGCAGAAATATACATAAGCAGCTATGTGAACACTGATGCAGCCATAATGCTAGATGACCAGAGTGATGATTCAAGCCAACACAAACATTTGCAATGTGCTCACACCAAGTTGGCAGCAAGCTCGGAACATAATGCAACCAGCTACCAGGGAGCACAACAATTGCATATTGTGCCTGATAAGTGCTGGCTTGTGTGCCTATGTATGACGGTTTACAAGCATCTTCACATCTGCACAATGCCGTCACTCTGGTGCATGTACTTTTTTCTTAGCTGGAGGATCCCTGCTCGGTGGGTGTGCTGCAATGTGTCAGCTCAGCTCAGCTGCTATCTGAAGGCTCAGTTGCAACTCGTCAACTCAGCTGTCAGGTCAGCTGCAACATGTCAGCTCAGCTGCACCCTGTCAGCTCAGACGAAATTTGTCATCTCAGCTGCATCATGTTGGCTGAGCTGTAGTGTCTCAGCTCAGGTGTAACTTGTCAACTCACTTGTCAGCTCAGCTGCAGCATGTCAGCTCAGCTGCACCCTGTCAGCTAAGATGAAACTTGTCATCTTAGCTGCATCATGTTGGGTGAGCTTCAGTCTGTCTCCTCATATGTACTCTGCAAAAAGACAAATTTGACGCTCCCCAAGAGGGTCAGTCTTTAAGTGTCGGACTAAACAATTTCAAAAAGTGGTTTTTATTTTTACATACAGCACATCAGCAGAACCTGCTGCTAGATCGTCTCCTGAAAAAAAACATCGCGAATTCAAAGTCAGAGAATTACCATTGCGAGGGTATTACAGAGCGCTGGGCACCTCTCTTTCTCCAATCTTGTGTTTTACAAATTCATTTTGATTTGTTTTGATCTAACTTGTATTGCGTGGCTCGAGCCATAGGGTTCTGTACAAATCGATGACACCTACAATATTTGAAACCATGACATGTGTCCATATTATTTATTTAAGAGAATTTAGCTCAATCTAAATAGTTGCAGTGTAAGCGGGCTGTTTTGTCAGCTGTCACATGTCAGCTCAATTGCATGCAAAAAGCTTGTATCTAAACAGCCCTGCTGCAGTGGGTCTGCCGATTGAGTTGCCCTTCGCCAGATTGCTCCAGGGTCACTCAAGAGGCAGCTCTACCCTCAAAGTAGTCGGAGATACCTGTTCAGGACGAGGCCTTCCACCCTC
>JAABUZ0100007559.1_pt1 | contig 13064 bp, 12 predicted proteins | sample 5562091 | NCBI WGS metagenome assembly JAABUZ01 (sample SAMN12813069, study PRJNA571459) | rock metagenome | isolation source: Antarctica rocks | place: Antarctica: Victoria Land, Linnaeus Terrace sud | collected 2015-12-21 | reverse complement strand
CACGGGCCGCGCCCGCCTCGGCGTCCACGACGGTCAGCAGGTCCCGTCCGTCGACGCCGGGCGGTAGGGGCGGCCAGGCCGATCCAGGGCCCGGTTGTGCCGGGTCCTGGGTGGCCAGGCCGCGGCCAGGTGCCGGCCGGGCGAGGGTGACGCCGGCGCCGCGCCGGCCGGTCCGCCAGGCGCCGCTGGGGTCGGTGCCGAGTTCGACGGTGGCGGCGCCGATCAGTCCGCACTCGGCCGGAGCGTTGCAGCTGACCAGGTGCACCGGCCACCCGGCGGCAGCGGCCGCGTCAGCAACGGCGAGCGCGACGGTCGACGCGCCCGCGTCAGGGTGGACGCCGACGACGGCGACCCAGCGCCGGCCGGCCGGGGGGCGCAGCACGCCAGGGCCGGTCGACGCTGCAGCAGCGCGACCATCCCGGCCCGACGTCGGGGTCGACGTCGGCGCCGGCGCAGGCGCCGGGGCAGCAGCCGGCGCTGGCGCCCGGCCGGCGGGCCGAACCGGTGTGGCCGCGGCCAGCTCGTGGCTCCCGGTGCCGTGATCGGCGAGGGGCTGGCGTGCGCAGGCCGCTCGGGCTGCGCGCAACGCGGCCTGCAGCTCGCCGACGCTCAACAGCCGGCCGGTCGCCGGGTCGACGTCGCCGCCGTCCAGGACGTCGCGAGCCGGGCCGGGACGCCCGAGCTGGGCCAGGGCCCGAGTCAACGGCCCGCCGTAGGGCTGCGCGACGCAAGGCCCGTCTGGTGGGTGGGGCGGCCCGCGGTCGGGGCGCTGGTGCTGTTCACAACTGGCACAGGTGTCGCCGGGGCGCCGGCAGTGGACACCTGCCGCCGAGGAAGTTGCGTGACCGTGCAGGGCCCGGTGCGGGGTCACGCGCAGGCCGCGAGGTAGCCGGCGCGGGCCTGCTGCAGCGCGGCCAGGGTCCGCTCCCGCCGGCGCCGCAGCGTCCGCTCGTTGATCCGCCACGCCCTGGCGACGCGCAGCTGGGCGTCGCCACCGTACTCGCGGGTGCGCTCGACGTCGAGCAGCAGCGCGGCGTCGTCGCTGCCAACAACACCCGTCCGCGAGGCCCAGACCAGCAGGTCGCTGAGGGTCAGCTCGTCTGCGCTGTCCGGGCCGGTTGCCGGCGCGTCCAGCAGCGCATCGACCTGCCGCTGGTCGGTGGGGTCGACCAGGACCTCGCGGGCGTGCGGCCGGGACCGGGTGCGGTGCGGCAGCAGCTCACGCAGCAGCGCCGCCTTGGTGTCCAGCAGCAGGCTCGCGGCGTACGCCCGGGTCCGCCGGCGCCACGGGAACACCCGGATCTGGACGGTCAGCTCGCCGACGACGAGCGCCAGGACCTCGCCGGTCAGGTCGGGCAGCCGGGCGGCCAGCGCGCTCGCGCCGTCCGAGAGCAGGTGCAGCAGCAGCAGCACCGCGTCGCCGTCGTCGTGACCGTCGGCTGCCCCCAGCCGGACCAGCGCCCCCAGGACGTCGTCGGCCCGCTGCGGGTCGGTGCCGCAGCGAAGCTCGGCGGTCAGCTGGTCCAGGCAGACCGGCCCGGACAGCGCGGGCTCCAGCCGCCCCCAGCGCGCCATCGCGCTGTCGCGGTCGAGGCGGGCGAGCAGGGCGTCCCAGCTGCCGGCAAGACGGGAATCGCGGTACACGGCGGGCTCCTCCGCAGTCGGGGTCGAGCCCCACGCTGCGAAGCGAGATCACTGTTTGCGTCACCGCCGCGTCACCCTGCGACCGCGTCACCCCAGCCGTTCGGTCAGCGGCCTGGACCGCCCCGTTGGGCGCCGGAGCCGCCGTCGACCCGCGCCAGGGTCACCCGGCCCTTGCTGCACGCCCGGCCCGCCGACGCGGTGCGTCACCCCCTGTCCGACCGGCCACCCGGCAAGAGCCCCGAGCTGCTCGCCCACCTGCCCGGGTTTGAACGCCGCAGGTCAACAGGGGTGACGTACCGGCAGCGCCAACACCTCACCCCCCTGCGCTGTCGCCAGCAGCCCGACTGCGCCATCGGGCCAGGTGCCGCCGAACACGGGCGACGGCACGGCACAGCGCGACCTGGTGTCGCCGTGGGATCGGCCGTCCAACGGCCGCGAGATCCAGCCACAGGACGGCGCTGAGCAGACCGCCGGCAAGCAGCGGCAGGCGAGTCACCCAAATTGCGGCGACGCCGTCGCCGGTGGTGGTGAGCATCCAGCCCAGGCCCACCATCCCGGCCGCGGCGACGGCCGGGGAGCGCATCGCCAGACCAGTGACGAGGGTCATGCAGACCACCGCGACCGCGGCCGTCCAGACGATCGCGCCGGGCGCGTTCACGACGAGCTGGACGGCGGGCAGGCAGCCGATCAGCACGACCAGGGCGGCGAGGACGGCCAGCAGCCGGCTGATTACCTGGCGGGGAAGCCCGGTACGGCGCGGGCCGCGGTAGCCCTCAAGCGCGGTGAGGGGATGCCGGCGCAGCAGCGCGTCGCGGTCGCGCAGAACCTCGACATCGGGGTAGCGGTCCCGTACCGCCTCGACGAAGTGGTCCGGGACCCGGCGGTGCAGCCAGACGGCCTGCAGCCGCCCGTGCTCGGCCCGCACCCCGCGGGTCGCGACCTCCAGTGAGCCCCAGAGCGCGACGACCGCCAGGACTCGCGCCGCCGGGGGCTGCGCCACCGTCCAGGTCAGGTCGCCGTAGGCGTAGAAGCCGCAGCGGCAGTCGGGGGCAGGGGCGACGTGCTCGCGGCCGCGTTTGCAGGCGGCGGTGTTGCTGCCCGGTTGCCATGCGCGGTCCTCATACAGCGGGTACAGCCCGCCGTCGCGCCCCAGCCGGAACGTGCGGATCGCCCGGACCTCGCCGACCGCGAACGCCTCGGGCTCGCCGGTCCCCCGCATCGTCACCACCCTGGTCCTGTCGACATCCCGCGGTTGCGCCCTTATGCCGGCGGCCTCCCGGACAGCGGCATCCTCCGGAGCCCGCGCTGCTCTGGTGCCGCTGCGGCTACTGCCGGACCGGCTTCCGGGGCTCGGCCGGCGCGGGCGCGGCCGGCGCGGTGCGCTCGGGCGCAGGTGTCGTGCTCGGCGCCGGGGCCGTCTCCGGCAGGACCTCGATGCGGCGGCGAGGCTGTCCGATGTTGCCCATGTCCTGCTCCTCGATGTCGTGAGCGTTCCCGGTGGTTCCCGCGCTGCCCGGCACGTCCGGTGCCGCGTCGATCGTTGGCATGCCCAGCGGTGTCCTCCTCGGCACCTGCGGCGTGTTTCTGAGCCGGTCGGGTGTGACGCCGCGCCCGGGACGGGCCTGGCGGGGTGCGTCAGCCGGCGCGGTCGCCGGTCTGCGGCAGCCACCGTCGGCGCCGCAGCACGTCGTAGGTACGCGGCGGCAGGTCCTCCTCGACGTCGGCGTCGTGGTTGGCCAGGATCCGCGCGACGTACTGCTCGGCCTCGGCCTGGTGCCCCGCAGCGTCGTTGGCCGCGACCAGGTCGAGCAGCGCGATGTCGTCGCGGCACCCGGCCAGCAGCGACACCTGCGCCGCGGCGGCCGCCAGGTCCGGGGCGCCGGCGGCGAGGTGGTGCGTGGCGACCAGGTGCGCCACGTCCACGATCATCGCCGTGTAGTGGTGGTTGACCGGGGTGTCGACCAGCCACTGGCCGCCGGCCGCACGCAGCCGGGACAGCGGCTGTCCGCTGACCAGGTCCAGCGCCGCCTGCAGGTCGGCGACGCCGCTGGCTCCTCGCGCGACGCCCCGCAGCCGCAGCCGCCGGAACAGCTCGGCGTCGACGAGCACTCCCCGCAGCTGGTAGACCCCGACTTTTCCGGAGCCCTCGTTGGCCCGCGGGAGGTAGTCCTGTCCGGTGCGGGGGTCCTTGCCCAGCCACTGCCGGGCGGTGTTCGCGTACGTCCGAGGCCGGCCGGTGGCGGCCGTCTCGCCGGGCCACATCTGTTCGATCCACTGCTCGGTCGTCACCCCCTGCGGCCGGCAGGCCAGGTAGGCGACGACCTCGGTGACCCGGTCGCGTCGCTTGTCGTTGGCCTGGGCGCCCGCAGGGTCGCTCACCGCGACCGGACCGAGCAGGGTCAGCTTGGCGATCCCGCTGTCCGGGTCGTGCCAGCGCCGCAGGTCCTCGTTAAGGGTCGGGTCGGCGTCCTCGACGCGCTGGCGGAGCTCCGGGCTGACCGGCGGCGCAAGAGCCGCGACGTCCTCGGTCGTCGTTGCGGTGAGCGGCAAGTACTCCGACGGCGCGAGCGGCAGCACGCAGGTGTCGTCGGTGCCGCGCGCGGCGCCGGCGCCGGTCGCCGCGTCGCCGTGAGCGCAGGGTGCGCAGGGTGCGCCGGTGTGCGTGCTGTCGAGGGAGGTGCTGGCGGTGAACTGGGGCAGCGGCGCGCCGGCCTCGTCGGCGAACACGTCCCACGGCCGGTCGCTGGCTGCGGGCGGCACCGCGGCGTCGGGGCCGTCGGCGGCGAGCTGCAGCAGCGCGGCCAGATCCGCGGCCTCCTCGGGCGGGAGCTGCTGGGCGATCAACTGCACGTCCAGCGCGGGGATGGTCAGCAGGCCGCCCGCGTCGACGTGGAGCTGCCAACGGGTCGAGCGCTCGTGCTCGGTGTCGCCGGACAGCACCAGCGCCACCGCCGTCCGGGACCGCTGCGCCCGCATCGCGTCGAGCAGGCCCAGCAAGGCCTGCAGGTCCGGGTCGGATCCAGCGTTGTCGGACTGGGCCTGGGTGCCGGGCGCGACGAGCAGTACGTGCGGTGACCAGCCGTCGCCGACGACGCTGTCGCGCAGCCGGCCCTGGAGCACGTCGGTGCCCGAGGCCTGGAGCACCTGCGTGGTCTCGCGCAGCGTCGCGTGCACATCCCGGGCCGCCTGCGCAACGCTGCTGCGGTGCTGCACCCGGGACGGGTTGAGGCCGGCCAGTTCGCTGCCGAAGCCGACGAGGGTCACGAGCAGCTGGTCGGACCAGCTGTTGTGGGCCAGCTCGGCCGCGAGGAACCGGGCCAGGTCCAGGCACCGCGCGGGGTCGCCGACCAGCGACAGCGCGCCCACGCGCTCCAAGTCGACCAGCCAGTGCTCGCCGGCTGCGGTGTAGCCGACGGTCGCCAGCGTGGGGTACGGCGCGCTCTGCTGCCGCGCGGCCTCGGCGTCGATCGGCAGCGCGTCGCTGCGGGCGACCGACCAGTGCAGACCGTTCTCGTCCGCCTGCCACGGTGCGGGCGGGTCGCGCCGGGGCGCCGTCAGCACCAGCTCGAGTTCGCTGTCGGCCAGGCGTACCGCGACGATGTCGGGCAGGACGCCGTCGATGCGGGCGGCGATGCTCTGCGCCAGGCTGCCCAGGGCGGTGTTGAGCCAGTCGACGTCGCCGGCGCCGGCGGCGCCGCGGGACAGCAGTGCCTTCTCCATCGGCGCGAGCCCGACCGGGGTCGACCCGATGGTCCGGCCCGGCGTGCGGTCCCGGAACTGCCGGCGCCGCAGGCGGCGCAGCGCCTCCAGCGTCGACGCCGCCAGCAGGACGCCGCCGCCAGCGAACCCCACGATCTGCAGCGAGTGCTGCGTGAGCAGCGAGCCGTCGCCAGCCGGGTCGGCAGCCGGCTCGTCGGCGCGAGGGATGGCCATCGGCGCTGGGCTGGACGGACCAGCCGCGGCAGCGCTAGGAACGGCAGGGGTGGTAGGAACGGCAGGACCAGCTGAAGTAGGTGCGGTGGGGGCGGCGGTCGGCGGCTGACCCGCCAATGATGATGGTGCGATGGGCGCTGACGGCGCCGGCGGTACTGCACCTGCCCGCGGCGCCGCGGGCGCGGGAACCGCCTGGCCTGTTGCCGCGGTGCTCCCCGCACCGGGCCCGGATGCGGGGTCGGCGGCGGCCGGGATGGTGAGCCGCCAGCCGGGTCGGATCAGGTTCGGGTCGGTGTAGCGGGCGCCACCCGGCTCGGTCCGGCCGGCGTTGACCTGCCAGGCCTGCCGCCAGTCGCGCTGGCCGTGCTCGGCCGACAGCCCGAACAGGGTGTCGCCGGTCTGGACGGTGACCTCCGCTGCTGATGTCGCGGCGGCCGGGGTGGTGCCGGCCGGTGCTGGGGTCGCGGCGCCGCTGGCCGCACCAGTCGGGCTGGCTGGCGACGGCACCAGGACCGTCCAGCCCGGCAGCAGGCGCCGTGGCGAGGTCATCGTCGCGCCACCCGGCTGCCCGCGCCCATGATTGAGCTGCCAGATCTCCTGCCACCGCTCGCCCGCCCCGAGGTGCGTCTGCGCGATGTCCCACAGCGTTGCGGGCCCGGACCCGGACGCGGGGATCGTGTAGACCGTTGGGGCCTGACCGTTCTCAGCAGCCGCGGGCGCTCTCGTTGCCGGACCGGCCGCGGCCGCCCGGGGTGGGGCGTTCGGGGTGGCGCTGTGCACCGCCACCAGGGTCGTGCTGATGCTCACCGGCGCGGGCCGACTCGGCAGGCCCGCGAACGCGTGCGGTGACAGGATAGCGGTAGCGGCGACCGGGCCGAGCAGGAACACGCCGGTCACCAGTGACCGGGCGAGCTGCTGCTGGGCGGCGAGCACGCCGGGAATGCCCCGGGGCATGGGGGAGCGCCGCGCAGCCGATGCCAGCTCGACCACGGCGGCGAGCGCGAACTGTGCCCAGGCGACCCAGGCGACGCTGGCTAGCAGCGCGATCAGGACCGCGTCGCTCATGTCCCCGGCCCGCAGCTCCGGCAGCGCCGCGGCCGGGTTGCCGACGGTGCCCGCCAGCGCCGCCGGGACCCCGACGAGCAGCAGCAGCAGCACTGCAAGGGCGGCCAGCCCCTTGACCCGCCGCATCTCAGCCGCCCCGGGTTGTCGAGGCGGCTGCGTTGCTGTCGATCGTGCCGCCGTAGAGCACCGTAGCCGTGGCCGAGGCGTGGCCGGTGACCGTGTCGACGCCGATCGCGGACAGGATCGAGGTGCGTCGGGTGACCTGGGCGGCGACCGTCACCGTGTCGCCCGAGACGCTGACCTGGCCGCCGACCGCCCCGACCTGCAGCACCTGGTCGGCCGCGAGGACAGCAGCGGCCGGGTTCACCGCCAGCCCGGCCGGGTCTCCCCGGCGCAGCGAGGCTGGAGCTAGCGCGTCGGCGCCGGCCCGGGCGGCCTGCTGCGCGACATCGGCGGCACGGCCCCGGGCGGCGAGCGCTGCGCCGCCGTCGACGACGAGGCCCGCCATCGCGAGCATGCCGACGGTGAGGATCGGGATAACCACGGCCACCGCTCCGCGCTCGGGGTCCTGGCCTAGGTTCGGGGTCCGGTGGAGCCATCGGTGGGTCATCAGCCGGATGCTCCTGATAGGTCTCGGTAGGTCTCCAGCGGGGACCGGCTGGTGGACGTGAGGATGACCGAGCCGGGCATACCGGCCAGGGCCAACCCGGACAGGTCTGCGGTGCAGCGGACCGCGACGTCGACGTAGCCGCCCGGGTGGAACGCGCCGGTGTCGACGACCACCTGCAGCTGCGCGCACGCCAGGCCCGCTTGGGTGAGCGTGTCAGACGCTGCCTGCTGCGCGTCGGCCGACGCCTGCCCCGGCGCGTTGGTCAGCGCAGCCGCACGGGCCGCGGCCACACCGGCCTGGTCGATGAGCTGCCGTCCGTGGCTGACCCGCCCCAGCCCCACCACGAGCAGCAGCATGACGATCAGGAACGAACTCAGGATCGCCAGCTCAAGAGCCGCGAACCCGTCCTGACGGCGCGCACCGTCGTCGCCGATAAGGCGGGCGCGCAGCCGCGTGACCGGTTGCCTAGGCTGTGTGCCTCGGCTGCCCATCAGCCGGGCCCGACGAACCGCTCGACCGGGCCGGCCGCCGTCTCGTCGACCCTTAAACCGAGCGGCACGATCGACAGCACTCCGGCGTGCACCCGGACGGTGACGGTGGTCGGGGTGCGCTGCACGTCGACGGTGGGCTGGAGCAGAAGCCGCGGCGCGACCTGCGCCAGGTAGCTCTGCGCGTCCTGCTGGCCCAGCTCGGCTGTCGAGGAGTACCCGCGGGCGCTGCGAAGCCCATCCTGAGCGGCACCCTCGGCGACGTGCCGGGCGTGCCAGAGCAACGCGAACTGCACGACGAGCAGCACCAACAGCATAAGGACGGGGAAGGTGATGACGACCTCGACGACGCTGTAGCCGGCGTCGCCGCGCAGCCGGCGGAGGATCCGGGTGCGGGCACCACCCAGCCGGGCCGGCGGCGCAGAACGTGCCACGGGGTCGTTCATCTCCACCACCTTCCCTCGTCCCGATTGAAGCCCCAGCAGCCCCTGCGGCAGGTGCTACTGGGTCTGGACACCGTTCGCGGCGCTGCGCGCCTTTAGAATCAGGACCGCGCAAATGACGATCGCGGCCGCCGCGAAAGCCGCGACGATGATCACTGTCTGGACGATGTCGCCGCGCTCGCTGTTCTCGTCGCGGTCGCGCCGCAGCTCGTCCAGGTGCGCGGTGACGAACGCGACGATCATGGTCAGGGGCATCATGGTGATTCTCCTTGTGAGGACGTGCACCGGGGTGGACTAGAAACTGAGGACGTTCACGATCGCTGGGAAAGCCAGGAACACCAGGAAGCCGGCGCCGACGACGAGCTGCGCCAGACGCATGGACACGTCGCGCTCGGCGGCCTTGCCCTCTGCGTCGGCGAGCTCACGGCGCCGCATCGTCGCGGCCCGCGCTGACAGCGTCAGCCGCACCCGCGCGCCGTCAGCCTTGACCAGCCGGACCAGCGAGCCGAGGTCGCGCAGCTCCGCGACACCGATTCGTTCCCCCAGCTCGGTGAGGGCAGTCCACTGATCGCGGCCGCTGCGGCTGGCCCGGTAGAGCGTGTCGCGCAGCAGCGCCATCGGCCAGCCCGCGCCGACCCTGGCTGCGCTGGTCAGCGCCGCCTCGGCAGACGACGACCCGGCCATCTCCAGCGCCACCAGGTCCAGGTAGGCGCCCAGAGCCCGCCGGAAGTCCTCCCGGCGCACCGTCGCCTGCTTCGCGACCTCGAAGTCCGGCAAGAAGAAGAATCCCGCAGCCGCCGCCAGCGACAGCGGCAGCGGCAGCGGCGCACCCAGCGGCACGGGCAGGCCAAGCGCCAGCTGGAACGCAGTCATCGCCAGCAGGGACAGCAACAGCCCTGCGGCGGCGGCCAACACCTTGCGGCCCATCACCTCATCGAGATCCCGGCCGGTCAGGGCCAGGTTCTGGCGCAAGGTGAGGTAGGTGAACCCCCGCCGGCTCAGCTCCTGGCTCAGCAGCTGACCGAGCCGCGTCCAGCCGAACGGCGCCGCCGCCACGGCAGCGCGGGTGCGCTGAGCCGGCAGCCGGCCCCGGTGGCGTGCATCCACCCGCCCGAGCTGCACCAGCGGCGAGGGACGCAGCGGCACCAGCCGGGTCAACAGGAACACCACCGCCGCGCCGAGCAACGCCCCGACCGTCGCCATAGCGATCATCGCCGAGCCCCCAGCCCGCGGGCACCCGACTGCGGCTTGGCCGACAGCGACGCCACCGCGACCGGCGACAGCCCGGTCAGACCGGCGACGATCGCCAGGTCCTCAGGCGCGTCCCGCTGCCCCGGGCGAGCCAGGAACGGCATCACCGGGGTCGACCCGGCGAGTCGTCGCATCCAGGCGAACCCCATCGCGAAGATCCCCAACACCACCGCGAGGGCCACCTGCCCTGGGAAGGTGTCGTAGGGCTGCACGTACGTCCCGCCGAACAGGCTAAGGAACATCCCGAACCCGATGGTCGTGGCGACAACGACCTGAATGCCGCGGCGCAGCCCCTTGCGGCCGGCCGACACCTTGGCGCGCATATCCAGCTCCTCGCGGGCGGCAACTGACAGCCCCGACAGCACCAGCGCCAGGCCGCGCCCCCGGTTCTGGGCGTTCAGGATGAGTGCGGCAAGCACCAGGTCCGCGCTGGCGTCGTCCAACCACGTCGCCAACGCCATCAGCGCCTTATCCAGCGGGACGCGCGCCTGCAGCTGCCCGACCAGACGCACCAACGCCGGCCGGATCAGCGGCGGAGCGTTCATCGTGCTGACCGGGATTGCCTGCTCCAGGCTGGCGTTGCCGCTGACGGTGTCGCGCAACGACTCGGTCCAGACCACCAGCGCCTCGAGCCGGTCGATCTGCAGCTGCTCCGCGCGGCCGCCGCCGAACAGCAGCGGCCATGCGACGACCAGCGCGCCGAGCCCGAGGGCGGCAACGGGCCAGCGCGTCAGCAGCAGCACCAGAACGGCGACGATCACCCCGCCGGACAGCCGGCCGGCCAGCGCCGGGCTGCGCAGGGCGGCCAGCGTCCGCTGGGCGCGGCCCGGCGGACGGGTGGGGTTGGGAACAACGCCGCGCACGCCCACCACGAGCAGCACCAAGGCGCACCCGAGCGCGGCCGACAGCGCAGCGACAATCAGCACGCCGAGGTCAGGCATCGCTCAGCGCCCCATCAAGTAGTTGGGCCACATCGTGTCGTCGTAGCCGTGGTCGGCCAGCTCCTCGAACCGCGCTATCGGCGTCTCGGTGCGTATCGCCCGGCCGTCGACCGGGCTCGGGCTGAACAGCTGGCTGGTGGCGACGCGGCTCTCACCCATGCCGGTCACCTCCAGCACCTCCACCACGGCCCGCTTGTTCTCCAGCAGGCGGTTCTGCCGGATGAACACCACCAGGTCGACGCCCGCCGCAATCAGCGGCTGCATCGTGTCGACCGTGAGGTTGCCGTACTGAGCGCCGTAGGTGCTGAGCTTGTTGAACACGTCGTGCGCGCTCTTGGCGTGCATCGTGCTGAGCGACCCGTCGTTGCCCTGGGACATCGCCGACAACGTCGAGATGACCTCGGGCCCCATGATCTCGCCCATGATCACTCGCTGGGGGTGGTGCCGGCGGCTGCGCAGCACGAGGTCGTCCAGCGTCAGCCCGCCCTGTCCCTCGTTGTCGGGCAGCACCTCCTCCCACTCCAGCACGTTGGGGTGCAGCTCGGGTGTGCGGCGCAGCCCCAGCTCAAGGCTCCGCTCGATCGTGATGATCCGCTCGCTCGGCGGGATGCGGTTGATGAGCGCTCGCAACAGCGTTGTTTTGCCGGCCCCGACCCCGCCGGCGATCATAAGATTGAGCCGGGTCGCCACCGCCGCCGCCAGGAAGGCCGCGAGGTGCTCGCTGACAGTGCCCAGCTCGACGAGGGTGTCGAGGAACATCTGTGGGTAGCGGTTGCGTCGGATGCTCACGGCTGGGCGCTCCCCTGCGGACAGCAGTGCTGTCAGTCGGGACCCGTCGTGCAGTCGCAGGTCCAGCACAGGCGCGGCGATCGAGAACGGGCGAGGGTTGATCCCGCTGTAGGCGGCGAGGTTCTGGACTATCGCGACCAGGTCCTCGTCGTTCGCTGCCATCGGCCGGCCCCGGACCGGGTCGCGATGGTCGGCGTAGGTGATCCACACCTCGTCGGCGCCGTTGATGTCGATGTCCTCGACGCTCTCGTCCTCCAGCAACTCCTGGAGCTCGCCGGCCTGGTACATACTCGCAAAGATCGCGTCCGCGAGGCGGGAGTCGTAGCTCGCCTCCGGCAGGTCCCGGCCGGCCGCGAGCTCGCTGTGCATGTGCCGTTTGACCTCGGCGTCGATGAAGCTCAGTGCCAGCTGCTCCTCATCGACCGACGCCAACTCCAGCAGCCCCGCAGCCTTGCGTTGTTGCTTCTGGACCGTCAGCAGATCCGCCACCAGCTCCTGCAGCCGGCGGACGAGCTGGTAGTCCAGCAGCTCCCCGCTCACGCCGACACCTGGCCCAGCTCCGATGCAGCCGCGACCGGCTCGGGGACGTGCTGCGTCACCGGACCCCGGCCCGCGAACCGCAGCCGCGCGAGCCGACCGGCCCCCACCGCGGGGGCCGCCGGCGACCCCGACATGTCCTGCGGAGCTGCGACCAAGCCGGCGTCGCCCAGCAGTTGCGGCCACCAGCCCAGCACGGTCTCGGTCAGCGCCCGCACCGACCTGACCAGGTCGCTGCCGAGCAGTCGGCGCGTCGCGACACCCTCGCGCAGCAGCGCGATCGCGACCGGGTCCTCGGCGAACAGCCCGGCGACCGGCACCGGTGAGCCGGCGGCCTCCAGTACCTGCTGGACCTGCTCGACCGCCGCGCGGCCGGTCGTGCCAGCGCGAGCGCGGACCACAACCGCGACCGGGCTCCGCTCCTGCGCCGGGTCGCCCAGCGACGCCGCCAGCTCGCCCACCCGGTCCCGCAGGTGGTACAGCCCGGCTAGGTCCGGGCGGGCCAGCAACAGCACCGCCGTCGACACGCGGGCGACCGGAGCCGCGACGTTGCCCGGCTGGTAGCGACCCAGGTCCGCGATCGCCGTGCCCTCTGAGGTCGCCGCGACGTCCGCGATCCGCGGCCACAACGGAGCCATCGGCCCAAAGCCCTCGGCCGACAGCGCGCCGGGAACGACCGGCACACCCAGCGTGGTCGGCTGCGCGTAGCGACCCAGCCCGCCCTCGGGCAACGGGCCGCGGGAGTCCGCGGCCAGCGACAGCACCGACGGCTGGGCATCCAACAGCCGGTCGCCGTCCGCGTGCCGCAACCGAAAGGACAGATCGGCGCCGGCGCAGTCCGCCTCAAGCAGTACCCGCGCGCCCGGCCACACCAACCCCAGCACCGTTGCCAGGTCCGTGACCCCCGGCGAGCCCTTGTCCGCGCACACCGAGACGATCACGACGACACCTTTACCAATGCCACAGCAGCCGCACCGCTCGCCGCCGCCACCGCCGTGCTCGCTGCCTCCGGCACCACCACCGTCACCAACGTCCCGCCGCTGACCGCCGGATCCAGTCGAGTGCTGAACACCTGAGCCCGGTCCACCAGCACCGACGCCTGCACGTCCACGCTGCCCTTTACCGGCAACCGGACGACCCGCACCAGATCACCCGCGGCCAGGCCGTCCGCCGGAATCTGTCCCGACCGCACCGCCACACCCACCTGCGCCTGCCCGGCCAGCAGCGTCCCACCAGACGTCACCATCGCCCGCTGCAGCAGCGTGTCCGGCAGCAGTGTCACCGCCGCCCGCTGTCCCAACACCGAGACCAGGTTGCTACCAGCGACAGCCACGACCCGACCACTCACCGGCACTGTCGTCAG
>JAABUZ0100007558.1_pt1 | contig 13066 bp, 13 predicted proteins | sample 5562091 | NCBI WGS metagenome assembly JAABUZ01 (sample SAMN12813069, study PRJNA571459) | rock metagenome | isolation source: Antarctica rocks | place: Antarctica: Victoria Land, Linnaeus Terrace sud | collected 2015-12-21 | reverse complement strand
GGGCCACGCCAAACACACTCGCCACCGCTCGCCTCGCCTTCTGCCATCCCGATCACCACGCCCATCCCTGACCCTACCACACCGCAGTCCGCATGTCTCGTTGTACTACTAGCGCGGCATCAGGGTGGTAGGTTCGGGAAGAAAGTTTGAACGGGTCAGATATTAACTGGACGCGATCGACGCCTGCCAGATTTGAAAACTGATCAACGAGCTCAACCTTGTCTATATCAACTTCACCGAGAGCGGCAATAACATTGCGTTCAACGCCAGGATTAATGTACGCCCGAAAACCATGGCTCTCGATCTGTTGCACGACCGCACTGATCTCTTCCGGCGTGGCATGAGGCTGCATAATAATGACCATCGTACGATCTCCCCTTTCGTAACGTTATCAGCTCGTTCTCTGAGTGCGCTATGGCGTTCGATTCCATGCCATCTCTACCCCGTAGTGTACACAGGCGACATAAGAGACGCTCGATCCAGACGGGCGAATTGTATACTCGACACAAGCGATGACACCGGCGCACGTGATCTGGTACGCAACGGCTTGCTCCTGAGCTTGAGACAGGGCGCGAGCGCCACGCAGCGGTAGCAACCACGACCTCACGTGTAGCGGCAGCAGGTCTCGCGCATCCAATGCGGGAGGAAGTGCGTGACACGGCCGAGCAGAACCAGATCACAGCGTTCGCAGCGTGCTGCCTCAACTGCTCGCTCTATGGGCGAACCGCCGCCGTCGGCAACGGAACCTGATGAAACTGGGCAATCCGAAGTTGCAACAGCGCCGCACATGGTGGGCTCGCCCCCACGCCGAGAATCAGACCACCTCGCGGATCGATCCGCACGGACACTTGCTGCTGGCTTACCTTCCAGACCGAGACCCGCCGTTCCCGCCCGTGCGGCACGACGCAATCTGGCGCCACTCTGGATTGGCCTGGCTGCTGTCCTCGCGGCAGCACTTATCGGCGGACTTGTCTACATTGCGGTGGCAAACCAGGTCGGTGGTGTCGAGGGCACGAATTTGCCTGACGAAGGACGGACACATATTCCAACCACGCAAATCCCAGAGTATAAGCACTACCCGCCCGCATCGGGCCCCCATTTCGATGCACCGGCCACGTGGGGATCGATCAAAGAACCATTGCCGGAGGGTCGTTTTGTCCATAACCTGGAACATGGGGGCATTGCGTTGCTGTACAAATGCACTGACCAATGTGACGCGGTAGCCAATCAAGTACAGCGCCTGTATCAAAACCTTCCCAAAGATACCCGCTTTGGAGAGGTCAAGTTCGTCGCCAGCCCGTATACACGCATGGAACACAACTTCGCGGTACTTGCCTGGGATTACATCTATGAAATGGATACCCTTGATACCAGGGCAGTGGAGTCATTTTACACCGCCCACGTCAACAAGGGACCGGAGCTCGTGCCGTAAACATGGTCCATCGACCGGTTGTTCTTGCCTATCTTCGCCCGCTGACGATGGTCACGTTCGTGATCATTCTGGTGCTTGGCAGTACAGCGCTGCCTCCCGTGGTGCCTACCGCGAGAGCCGATGTCGGTGACGATTTCATACCGTTCTGGATCCAGACATATCTGCCGACCAACCTCTGGTCGGGCACCGACTCGTCGGCATCGGATTTCGGTCCCGTTCCGCAGTTTTCCTACTTCCGCGTCGTCGTCCCTCAATCCGGGCCGAGGCTTTTCGTCTATAACCCGTTGACCATGAACTACGCGTACCTCGATGCGTCGGCCGCCGGGCCAAGTGGCCCCTTCGTGCGGACGCTGTCTCTTCAGCGGAAAACGGGTGGCGAGGTGGTGCTACAAACTGAACTCGCCGCGACGCCGGAAGCGCTGGAGTATGGGCTCATGGGCCGGCCGACATTGCCAACTGACTTTGGTATGCTGTTTGTGATGCCCCAGGGCACCAACTACTCATTCTGGATGCAGGATACCTTTACCCCGCTCTCCATCGCGTTCATCAGCGGTGACGGAACTATTCTGAGCACGCAAGATATGCAGCCGTTAACGCGGGAACTCCACCACCCCGGTCAGCCGTACGCGTACGCGCTCGAAGTCAACCAGGGCTGGCTGCGGCGCAATGGCATCGAGCCCAACGACCTCGTTGTGCTGCCGGACTGGGTGCCCAGGCCAACCCAGCAATCCGGAACCACGACAGCACCACACGAGTTTTAAGGCGTATGGTCCTCCGGAAAGTCATCGCCTGTTTGACTGATGCCCTTCACCTTAAAGCACGACGAACATGGCGACAACCGAGCAACCATCGGCCCGTGGTATACTTCCAGGTCACTCATGTATCTTCCACACGACAGATAGGGAGTCATTCTTGCAGTTATACCTGGTCCGTCACGGGCAGTCGCAGGCCAATGTCGATGCCACATGCCGTGTTATCGATTGTAATTTGACAGAAACGGGGCAGAGACAGGCCGAGGCGGTCGCTGCGGAATTGGCATACAGGGGTATTGACCAGGTGCTGAGCAGCCCCTACGTCCGCACGCTACACACGGCCCGCGAGATTGTCCGTGCGACAGGCGCAAGCGCGGAAGTCCTGCTTGGACTGCACGAGCACCACATGTCAGCCTTCGCAGAGACCTGGCCCTTGCAGACGCGGGCCGAACTCGCGTTCAACTACCCCGAGTTTACGCTGCCCGACGACATGGAAGAGATGGGCTGGCATACGCCTCCAGAGTCCATGGAAGTCATTCTCAACCGGATGGCCGGTGTTCTGCAATCCCTCCGGGAACGGTACGCCAACATCGGCCACACGCGGGTCGCTCTGGTGTCGCACGCGACGCCGATCCAGCAGTTCATTCGTGCCGCGCGTCCGTCCGGCATTCCTGGCACGTCGTCCATCGTTCCCGCCATCGACAATGCATCGATCTCCTTGATCGATGTCCAGTATGACAGCATTGACATCGTCTTCGTAAATCAGACCGAGCACTTGCGCGTGCCAGCGGTACTGTAAGAGTCTCACGGTGAAGCTCACGACGCACGACGTTGCCTATGTCGCGGCTCTCGCCCGAATCGCCATCGATGAAGGCGACATGGAGCGTCTGACCGAGCAGTTGTCGAGCATCCTGACCCACATTGACACGCTGCGTGAGGTGGATACCAGCCACATATCTCCCACGGAGTATGCGGTAACCGACAGCAATGTCATCCGTGTTGACGAACCGCGCCCCTCGCTTCCGGTGGATAACCTGCTTGCCAATGCGCCAGACCGGCAAGGCGACCTCCTGCGCGTTGATGCCGTCTTTGAACCGTAGGCCCGGTTGGGGTCCCCACCTGTAGTCGAGGAGGCGCCGTGCCCGACCTGACGTTTCTCACGATAGCTGAAGCAAGACGCCTGCTTGACGCCGGCGATATCTCCGCTGTCGAGCTGACGGAAGCGTGTCTTGGCCGAATTGAGCGCGTGGAGACGCGCATCGGTGCGTTTCTCGAACGCACTTCCGAGACCGCCCTGGCCCAGGCCCGCGCGGCCGATCAACTGCGGTCAGACGGCAAGGCCACGCCGCTGACAGGCATACCCATGGCTCTGAAAGACGTGCTGATGACGCAGGGCATCCGGACGACCGCGGGGTCACGCATGCTCGAAAACTTTGTGCCGCCGTACAGTGCAACCGTGGTGGAACGGCTGCGTGCTGCCGGAACCGTGCTTGTGGGTAAGCTCAATTGCGACGAGTTCGCGATGGGTTCATCCACCGAAAACTCCGCATTCGGCCCCGTCCACAATCCCTGGGATATTGATCGCGTTCCTGGCGGGTCGAGTGGTGGCTCAGCAGCAGCTGTGGCCGGGCGTGAGGCGATCTTTACCCTCGGGAGCGACACGGGCGGTTCCATCCGGCAGCCCGCTGCTTTTTGTGGCGTTGTGGGCGTGAAACCAACGTATGGCCGTGTCTCGCGCTTTGGCCTCATAGCCTTCGCGTCGTCTCTCGACCAGATTGGGCCATTTACCAACACCGTGGCGGACGCCGCAACGGTGTTGCAGGCCATAGCGGGTCACGATATCTGCGACGCGACCTCTGCCGCGACGCCGGTTCCAGACTATTCGGCAGACCTTCACAAAGGCGTGCGAGGACTTCGCATCGGCGTGCCAGCCGAGTATTTTGTTGAGGGGATCGCGCCCGAGGTGGAGCGAGCAATCCATGCAACCATAGCGCGACTGGAACACGACGGAGCACAGGTCGAGCGGGTTTCTCTGCCACACACAAAATATGCGCTCGCAACCTACTACATTATTGCCCCCGCTGAGGCCAGCGCCAACCTTGCACGGTTCGACGGCGTGAAATACGGTTTCCGTGCGGATTCGAGTGGCGGCATGTGGGACACCTACGCGCGCACCCGGCAACTGGGCTTCGGAGCGGAGGTGAAGAGAAGGATTCTCCTTGGCACCTATGCCCTGTCTTCGGGGTATTACGACGCCTACTATCTGCAGGCTCAGAAGGTGCGCACGCTCGTACGCCGCGACTTCGATGAGGCCTTCCAGCGTGTCGATGCGCTGGTGGCGCCAACCACCCCGACCACTCCATTCAAGCTCGGCGAGAAAACGGCTGACCCGCTGGCTATGTACTTATCTGATGTCTGCACGGTTCCTGTGAACATGGCCGGCCTCCCCGGTATGTCGCTGCCGTGTGGCGCTGATTCTGCAGGGCTGCCGATCGGCGTGCAGGTCATCGCTGGGGCATTTCATGAATCCATGATGTTCCGGGTGGCACAGGCCATTGAAAACGCGGTCGAACGGCGCGTGGCTCCCCTCGAGTGACGCCGACCTACGATGGCTCGATCACGTGGGGACCGGCGCCGTCGTGCACGAGTGGAAAGGGTACTCGGCGACCCGATCTCGCCGATTGGTAGGCCCCGAGCGCCATGGCGACGGCCCAACGTCCGTCATCACCCGATGGCCAGGCAGCGCGCCGGCCCATGAGCATATCCACGTACCGTAGCGCTACCGCTGCGATGCGATCCTGGTGCGGCGTGTGCTGGTCCATCCCCAGGTCTTGCCAGTGTGGTTCGCCGTCGCCCGCGATGTGCAGCTTCAGCGCCACGTCTGTCGCCGTGCGAGGAATAGATGACGATACTGCATCCCCGAAGTTCTGGATAATCGTTCCGCGCTCACCATAAATCTCTGTCGTATTCTCAGCGGCTACCGTCACGCTCTGGTTCGTAAGCACCGCGAATGCCCCGCTACGAAATCGGTAGATGGCAACGCCCGTATCGTCAGGAGCGACATCGGTGATGGTATTGTCAATTTCCGCCGTGACGCTGACGGGGTCGCCAAGCATCCACCGAATCCACATGGTGGCGTGAACGCTGTCGTCAAAGAACATGCCAACGTTGGCCGTTTCGTCCAGGTGCCACCGTGAGTCACCCTGGACGAACCGGGGATTCAGCAAGACATTGATGCAGTGGCGACGGCGCAGCAGCGACACTGCCCCGATGACGCCACTGTCGACGAGCTCTTTCATGCGGATGTTGACCGGATCAAAGACCATCTGATGCCCAACCATGAGTTGCACCCGTGCATTCCGGGCGGCCGCAATGATGCGGTCGCAGCCGTCCAGTGTAGTCGCCATGGGCTTGTAGCAGAGGATATCTTTGCCTGCCGTCGCTGCCGCTTCACAGAACTCGGGGTGCCGGTTCGTCTCCGTAGTGATAATGACGCCGTCAACTCGGTTATCAGATAGCAAACGTCCCAGGTCGGGCTCCCATGGAATCCCGTGTTGTGCAGCGGAGCGCCGGCCACGCTCGGGGACGTCATCCCAGCAGACAAGGTAATCAACGTCTGCATGTCCCGACAGTATGCGTGCGTGCTGTTGCGCGTGGCCATGAGCAAAGCTGAGCAGTGCGATGCCAACGCGGTCACGTTCGCTTGCCACAAAAGACTCCTTGCGATTCGGTTTCATCATTGGTGGTAGCCCGACGGGCCGTGGCCCCCGTGGCGAGTTCCGGATGCACGAGGGACGCTGCGTCATCCAGGCGCTCGACCACAGCGGACAGACCCAGGATGATCGCTATGACGTTCACGGTTCCATGAACGAAGAGATCGTCAAAGACATTATGGACGCAGAGTCCGATGAACATGCCCAGTGCTCCGGCGGCTATCGCCCCAAAGAGAGGATCCTTCAACCGGAAAGCAGGTCGCCAGGTCTGGTAAAACACGGCGCACGTAAAGTACAGGAATGCACAGAGCCCAATGAGCCCCGTCTCGGCGGCGAAGTTCAGGTAGTAATCGTGCGCGTGCGCCAGGTCGGCCTGCCATCCACGCACCGCATATTTGTTGTAGAAGACTCCGTAGTTACCCATGCCCACACCGAACCAGGTGTTGTCCTGAAACATGTTTAAGCCGGCAGTCCAGAACGCCAGCCGTTGCGCCGCAGAAAACGTCTCCGGACTCAAATGTGTGACGTCGGTATCCACGCCAGCGAGTGAAAATGACTTCAAGAGCGATTCCCACAGAGATGTCGGCAAGAGACCAATGGCTGCGCACCATGCCACCGCGATATACAGGCAGGCCAGGATGCCGATGGTTTTCCAGGGAGCCCGGCCAGCGCGAAAAGCCAGAACAAACGTGGCAACCGCGAGCGCAAGCCAGGCACCTCTTGACAGCGACGCTATGACTCCGGCCGTGATGATCAGCGTTGCTGCGAGCCAGGCGCGTTGTTCTGTACGCACCGCTACGTTCGGCAGGATGGCGGTTGAGACGCCCCGGACGGTCACAAGGAAGAGCGCGATGCAGAGCGGCGTGACCAGGTTCAAGTAACCCGCGAACGGATTCGGCTGGTCAAAGGTGCCGTATGCCCGCAGGAATTGGCCCCGGATTAAGAAGCTGGCCGGACCCTGACGGTTCAGGAACTGATCGAGTCCTATGCCGGCCTGGAGAAGTGCAGCAATGATGAGTAAGAGCACCGCGATCGCCACGTGGTCGCGCGTCCTCAGGAGGTTGACGCTGAGGAGATAGACCATGAAAAGTTCGAGCCACTTCACAAGCTCCTTGATGCTCAGTACAAGCTCCTGAGCCTGGAGAAACGAAAGGAAGATAGCCCCGAGTAATACGAGCATTGGCGCCAGGAGAGGCGCACGTTCGAGCCGTGTCACCCCAAGCAGGAGGATTTGACCGATCCAGGAGAGACTCGTGAGGATGACCAGTACTTCGGTTGAACTGAAGTTCATGGGCCCCACCTTGAGGCTGTACATCGTCTGCACCGGTACGGACAGAATGATGAAATAGAGCCCCCAGTGCGGCCGATGCAAGAGGAACAGGACGAACGCTACCGCACCGATCGCACTCACGATAGTGGCAGGGGATGTCGTGGCGACGATAAGACCCACCGCCACGGCTATACCGACGAGCATCCGGTGGTCAGCCCTGCGTGACCCGGGCTGAAGGGTAGGAAACATCAGTGCCATCGGCGCCTTACCTGGCCGGGTCCAATGGAGGTAGCCCAGGCGTCTCGCATCTTCTCGCTGCTAACAGAGTGAGCACCATGTCTGCTTCGGCTCGGGTGTTGACATTGATGCACGAGGTCGCTCCCGCTTCGATTTCCTCCATTTCAGATCGCTTGACCCAACGTACGGCCACATCGGGGAAGAAGCTGGTCATGCGCAACTGTCCCGCTTCGAGACGACGGCGAATCGGTGTGATGCAGGTACGGCGGTAGATGGCGTGGAGCTGCTCCGGTGTATCGAGTAGAGGGATAACGACGTCATGCGTCTCCATCGCAGCCAGCATATGGGCAAAAAGCGCCGTATTGATCAAGGGCATGTCGCAGGCGACCGTGATGCCCATGTCACCGTGCATTGCCAGCAACCCCGTGTAGAGCCCACCAAGTGGACCATGGCCGGGACAGTCGTCTGGTACGCACCGCGACGATGCGAGCGACGCGGGAATCTCCGTCCTACCAACGATAATGACCTCCGAGACGAGCGGCTCCAGCGCGGCCACGGCCCGCTCCAGCAGGGTGGTGCCCAAGAAAGGAGCGGTCGCCTTATCACTGCCAAAGCGGCGGCTCTTGCCCCCCGCGAGAACAAGTCCGGTTACTCGCTTGCCGACGTCCATGTACGACATGGTAGCATAGGGTAAGCGTGTCGGAACCGGCCGAGGCTGCGCTCCAGACGGACAGCATGGACCGTGATAACTGCTTGCCGGGACCAAGGACGGCGGCAGTTTTTTTATGTGCCTGCCTGGGTATCGTGCGATGTTGACGAAGGAGCACCGCTGGTGCTGGAAGAACTAGCCACGCTGGAACGCCAGGGACTCGAAGAACTTCGCCACGTCGGCGACAGTATGGACCCGGCCCGTGCACTTGAATCGCTGGAGTCCTGGCGGCTGCGATTTGTGGGCAAACAGGGACTCCTCACCTCCCTCCTGCGCGGGCTAGGTAAGCTTCCGGTCGGCGAGCGTCCGGTCGCCGGGCAGGCCGCCAACCAGGTGAAGGGTCGCCTCGAGGCAGCACTGTCGCAACGACAACGCGACCTCAGTACGCTTGCTATGGAGCAAGCACTCGTGGCTGACACGGTCGATATCACCCTGCCCGGACGTGAACCCGTGCTTGGCCATCAACACCCGCTCACACTCGCGCTCGACGATATGCTCAAAGCATTTTCCACGCTCGGATTTCGTGCGGTTGAGGGCCCCGAAGTGGAATGGGACTACTACAACTTCGAAGCCCTCAATATTCCGGCAGACCATCCCGCGCGCGACATGTGGGACACGTTTTGGATTACGGACGAGATGCTGCTCCGAACGCATACGTCTCCCATGCAGGTGCGCACACTGGAAACAACACCCCCGCCGCTGCGGGTCGTGATACCTGGTAGATGTCATCGGTACGAGGCGGTTGATGCCACGCACGAATCTACGTTTTTCCAGCTGGAAGGGTTGATGGTCGATGAGCAGTGTACGCTCGCCGACCTCAAAGGCACACTTACCGAGTTCGTACGGCAACTTTTCGGGAACGAACGCAGGACAAGGTTTCGCTGTGACTACTTTCCATTTGTCGAACCCGGCGCTGAAATGTCCATGGACTGTTTCGCATGTGGTGGCTCCGGCTGTCGTCTGTGTAAGCAGACAGGCTGGATAGAGATACTGGGCGCTGGCATGGTCCACCCTGGTGTCCTGCGCCGGGTGGGACTCGACGCCGAGCGCTACCGTGGTTTCGCTTTTGGCATGGGCATCGACCGTGTGGCCATGCTGAAGTACAACCTGAACGATCTCCGCCATTTCTACCAGAACGATGTGCGCCTCTTGCGTCAATTCACCTTCCCGGTCCCAGCAGCGGAAACCTGGAGTGGGAGGAAACCGGCATGAGGGTGCCATGGCGGTGGCTGGCTTCCTACGTAGACCTGACGCAGTCGCCCGAGGACATCGCACGCCTGCTTACCGCCTCTGGCACAGAGGTTGAGCGGATCGAGCACGTCGGCGACCAGTGGAATCATATCGTCGTCGGGAAAATTATCGGTCTGGAGAGGGTGCCACGAGCGAACAAGCTCCAACTGTGTGTGATAGACGTCGGAGGTCGGGAGACACGTATTATCACGGGAGCAACCAACGTGGCGGTGGGGCAGCTGGTTCCCGCCGCACTCCCAGGGGCCCGTGTTGGTCACGGCACAGACGTGGTTGAGATTCAACCGCGGACGTTCAGCGGTGTGGCTTCCGAAGGCATGCTCTGTTCCGGTGCCGAACTGGGCGTGACGGACGATGCCACGGGAATCCACATTTTCTCCGGCACCCTTGTTCCCGGTACCCCGCTCCGCGACATGTTCGGTGATACTGCCTTCGACCTGGCGGTCACGCCGAACCGTCCGGACTGCCTCTCCATCGTGGGTGTCGCGCGAGAGGTAGCGGCACTCACGGGCCAACCGCTCCAGGCACCCATCATCGAGTTGGCCGAGCAATCATGTTCCACCGCCGACGCGGTTCGTGTCACGATAGACGAACCGGACCGGTGCTACCGATATGTGGCGCGGGTCATCAAAAACGTACGAGTGGGACCCTCCCCGGATTGGCTCGCTCAGAGACTGCGGACAGCTGGACTACCCGTCATCAACAACGTCGTCGACGTCAGCAACTACGTGATGTGGGAACTGGGTCAGCCGTTGCACACCTTTGACCTTGCCAAAATAAAAGGCCGACACATCACCGTCCGCTGTGCGCTACCGGGAGAACCCATCACCACCATTGATGCTAAACAGCGCGAGCTTACCTCAGACACCCTGGTCATCGCTGATGATGCTGGCGCCGTAGCGGTTGCTGGCGTGATGGGTGGTATCGATAGCGAGGTGTCTGGCGATACCCGAGATGTACTGATCGAGTCGGCATGCTTTGAACCTCGCACGATTCGGCGCACACGAATTGCACTCAATTTGCCAAGCGAGGCCTCCCGGCGGTTCGAACGTGGCGTGGACCGTGAAGGCGCGGCAGCGGCCGGTGACCGTGCGGCGCAACTCATCGTCCAGACGGCTGGCGGAGAGGTATGCCAGGGGAGCGTGGATGTGTATCCCACGCCCGCCCTTCGCCCCCGAATTCGGCTGGACGATATGCATGTGAGTCGTCTTCTGGGGATGGACATTCCGCGGCAACGGGTTCAAGAAATTCTTGCATCGCTCGGTTTCGGAGTGCGATCCCGCGACGGCGGGCTGGAAGTGGACGTCCCGAGCTTCAGGCTTGATGTTCACGAGACGGCAGATCTCGTTGAAGAAGTGGCCCGTGTGGTGGGATACGACCGTGTGCCAACCACGCTTCCCACCGGGTCGATCCCGTCGGGAGGCCGCAACTTCTGGATAGAATTCGAGAGTAACCTTCGGAGCATGCTGGTAGCCTCCGGGCTCACGGAAATCGTAACGTACGCGCTCACCAGTACATCCTCCATGTCCCGTCTTCTTGGTCCCGTTGCAACGCAATTCGGAGACGCCAACCAATCGATCCTACCTTCGTTAGCTCCACAGACACTTGAGCATGCGATCCACGATGCGGTCACACTTCGGAATCCTCTGAGCAACGAGCATAGCTCGCTCAGGGTAACCATGATGGAGTCCACGCTCGCCACGATGGCCGCAAACCAGCGACGTAATGAGCAGCAGATCCGCCTCTTTGAGATAGGACGTTCCTATATCGGGAGGGCGAACGTGCTACCCATGGAACGGCGCACCCTCTCCATCGGCCTTGCCGGGATCCGGGAGGTCGGCACATGGCTTTCCCCCGTTCCGTCGAGCACCGATTACTTTGACATCAAAGGCATCGTGGACGCCGTCCTTGCCCGTTTCGGTCTCCATCACGTCCGCTACGAACGGGCCTCTCACCCGTCTTTTCATCCGGGCCGTGCGGCTTACCTGATGTGTGCCGACGAGCGGATTGGTGTCCTGGGAGAGGTTCATCCAGCAGTGGCCGCGGCCTTCGAATTCACCCCCAGTCGGTATTGTCTGTGTGAGATCGACCTTGAAGCGCTTCATACCTATGCCGGCTCCATCGACGTGGAAGGCGTACCGCGTTTTCCGGCAGTGGTGCAAGATCTGGCGCTTGTTGTTCCGGAGGACGTCCCTGCCGAGGCCGTCGCCCGAATCCTGCGACAATCCGGAGCGCCTCTGGTGCGGACCGTGCGGCTGTTCGACGTCTACCGGGGTTCACCGATCGGGCAGAACGAGAAAAGCCTGGCGTTTTCCGTCACTTTTCGTTCCGACGACCGCACCCTGACCGCCGACGACCTCATCAGAATTCGCGCTACACTGATAGCGGCGGCGCAGGAGCATGTCGGCGCGATCTTGCGCGGATAGAAAGTATCTCCACGTGGAGCACTGGGTGGATATCTTGCTCCCTCTGGCCATGCTATGGGGACTCGGCTATGGTTTCAACACTGGAATTGTGAAGCAGATTCGGGACGATATCGGACTCTTGCTTGGCACGGTGCTCGCCGTTTGGTTCTCAGCCACCGTGCTCACCGTGATGCTGTCGCGACACATCGCGTTTCCCGATCCTCAGTTCGGCATTGGTGTCGTATTTGCCGTCATGTTGATCATCGGATTCGCCGTTGCCACGGCAATCGCCTCCAGCTTCATAGGAGGTCTTACCTTTGGACGTGATTTAGAGCGAAGGTCAGCGATAGGACGTGCGCTCGGGGGCGTCCTTGGTGTCGTCAATGCCGTTATCCTGATGACACTGCTGATGCTCACCATTCACCTAATTCTATCGGGCAATATCCAGCAGACGTGGTCGGTCGCACGGAGTATCAACCGGGGTGCAGAAATTTCTGTCACGGGGCAACTGCTCCAGCGCGTGGCGGCAGCACTCTATACCCTCATCCATGGCTTGCTGCCTCCCGGCGTGCCCCCAGCATTTCACATATAAGGACAGTACGAGTGGGCCAGGCCGTGTACCTTGAAACCGATCACGACGAGCGGTGCCCCCTTACCTTTCGAAGCGGTGGTGAGGAGTTCGGCGCATTTCTTGCCGACCTCGCTCCGGAATACAAGACGAAGCGGGAACTCATGCTGTTCATTGAAGCGGCTCGACCGTTGCGCGTTGACTTCGGTCCCCTGGCACTCTGGGCAAACGAGGACGACCCGGATCCTGAAGCGTTCGAAGACGAGGCACTGGCCCGTGTCGCCCGCCGGCTCGGATTGACGCCCCAGGCGTACTTTGAGCGAGAGCAACAACGGAACGACCGGGCCTGGCAGAGTCCACAGGCGCTGCTCAATGCGGCCAGATCGCTCCTTCGGGTGATACGAGAAGCGGAAACGGAAACTAAGGCGGCGTTCCTGGAGCGTTTCAGTTATAAAGATCTGTCGGACGACCTCGACGATCTCTGTCAGATGGCCGAATGGGCCAGTCAAAAAGGGACGCAGGTACGCATCGTGTTGAGCTAGGCAACATCACTCGCTCAGCGCCCTCAGATCTTTTGGATGCAACCTGGAATCTCTGGCGTATTCATTATAGATGCGATACGCTGTGCGCTCTGCTCCGATGTATGTAGCATACAGGCGACTAAGTTCGTCGAGCGACCCGCCGCTCGTGAGATAGCGATCGCTCTCGTCCAGGTAATCCTTATGCGCGCTC
>JAABUZ0100007557.1_pt1 | contig 13067 bp, 11 predicted proteins | sample 5562091 | NCBI WGS metagenome assembly JAABUZ01 (sample SAMN12813069, study PRJNA571459) | rock metagenome | isolation source: Antarctica rocks | place: Antarctica: Victoria Land, Linnaeus Terrace sud | collected 2015-12-21 | reverse complement strand
AATGCGGACGCGCGAACGGTCCCCGTGCTCATCACCCTCGAACGAAACGGCGTCGCCTTCGGGCCGGGCGCCTACGGCAACGCGACGATTCGCGTGGGTTCGCAGCGCGGCGTTTGGGTTCCGATCGGGGCCGTCGTCGCCGATCCCACGACGGGCGTCACGCAGGTCTTTCGCAAGAACGGTAACCGCTACGAACCGGTGCAGGTGTCGATCGCGGCCGAGCGCGCGGGACGATCGTGGCTACGCGATTCGCGTCTTCGTTTGGGCAACGTCGTCGTCACGCAGGGCGCGTACGCACTCATCGCGCCGCCGGTCAGATCGAACGGAGACGATGGGAAGTGACCGGGTCGACCGAGGCCGCCCGCGGGTTAACGAACGCGGATGCCGACGCGCGCCGACGCGAGTTCGGCGCCAACCGCGTCGCGAGCGGCAAAGAAGAGACGCTGCTCGACGAGATCCTCGAATCGCTGCGCGAGCCGCTCGTGTTGTTGCTACTCGGCGTCGGCGTCTTGTACGTCGTCTTTGGCGCGTACCGGGATGCGGCGATCATCTTCGGCGTCATCCTCACCGTCGCGATCACCGAAGCGAGCATCGAATTCCGCGCCAGTAACGCGGTCAAAGCGCTCTCGCATCTCGCAGCACCGACGGTCTTCGTGTGGCGCGACGGCGCGATCGTCGAGCGCCCATCGGACGATCTGGTCCCGGGCGACGAGATCGAACTGCGTGCCGGCTCGCGCGTCCCGGCCGACGTGACGCTCGTCGAATCGGACGATCTCGCGACGGACGAATCGCTCGTCTCGGGTGAATCGCTCCCCGTCGAGCACGCGCACGACGATCCGGCGCGCGCCGAACTCGCGGCGGGCGCGCTCGTCGTGCGCGGTAGCGGGCGAGCGCGGGTCCAACGTACCGGTTCGTCATCGACGCTCGGGCGCATCAGCGAACTCGTCGCGCGCACGAAGCCGCCGAAGACGCCGTTGCAACGCCGCATGGCCGAACTCGCGCGCGGATTACTGTTCGTTGCGGTCGCCGTGAGCGTGCTCATTCCGTTCGCGGGCTACCTTGCGGGTCGCCCCTTGCGCGAAATGATCCTCACGGGATTGTCGCTCGCGTTCGCGACGATTCCCGAGGAATTGCCGGTGCTCATCATCGTCATCCTCGGGCTCGGCAGCCTCAAGCTCGCGCGTGACGGTGCGATCGTGCGCCAACTGCGCGCGGCGGAGACGCTCGGCGCGATCACGATGATCTGCACGGATAAGACCGGTACGCTCACCGAGAACCGCATGACCGTCGTCGCCGCGACGCGCGGGAACGAGATCGGACGGGACGCGCCGCAGACGATCGATACGCTCGTCATAGCGCCCGCCGCGATCGCAAGCGATCGTGACGACGGCGGCGGCTCGTTCGTCGATCCAATGGATCACGCGATTACGCTCGCTTCGGGAGAGGGTCTGCGTGCGACGCGCGTCTTTCCTTTCGATCCGGCAACGCGGCTCGCATCGGGTTACGCGACGGACGGGACGTCCACGATCGGTGCGGTTAAGGGCGCGCCCGAGGCCGTGCTCGCACGATGTTCGTCGCTCCGTGTGGGCGACGATGTGCGCGCGCTCGCGGACGACGAGCGCGCGCATCTGCTCAACGTCATCGCGCTCGCGGCCGCGTCGGGACGCGTCATCGCCGTCGCATCGCGGACGTTCGCCGTCGCGCCGAGCGCGCGCGGTGAGATCGAATGCGAGCTCGTCTTCGACGGCATCGTTACGCTCGTCGACCCGATCCGCGCCGAGGTCCCGGACGCGATTCGCAGCCTGCGTGGCGCGGGCGTGCGCGTCTGCATCGTTACGGGCGATCACGCGACGACCGCGCGTTCTATCGCGGCCGCGATCGGGCTCACCGAAACCGCGATCCTCATCGGCGACGAACTGCGCGGGATGGATACGCACGCCCTCGCGGCGCGCGCGATGCCGGGCCTCATCGTGGCGCGCGCGTCGCCGGAAGACAAACTCACGCTCGTCCGCGCCCTCGGCGATGCGGGCGAAGTCGTGATGGTGACGGGCGATGGCGCGAACGACGGTCCGGCGCTCAAGGCCGCTGCCGTCGGTGTCGCGATGGGCCGCGTGGGCAGCGACGTCGCGCGCGAATCGGCCGACGTCGTGCTCACGAACGACAGCTTCGCGACGCTCGCGCGCGCGGTGCGCGATGGCCGCGGGCTCTACGATAATTTTCGCAAGGCGATTCGTTTCTATCTCGCGATTAAGATCGCGCTCGTACTCGTGACGGCGATCGCCGCGGTGTCGCGCTTGCCGTTACCGTTCACGCCAGTGCAGATCGTATTGCTCGAACTCTTCATGGATCTCGGCGCGGCGCTCGCGTTCATTCGGCTGCCGACGGATGCCGACGTGATGGATCGTCCTCCGCGCTCGGCCGGCGTCTCGTTCTTCGACCGTGCCATGGTGGCGTGGATGGCCGCCGGCGCGATCGCGCTCACGTTCGTCGTCTTTGGTTCATTCCTTTACGGTCTCGGCCTCGGCGGCGAGAGCACCGCGCGTACGTCTGCAATCGTCGCGTGGATGGTCGGCCACGTCGCGCTCGGCGTGGCGATGAGCGGCTCGCTCGACGTTCGCCGCAACCTGCCGCTCCTTGGGTGGATGACGGCATCCGTCGTTTTCGCAGCGCTGGTCGCGTTCGTGCCGACCGTCGCCGGTGCGATCGCAGCCGCGCCGATTTCGCTCGGTCGTGCGGCGAGCGTCGCCGCCGTGGCCGTCGTCGTGCCATCCCTCTTATTTCTCTCGCGTGCGTTCGGATCGAGGTCACGTCGTGCTCACCAAGGCTGAACTCGGCGCGGAGATTCGCGCCAAACGCGAAGCGGTGCTCGTGGTAAACACCGGATCGCGTCGCGGCGAAGCGGCTTTTGCCGCCGCGCGATCCGGCCTCGAATCGCGGGGCATTCGCGTGGTCGAGTCCTATCCCGTGCGTCGCGGCCGGAATCAGCTCGTCGTCGTGGGCGGAGGAGACGGCACACTCAGTTCGATCGTCGGCGCCTTCGCCTACAAGGATGCGGCACTTGGCGTGCTGCCGCTAGGAACCGGAAACAGCTTCGCGCAGACGTTGACGGTGCCACGGGACCTCGGCGGTGCGCTCGATGTCATCGCGGACGGCAACGTAGTCGACGTCGATCTCGGCATCGTCAACGGCGCGTACTTTTCTAATGTTGCGACGATCGGGCTCTCCGCCGACGTGGCGCGACGGACGCCGCACCGGCTCAAGCGCGTCTCGAGTCCGGTCGCATATCTCATCGTCGGCGCCGCGCAAACGATACAGCATCACGCGTTCGAAGCGACCGTCGATGACGGCGAGCGCATCCTCGCACTCGACACGCACCAGATCATCGTTGCCAACGGTCGTGTATTTGGTGCGACAGCGATCACCGCGAGCGCGCACGTCGACAACCGAAACCTCGCGATCCTCACGTTGCGGCAAGAGTCGCTGGCAGGTCTGACGCATGTGGCTCGCGCTGCTGACGGGCCGCATCGATCGCCTCTCCGATGCGACCACGTCGAGCAGTGCGGTCTGCACGATCGTCGCGAAGCCGCCGCAGTACATCGACGTCGACGGCGAAGTCGTCACGCAGACTCCGGCACGATTCTCGTTCCGCGCTGGTTCGAAGAACCGTTCGACGAGATCGAACGGGCAAGCGCTGCTGGTTAGAAGCGGCGCGCGAGCGAGAAGGTCACGGCGCGAGCCTGCAGGGCGTACGCATCGGTCGACACGGGACCGTCGCTGCCACCGTAGGGAACGCCCGCGCCCGCCTGGGTAAAGCGCGTCGCATAGACGTTCGTCAGGTTCGTTCCCGCGACGTTGAACTCGAGTCCGCCGATCGTATAGCCGAGGCTCGCTCGTAGCGTCGCGAACGGCGGACGGTTGAGCTCGTTGTAGCGGCCTTCGTACAACACGGCCGCATCGTACGTGAAGCCCGCAGCCGGACGACGGTCGATTTCGAACGTCGCTTTGTGCAGCGGCACGCCGGGAAATTGCTCGTGTGGCACGATCGTTCCGTTCTGAATTGCCGGCGGTGCGTTGACGGGGTACGTGCTATTGAGCCCATATCCCAAACGCACCGATGCCCCAGCGATGCGCGTTTCCGCACGGAGTTCGGCACCGGTGTAAACGGCGTTTCCGATGTTGATCGGATAGCTCGCGCAGGCGAGACTCGGCTCTCCGGCATCGCACGTTGTGGTGGCGAGCAAACGCTGCGACGGCGTCCGCAAGTTCGTGCGATAGAAGTCGGCACCGAGGCGAACGGTATGCCCCGAAGGTCCCAAGATTTTTTCGAAGCCGAGATTGTACTCGGTCGCGTGATCTTCGCGGAGATGCGCGTTGCCGAGGGTGATGTGGCCGTTTGCATCCGGTTGCGGCAAGATTGCCGGAACGTATAACGCGGTGAGCTGCGGTGCCTGGAACGTCGTGCCGGCCGACGCGCGAATCGACGTACGCGCGTCCGGCGTCCAGACGACGCCGAAACGCGGGTCGAAGCTGTGGCCGAACGTCGAGAAGTGACTGTCGTAGGCTGCGACCGTGTAGTGGAATTGTTCGCTCGCATCGTACTGGAAGCGCAAGGCGACGGAACGCTGCGTCTGTGAGAGTCCGCTCACGGTCGTCGACGCCGGCGCGACGGCGACATCGACGTTGCCGACGGCCCGAGCGCCGGCGAGCGGCCGAAAGCGATGCCCCTGTTCGGTCACGTTACCGGCCAGCGTCGGATCGAACGTATCGAGCGCTTCCGAGCGCAAGCGGTATTTGAGCGCGAGACTACCCTTGGTGAAGGCATGGTCGATCTCGAGCGTATCGTCCGCGAGCCGGTCACGATCGTCGAAATAGGAGGTGCTCATGCCCCGCGCGGGACCCTCGACGGATTGTGCCGCAAACGCGGTGAGATGGCGGTAGAGGGCGGTCGTCCGCGCCGCGCCGTCGCTCCCGCGCGCGCCCAGCGGCACCTGCACGTCGAAGCCGTATCCGGCATTGTGCCCGAAGAGTCGCGAATCGATCGACGGATTGTAATCGCCGTCTTTCGCGATCGACGTGAGCGCCGCCGACAGATCGCGAACGACGCTTTGATCGCGGAACGTCACTTCGGCGTAGCTGTCCAGACCGCGGCCGAACGAATAGCGTACTTTGCCGAGTGAAGTCTGCCCGTCGACGTCGCTGCCGACGTGCTCGGTCTCGCCCTCCGCGTCGGTAATCGGCATACGCGTGACTTGGTTTGCGGCGTTCGCCTGGTGGAGCGAGAAGGCGTAGCCGAGCCGGTCGGCACGACCCGTCGCCTGCAGCGTCTCGCCGAACGCTTCGTACGTGCCGAACGAGGTCCGAAGAAAGCCGTGCGGTTTTGCCGTCGGTTCTAGCGTGCGCACGTTGATCGCGCCCCCGATCGTACTCGGTCCGAGCAGCGCCGACGGCGAGATGCCGTAGACGATTTGAACGTTCGAGAAGTCCGCCGGATCGAGCAGCGAGAGATCGAAATCGCCCGAGACGCCGCTGTTGATCTCGTGGCCGTCGATGTCGACGAGCGTTTCGGTCGGATCGGGGCCGCGCAGCGCGACGCTCTCCGGCGCGGCGGGACTTCCGCTGCCCTGCCGGATGACCGTCGCGGACAGCGCGTCGGCTAGGACGTCGCTCACGCGGGTGAAGCCGCGAGCGGCGTACTCCTGGGTCGGCAGGCTTTGGGTCGGCGCGTTCGAGGTCGAAACCGACGCCGACCCCGCGCTCGTCACGCTGCCGATCGTCGTCAGCGAGGTCGCCGAACGCGCGAGGACGAGTGCGACATCCGTGCGTGCGCCCCCGCGGACATCGATCGGGCTCGCGGCCAGCGGCGCGTACTGTGACGACGTCGCCGAAACCCCGTACGTTCCGGGGTGCAGTTCGGCGATCGTCGCGGTGCCGTCGGGGCTCGTTTCGATGGTATGGCGGTCGCCGTTCCGCTCGACGACGACGCGGGCGCGCGGGACGGGACTTTCGTCAACGCTCGCGACGCGAACGAGGACGCTTCCCGTCGCCTCAGCGGCGTCGGTAAGGGACGGCCAACTTGGGGCGATGGCCGCAAGAACGAGGGCCGCAACGATGCGGCGCATGGCTGCGAACACGAGAATTCTCCGTTCGATGAGCGCGTCGTATAAGACGACCGCAGTGCGTACACGGCCTCAGAGGGGAGGCGAAGTCGAACGCAGGAACGGAGGCGGCCCGCGTTTTGCGGCGCGCCGGACGATGGTTCGTAGCCGGATGAATCGCGGACGCGGTCGACCGCGTTCCAACAACGCGCCCTCGATCTGGCGCACCGAGCGGATGGCGAGCAGAACGTCCCGCGCGACGGCAACGAGCGTGCGATACGTGCGCGCGGATGCGGCGATCGCGGCCGCAGCGAGCGACGCGGCAAGGGCCGCGACGACGGTGGTCACGCCGATTCCGAGCCAAAACGATCCGCCGAGCGCCGCCTGCAAGCTGAGGTCGGAGCCGCCGATGCGCGCGACGTCGAAATCTTCCATGGCGACGAGCGCCGCGAGCGCGCACGCGACGATCGCACACGTGACAAGCGGATGCACGCAGAGCCGTGCGGTGCGCAGGAGCATTTCGCGCATCGCGAGCGTCGAATGGCGTGCGTCGGCGAAGGCCGCCCGCCACGAGGCCGCAAGCAACCCCGCGACGACCGTCGCGCTCATCGCAAAAATGACGAAGCGCGATTGGTGAGCGACGTGATCGAACGTGTCGTTCGCAAGCAGCGCGTCGCCGAAGACGTCGACGAGGACGTGCGATATCAACGCCGCTGCGGAAGCAACGACGAGGATGACGATTCCGACGAGGGCGAAAGCAGCTTGTCGTCGCACGGCAAACTCGGCTTCTCGCCAGCTGCACCGGGACCTCGGCTCTTATGCTCGATTTAAGGTTTGCCGGGATGCGTCGGTCGTGGTGCCAGGATTTCGCTCCAAAGGAACCACAATTTAGCCATGATTCTTCGCCGCCATCGAAGTGAAGAACGCCGGAGACAGGGGACCGCTTTGAGTCACGATCTATTCCACACCGCTTCACGCGTTCCGGCATTGCCGGTTCGGCCGATCCCGATCCGAGACGTCGCGCCCTGGATGGTGTTTGCCGGGTTGATGTTGCTGCTCGTGACGTACTTCGTCGGAGCGGAGCAGGGCGCGATGTCGCTCGTGCAGGGAATGGGCGTCCACGAGCTCGTTCACGATGGACGGCACCTCCCCGGATTTCCGTGCCACTAGACGACGGCGCGCGACACGTTCGCGCGTTCCTCGTTCGCGGCATGGTGTGCGGTCTCGTCGCGGGTCTGCTCGCCTTCGCCTTTGCGACGATCTACGGGGAGCCGCAGATCGGCCACGCGCTCGTCTTCGAAGCCCAGATACAGAGGGCGAGCGGCGTCGCCGCCGATCCGGAAATCTACTCTCGCGCGGTTCAGAGCACGGTCGGGCTTCTCACGGCGGTCGCCGCGATTGCGGCCGCCGACGGCGGCCTCTTCGGCTTGGCATTCGCCATGGCGTACGGACGTTGCGGCGCGGTCCGCCCGCGCGTGCTCGGACTTCTGGTAGCGGCTGCTGCATTCGTCACGACCGTCATCGTACCGGCCATGAAATATCCCGCGAATCCGCCGTCGATCGGTGAGGCCGCGACGATCGGGCATCGTACCGAACTGTACTTTTCGCTCATCGCCCTGTCGCTCGTCGCGATGCTGCTCGCGATCGTGGTCGGACGCGCGCTCGCAGCGAGCGTCGGTAGCTGGAATGCGTCGCTCGCCGGAGGCGGCGTCTTTATCGTCTCGATCTTCCTCGTGCAGCTGCTGTTGCCGACCGTCGACGAAACGCCCGCACGCTTTTCGGCCGACGTGCTATGGCATTTCCGCGTTGCCGGGCTCGAAACGCAGGCCATCATTTGGGCCACGATCGGGTTGCTATTCGGCGCGCTCACCGAGCGCGACGCGCGCCGAGACGTTGCATCGAGCACGCGCGCGACCGGTTTCGGCTACAGCCCGTAGCGGCGGCGATGTCGTCGGGCCGCCTCACGCTCGTGTGCGCGAGTTCTCGGCACGCGGCCGAACCGACGTTCGGCGAATCGATCGACACCGGTCCCGCATGCATCGCGTCGTTCGCCGGTGGCTTGGAGACGCGAGCGAATCGGAGCGTGCTCGTGAGTCCGAGCGTCCACGCTCGCGGGCTCGCGACGGCGCTCGGTCTCGATGCCAGCATCGAGCAGGCGCTCGCAGCCTGCAGTTTCGGGCGATGGAGCGGCCAACGCATGCGCGACGTTGCGGATGCGGAACCTAAGGCTTTTGCATCCTGGCTCGCCGACCCCACGAGCGCGCCGTATGGCGGCGAAACGATCGCCTCCGTCAGCGAGCGCGTCGCGTCTTGGCTCGTGGCTTTGGGCGCGGAGTCGGGGGCCTGGATCGCGTTCACCCATCACGAGGTCGTGCGCGTCGCGGTGCTCCACGTCCTGGGCGCTCCGCTCGCAGCGTTCGCACGCGTCGACGTCGGGCCGGAAGCGTTCGTCGACGTGACGTGGCATCGCGGGCAACATCGATTACGAATGTGATTGCGTGGACGCGGTGCGCCGACGCGCAACCGGCGTCGCGCTCCCATGGTCCAACCTCATATGGCGAGATCGATCCCGAGCGAGCATGAGCGCGGGGCATAACCACGCGCCGGCGTCCGGCGGAAAACTCCGGACCGCGTTCTTCCTTTCGTTCGCGATCCTGGGGATCGAACTGCTCGGCGGCTTCGCGTCCCATTCCCTCGCGTTGCTCTCCGACGCCGGACACGTCCTCACCGACCTGGTCGCGCTCGGCCTTGCGTGGTTCGCAACGGTACAAGCGCAGCGACCGGCCGATGCGAGCAAGACGTACGGCTACCATCGTACGGGCATTCTCGTGGCGCTCGTCAACGCGCTGACGCTCATTTCGATCGTTGGGTTCATCGCGTACGAAGCGGTTCGTCGCCTCCACGCGCCGCCGACGGTCACCCCGACCTTGATGTTCGTTTCGGCGGCCGTCGGCATCGCGATCAATCTCTATATCGGCCTCGGCTTGCGCGATGGCAGCGACGGCGACGTCAACGTTCGCGCCGCGATGCTCCACGTATTCGGCGATGTCGCGGCATCGGTCGGCGTCATCGTCGCCGGTATCGCAATCTTGTTGACCCGCTGGTATCCTGCCGACGCGGTCGTCTCGCTTGCCATCGCCGTCTTGATCGCCAAAGGCGCGTGGGATCTCTTACGCGAGACGATCGATGTTCTCATGGAGTCGACCCCGAAAGATCTCAACGTCGCGCAATTGGTCCGAGACGTCGTCCACGTTTCGGGCGTGAACGACGTGCACGATCTGCACGTGTGGTCGATCGCGGGAGGCGTCAACGCCCTCTCGGCCCATCTCCAGATCGAGGAAAATCGGCAACTCAGCGACTGCGATGCGCTGCTTGATGGAATTAATCGCATGCTCGCCGAGCGCTATCGAATCACCCACACCACGATACAATTCGAGTGCGCGAATTGCACGCCGGAGCGAAGCGAACTATACTGTTCGCTCGGCGGCGCTGAGACGTTGCGACACGATCACGAGCATGAAGCAACGGGCGACGGGCTCGACGCCCGCTGCAGCGCCTAACGATCGTCGCTTCTACATTTGATCGCCTGGAAGTCTACGCATGGGAGGCAAATCCGACAGCGTCGTCGCACGCGTCGTCGATGCGCCGCTGGGCCCAACGTCGGATACCCGACCTCGCGTGGTTCTTTGCGAGTCTTTGCGCGATCTTCGCGGTGGGCGGCCAGTTGATCATGGAGTCGTACGGCGAATTCGGAGAGCGCGAGACGACTTTTAACGCGCGTCACATCGTGCTTTTCGTAGCCGGGCTTGCAGCCGCATTCGTCGCGTTTCGCACCCTTCGCGCGCTTCGAGCGAAGGCAGGGGGAAGACGCGATTTGCACCGCTTACTCAAAGAGAAGCTTCGCGAATTACCGTGCGACGGAAGCGGCTCTGGCTTCGTTCTCACGACGGTCGTCACGACGTTCGCGATCGGCTTCCTCACACATGTTGGCGAGCGCGACGCTTCCGTAGCGCACGATGCGTCGGGCTGGCTCGCGATCGCGCTGCTGGTCGGCATCATCGCCGCGATCGTCGCGCGCTTCGTGCTTCGCACGCTTCCCGAAGTCGTCGCGATCCTCTTCGCCCGCTACGTGGCGATTGAAGGCAAGCCGTATCGATCTCGCTTCGAAAACGACGCAATCCCGTATGCCGCACGACGCGTGCACTCCTCGCCCTGGCGCTTCGGACGACCACCGCCGCTCCACTCGTAAGCAGACCAAGCCCCATCGTGCTGCAAGCGTCGGTCGTTGCGATCGACGCGATATTTGAGTTGGAGTTTTCTCAGGCATGTCGACCGAATCGTCCGGCGCGGCACCGTCCGCGGCCGCCCTCGAACGCATCTACCACAAACACACGCGCGCGACGCGCGTCCTGCATTGGACGAACGTCATCATCATCGGCGCGCTCCTGTGGACGGCGTTGCTCTTACTTTCCGGGACGCCCGAGCTCCCATATAGCCACTGGCTGCCGCCGGGCTTCTATGCGGCGCTCCATCTCGACAATCGCAACGACGAAGGCCGCGTCTGGCACGTGCTCTTCTCGTTCCTCATGATCGCCGTCGGCGTAGCCTACACCGCATATCTCGCGATATCGGGTCGCTGGAAAACGTTTCTGCCGAACGCGACGTCGTGGAACGATGCGTATCGCGTCGTGCTGAGCGATCTCGGCATCCGACGAAACACGCCATCCCAGCAGAAATACAACGGCGCACAGCGCATCGCGTATACGGGCGTGGTGATCTTGGGACTGGGCGAGGTCGTCACCGGCCTCGCGATCTACATCAAAGACTGGACGGGCCTCGCGAACCTCCTCGGCGGCCAGGATGCGATCCGCGCAGAACACTTCGCATTCATGCTCGGCATCGTCGCCTTCATCATCGTGCATCTCGTGCAAGTCGCGCGCGCCGGGTTGAACAACGCGCGCTCGATGGTGATCGGTGACGAAATCATCGGCGCGCACGGTTTGCGCGCGACCGTCGAGCAAGCCGTGCCGGAGCCGGCGCTCCTCTCGGCGCCGATGCCGCACGCGCGGGTAGACGCAGCGCTTCGCACGAGATCGCGCGGCAGCGCGCTGACGGCGCTTGCGGTCGCCTTCGCGACGCTCGCGTTTATCGGCTTCGCGCACGAACAGAGCGCGTCGCGGGCCGGCGTGCCCACGTGGCTCGACTGGGCGAAAGATGCGCAGGATCCCGCAAGCGATCCAGGCCGCGCAAAGGCCAGGGCCGGAGCTGAACCACATCGCGCGACGAAGCCAGCCGACGGCGACGCGAAATGAACGGCGCGCGACGTCTCTGCGGCGTTCTCTTCATCGCGATCGTGTTGTGCTGCTATACGCTGTCAGCTGCACGAGCCGACGGCCCGAGCGGTGGCGCACCGCGTGCCGCGCCCGCGCCGACGCAGCCCCTCGGGCTGACGGGCAAGACCCTAATCTATCATCGGACGTCGCTCATCGACGACCTCGCGAACGGCCTGTCGGATAAACTCAATCTCGACTACGGATTCGCACACGGCCAAGGCTTCGATCTTCGCGCCGAATATTATAAAGACGGCAGTTTCAACGAACAGCCACCCTTCCAAATTCCGGCGCATTCCACCATCTACGAGCCGAAGCTCGAGTATCAGCTCACCTACAGCATGCCGGTCTCGCGACGCCTCTTCTTCGCCGTGGCCGCCCTTCACCACCATAATTTTCGCTTCGAAGATGCCTATTACTGGGGAATCGCGTCGCTCACGTACGCGCAACCAATTACGAGCGCGCTCCAACTTTCCATCACCGGTAGTGCCGAAAAACGGCTCGCGTCGGGCGGTTTGTTCTACGACGGCGTGGCGACGCTCGACCAACAACTTGGCCCCACGCTCAAATTCGAGACGACCGTTCATCGGTACCAGAATTGGGGCGAACTCGATCCCTCACCGACGGACAAGATCGAAATCGAGCCGGATTCATCAAGAACCTTACCGATCGGCAATCGATCTGGGTATCGTTCCTGCGCCACTATCAAAACGGCGCGCCGAACGACGCGTTCTCGGTGCTTCAACTGAAATACGGGGTCGCGTTCGGTCGCGGCGCGAATTCGCCGTGACCGTAGGCGTCGCCATTCGGATCGTCGCCTTCCTCCTCGCCGGGGTCGCCGAAATCGGAGGCGGCTATCTCGTCTGGCTCGCCATTCGCGAAGGCCGACCATGGTGGTTCGCCGGCTCGGCGGTCTCGTGCTCGTCGCATATGGCATCGTTCCGACGATGCAGCCCGCCGCGTTCGGCCGCGTTTACGCCGCGTACGGCGGTGTCTTCGTCCTCCTCTCCGTGCTCTGGGGCTGGCGGATCGACGGTATCCGTCCCGATCGGCCCGATGTCGTCATCATGTATTGGCCGCGACCCCAGTAGGTGCGGCGCAGAACCGATGAGCAGCGCTTAAATGCCCCGCGATCACGCGCCCTCTGACCACGCGTGCGTCCCTTCGCGTATTCCGTAATAAACGATCACGAGTCCCGCGATGGAATCCGCCCACCACAAGCCCAAGCGCGCGTTTAGCGCGAGCCCGACGAGGACGGCGAATGCGAGCATCGCGTCGATGAGCGTGACGCGCGCCTCCGTCACGAGCACGGCGTTGCCAAGCCTCGTCCCCGTTTCGCGCTTGCCGTATGCGAGCCCGAGCATGACGGCGACCGTGAGCGCGAGCCATACAATGCCGCCAGGTGACGGACGTGCGTGGACGTTCGCAATCAGCACGAACGCGGACTGTACCAACACGTAGACGGCGAGCGCGAAGAACGCTCCGCCGATCAGGCGCAGCGCACGCCGTTCGCGGCGTTCGTCCAGGCCGGATAATTGCCAGAGAACGACGACCGATGCGAAAATCTCGATGAGCGAATCGAGACCGAAGCCGGCCAGTGCGACCGATCGCGCCATGCCCGCGGCCACGAGGATGACACAGA
>JAABUZ0100007556.1_pt1 | contig 13070 bp, 11 predicted proteins | sample 5562091 | NCBI WGS metagenome assembly JAABUZ01 (sample SAMN12813069, study PRJNA571459) | rock metagenome | isolation source: Antarctica rocks | place: Antarctica: Victoria Land, Linnaeus Terrace sud | collected 2015-12-21 | reverse complement strand
GGTTGATCGGCCTATGCCGAGGTGGGCGGCGATGGCGGTGACGGATTCGCCGCGTGCTCGGCGGGCGAGGGCGACGGCGAGTGTGTCGGGGTCCAGGGCTGGAGGGCGGCCGCCGCGGCGGCCTTGGCGTGGGCGGCGGCCATGGCGGCGACCATGAACAGCATCTTGTCGGCGATGGTGGCGCCGGTGGGGCGGTGCAGCCCGGCGCAGATGCCGTGAGGATGTGCAGGTTGATCTCGCGGGCATGCAGCTGGTCCTCGAGCAGGACGAGGAGCTCTTTCATGGAGCGGGCGATGCGGTCGGGCTTGTAGATGACGAGGGTGTCGCCGGGCTTGAGGGTGCCCAGGGTGGCACGCAGCTTGGGTCTTTCGGCGCGGGTGCTGGCGGTCTCGACGACGACGTCGCGGCAGTCTGCGGCGGTGAGGGCGTCGAGCTGCAGCTGGTGGTCTTGGGTGCGTGCGCTGACTCGGGCGTAGCCGATGCGGACGGTGTTGCTGTAGGTCACCGGCACCGTGGGGCTGTCCATCGGGTTCGCCAGGTCTACGGCTTCACCGACTTCGGTACTCCCATGGGTCGAGTGTGGCGCTCCATTCGCCGAGCTTCTCAGCCCAGTGACGCGCGCTGCCGAACTCGGACGCCCAGGACCACATCCGCGTGGTGGACAGGTGGAGGTCGTATTCCTGCGCGATGCCAAGTGCGCCGTGGACCTGGTGCGCGATCCGGCAGATGATCCACGCGCTGCGCGAGGCGTTGTACTTCGCCGCTGCAGCGGCCAACGCTGCGCCCGCTGTGCCCTGCGATGCGACGGCGGCGCGGGCGCTGACATCGACGACGAAGACCTCGGCTGCCAGTATCGCGATCTGCTGTTGGACGGCCTGGAAGCGGCTGATGGATCTTCCGAACTGCTGTCGTTCCTGGGCGTAGCGGACCGTCAGCTCAAGGCACCGTCGCGTGCTGCCGGCGATCTGTACCGCACGGGCGAGTGCGCCGCTCGATATCAGGTCCTCGGGGGTCACGTCGGCGCAGGTGTGCACCGGTTGGACGGCCAGTCCGGCGACGATCAGATCGTCCCGGGTTCGCCCGATCCGGGGACGGAACGACGTGGCGGCAAGGAACTCGTGTACCTGCCGTCTGAGATCCGCCTCGTTGCTCGCCGGTTCCGCGACCGGGAGTCGGTGTCTCTCGGAGCCCCTCGTCGCACCGTCGCCGCTAGCCGGAGGGCGTTGGACACAGCGACTTGCTGAATTGCGCTCACGTGTGTGGTCTCCCTGCTCCCGCACTTCCCGCTGACGTCAGGAACGAAGGACGTCACAAATCGGTAGTTGACACTTGTGTGAACGATCACTATCGTCATCTTGCATGCGCCATAGATCAATCCGGCCGCCGCTGATACTCGACCGGGATGGCTGGTACCTGGGGACAAAAGGCGTCTCAAGGGCAACTTCACCTGACCACCGAGTTGGGCAGGCGACGACAGTCAGAACTAGCTTGGCTTGAACTGGTCTTAACGCGACGGCGCTCAACAACGAGTGAGGAGTCATCTCATCTCTGATGACGATTACCAGCCGATCCGCTACGAGATCGCGCGACCGAAAGTCGCTCGCATCACGCTGGCGCGACCGGCGGTGCGCAACGCGCAGGACACCCGGTTGCTGTACGCGCTCAACGACGCGTTTGACACGGCCGCGCAGGACGACGACGTCTCGGTGATCGTTCTGGCAGCCGACGGCCCGCACTTCTCGGCGGGCCACGACCTGCGCGAGCCACCCGATATGCGAACGATGACCGCCTACCAGACGGTGGGCACATGGTGCGGCTTCGAATGCGCCGGCTCAGAGAAAATCATGGCACGCGAGAAGGAGATCTACATCGGCTTCTCCGAACGGTGGCGCAACATTCCGAAGCCGACAATCGCCCAGGTCCAGGGCAAGGTCATCTCCGGCGGCCTCATGCTCGTGTGGCCCTGTGACATCGTCATCGCCTCCGAGGAAGCGGAGTTCATCGACAACACCGTGTCCATGGGCATCGGCGGCGCCGAGTTCTTCAACCACCCCTGGGAACTCGGCGCGCGTAAGGCGAAGGAGATGCTGTTTACCTCCGACTTCGTGAGCGCACACGATGCCTGGCGACTCGGGATGGTCAACCGCGTCGTGCCGCTCGACCGCCTCGAGGACGAGGTTCTCCAGCTTGCCGAACGGATTGCGCAGAAGCCGCTCTTCGCGTTGAAGCTGGCAAAAGAGGCGGTGAATACGGCCCAAGACGCGCAGGGTCGGGTCGGTGCCATGCAGACGTCGTTCGCGCTGCACCAGTTGGCCCACAGCCACAACCTGCTCGTACACGGCGAGCCCATCGACCCCGGATTCCGGTTCCCGTAAGTCTCCCGTTCGTCCGGCCACTGGAGAGTCAATGCTAAGCACGACAACCGAGATCGACCTGGAGCGACGGGGTGAGGTCCTGTGGATCTCGCTGAACCGGCCCGAGCGGCTTAACGCGATCACGCAGGTGATGGCTCGTGAACTGCTGGACACGTTCGCGGCAATGGCGACGTACACGACCGTGCGGGTAATTGTTCTCCGCGGGCGCGGACGGGGGTTCTGCGCTGGCGCCGACATCACAAGGTTCAGTAGCGGCGTCCGGCAAACCGAGGCGACTGAAGGCCGGGTGCACCTGCCGGACGTCATCCAGGCAATGCGGCGCTGTCCCCAGCCGATCATCGCCCTCGTACATGGCCCCGCCTGCGGCGGAGGGTTCGCGTTCGCCCTCGCATCGGACGTGCGGATAGCCGGGCCCGCCGCGAGGATGAACGACGCGTTCGTCAATCTCGGCGTCTCGGGCTGCGAGATGGGGGTGTCCTACTTTCTACCCCGCCTCATCGGACTGTCGATCGCCTCGGAGCTGATGTACACCGGACGGTTCATCGACGCCGACCGCGCGCTGCGCGTCGGCCTCGTCTCAGCTGTCGTCCCAGACCATCAACTCGAGGACGCCGCCACCGAGCTGGCGAACGAGATGCTCGCGGTCGCACCGCTCGCGTTGCGCAAGACCAAGGAGACGCTCACCCGGGTGCTGGAGCTGAGAACGCTTGCCGAGGCGCTGGCGGTCGAGGACGCCACTCAAGCCGAATGCATCGCAGGCGAGGACTTCGACGAGGGGGTGCGAGCCTTCATGGAAGGCCGCAGACCGAGCTTCAATGCCCTCCCCCCTTATACCAACGGAGCGCCGGTGGGCTCCGGGCCAGACGACAAGGTGAGCGAGGACGCAACATGACCCTGTACGCAATGATGTCCGGGTGGGCCCGATCCGCCCGCGAGACACCTGACGAGCCCGCGGTGACAATCGGCGACCAGCCGTCCGTGAATTGGGGCGAGTTGCATCGGCGCTCGAACCAGCTCGCCCGCCATTACTCCGATCGTGGGGTTGTGTGGGGCGACCTCGTCACGGTGTCGCTGCCCACCAGCATAGATGCGGTCCTGGCAATCCTCGCGGTCATCAAGCTGGGGGCGACACCGAGCCCGATATCGGCTCGCCTGCCGGAGGTGGAGCTGCGGGGGCTGCTTGAGCTGGCCAAGCCCCGCATCGTCGTCGCGGAGGACGGTGCCCTCCCAAACGATATTGCGACCGTCGGTCCGGCCCGCGACCTCAGCGGCGTTGACGACTCCGATCTGCCAGACGTGATCTCACCCTCGTTCAAGGCGCCGTCCTCGGGTGGCAGCACCGGTCGGCCGAAGCTGATCATGTCCGGCTCGCCCGCGTTGATGGACGACGGCCCGAACTCGGGCGCACGCAGCTTAAAAATGCCGTCGGATAGCACCGTGTTGTCGGCCGGCCCGCTTTACCACAACACGGCTACCTCGGTGATCCTGGCCGGGTTGTCGCTACGCAATCACGTCGTCCTTGAGGAGCGGTTCGACCCCGAGTTGACCTTGCGCCTTATCAACCGCCACAGAGTCACCTGGACCCTGCTGGTTCCGACGATGATGACTCGGATCATGCGGCTGCCGGAGGCGACCCGGACGAGCTACGACCTGTCCAGCCTGGATGCGGTGGTGCACAACGCTGCGCCCTGCCCGCCGGAGCTCAAGCGGGCCTGGATCGACTGGATCGGGCCGGAGCGGGTCTTTGAGAACTACACCGCGACCGAGCAGTCGGCCGCGACCCTGGTCTCTGGGACGGAGTGGTTGCAGCGTCCCGGAACCGTAGGGCGCGCGGTCTCTGGCGAGTTCAGCATCCGCGACGACGATGAGCGGGCCTGCCCCCCTGACGAGATCGGCGTTATCTGGATGCGCCGGCCCGCGGGGACTCCACCGACTTTCCGCTACATCGGTGAAGCCAACGCCGACCGCGACGACCGGTGGGAAACCGTCGGCGACCTCGGCTGGGTCGACGAGGACGGGTATCTCTACATCGCCGACCGCCGCACGGACCTCATCATCTCCGGTGGCGCCAACATCTACCCCGCAGAGGTCGAGGCGGCGATTAGCGCCCACCCGGACGTCCTCGAGTGCGTGGTCGTCGGCCTGGCCGACGACGATCGCGGCAAGATCGTCCACGCGATCGTGCACCCAGCGACTTCCTCGCTGGACGCTGAGGACCTGGATCACTTCGTCCAGGCCCGACTCACCCGCTACAAGTGCCCCCGCTCCTACGAGTTCGTCGACCAACCGATCCGCAACGACGCCGGGAAGGTCCGACGAACAGCGCTTGCCGGCGAGCGTGACGCCGCGATCCCGTCCCTCACGGCTGAGCGAGCGCGGTCATGAGCGGCATCACGGGCGCGACGGGTGTGCGCACCCTCGCGGAGGGATTCGCCTTCCTCGAGTGTCCCCGGTGGCACGACGGTCTGCTCTGGGTCTCCGACATGCACCGCGATCAAGTGGTGGCGATCAACCTCGCAGGTGAGGTTGAGAAGCTGATCGAGATCCCGGGAAGGCCCGGAGGTCTCGGCTGGCTGCCCGACGGCTCGCTGCTCGTGGTGGCCACGCTCGACCGGAAGATCCTTCGACTCGACGGTGACGCACTCACCGTGCACAGCGACCTGACCTCGATTGGGGTCACTGACCACGAACTCAACGACATGACCGTCGACGCGTTGGGTCGATGCTTCGTCGGCGAGTTCGGTGTGGACGTACACGAGTGGAGCGCCCTCAACATGCCACGGGTCGAGCACGAAGGTCTCGACGTATTGGGGGAGGTGCCACTGCCGGAAGCAGCGGTGTTCATCGTTGAACCCGACGGAACGCCGCGTGTAGCGGCCGGCGGCCTGAGATTTCCGAATGGGTCAGCCGTGAGCGCGGCTTTGGACCGGTACGTCGTGGCGGAGTCTTTCGGACTGCGGCTGTCGGAATACGACATCGCAAACGGGGCGCTCTCTTCCCGGAGGATTCATGACCTCGGGTTCGTACCGGACGGCATCTCCCAAATGGACGCTGAAGGCGCCGTCTGGGTGTCCGATCCATTTTATAAGGCCGCGCGCCGCGTCGACCCCAGCGGACGGATCACCGACTCCGTCCAGTTCGACTCGATCGTCTACGCCTGCGAACTCGGCGGTGCCGAGGGACGCACGCTCTTCGCCTGTCTCGCCTCATCAGCGAATCCCGCCGAAACCATCCACCTCCTGGACTCACATATCGCCATCGCCAAGGTCGACGTCCCGATCGGCTAGTTCTACAGCACCAGCACTCCCACCTCCAGGTCATCTCAACGAAGAGAGGCACCGTGTTCGGACACCGTAGGTTAGTTCGAATTCCCATCGTCCTAGCCGTCAGCGCGGCTGCCGTGACGGCCGCCTGTAGCGGCAGCGGCACGAGCAGCAGCAACGGCGCCAGCGGCGCGGACGCCTCGAGCGCCGCGTCTGGGCAGAGCTCCGCCGCCGGCAGCGGGCCGACCCTGGCAGCACTCGCCAAGGCTGAACTCGCGCTGCCGCAACTGCCCTCCGTCGCGGCTCCCAGCGGCAAATCGGTGTGGATCGTCACCTGCAGCCTCGAGGCCTCCGGATGCGCAGGTCAGGCTGGCTTCATCCAGTCGGTCATGGAGAAGCAGCTGAAGTGGAAGGCCACCACCTTCGACGGCAAGCTAGCGCCAGCCACCTACCAGGCCGGCATCACCCAGGCCCTCGTCGCGCACACCGACGCGATCGTCCTCGTCGGCATCGACTGCGCATCGGTGAAACCGGCGCTGCAGAAAGCCAAGGCTGCCAAGGTGCCAGTAGTCGGAGCCGCCGGCTACGACTGCACGGACCCGTCGCAAGGCGGCGGACAGTCGCTGCTGACCGCGACCGACGTGGGCGGGTCGGCTGCCGCGAGCTTCGCCGCGCAGGGACGGGCCCTCGCCGACTACATGACCGCCGAGACCAACGGCTCCGGCAAAGCAGTCGTCGCCACCGAGCCGGACTTCCAGGTCGTGGTCGCCGAGCTAGCGGGATTCAAGACCGAGCTCGCGAAGGTGTGCCCGGGCTGTTCCGTCGCGGCTGAGGCGCCCGCACTCGGCGCAGACCTCGCCAACGGTTCGGCAGCCGCCAAGCTCAGCAGCACACTCCTCCAGCAGCCGTCCGCCACCGTCGTGGTGGCGCTCCAAGACTCGCAGTTGAGCTACGTAACCAACGCGCTCCGCACCTCGGCAAAGAAAGTACCCGTCATCGCCTCGGGTGGCACGGCAGCCGACGTCCAACTGATTAAGAACGGGACGATCAAGGGCATCATGGCCCAGGACCTCAACCTTCAAGCCTGGGTCACGTCGGACTTCGTCGTCCGACTTCTGGCCACTACGGCGCCTGTCACCGTGCAGCCCGCACTCACCTTGGTGGACAAGGACCACAACCTCCCCTCATCCGGCGGCTTCGTCACCCCCGTCGACTACCAGAGCGCCTACAAGAAGGCCTGGGGTGTGTCATGAGCGTGACACCGACCCTCGCGCTGCGCGTGGAGGGGGTGAGTAAGCGTTTCGTCGCCACGAGGGCCTTGAACGACGTCAGTTTCGACGTCGCCAGCGGCTCCATCCACGCACTGCTGGGCGGGAACGGATCCGGAAAGTCGACCCTCATCAAAATACTCGCAGGCGTCCAACCGGCAGACTCCGGCTTCGTCACCGTCGGCGGCGTCCGGCAGAACGCGACCCAGACCAGCGCGCAATGGGCGAGGGCGGTGGGCCTGCGCTTCGTGCACCAGGATATCGGGGTGTTTCAGACCCTTTCCGTCGCAGAGAACATCTGCCTCAGCCAGGGTTACGCCCGTCACCGGCCCACCGGGATCTCCTGGCGCACCACCGAGACGCGTGTCGCGGCACTACTTGAGGAATGGAGGATCCCGGTGCGCCCGCGCGACATGATGGCCCAGGTCAGACCTGCCGATCAGACAATGATCGCCATCGCGCGGGCGCTCGATACGCCAATCGTCGCAGATACAGACCGCTCTACCGAGAAGGGCGCCGACGAGGTGCAGTCGCTGACGCTCGTGCTGGACGAGCCGACCTCTGCCCTGCCGGAAGCCGAGGTCGAGCGCCTGCTCGGCTGGCTGCGCCATTCGGCCGCCGCCGGCAGCACGACCATTTTTGTTACGCACCGACTCGAGGAGGTGCTCGCCGTCGCCACCGATGTCACCGCGCTGCGCGACGGAGTTCACACTGCCACCAGGGCGCGAGAAGCAATGCAACGCTCGGATTTGATTGACCTTATAGCCGCATCGGACGACGGCGAGACTGCCACCGCGATCGGTGTCCGCCAGGCCCCGCGCGCGGATGAGAAACCTCGGCTCGAGGTGCGCGAGCTGTCCGGCGGCCAGCTGCGTGATGTCTCCTTTGACATCGCCCCCGGCGAGATCGTTGGTATCGCAGGGCTGCTCGGCTCAGGCCGGACCCGACTCATGCAATACCTCGCCGGTGTCACCAAACCTGACAGCGGCGAGATCCGGCTCGACGGCGCGAAGTTCAGCCCCTGGCCCGAGCGTCGCGCGATCCGCACTGGTGTGGCCCTCGTGCCCGAGGACCGTGCCGAGAACGGTCTGTTTCCCGGGCTGACGATCTCGGAGAACTTTGAGGCCGGATCGCTCGCGCTGCGCAGTCCATTCTCAATATCGTTGTCGCCGGCCATGCGCCGGCGTGCCCACCGCAACGTCGCGCGATACGGCGTGAAGGCCGGCGGCGTCAGCAACGACATTCTTACGCTCTCCGGCGGCAACCAGCAGAAGGTTCTCATCGGTCGCTGGCTGTCCATCGGGCCGCGTCTGATCCTACTCGACGAGCCGACCGTAGGTGTGGACGTCGGCGCCCGCGCCGCGCTGCACCGCCTCATTCAGGAGAGCACGGCGAGCGGCGCGTCGGCGCTGTGTGTCAGCTCCGACCTCTACGAACTCATCGAACTCTGCGACCGCGTGCTCGTCCTGTGCAACGGCACGATCACCGACGTCATCGAGGGCGATCGCCTGACCGCCCGAACTATTGGGCGGGCAATGCACAGCAGCTCCGAAACAGGGTGACCATGGCAACCTCGACCACCTCATCCGATCACCCGCCGGCGTCCGACGCGAAGCAGCCACCCACCGGCTGGCGCAAGCTCAGCACTGGAGCGGATGCCGCCCACGAACACCGTCTGGCAATCAGCCTTCTGGCGCGCTTGGCGCGGTACTGGCTGGCCCTCTTTCTAATCATCGAGGTCATGGTGTTCTCGACCATGCGGCCGGACACATTCATGACCGTGGCCAACCTCCAGACCATCCTGCTGCAGCAGGTCGAACCGCTGCTGGCGTCACTCGCTCTCACGCTGCCGCTCATTGTCGGCGAGTTCGACCTTTCCGTCGGGGCGGTCACTACCGCGGCTGCAGTCACTGCGGCCGGCCTGATGGGTCACCACGTACCGACACCGGTCGCGTTGATCCTCACCATCGCCGCTGGCTCGGTGGTCGGCCTTGTGGGAGCGTTGCTCGTCGCCCGATTCGAGGTGACCTCGCTGATCGGGTCACTCGGCGTCGCGACAGTTGTGACCGGTTTTATGGACAGATACACCAACGGCCTGGCAGTGAACAAGGACATCTCGCCATGGCTCACCGGCCTAGCCACAAAAAAGGTGCTTGGCATCCCGACGCTTGCGATCCTGGCGGGGATCCTTTGTGTGGTGGTGTGGTTCGTACTGCAGCAGACGGTGTACGGACGACAGCTGGCGGCCACCGGAGCCAACCGCCGCGCGGCTAAACTCCTCGGTCTCCAGAGCCGGCTCCTCATCGCCTCCACGTTCGTCCTCTCGGCCACCCTCGCATCCCTGGCAGGCTTGATTCAGCTGTCGATCGACAGCGGGGCGAACCCGACGTCGGGCGGGTTCCCGCTCGTCATCACCGCCCTCACGGCCGTGTTTCTCGGTGCAACATGCTTCCGGCCCGGCCACTTCAACGTCGGCGGGACCATCGTGGGCATCCTGTTCCTGGCGGCCGGCGTTTCCGGGCTAAGCCTGGTCGGACTCCAAGCGTGGGTACAGAACGTCTTCACCGGCATCTCGCTGGTGCTGGCACTGGCGATCGCGGCCGCGTTCCGAAGAGCGGTCGGATAGTCGTGCAGTTCAATTCGTCATCGCAACTCTCGCCGCATTTACGCGCGCGTCGCCAGATCGGGGCTCAAGAATATGGATGGATTCAATGAACGGGTCGCCATTGTTACGGGTGCTGGCCGGGGCATCGGTCGCGCCACTGCTCTGAAGTTGAGCCGGGAGGGCGCACGCCTGGTCGTCAACGATCTCGATGCCGCAGAATCCTCCGCCGTAGCTGCGGAGATCCAGGCGTTCGGCGGTGAGGCTGTCAGCGTGCCCGGAGACGTGACACACCCTGACCTCGGGACTGAACTGGTCGCTGCCGCTGTGGACTCCTACTCAACGCTCGATATCGTGGTGAACAACGCAGGGTGGGTCGAGGTCGCGCCAATTCGCGACGTGAATGACGCTCGGTGGCAGCGGATGATGTCGATCAACCTCGATGCAAGCTTTCGCTTGCTCCGCGCCGCAGGCGCGGTACTCATCGAAGAGTTCAAGCGGGACCAGGCGGCCGGCCGCCTTCGCCAACGCAAGATCGTCAACGTCTCGTCCCGGGCAGGGACTGACGGCACCGCCGGTTCAATCCATTATGGCGCAGCCAAGGCCGGTGTCATCGGAATGACCAAGTCAGCGGCGAAGGAGTGGGGGAGATTCGCCATCAACGTGAACGCCGTCGCCTTCGGAATCATCGACACCCGACTCACGCTGCCCGGCGGTGACCCGTCGGGCGCCGACTCGCCGTCCACCCTCGTAGTGACATCCTTCAACAAAGACCTGTACGAACGCGGTGTCCAGGCGACCTCGCTTCGTCGCGCCGGCACGCCGGACGAGGGCGCGGGCGTGATCCGGTTCCTGTGTTCGGCCGACGCTGACTACGTTAGCGGTCAGGTCGTGCTGTGCGCCGGCGGGTGACGATCGTGCTTTCAGCAGCCCAGTCGGGTAGCGGACGGCGAGGTCGAGGATGTCACTGAACTTCGCGGCCGTCGGGCGGGAGTTCGGCCCCGAGCTCATCACGTGGACGCCGCGCGACGTCATGCTCTATGCTCTCGGCGTCGGCGCAGGCCAAGTCGGCCCATTCGCCGAACTGCAGTTCACGTCGGAGAACACGCGCGGACTTGACCTGCAAACACTGCCGACATTCGGCATCATGCAGGCCGCCCGGGTTTCCTCGCGACCTTCCTTCGGCGACTTCCCCGCCACGGCATTGCTTCATGGCGAGCAGAGCATCACGGTTCACCGGCCGCTCGCTCCTAACGAGTCTGCCTTGGCATCCTTCGAGATCGAACACATCTACGATATGGGGTCCGGGGCGCTCATGGTGGCCCGATCGGAGTTACGCGATCCCACCTCGAATGAGCTGATACTGCAGTGCCGAGCAAGCTATTTCATCCGCGGCGAAGGAGGCTTCGGCGGTGCCCGGCCGCAACGCACCGGTTGGGACCAACCGGCGCGAGTGCCCGATCACGTCGTATCTGCGACCGTCCGAGCAGACCAGCCGCTGCTCTACCGGCTGTCCGGTGACCCAAACCCTCTGCATTCGGACCCGGCCGTGGCCGCCGAGGCGGGATTTCCCCGCCCGATCTTGCACGGCTTGTGCACCTACGGGATTACGGCGCGGTGCCTAGTCCACGCCCTCTGCGGCGGCGAAGCATCGCGTTTGCGAGCCATCGAGGGACGCTTCACCAAACCAGTCCTTCCCGGCACGACCTTGAGCATCCGGGTCTGGGGCGGCAGATCGGGCACGGCGTCGTTCCAGACCGTGGACGCGGCAGACGACGTCGTTCTCGATCGCGGTCGCTGCGACTATCTCCCGTGACGTTCTGCGCACAGCGACCATGAACCGCAGCTTCGGTCAGCAGCAGCCCCAACCGACACAACGCCTTCCTTTAGGCTCGACTAGTGACCCCGCGATCGACAAAGGTCGAGACTCCGCGCAAGCAGACGCTGACCAACCTGGCCACTCCAGTCTTCAACCAGCTCGGTTATCACCGTTCCACCATGGCCGCCCTCGCCGCCGCTTCCGGAATCTCGGGCCCCGCTCTCTACCGCCATTTTACGAGCAAGGAAAGCCTGCTCGACGCTGTCGTTCGCGACGGGACTGCGCGCATGGAGGCACTGTTCGACGAGACCGACGATGCGACAGGACTCAGCGACGGGCGGCTGAAACACCTCCAAAACCGGATCGCGGAAATTGCGATAGCAAATCCACATCACGGAGCCGTGATTCACAGAGACCTGCGCAACCTGAGCTCGGAGCACCGTGACGAACTGCAGACCCGCTGGCACCGCCTCGTCCACAGACTCGGCGAAGTGATCGCCGCCAGCCAGCCCACGTTGTCGACCTGGGACCTCGAGCTGTTGGCCCGTGCCACGTTCGCCGTTGCTGCCAGTCCGTCCTACTCACGGCATGCCGGCGTGAGCGCCCATCAGTACCGAGAGCTCCTGCCCCAGATGATGCACGCCATCTCCGATGCAAATATCACGCCGCAGTCTGAGCTATCACCACCGCCGGAGAGGCGTGCACCCTCTGCCGTTCGGGAGCACGCCAGCAAACGCGCTGCGATGCAGAGCGCGGCGACCCGGCTGTTCGGCGAGCGCGGCTTCACAGACGTCAGCATGGACGACATAGCTGAAGTGGTAGGCGTGACCGTCCCCACGCTCTACGCACATTTCGAGGACAAGGCTGCGCTACTGCTCGCTGCGCAGCTACGCGGGACGGCATGGCTCCAGCTGGCCGTATCCAATGCGCTGACCGCCGTGACATCGCCTACCTGCCGCCTCCATGCCGTGCTGGCGTCGTACGCGGAGTTCGGCGTTCTACATAGCGACCAAGTCGCAGTGTTGATCCACGGGCTTCATGACCTGCCCGATCAGGAATTAATCGGAGCCGGTCAGCGCGAGTACGTAAGCGAAATCATCAGCCTGCTTCAAATATGCCGACCCCAACTTGACCCGCACGACGCCAACGTGGTCACGCACGGTGCGTTGGCGATCGTGAACGAACTCACGCGGACTCGACGGTACCTCGGCCGCCCAAATCTGGTCAATGACCTCACAAGGATGATGAGCAGAATCGTTGGGATATAACTTTGCGGCGCAGCCACCGAGCGCGTGTCGCTTGACGGGGCTGTCCGGTTCGGCCTTCCTGACGTGAGAAGATTCAAGGAATATCCGAGGTGTTCAATTGCCTTCGTCGCCCCGATCTGGACCTTCGCCGGCCCGTCGCAGACCGCTCGCTTCAGTCGCGACTACGCCGAGCACCTCAGCCTGCTCAACGCTTCGTTCACTATGGACGCTGCGGGACGGCGGTCGATCGCCAGTTAGTTAAGTTAGTTACTTGGACCTGAAGAAGTCCCTTGGTGCGGGGGGCGGGGTGCTCGGGCCTCGATGGCCCGCGCCCCCGGTTTTCACCTTCGTCCCGGTTGTTAGCCGGCCAGGGCCCCGATCTTGACCAGGTTGTGGGTCAGGACCGCCTGGCCGGTCCAGATCCGGGCTCCTTCGGTGCCATCCAGGCGGGTGCGGTCCCAGCCGTAACCACGTTTGAGGCTGCTGATCCGGCCCT
>JAABUZ0100007555.1_pt1 | contig 13073 bp, 4 predicted proteins | sample 5562091 | NCBI WGS metagenome assembly JAABUZ01 (sample SAMN12813069, study PRJNA571459) | rock metagenome | isolation source: Antarctica rocks | place: Antarctica: Victoria Land, Linnaeus Terrace sud | collected 2015-12-21 | reverse complement strand
AAATTTAGATTATTTTTGAAAAAGTGCATTAATCAACTTAATCAAATTGATTAATTTAATTAATTTGTTTATAATATTATATAGTAATGCATTTAGGTAATGCATTTGTACGTTATTTGTGCGTTATCATTTTTAAACTATTTTTAGTAATTCAAATAATGCGAATTTTTTTAAAAATAGAAAATCTTGGCATTTTGACGTCATTTTCGATTGCTTGACGAGTCGATCGAGCCAAGTCAAGAAATCGTTGACTTGGATCAATTTCGAGTTGAGTCAAGAGATTAGTATCGAGTATTTGGGTCGGATTAGAATGTTGGTATCGAAACTTGACCCAACGATCAGTCTAAATTGTCTTTATTTATATTAGATTAACAAGATAAATAAGTCTTATTATTTTAATTTCATTTTAATATATAACTTTGTATTAAAACTTTGTATAAACTAGTACAAATCTATATAAACTTGTGAGCTTTATAAATAATAAATTTGTTTAAACGCTATAATATTAATAATCTTAGATTTTTTAAATTTAAGCTTATAAATTTAATTTGTTGTTAAAGACTTTTTCTATTAATTGTTTACGCTAAATAAGTTGTTCTATTTTGTACCAAAAATTTGATACAAATTGTTAGTTTAATTGTGTGCAAATCTTGTTGTAATATTCTTATATTTATATTTATTTATATTAATAGTAATATAATTTTATACTTTTTATAGTAAACAATTTTTATAACTTGTTTTTTTAGTAATCTTAAATACTTTTATATAATTGTTAATATAAACTTGTACAATTAATATATATTTATTAGTATCTAGTAATACAACATACTTACAAAAGATATCTTAAACTTATTATATTATTTAAATATTTTTGTATTCTTTTCTACAAATTTATAAATATATGTTATTTGTTAACAATTTTTATTAATTAATCTATATATTAATAGCTTGTAATCAAATATATTATATATAATAATATAAAGCTTTTTACAAATCTTTTACAACTCTTTATTGTATATCAAAAATATTAATTAGTAATTTTATAAATTTTGTAGAGTTTAATATTAAATAATAAAAGAAATTTAAAATTAAATTGCAAAATAATTATTCAAATAACTCGATTAATTTTGATATAAAATTTGAGCAAACTTATAAAAAATTAATTAAAAATAATACAATTTTAATTAAGTCTAAACTTAACAATACTTGCTTAAAACTTCTAGTAAAACTTAAATTTATAATTAAAAGAATTTTATAATATATTATTATTATATTAAGTTTAATTAATTTGTACAAAATTAAAATTATAAAGTTACAAACAAATTTGCTATTTTATAAACTTAATTCGACGTTATTTATTTGAGCAAAGACTATAAAAGTTATAAGAATAAAGTTCTTAAATATAAGTTTGTTTCGAATAAGTATTATTTTATATATTATAATAATAATTAATATTAATTTTGTGCAAAGTATAACAAGTATTAAACTAAGCGTTTAACAAAAAAGTTTATAGAAAATAAAGATAACAAAGATTCAACTATATCTAGTAATGCGTATTGTTGCTTCTTTATTGTATTTTTATATTAATATTGTATAGCAATATTTAAAAAGATAAATATTACTTGTAGAAACAAAGAAAGCAATTTAAAACTAATAAAGATAAAGAAGATAAAAAGAGAGAATAATATTAATTTGTACAAGAAGATCTATAGAATGCACAAGTTTATAACAAAATATTACAAAGAGTTTGCTAAAGATGTTTTAACAAATAGTAAATAGTTTAATGCAAACAATATAAGTTAATGCAATAACAAATAATAGTATAAAGAGTATTAAAGTAATTAAATAGCTTAACAACATTTGATAATATATATAAGATTAATATTGTTTTACAATTTTTTGAGTATTTGTAGTGCGATTATATTGATTGTCGCAATATTTAATGTAAATTTTCAAATTTTAATGTTCGGTTTTTGGTTTTCGATTTTTCGAAAATTTTCTATTTTGACCTTAAGCAGGGTATCGGCCACCGTAAACAGTCAGCCCTATCGAAGGTTCGCTTGTATCCCTGTTCCATAAGAAGTAAAGCGACAATTTTCTCTGCTAGAGACTAATAACATGGCACACAGAACCTTGATAAGTCATCGACCAGAAGCGACAAATTTCGCAAGAAAAGTGCTAATGGAGGGGTAGAGAAGGGTGAGCCGGTCCTCGAAAGATAACGCAGATGGCCACTAGGCTGTTTAAGCTCTGGACAGCACTTGGGCTGAACAGCTGCAGGTTGAATACCTTACAGGGACTCTGCAGCTAAGGTTGCATGTAATGTGATAGTTGTACCAAAGGAGGGCCGGGACCGCCTTGCCACTAGTAAGATAATCCGCTTTCACCAAAATCTCGATGCAGTTGTATGCAAAGTGTTTCATTCCTCTCACAGACCCTCCAGTGTTGAATGACCCCATGCACATCCTGGGAATCTCATCCCAAGAATCCGAACGAAATTATTAGCCAACAAAAGTATCATCAGGACTGCAGAGGATTCAACGTCAGATTCCGAGTCAGTGGAAAGAGGCTCGCACAATTTTGAAGACAGGACGTCGCAATGGGAATCTGCGGATCCGGCGACTTATGCCTAACGTATGGTAGGTGGAGCGCGGGAAGCAGATGTCTGCAGGGAGAATGTTTCCATAGTAGAAATTCAATCTTAGCGCACTGAAAATAGGAGGCCTTAATATCAGCACCATCCAGATACTTCGTAGAAGTACTTCGTACTACCTCCATATGCGTGGCCAGGCCACGCACATATGCATCATCGCACATAAATGCATGATCGAACCGTGCGTCCAGGCCACACGACGGATACAGTAAGGTGCCCGCATGGTTCACAAAACTTTAAAGTACTTAGTGGATACTTTTCGCTTGGCAACGGAGGTTGCGCCCAGCTCTCACCCAAATGAACCCAGATGGCTCATCAATCGGACGGATTGACAAAGGATGCTGCGGCCGTTCACTGCCCCGATCCAATCACCGCTGTAGCTGAATTCTCGGACCCACTCAAAGTTGCACTAGCGTAACGACGCGTTAAACGAGCACGTCGATTCGCCAATATGAAGAAAGCCGCGACCGTCGATGGGTCTGTAACCGAGTATCAAACGGCACATGGCATAGTAGAATGGTCGAATCCATGCATGTGGCCTTGTTGGGTACAGGCAATGACGATGGAATTTGCTCTCGGCCGCTCAGACTCTCATTTGCCTTGTTTTATCCCTCGTCTCTTGGTATCTTAGGAAGGAGTAAAAGCCTGCTCATTCCCCGTTCGACTGTCTTCCCTTGATCTTACATCCTCTCCCTGTCTTTCCCCACAGTTAAGCTCCTCAAAGCTGTTGTTCGAGCCGTTCCAGACCAATCATCTTTCAGAAACGGCCATTGATCTCATACCCTTCGCTCATTTCTGACCTCTGAACCTTCGTTTGGAATCTTGATCTTCTCATCGAGCAAGTCCACTTGCTCATTCACTCAAGGAAAGAAATATGCCGTATGTTCATCTCCAGACCGGTCACATGACCTACCTTGCCCTAATCTCGTTGCTGACCTCCAGGCCATCATAGAGACTCCAAGTTTGATACCACTTCCCGCGTCGATGTCCCCAACCATAGCAGCGCTCAGCAAGACACCAAAACCCCTACGCCAAACGCAGATCCGCCACTTCAACGATGGCTTCGTGAGGAGGGCGTTGACGCAGCTCGACAGCGCGGCGATCGCGAAGGCTATGCTAAGGGAGGAGAGGGTATGAAAGAGTACTTGAAAGACTGGGAGACGAAGTGGGAGCGCCTTGAGAAAGATACGAAGAGTCAAACAGGGGGTGGCAAGCCTCAAGTGTGATGATTGTGTGGACCAAAGTGACGAAACCTAAAAGCCCTTCATCACTTCGTTTGGAAGGATTGGTCGAGACTTGTTGTAATGAGCTAGAAGGCTCAAGACTGAATAGACAACGTAGATCAGGTTCATAAAGCAAGGCTCGTCCCTGGACTCGAATCTTTTGTGGGCGATTTGGTGGACGGTGGGGGAACGCCATCAACCGTGGGCAAAGTACATCGTCCCGAGTCCTGCTCATTGTAAAGCTCGTGTACCTGGGTGCGTTTCCCTCCATGTATTGTCAGTAGGAACGTTGAAGTGCACACAGCCCGAAAATGCTACAGTGCCCTTGAGTAGCCTCAAAGAGGAGATGACGTAGCAGCATGCGGCAGAAGTAGATGAGATGCTAGACGAAGGTTACCGCCGTTCAATGGTTATCCGCTATGTTGGGATCGCCATTCACCTTCGTGAGTGGAGATGGCAAAACCATGGCGTCCAAGATCCGTGAATCGTCTTGGTTCAGCATCTCGATGACAGGTGGATAGCCTAGATAGGTAAAGGCGACGTAGATGCCTTTTTGCGGATTGCTGAAACTTTGACGTTCGTGACCATTTTCGCCCTAATGCGTCGATCCCCCCCGACCAATCGTGTGCCAGAAGAGGTTCGGGTCATTGGCCGACAAATAATGCCGTTTTTTCCTAATGGAAGAAACCGTCTTGTTCCACTCTGCACCACCTCAACCTCTTGCCGCTAGACTGATACATGACAATCGCAGTCACGGCCTTCATGGCCCACATGCGCTGCATCCTCGGCTATCGGACGCATCCTGCTTGAGGGCCGATTGTGCAACTTTCCGATGATTCGGTTGTACTCGAGTACTAGCAGGCAGAGGTTCCTTTCGCCGCCATCCTAGCAACTCTCCTAGCCCACGTCCCTTTCCAGCGACGCACGGCGGGAACCAGAGCTCGAGGTCATCGAGAATCAGCGCAGAAAGCCACATAATGCCGCTCTGGACCCTGAGCGCGTCGTTAGTCGATGGATCTCAGTCGGACGTCTTGCGATCCGTTGGGAAGCATCAGTTGCCTCGTGATGATGTCGGCCAACGGTCACATTAACGATCTCAAACTTGTACTGATCTGATCACTTCATCAGAAGCCTCAGTAGTGGCCGAAGAGATCCAGCAGATCGAGATCGAGTATCTACATATGACTGAAGCAGGGCAGGATGGACTTGCACTTCAAAGCACCGGAATCGTAAGCGCTGCTGAAGAGCCAACTCATCCCAAACGTTCATATCACTCTCTCGAAGCGAGTAAGATCCAACTGAATGTGGAGCGATTTTAACGTTTGGCAGGCTGGGTCGATGAGCTGGGAGCGAATGGCGGCAGAGCTTGGGTTCGCGCGAATGCGTCGATTAGCACCGCCAGAAAACGGACGTCTAATAGGTACAGGTTCTGGTGGGTAGAAAGGATAATTCATTGCAGAAGCTGCAGGAGGACCTAAATAGTCCTCCGAGCCACTAAGAAAACTAGTCCTAAAACTATCTAGTTTGGAACCTCCTAGTTATATTATCGACGCTCAAAACAAGAGCTCTTGCAATCTTATAAAGTAATAAGTCGTAGACTTGTAAGCAAGAAAGAAAGACAAAAGAAAATATTACAAAAAGCATTGTTATAATTGTTGTAGAAATATTTATAAAGAATCTTGCAACAAATAGTTGCAAAAAGACGAACTACAAAAGAAACTACAAGGCGAACTCTATTTATCAAATTTTTAGATTTCGTCGATCTTTGCTTTGACTACTCTTACTAGTATTGCGTGCACTATTTGTGCTTTCTAAGTAATCGTATTCTTAGAAGCGACGTCTAGAGCATCTCTTAATGAGTCGAGAATAAAGCTCGCGATAATGTTCTATAACATGGAGCTCTTTACTATGCGTACTATATAATTATTTTGAACAAATCTAGTTTTCTAGTAGTAGTTTTTTATAATTGCAATTATTTTTTGAGTCTTGTTAATATCTATTTCTACTAGCACTTTCGCGACGTCGTAAAGAACATTCGTTGTTTTATCTACATAATAATTTAAGAATCTTGTAAACTTAATTATGCAAAAGAATTGCAAAAAGATCTTGTTATAAGAATAATCGATTACTAGTATAATAAAAATAGATAATTTGAGAAACTTCTTAAAGTATCTACTATCTTGTAGTAGAGTCTCAAGCTCGATCTTAATAGTTTTCGCGACAACAAATATTTAATGTTGTAAAAACTCTTTTATATTTGTCAAAGTCTAGCAATTTTTGTTATCTTTATCTCTCTTAACAATCTTTAATTAATTGAGCAAGAATTCTTGTTCGAAAGTTGCGAATCGAATTGCTACGCTATTCTTTATGTTCGCAATTTTTTCTATAAATTTCTTAAACAATCTTTTAGAATCAAATAATTTAAACGAGATTTATATACTTTAATTTATTGATTTTTCAAAGATATTGTCTTATTATAATAACGCAATTTAAATTAGATTGTTAATTTCTTGAATTTGCTTTTAAGCTTTTATCTAGTTGCTAATATATATACTTTAGATTTGTTCGATTGCTAAAAAAGATAACACGTAATAGTTAATCGAAATTTCAAAAATAAAGAGAGATCTTTGTTGAACAATAAGTTTAATAATTGCATCGAAGATTTCAAGAATTTGCTAAATCGCTAACTAGATAATTGACTAAATAATTGTATTTAAAGCTCTACTTAATAATAAATTGTCTTAAATTAAATTAAACTAAGTAATAGCTCTTGTCGATATAACTATAACGAGAGCAACAATTATCTTTGCTTTTTTTCTCTTCTTTGTAATATGCAAAATTAGCTCTCTTATAGCAAATACTTTATCGCTCTATATTACGCAAAGAATGTTCTCGTAATCTTTAGACTTTTTAATACGCAACAAGATTTTTATATTTCTTGTGCTCTTATCTTTACAAAGTAGAACTTTATTTACTATTTTATAAAAAAACTTCTTAATATTTTTATTTTTTTTCTTAACTATACGTTTTTTTGATTTGCGATCAAAATTAATAATCTTATTGCTATTGAAGTTTCCAAGCTACTTGAAAACGTCTTCTTGATTAAAGATTTATATTATATTAATATAATAATTTTATAAAAGCACGTAAAGAGATATGTCTTTAATTTTTGTTAAAAAGAAGTTGAAGATTTTGTAATTATATTTGTATTAAACAACGTCAATTAACTTGATTTCAAAACTATTTAGTTCTATTTAATTAATTGACTTTCTGCGATAATCTAATAATACAATTTTAAAGTCGACTCTATAGTTAAATTTATTCGAAATCGAGAATTTGACTCGTATTGCGTAGATAAAGAGAATTTTACTAGATAATATTGTATCGAGAGATGCTATTGCTATAACTATATTAATTATCTAATTGCGCAATATAGTAATAGTGTCTAACAATTTGTTGATTAACTAATAGTTGATAAAATAATAATTAATAAAATAATGTAATTCAAAGTAAATAAAAGATAGATAATAGAAAAGTAAGAATTGCTTAACAAGAAACTTGATTAATTTTTCTACAAAATAAAGTAAAGTAAAGCAAGATAAAGCAAGAAAAAGACTTGCACAAATTCGAATATTAAAAAATAATAAAGATTTTAATCGAAAAGTAAATATTTATAGATTGCGATTGTTAAGACTATAAATATTAATATCAAGTATTAGAGCAAAAAAGAAGCAATAATAGTGCACTACAAAACAAGAGAGAAATTTTTTGACATCTTCTTTTGTCGTTTAGATTTTTGCAATAATTAATAAATTGCAAAAGAATTGTCTCTTATTTTATTAAGAGCTAGATAATTGATTTGCGAAACAAACAATTTAAGATAATCTCTATAAAATGTATCTCGAATTTTACGACTATCTATATTTAACTACTTAAGAGTGTATAATATTCTATGATTTTTGTATTTTAATATTATAAAAGAGTCTCTTTATTTAGATTTTAAATTAATAATAATTTTCTAAAATATAAGAATATAGTTCCCAAAATCGAATTTAGCTTTTACAATCTCTTAATTGTAGCAAATTGCTTCGCTTTTCTTTTAAGTCTCTAACAACTATCGTATAGTATTGTGAAGTTAAACTCTATAATTAAAATATTGTTACAATAGTATAACGTCTAATAAAGACTAAAATAATTGAAATGCTTATTTGTAGTTTGAAACAATAGCAATTGCACTAATATTTACGAAGATCGCAATTAATAAAAATTAATTTAATAAAATTCTCGTCAAAGATATATTTAGATAAATTATTAATTAAAAGTTTAAAGATTTAGTAAATTTAAAGAGAATTACGTTTTACTTTATCGAACTTTTTTGTAATATATTCTTAAGTAAACGATTGTTAATCTCTATTATCTCTATACTCTTTAACAATTTTAATAAATTATAATTGATAAACATCTCTTAACTACGTAGTTAATTGCGCAATTTCTAGTTGTTAAAGTAAGAATCGCAATCGTAATAAATAGTAATTGATCTTCGATATAATACGAAGATTATCTTCAAGCAATTGATAATATTATCTAATTTATTAGTCTTCGTAATATAGAATATCGAGAATCGACTAAAGTATTTAATTACGTAAAAAATATATCTCTTTTTGTCTACAATAATTTCTAGAAAGTCTATAAAATCTATCTTAATTAGTTAAAAAAAAAAAAAAAATTTTATAAAATATAATAATTGCGATCAAATAACTAAATTATGTTTTACACAAGTCAAATATTCTTAAATATAGCTTTTGATATTTGTTTGTTGTTTTAGTTAATACGCAATCTTGTATAGCTTTATCAATGTTCTTATCTTTGCTCAATATTCGTCTCTATTATATATTTTCTTCAAGATTCTTCTTATTTTATTTTTAAAAATATAGAAATAGATAAGAGCTTCTATAATATTTCTATAGAATGTTGTTCTTATTTACTTGATAGTCGAAAGCTAATTAAAGAGTTATTGCGTTAAAAAGAGTTTTGTTCTATAAATAACAATACATCTTCTTAAATTATATAGATTGTCTATAGACTATTATCTATAAATTCGATTTAAAGATAAAAATAACTATAAAAGTAAACATATTATTACTATTGAGTGTACTCTAATGTAGAATTTCTTCTTTTTGCGAAAAGTTTAAAGAGTTAAGAAATGCGCTATATTCTTCTTTTTTATTCTTTTATATCTATATCGAATTTTGCTTTCTTAAAACTTTTAGTTCGTAATTTATTATAAAATTAGAATTATTATACGTCTTATTAAATATTGTTTTTGATAAATTATCGACAATCTTGTTTCGAAAATTAGAAATATACTTAATAATAATATTTAATTTCTTGAATTTATTTGCTTAATGTCTATAAATCTTTTTATAAAAATTGAACTTAAAAAAGTAAATAAAAAGTTAATAATTCGTGTAAATAACAGTTTAATTATAAAAATATTTGCAAAGATAATTGTATCTAGATTGATTGTTAATTCGATTTTCGATTTCAACTTTTAGAATTAACTTAAATCGAATTGAAAACTAATTTGATTTTAACTAGTTTGAAATCGACTCGATTTAACTCGAGTCAATTTTCGATTTCAATATTTAAAATTGAATCGAATCGTCAAAAAATCGAAAATTACGTTATTATGTCAAGAATTACTATTTTTATATTAATCTATTATTATTTTTTAATATATAATACTATTATCTATAGATTTATAGATGCTAATTAAATTAATTTTAAATAATAATGCATTACTATATTGGATTATCTATATCTATAAATCTATAAATATTAATTTTACTTATTTAAATAATAATATATTACTATATTGTATTAATAGCATCTATAGATCTATAAATCTATAGATACTAATTAAACTTATTTAAATAATTATGTATTACTATATTGCATTACTTGCATCTTTAGATCTATAAATACTAATTAAATCTATTAATTAATTAAAATCTAAATATCAAAGATACTATTTTAATTTTATATAGTTAATATATTAAATATTATCGATAAAATTAGTAGATTTGACAATTCGAGTTAATTATTCGATTCGATTTTCGATTTAACTTTTAAAATTGAATCAAATTGTCGATTTCAACTTTAGAAATCGAATCGTCAAGACTTTCGATTCGATTCGAATCAAATTGTCAAGATTCGATTCGATTTTTTAAATCGAACTCGATTTCTCGAATTGACGCAATTAGTCTAATTGTATCACTTTGCGAACTTAATTATTAAACATAATTTCTTCTTAAAAATAAAATAGAGCTTCTAAATAGATAAGAAAATAAATAAATCGTAGAACACAAGCATCTTCTTTAAAAGATTTCTAAAACTATTTCTTTTAAACCAAGTAATTGTTAATTTTGCTTCAAATTCTAAAGCATTTGTGTACAAATAAATAATTATAAATAGATCAATATTATATATTGTCGTTCTTGTAGTATACTTAATCTATAGTATTTCGAATAAAAGCTATTTTAATTTACTCTATTTTTACGTTACTTTTTTTGTTAGTCGTAATAATAATCGAGCAATCTCTAAGAAATTCTTTATTTATTGTTTCTAGAAACGCACGCACTTCGATTGCATCTATAGATATAAATTATTTTATTATTTTTTCGATTTAATTATTTAGCACATAAACAAGATCTTCTATTACATATATAATTCTCAAAGTCTTTATTTTATCTATAAATAATTTAACTTTCTTAAACAACAACTTTAATCTTGTCTATTTAACTTATAAAAAGAAATAATCTTTTAGAAAAATAAATAGATATTCGAAGTTGCAAAATTTGTTAAAAAAGTTATCTATATAGAATATTAAAAACAATAAAATAATTAAGTTGTCTAAGTAAAGCAACAAAGACTTTAAACAAAGTAGCGAGATAAACTTAAACGCTCTATATATTAGCTTTATTATTATAAATTTTGTCGATTGTAATTTTTGTTACATTCTAATCGATTGCAATTGATTAATACTAGAAATAATAAAAACAAAGTAATATATATTCTCTTAATGCAACGAAATAGTATAGTATGTATATTTTAATTAATTGCAAACAAGCAATTATAATAAGAGTCTAATAGATAATTGTAGACTTTCGCTAAAAGCTCTATATAAGTATCTAATAACTCTTTATGCATTTAAGAGTAATTAAACATTATCTTAAGCTTGTTCTTTAATTTGAGATTCTTAATCTTATTAACAATAACAATTCTCGCATTTTACTAAGAGAATCTCTCGTTAATTAGCTCTACAAGCTTATAAACTCTACTATTTAAGTTATTCTTAATTATTTTTCTTGGCTATTATTTAATATATGTTAATTATTGTTTTTGAATTAAATTTAATATTAATTTTGTTTTTAATTTTATTTGTATTCGATAAGTAATAAGATTAATATATAGAAGATCTATAAAAGTCTTCTTGTTAAGATAACAATATTTGTAGAGAAGTTGTAATATCTTTATTTTATCTTTCTTTGTAAAAAAAATTAATTTTAACTTTAAATCTATTTGTCTAGTTTATAACTCTAGTTTGTTCAACAAAGAAATAAATCTATTTTTAGTATCTCTATATATTTGTCTTCCAAAATATAAACTAAACAAAACGAATAAAAAGACTAGAATAGATGTCTTAAAAATACTAAATACAAAGATTAACTATTTAGATCAAAGAATAATTTTAAATTTGTTTTTTTAAAAATCGAAAAATTTAACACTTTAAGTTGCAAAATATCTAGATAATTTATAATTGTCTTGCTAAAAACTTATCGAAAATGTACTATAAAGTTGATAATAATTAAGACTTGTACAATCTTTTTTATATCTAATAATTTGTCTTTAGATAACAAACTTAAACTAGAGTTTAAACTTTTATTTTTCGACTTTACAATAACTTTAAAAGACAATAAAATAATCGCTTTTAAATATATTAAAAGATTGTAATTGCTATAATATATAAACTCTAATTTAACAATATTTCTAGTCGTTCCTTCTATCTTAGAATCGTCAATTTATATTATAAATTGCTAAATTTTAATAATAGTGTTTACAATGTAAAGTTAAAAGATATTTAGAAGTAGACATTCTTAATATTCGATATTAAGAGCAACAAAATATCTTACAATTTTCTATACTTTTTTTACGTCTAATTTGATAATTATCCAATAATATAGAATTGTTTCTCTATAATTTGTCGTCTTTATAAACAAATTTTAGAACTCTATTTTAACAAATAATCTTAATTTTAATTTTAATCGATTAACGATATTTGTAGATACGACGTTTATGTTAGACTTTTAATTAATTTAAACTCTTAAATGTCTAGATTAATAATAATTTTTTCTATCTTTATCTAGGCAAAAATACGAAATATCTTCTTTATATTTATTATACTTCTTAGTAGACAAGTTTAGTTATTTATTTAAGATGCATCGACAACGTAAGCGTTTATACTTTATTGCTAGTTTTAATATAACAACTAAATAAATTATATTAATTGAAACTAAGATTAAAGTAGTTGCAATAATTGCGTAGATTAAGATATACTTAATATCTTTAAATTCTAAATAGAAAATAAATTGTAAAACATAAATAATGTTTAACTTAATAATTAATATATAGACTAGTAAATGAACTAAAAAATAAATTAACAAAAATTCTAAGCTTGCTATTGTAACATCTACTTAGCTTTAGACTTGCGTTTCTTGATAACACAAATATATAGACGCTTTAGCTTCTTGCACGCAATAAAAGATTAAGCTATTTATTTAAGATATATCTATTTTGTTGTTCTTAAAAATTTGACAAATAAATATTAATTTATTATAGATATTAACTTTGTCGTTTATTATATCTATTAATAATGCTAATTTAGCAATCTTTTCTATTTGCTTAACATCTTTCTTATTCGATCTTTCTTAAATAGTCGACTTAATAATTAGACTAATCGCGAAAACCCGAATTTATCACGTGACTCGGTTCCATGACGTTAGATTCGGGTTCTTGGCAATTAAGCGAAAGGATTCGTTCTAAGCGAGCCAATCAAGTAGCTTGGTTTATCAATCTTGGCAATTCGGTTCCACGCTAAAAATTCGGGTCGGGTTTCGGTTCCGCCTTTTGGAACCGAA
>JAABUZ0100007554.1_pt1 | contig 13078 bp, 20 predicted proteins | sample 5562091 | NCBI WGS metagenome assembly JAABUZ01 (sample SAMN12813069, study PRJNA571459) | rock metagenome | isolation source: Antarctica rocks | place: Antarctica: Victoria Land, Linnaeus Terrace sud | collected 2015-12-21 | reverse complement strand
TTTTACTTTGTGATATGACCTTAGCTGGTCGTCTCCGCCTACGCTATACATCAATCGTGCTGCGGAGACACTCCCTTGCGGCATACTCCCCCAGCAGGTTGTAGCAGCGCGATTGCCCCCGACAACTCCGGTTCTTGGGGACGAAGGAGCGCGTCTGCGCTTACATGTCGGCCCGCTCTCGACATTTCCTAGGCGGCGAACAAGAGGATTTGCTCGCAAAACGGCGTGCGATAACTACCTCTAATCACACGGTATGGAAAGAAGCAGAAGTGCCTGTGGCTAGGTTAGCTACCCACACAGGAAGCACCCGCTACGCGCGTCCAGTCTCCACCTCCACCCTGTGGACTTCGTATCTGCTGCCCATTCTTAGTCAACTTACCTAGGTAAGAGGGGGAGCAGCATCCTGCGTTGTGACTATTGAATTCAATCTGGACAACTCCCGGAATTGGGGTCTCGACAACGGCGAGTGAGCCATAGCGCTCAAAAGTCTCATGTGGAGGTTGAAGTCCATTCGCATAGCGAAGAGCTCCAGGACTTTGTAGGTCGTCCGACCATCCGAAAAGAGACTGTGCGTCCGTTTGAACGATATGAATGCAGTTGTTCATTTGACCAGAGCGTTTCCATGTTCCTACAAGTGAGCTTGGGGCTGCCTCGGTGAGTGGAACAGGGCGGCGAAGCGTAACGACGGCGTCAAAAGCGCCGCGCTGGAAACGCCCTGACCAGATCTGGTGGTGGGGATCAAAGAAGAGATCAAGGTGTATCTCCGGACTGATAGACGTCGCATTCTGGTTGATTAAGAGGTGACCCTCAGCCCAGTGCACTGGATCAGAGGTATCCACAAACCCGTTTCCAACGAAAGTCCTTCGGCTCGGGCCTGTGCGCTCGTAAACCTGGAATACGGCGCTGTGAAATGTCTGGCGAACCCCAACCAGCTTTGCTGGCGCTCCATTCACCCTTGTTGTTAGGTGTATCTGCAGGCCATAGACAGAATCCTTTCCTTGCACTTCCCATGCCCCCGACAGATTCTCGGGATATTCAATGATCGTGTTATGTAGCAAAACCTCAGCGATTGCTGAACGCGGAGCAGGTGCGAAGCCGCCCTGTAACAGCAAAAATGTTAAAAAAATGCTCGTAACTGGTCGCATCGTGGATCTCACTAGAGCCTTAGACACCACTCCGACTTAAAATGTCCAATCCATATAACGCGTAACCCTTCAAACGGGAACACGTCCCAAATTCCATGTCGGCAAGCAAAGGGGTATCTGCCACGATGCGACCTAGAAACAGGCTGTTGTCAGGGTGTGGCTGAAAACCTATACTCCACTAATCATAGATGCGTATAGGTGTATACATGTATGTAATCGCAGTTGTAGCAGAGAAGGGCGGTGCTGGTAAAACCACGATCGCCCTAGACTTAGCCGTAACCGCCACTAGGAAAGGCCACAAGGTCGCGGTGATCGACGTTGATCCTCAAGCATCAGCGTCCAAATGGACCGACCGGCGAGCAGGCGATGACCCGTGGGTGGTTCCCACTCATGCGGTAAGGATTGCGGCCACGATCGAACAGGCCAAGGCCCAGGGAGTCGATTTCATAGTGATCGACACGCCGCCGCATTCGTCCACAGAAGCCGCTGAGGCCGCCCGTCGTGCTGATGTAGTGGTTAGCCCTGTCGAGCCGCATATGTTCGGCTTGGAGACAGTGGAGAAGCTGGCCGACTTGCTCAAGATTGCAGGGAATCCCCCCGCTTTCGTCGTGGTCAGTAAAGCCCCGACGCAGGGGACAGAAGGCGCTAATGCCGTCGAGTACATCAAGCAGCAAGGTTTCACGGTTGCCCCTGTGACTCTTCACCTACGCGCCGCACATCGTCATGCAAGCAACATCGGTAAGGTAGCCGCCGAGTTCGAACCCGACAGCAAAGCCGCTCAGGAATCCCTACAGCTATACACGTATACGCTACAGGTAATCACCAAACAGAGGAAAGCACATGCCAAAACAGAACCCGCTTATGCAGGGGCTTGAGCAAAAAAGCCCTGTCCGTGAAACGACTACGCCGCAGCCAGTAAAAGCAACAAGAGCTGCCGCCACTCCTTCCAGGTCCGGACGCGTTCTTGTAGGTGGTCACTTTGCCCCCGAGGTCCAAACGGCTTTGAAAATCGTAGCCGCCGAGGAGCGCACGACCGTACAGGCATTATTGACCGAGGGTATAAACACCATCTTTGCCAAGCGTGGAAAGCCTGAAATCGCAGAGTTTACGGCGGTAGGGAACTAAACGACCAGTTATAGGCGTGTACGTGTATACACGTAGCCATAGAAAGATCACGGATGAGCCGAGACAATTCAGAAGACGATTTCAAGCCGATGGCCAGCTTCTTACCGGGGCTGGATCTTGGCGAGGGACTGAAAATCCCGGAGAGAAAGAAGGGCGCGGCGCCGAAGAAGCCCAGGGCGTTGATTACGCCTATAGAGCGTCGGTTGATCGAGGCAGCAGCAGACCCGACCGAGCAAAGCATCCTCTACCAGCACACCGTTTTCTGTCAGACGGGGATGCCGTACCGCGATCCAGGCGACGAGGCGAGAACGTGGAAGCGACACAACGGCATGGCTACGCTAATGATTTCAGCGGGAAGCGTCATACATCCCAAGCTCAACGACTTTGTAGACGTGGGGTTGCCGTTTGGCCCTAAGCCGCGCCTTATTCTTGCTCACCTGAACACCGAAGCGCTCCTTACCGGAAAGCCCGAGATCGAGACAGAGCGCACCCTCACACGATTCGTTTCTCATGGTCTCAACATGGATACCAATGGGCGGAACATGCGCATGGTGAAAGACCAGCTGGCGCGATTGTCGGCTTGCACGATCCGGCTTGGCATGGTGAAGGACGGCGAGGGCATTCAGGTGCAATCTCAGATCGTATCGTCGTTCAATGTGTGGCTCGAAAAAGACGACCGGCAGCGGGTTTTATGGCCATCGATTATCAGGCTGTCCGGCGATTACTTTGAAAGCCTCCAGCGTCATGCCGTACCGCTCGATGAGAGTCATCTGGCGGCGCTATCGCACTCGGCCATGGCGCTCGATGTGTATGCATGGTTGTCCCAGCGGCTGCACAGGGTAGGGAAGAACCAGGGTGCTTTCATTCCGTGGACCTCTGTAGCCCAGCAGTTCGGTATGGGATACGACCGCATCCGAGCTTTCCGAGCAGTATTCAAAGTGGCGTTAGGCCAGGTGCAGGCGGTCTACCGAACGGCGAGAGTTGGGGTGAGCCCGAAGGGGCTAACGCTATGGAACAGTCCCCCACCTGTACAGCCGAAGCAGTTTCCCACCTACATGGGGAAAAGGCTGTGAAACCAAGCAATTTTCCACGGTCACTTTGTGGCGGTATTCACGGTCACTTTGTGGCGCTTCCGTGCGAAATCAACGAAAAACCACGGTCACTTTATGGCACAAGCCTATAGTTTCTTAAAACCCTATAGAACAGCCGATAGTGGTCAGTCGATCGCTGTGGGGAAACCTCTAGCAGCGTGAAGAACAGGCAACAGCAAAAGCCAAAGCTTCGTGATGAGGGTTAGGGGTCGATCGAACGCATCGGCTCACCCTGAAGACCAACGGCAGATCAGTACAGGAAGGCCAAGGCGAAGCCGACAGGCAGGGAAGGGTACCTACCCATCAAAAACTGCCTTGTAATCGCTCTACGGGCCGCCAGCGAAGCACGGCGGCCAGGCTAAGACCAACCAAGTCGCTAATTCCTTCCTTCTATCAACTCGTGTATATACAATAGCTATATGGACGTGTACTCGACGCTGGATGGACAGGGCTTTGTCTGGGACAGCGACAAAGCTTCCAGCAATGCCCTCCAGCATGGCGTTCGGTTCGAACAGGCTCGATAGGCCTTTCTTGATCCTTTGGCTGGCTACGAGGACGCCAGCCCGGAGCAGGAGGCACGGCAGGCGTGCATCGGCCTGACGACCGAGTACCGGCTGCTGTACGTCGTCCATGTGATTCGGGAACGCGATGTGCTCCGCCTTATCTCCGCACGCCTTGCGGAGCCGGCGGAAAGGAGACGCTATGAAAACGACTGATCGCATCAAGCGCAACATGCAGCCCGACAAACCCATGACCCTGATCTCCCTCCGTCTGCCCGATCACGTCATCGAGGATCTCAAGGAGGTTGCCCCGTCGCTCGGCTTCGGCGGCTACCAGGCCCTCATCCGGGCCTACATCTCGAACGGGCTCCGCAAGCACCTGGCCGAGAGGGAAGCACAGCGGGCCAAGGACAGCACCGTCGAAGAGTTCAGCCAGAGACTCATCGCCCATGGGGTGCCCGAGCAGGCCATAAAGGAAGCAGTCGCCGAGATGAGAGCTGGAGGCTAGCTAATGTGCATCCGCAGAATTACCTGAAGGTTATTTCGGTCTGTAGGAGGCATGTCGCTGAAAGGGATAAACATGAAGCCACCCTCGGCCATAGTCAGGCGAATAAGGAGACGGCCTTCTTGCCAAGCAGTGATGGTGTTCCAGGGATGAAAGGTGATTCTTCCACTCTTAATTTCAGTACGCATTCCTTCATCGTCAAAGATGAGCCAATCCGGAAGCTGCTTGTGAAGATTTGTAAATGCTTTTTCATAAGTTCTCTGCGAGCTCAAAACTGCCCACACGGCTATTGCAGCAATGACAAGCCATATAAGGGACAAGCCTATCCAATGCTCTCTATTGCCTGACATGACTTTGGCAATAGTTCCCCACAAGATAGCAATCACGAGCAGCAAACCGTAAACATTCCGTAGAAGAAGCTTAGGCCAGTACCATTTCGACCGAGTGAAGCTAACGATCTCCCTCACTTCAGGCAAGGTCAGCTTGCCGCGTATCTGCATAGATTAGTCCTGTTCGTGATCGCTGGCTGGTTTCTTCACGACAAGAGTCAGGCCGAAGAGGGAAGCCTTGAGTCGTTCGGGCGAGTCTGAATAGAACTCTTCGAGCAGCGCCTTGAACTTTCCAGCCGAACCTTCTGAGATTTGGCACTGATGGATCATGGCCACGCCGACGAGGATCTTGGCGTGGTTCTCGCGTTTCTTCTGTTCCCGGACATCTAAAGCTCTGAGCCGTCGTTCGCTGCCCTTGAGTGCCGCGACCTTCTCGGCTGTGGCTTTGCGAATGGCTGCGACCTCAGCCGCCGCCGCTTCTTTGATCGCTTTTTTCTGTGCTTCGAGTTCCTGAATCGACTTTGGGTTAGGCCGGGCCATGCATTTCAGCATACAATCATGACCATGCGGGCGTAAACGTCTGTAAACAACAAATGCGCGATACCTAGTTTGCTACGCAAACATCGCGGTCCCGGCTTCGCCGAGACAAAGCGATGACAACAGCAACCGCAAGAACAACCGCAAACGCAACAGCAACAATAAAAGCAGCCGCAACCGCCGCAACAACAACAACGGGCAGCAGCAACCGCAAAGGCAAGAGCCACAGCATGGCCATCGTGCACGTCGCCTTCAAGTCGTCGAGCCAAGCGCCGCCCGCAGCGGCGCACGCGCATTACATTGCGCGGGATGGCCAGTACGTCGAGCGCGGCGGTGTGGAGCTGGTCGAGTCTGGCAATATGCCGGAGTTCGCCCAGACTGATCCGCACTCCTTCTGGGTGGCGGCGGACACGCATGAGCGTGCGAATGGCCGCACCTACACGGAGCTGCAGATCGCTTTGCCACGTGAGCTTGATCCGGCCCAGCGCCAGGATCTCGCCCGCGAGGCCACGCGGGAGCTGCTGGGGGATCGATTTGCGTACACGCTGGCCGTTCACGTGCCGCTCGCCAAGGACAATATCGATCAGCCGCACATGCACCTGATGTTCTCCGAGCGAGCCGTGACCGAGGCAACTCGGGAGATGCCGGAGGAACGTTTCTTCAAACGCAATGGGGCGAAGAAAGACCCAGAGTGGAACGACCGGAACAAGCCGGAGGAGGTTCGGGAGAAGTGGGTCGAGATGATGAACGGCGCGATGCAGAAAGCCGGCATCGAGCAGCGCCTGGACGCCCGTTCCTGGATCGAGCAGGGACGCGGGGACCTCGCCTCCCTGCGGGAGGAAAAGACCCTTCAAGGTTATGGGCCGGAGGCAATAGAGCGGCACGCGGAGATCGACCAGTTACGCCAGCAGCGGGCCGAGCTTCCACCGCCTCATCTCGACCAGGCGGCCGCCATACAGCACCTGGAGCAGCAGGCCGAGCAGCAGATCGGCAAGGTGCAGGAGCGCGAGACCCAGGAGCTTTCCCGCCTGGACAAGCTGATCGCCGCCGCCAGGGAGTTCGCCCACGAGGTCAAAGACCGTACCGTTGCCTTCGCCAAAGACATCAAAGAGCGGGCCGGTTCCCTGTTCGGCAAAGAGCCCCAGGAAGAGCAGGCTAAGGCTGGCAAAGAGCAGGAGCAGGCACGACCACCTACCCCGGAGATGCAGGCAAGACTGGACGAGCTATTGGGCGGATTCCATCGAAGGATGGAAGCGCAGCAGTCCGTCGAGGCCAGGCTGTCCGACTTCGGCAACCGTATGGATGCCCAGGCTAAACAGCAGGAGCAGGCGCAAGCGCTTACCCGTCAGCAGCAGGAGCAAACTTTGAAGCAGGGCCAGGAACAGACGAAGACCAAGGAACCGGAGGTGGAGCAGGAGCACTCCCATGGGTTCGGGTTGGGCATAGGAAGGTAGAAGCACCATGAGAGACGATGAGCTGTTAGCGATCTACGGTGCCACTCGCCAGCTGGCTGAGGGTATGGAGGCGCGGGATGCGGAGCTGAAGAAGAGTACGGCGGCGCTCGAAGCCGCCATCGTCCAGGTACGCCAGCTGCCGGCCATGCTTGGAGCGCAGACCAGCAAGTACATCGCCGCCGGCATCCGGGAGGTCGTGCATGACGACTTCAGCCTGCCCCTCGAGAAAGCGATCGAAGGGCCGATCCATTCGCTGGACGTGGCTGCGTACCACGCTCGGGCTGCGGTCGAGCAGATTAAGCAGGAGGCCCGGTTCCAGACCTGGACCGTGTTCGCCCTCATTCTGGCTTTGGGCTTTGCTCTGGGGGCCTTCGGGTCGTACTTCTTCTTTACCCGGCAGGTATCGGCGTTGAACGACCGTTTCGATCACCTGCAGCAGCTTCTGCTCGCCCCCGTACCCCCTTCAGCGGACACCCACCCCCCGCCGCCGCAGACCGGGAAGAAGCATGGGCAGCACTAAAGGCAGGCTAGGGATTTGACGCGCAAGCGCTTGGAACGATGAAGGGCGAGGCAACCGAGTTTGCCTACGTGGGACCATAGGGAGCCCCAAGCTGAAGCCTTCGATCCTATAGCCCTGCCGAAGTTCCCTGCCCGCCTTGCGCCTTCTGAAACGTCCGATACAGAAACGCCTTGTAGCTCATCTCGGGGTTCGCTTCAGTAGCCCGCTTCCCGTCCATGCCGTACGGCCAGAATCACCACCTGCTTGCCATCGAAGTGGTAAAGAGTGACATAAGCACCCTGCCCGAACTCCACCACCCACTCCCGAAACTCTGGCAGCATGTCTTCGGCCGGCCGGCCGATCTCGGGATGTTTGCCAAGCGCCTTGACGCCGCCCCGGATTGCCTTCACCGCACGCCTAGCAGCATCCCGGCTTTTGGGTGCCAGAAAGGTATGAAGACGGGCCACATCCAGGACAGCCGCTTGCGTCCAAACTAGACGTGGCACGGAGGCGGTGCGGTGTCCTCACCCGCTTCGAGCTTGGCCAGCCATGTGTCAGCCTCTTCGGCCGTTACATGGAGGCCGGTCGTCTGATAGTGCGCCCAGGCCGCCTGGGCATCCTCTCGCAGCTGCTCGCGCTTTTCTTCACGCTCGACATACTGTTCCACGGCCTCGCGCAAGATCCAGTGCGGCGTTCGCCGCCGGGCCGAGGCAAGCCGCTGCACGCGTTCTTTGGTCGCAGGGTCGAGTTTTAGGCTAGTTGAGAGCGTCGTCATGGCAAGGTAACCCAAGGTAGTACCTAGTAACAATAATAATAGCAGCTGAGTGCTATCCCGGTGAGACGTGCTCATGAGGCGGCGCGCAACGACAACCGGAGTTGGCGTGGGTGATCGTCACCACAAATTCATTAGCAGCCAGGCGCAGCACTCGGACAGACACCCTAAAAAGCCGTGACGTTTCTCCAGCGTCGCGGCAAGAATGACGAACGGCATTGCGATCGCTCCAGCTATCCACCCGTGAGGTAAGTACGTCATAGCCACCATCCTCGTCCAAGATCAATCCGGCTGCAAGACCAATCAAACCTCGTCCACAATATTCTCATCCGGCAACGTTGCCTCATGGAGAAGGTTGCTCTTGTACTTTCTGAAACGTCCCCTTCAGCCGAGTACGTCAGCGTTCCGTCGTTTCGGAAACCTCACGGAATGTGGCGCTCCGTCAGGCAATGTTGGAGAATACCAAGCATGAAAAGCATGCACGCCCTGTTGGTTTTAGGCCTGCTGGGTTTCCCTGGGATAAGTCAGACGAGTGATCGGGTCGCCCCAACCGCCGACCGCCTCCTCAGCGAGGCGGAAGCAACCGCGTATAGTCAGCAAAAGAACGTGCTGCTCCTGTTTAGTGCTTCGTGGTGCGCTCCCTGTCATATGTTGCAGAGCTTCCTCGTCGACCCAACTATCCGTCCGATCTTTGACCGCTATTTCGTAAAGTTGGTCGTCATCCATGGGGAACGCCCTAATCAAGCTCGGTATCAGGACACTCCTGGTGCAGACCAATTGCTTGACTCGCTCCATGACACAGACACCAGCCTTCCGCTTACCGTCATACTCAACAGCAATGGAAAGCTCATCGCGGATTCGGTTCTTCCCGTATACGGTCGCAGAAATATCCACGCCAACATCGGCTATCCCGATAGTCCAACCGGGATCGATTGGTTCTTAGAAATGCTGAGGCGAGGTGCTCCCTCACTCACCGCGAACGAGAGCGAAACAATCCATAACTGGCTACTCCAGCACAGTAGCTACGAGCGTTCGGAACCGCTTTCAAAGCGCGATGAGCGGAGACCCGGATAGTGAGACCAACCGCCGCCTACGAGCAATGCGTCGGAGCTCTACGGCATTACGCGCCGACGCAGTTAGTCCCGACAAACGGCGTTTGCGGAAACTTTGCGCTAGGCGCCTCCCGGCGCAGAGTCCCCATACGAATAGAGGGACTTATGCTGCTGCCATTCCGTCAGCTTGATGCCGCAGGTGGTGAAACGTTAACTTGTTACTCCTGAAACGAGCACTTCAAAAAGTGAACGGACAGTTGATCAGTTGAGTACCCGCTGAACCTGAATAGCTGCCCACTGGCCGCCCCTTGGGGCTTCAATCTCCCTGGCATTGAGCTGAGCAGCGATCGCGCGAAGCGTCGTGGCACCCTCTGCTTGGATCTGGGTGATGGTGGGAAAAAGCTCAGCGCGCTGCTTTATCACCCGAGCGGTACGCTCTTTGCGGGCATGAGCGCCGATCTCAGCGAAACGTTCCGGCGAGACCCGGCGCCCCCCGAGCTTCGTTCCTCGCTCTTTCGCGGCTTGCAGCGCCGCTTTGGTGCGCTTGGAAATGGCCTCGGCTTCCTGCTCGGCAACGGCCGCCATGATGTGGACCACGAAACGATTCGCCTGGGGCATATCGACGGCAACGAACTCCGCCCCCGACTCCATCAGGTTCGAGATGAAGGCGACATTGCGAGCCAGTCGATCCAGCTTGGCGATGACCAGGGTGGCCTTGTGCTTCCGGCAGAGCTTCAAGGCATCAGCTAGGGCTGGGCGATCGTTCCGCTTCCCACTCTCCACCTCAAGGACCTCGCGAACAAGCGTCCAGTCTCCACCGTTAAGGTAGCCGGCAACCGAGGCCCGCTGCGCCTCCAGGCCGAGTCCGCTGATTCCCTGCCGTGCTGTCGAAACCCGGAGATAGGAGACGAACATCACGTTTGGCCTTCTGTTACGTTCCATCTACGTCCGTAGAAAGAATGTAACAGCCGTACCCATCTCGGCAGAAGGCTAAATCGATCGGTCGATACGTTTGTCGTGTTGTTTCCGCAAACCCCGTTTTACGCGAACTACCCGGTAGGTCTGGTCACTTAGAGAAAAGGATTGCGCTAAAGCAGATGACGATACCCAGTGGAATGCAGACGAAGCTCAGCCCGATAGGCCATAAAGGAGCATTATGGCTCCGAACGTGTGCTCGATACTTTTCTGTTAGGTCACGCTGAGAGGATAGATAACCATTCCAGCCATACAAGCGAACAACCATGTACTGTCTCGCGGATCCGCCCAGAGCAAACACCGCGAAGCCGAAGACACATACGAGCCAGGTATTTTGACCATTCATGCTTAAGCCCCCAAACCATGCTCCTCGAAAGTCAGCGTTTCGGTAAGAACGAGATCTCCGGACTAATCGGCGCACACGTGTACCCGACTATAGCGCTCGTTTCAGGGGTAACAGACTTCAGGTGTGTTCCATAGACGACTAACAGATGTGGCTCGCAGCAAAACTACTTGTGTAGTACAGTCAGCGACAAGGATAGTTTATGGAACAGCGGGTTGCCAAGTCAGAACTGCAATTGCTGGAACAAATGTGGAAGCTCGGTCCCGCGTCGGTGCGGGAAATCCATGAAAGCTTGCCAGATGAGAACCGGCTTGCCTACACGACGGTACAAACAATGCTCACGCGCCTCGAAGAGAAGAAAGCCGTGCGCCGACTGAAGAAAATCGGTGGTGCTTTCATCTTTGAAGCCGTGTTTACTCGCGAAGCAGTCCACCGCAGACTGATCCGCGATCTTTTGGAGGTTTTCGGAGGATCAGCGAAGCCCGTCGTCTCCCATCTGATTGAGACCGGGGATTTAACCCTTGCCGATCTTCGTGCCATCGAAGAGCAGTTCCAAAAAGACTCGGAGGCATTGTGATCGCCGTCGCACGACACCTTCTCGAATCGACCATATTTGCTTGCCTTATCCTTCTTCTTAATACACTGCTGATCCGGCATGCGGCCAGTGTCCGGCACGCGCTTCTCGTCGCTGCTGTCATGAAGTTCGCCATCCCCCTTACCTGGATGTTCAGCCTGGGATTGTCCCTCCGGCACTTCATCTCGATCCCGGTGCCCGCGCCTTCGTTCGAAGTTCTCAGCTTCTTTTCCACCGCAGTCCAAAGCATTCCGCCGGCAAGATCAACCATTCTCATTGAGCATGCGGTGTTTGTCGTATGGCTGGCGGTCGCCTCCGTGCTTCTGGCAGTCTGGCTTGGAGCGCTGCTCCGCTCAGTCCCCATCGCCGCGACCGCGTCCTCCCGCGACGCCTCGGTTCTTCATGCACTAAGCCAAGAGCTGCGCATTAGACGCAGGGTCAACCTCCGTGTCTCAACCTCGGCGGTCGATCCTTATCTCGTTGGCCTCGTTCGTCCGACGCTGATTCTGCCGGAAGGATTATCCGCACGCCTCTCCTTGTCCGAGTTTGAGGCGATCCTGCTCCACGAGCTCGCCCACGCGAAGCGCTGGGACAACCTGATCCGCTCCGCGGTGCATGTAGTCGTCTGCCTCTTCTGGTTCTATCCCCTGTTGCGCTGGCTCGAGCGCCGCCTCGAGGTCGAAGCCGAGATTGCCTGCGACGAGCTGGTCCTCAACCTAGGTGTTCTTCCAGAGCACTACCGCGATGCCATCTGCAAGGTCTGTCAGCAGATCCTCTTGCGGCCAGTCACAGGCCGCAGTTACGTCAGTAGTTCCAACCTCAGTAGGCGACTGGAGCACATCATGTCCTTTACACGTCAACAAACAACGTCTTGGATAGTTCCCGCGTTCGGTGCCGTTCCTCTTGCGATCGTTCTTCTCGCAACGACCACCGTGGGCTTTGCTCTGTTCCCTCAGCAAGCCCAGAAGAGCCAAGTCCCCGTCGGGCCTGGCAAGTGCGTCATCGCCGACCAGCAAATCCCCCAGGGAGCCGTCGTCCGGCTTAATAACGGAGACCACCTGCTGCTCTGCACCACAGTTATGGGCTTACCACGCTTGGCACCCACGACCGAAGCCGCCCGCGATCGCAGCAAGTCCATCATCAATGTGACCAACCCGGTTGCTCCACAATCCATTTCCTGCAACGAAACCGAGCCTCAAGGCAAGCTGTGTACCTGTGACCATCTCCAGTACTCCCCCGGCGCAGTTGTCGGGTCGCCTCGCGGGGGCCTCGTCTGCCCGGCACGGGGCGGGCACTGGCAGATCTACAAAGGCAAGCAAAACCCGTGGCCCCCTGAACCAGCTGTCGCGCTCCGGTAACGATCAAGCGAAGGAGAGATGGGACCGCAGTAGCGACCTAGCTCTGCACTCGAAACATGGATACGATTCGGTCAATGAATGATCGGATCTCTTCGGCTCCGGCAATGCGGACGGGCTCTTAGTACGATAACGTCCTTTATCATATGTATCTACGAGCTCCGGGCGTCTACGGGATTCCTTTTTGTTAAGAATGCGGCCACCGATTCTAGGACGCGTAGGCCTCACCCTTGGAAGGTGACACAAACGCCATTTGGATCAATAGCGGCGAACTCCGTTGTACCCCAGGTTTTGGTTTGCAATGGACCATTGGGGTGTACCTGGCCTCCGCGCTCTTGAAACTCAGCATGCATGGCTTCCACATCGTCCACGATGATTCGGACCATCGTTTGTTCACCGATTCTGCGGGCCAACTCTACGTCGCTCATCCCGGAGATGTGCAGATGAACTCCCTCTCGCGCCACTCCGGCATACGTCGGTGGGGTCCCGTCGCGGAAAGTCTCGGTGAAACCGCATATTTGAGTCCACCATTTCAGTGAATCTGCGGTGCTGGCAGCAGGGAGGATCGGGACGGCAGATTTGACAGATGGGCTCATGGAACCAATATAGGTGGATACTGTAATCGCCTGAAGCGACCGTTTCAGAGAGTACAAGCCCGAACGTTTCGGATCTAAATGAGAAAAGGGCGACCCGATTCGGTCGCCCTTTGAATCCAGGTTTGAGAAAGGTGAAACACTTGGAACGTACCGAGCAGCCTCTGCGTGCCATCTCGTTTTACTTTGTGATATGACCTTAGCTGGTCGTCTCCGCCTACGCTATACA
>JAABUZ0100007552.1_pt1 | contig 13079 bp, 11 predicted proteins | sample 5562091 | NCBI WGS metagenome assembly JAABUZ01 (sample SAMN12813069, study PRJNA571459) | rock metagenome | isolation source: Antarctica rocks | place: Antarctica: Victoria Land, Linnaeus Terrace sud | collected 2015-12-21 | reverse complement strand
ACCTGTTTTGCCATTGCTTCCTGTGTGGCGCGGATCTGTGAAGCCGTTCTGCGCGATGAACACTCCGTGCTGCCTGTTTCCGCCTGGCTCGAAGGGCAATACGGGCTCGAAGGCGTGTACTTGGGAACACCTTGTATTGTGGGCGCAGGCGGCGTGGAGCAAGTGCTGGAACTGCCGCTGAATGCAGGAGAGCGGGAAGGCTTGCGGGCGTCCGCTACCGTCCTGCGGCAAGCCTGGGCCGACTTGCAGGAATAGCAGACAGTGTTTTAATCTGCCGGGGCCTTTAGCCGGCGCGCATCGCTGCACGCGATGAGTGCCCCCGGATCATGCCGCGCTCCAGAATCGCGGATCAAAGCGTCTTCTCGTAGTAGAAACCCTATGTAATGCCGTTCGTACATTCCGTGTCTACGGGTTACGGTCACTCGCCGGCAGAGCTGTGTATTGGTAGATTTGTGGCCGGCAGCGACGCGGGCTTGTACTATTACGGAGAATGAATGAAAGCTGTGATCTTTGATGTGGACGGCACGCTGGTCAACTCCGTTGATCTGCATGCGAAAGCCTGGCAAGACACAATACTGTTCAGATAGTCATTCCTATTCAGTGAGGTTTCCGATTCAGTTTGGTATCTTGCTGAATTGTAAAGGTCAGAAAACGAGTTGACGCATAAACATGCATCACCCTGAATTTTTATACGCTTAACTGAACGGTATTGTGGCAAGACACCTTTCAGCACTTTGGCCATACCCGCCCCTTTGATGAGATACGAGGTCAGATCGGCAAAGGCGGCGATCAGTTGATGCCCGTGTTTTTGTCCCAGGAAGAGGTGGAGTCAAAGGGGCAGGAGATAGAAAAGTATCGTGGTGATCTCTTTAAAAAAGAGTATCTTTCCCAAGTCAAGCCTTTTCCGCAAGTGCGGGATCTCTTCGAACGCTTGCGGGCGGATGGTTGGAAGATCGCCTTAGCGTCTTCCGCCAAAGGGGAGGAACTCAAGACTTACAAAGAAATTGCCCACATTGACGATCTCCTCGACACGGAAACCTCTTCAGACGACGCGGAGAAGTCCAAGCCGCATCCCGATATCTTTTTAGCCGCCGTGAAAAGTTTAGGAGAGGTGCAGCCGCCAGAATGCGTCGTGGTGGGTGATTCTCCCTATGATGCGGAAGCAGCAGGAAAAGCCGGTATACTAGCGGTTGCCTTTCTGTGTGGAGGCTTTCCGGAAGACCAACTCCGGAAAGCGGGCTTCCAGGAAGTTTATAAAGATGCGGCTGACTTGCTCCAGCGTTATGAGACATCTTTGTTATACCGAGGGCGTCCCTCCGCGACACAGTAAGGAACGTTCCTTTTCGACGCGGGTGCTGGCGTTCCACAAGGCACGCTTGAAAGATGTTGGGAGATCGTCCGCTTGGGTGATGGAACGTAAAGATCCGACGATCTTGCCAAACGTGCCGCCGAATTTGGTTATACGCTCCGTAGTAGAAAGTGTCAGGACTGGCGGCGCGGAAAGAGCAAGTCCACCGTGGAGCGTGGCTTCCTCGCTGAGTTGTTCTAGTAGGCAGCAGCAAAAAGTGTCGGCAGCACACGCACTTTCTGGATGAACTGCTGCCGACCACGGGGAAGGGAGATGAACTGTTTTCGTTGCCGGCGCGGACGGAAGGATGGTCGAACTTCTTCGAACGCACGGCAGAAGCGTTGGGCCGAGGCAAACGCACCCCAGCCGGGCATCGGGTCATAGCGCTGTTTGCTGCCGCGATGATCCTGCTCGATGCGGCGGTGGAGAGAGGCCTGGTTGCGAGGCTCGACCTCCTTAGCCAGCCCCTCTCGGATCGCGCGTGGATACCAATCATGGCCCGTCGGTGGTCACCGGCGGCGGCGCTGGTTCCGCGATCGACCAAGCACGCTGCAAGAAGGGTTGGGCGGCCGCCCTGTCGCGGGTGGCACTCAGCAGCGAGTCCACCCGATGGCCGTCATGATCAAGGGCGCGATACCCATAGCACCAGCGACCCTTTACCGTTAAATCGGTTTCATCCCCGTACCAGCGCGGACCGACCGGGCCCTGACGTTGGCGACGGAGTTGCTCCGCCAGGAAGGGAGCCAAGCGAGCCTCCCCCTCCGGCACGGCTGGAGGGGTAAACTCGAACCCACGCAGCAGAAATAACTCGGCCCGATGGCGCAGACGGAGGTGGTAGCGGAAGCGGCAGCATAACACCTGCAACACGATGTCAGTGGGAAACTCCCAATGGTGGAACGGCGTACCCGTGCGCTCGTTGCACTGGCGCCGACAAACACGGCAGCGAAAAACAGGATAGCCCAAGTCCGTGGTGCCATGCAGTCGGGAAGTCTGGGGAGAGTGACAAGGCGGACAGGTCATGGAGCAGGGAAAATCATTCAGAATACCAAGCTTCTGGCCCCAGTCTATGACGTGCCGCCAGTCCTGACACTTTCGATGAGGGTCGCCCCGAAACCGGAAGCGGTCCTCAGCAAAGGCTTGACCGGTCCGGGCCTACGGGCCTTCATCGTCACCAGCAAATTCAATGACTATCTACCACTGTACCGGTTGGAAGACCTCTTCGAGCGGCAGGGGTTCGCGATCTCGCGCGCGACCTAATCGGTCTGGTGCGGCGATGTGGCGGAAGCCGCCGAGCCGCTCTATGAACTGATGGCCGGCTGTCTGCGCCGCTCGCCTGTGGTGGCCACCGATGACACCATTTAGCCGATGCTGCGGAAAGACAAAACCGCGAAGGCCCGCCTGTGGGTCTATGGGGGCGACGAGTCGCACCCCTATAACGTGTTTGACTTCACGCTCGATCGCAGTCGCAATGGTCCGCTGCGATTTTTGCAAGACTACCATCAGGTGCTGGTGGCCGACGCTAGTGGCGGCTACAACGGCATGGTCCTTAGTTATAACAAATTCACAAAGTTTCGCCTCCGCCCGTGGTGTAGTGGGCTTGGAAGTGATTCCGGAAATCCGCGCCATCCTGGCAGAAAAAAGTGGTGGGCTGCTTACTGCTCAGTTGCTTCATTCCCGATTCCGGGTACCGTATCTGAGCTTGACTTTTCTGTGTCTGTGGGAAGGTCTGTTTACCAACAACGATTTCCCCTCCCACCCGAGTACTCTCCAAAACTTCTTCTGCCCTCTCGTTCAATTTAATCTTTTTTTCTTGCATGCTGCAAAGTCTGCTTAAGGCTGCGTCCTATAGAGCTGGCTACACTCGAAGGGTTTCTGAATTGTGTGCTTCTCAAACAGGCGTTTCGATACTAAGCGGCCCGGTAAGCCAGTACTAAAGGTTCCTCACCTTCTCAAAGCTCGCTGTGGGTTGTCCAGCGATTCGCTGCCCAAGTACTTACGTTTCGTCAAAGTAGCTTTTCTGTCGTTGACCATTAACTTTTTAGTTTTCAGTCTGATGCTGATTGGTACAGGAGAAGTTTGCAGACACAAAGCTTTCGCGGTCTCTGCCCAGTCAAACCAATCTGTTCTTCCCCAACCGGATGGTAGTTCTATTGCCTGTTTACAGTACTGCTCCATGGAAACTTTTTGAGCAAAAACGCTTCCAACGCGCAGAGATACTAGGTTCATGCCAAATGACATCCACAAATAAAGCTGCCGAACATCACGAGAGTGCGGCGAAGGCTCACTAAGCAGCAGCCGAGCATCAGGCCAAAGACAAATGAGGAAGTGACAAAGCATTCGTTGACGGCGTCAAGAACACTCGGCCCCAGGGCGCTCGACGTTTCCCCGGAAGTTCCTGCTGGGTCTAGCAGTCTAAAAAACTTTATGGCAGGAGAGCATTATATTCATCCGGCGTTCTTTTTCCGGATACTCTCTTGCTCCTGTTCTTTCGTCTCAAGCACTTTAAATCCGCTTTCCGAGAGGCGAACCTGAGCAGCACTTGGGCATAGAGCTAGGACGGAAAGGAATCTTTCTAGAACGCATTCCCTGAGCGGAGTTCCCTTTCCAAAAGGAAATTGCGTTTCTGCGGAGGCGTGAAGTTCGGAGCAAGACGGCCTGCTCCCGCTGGTTTACCAGAGTGGCCAAGCCTAGGAAACTCCTACCCTTCCGTCCTTCGCATTTAAAGACAATCAGCGGAGCAAGACAGGTAAGGGCTTATGACTGTAACCGAATGCCAGATGAGAGTATGAGAGAAAGTTCTAAGGTTCGTAAGATTGCTTTTGTCAGTGACTACTTGCCGCGCCAGTGCGGCATTGCCACGTTTACGTCTGATCTGCTGGCGGCCGTCGCCGCGGCGTATCCCCAAAGCCAGTGCCTGTCAGTGTCGGTCAACGACATCAAAGGCGGCTACGAGTACCCGGAAGTCGTGCGCTTTGAGATTGAGGAGCAGGACTTGTCGTCCTATCTGCGCGCCGCAGATTTTCTCAACATTAACAACGTGGACATTGTCTGCCTGCAGCACGAGTTCGGCATCTTCGGAGGCGCTGCTGGCGGCCATGTCCTGGCGTTTCTGCGCGAGCTAAGAATGCCTGTTGTGACTACCCTGCACACAGTTTTGCAGGAGCCAACAACAGATCAATGGCGCGTGATGCAGGAGTTGGCCTCCCTTTCGACCCGGCTGGTGGTCATGACGGAGCGCGGACGCCGGATGTTGCAGGAGGTGTATCAGGCGCCGCTGGCCAAGATAGATCTGATTCCGCATGGCATTCCCGATGTAGGGTTTGTCGATCCGACTTATTTTAAGGATCAGTTCGGTGTCGAAGGCCGCGTGGTGCTGCTCACGTTTGGGCTGCTCTCGCCCAACAAGGGTATCGGATGCGTGCTCAACGCGCTGCCGGACATGGTGGCGGAGTTCCCCGAAATTGTCTATATCGTTTTGGGAGCAACCCATCCTAATGAGTTGCGCGAGCATGGCGAAGCCTACCGGCTGAGCCTCGAAATCCTAGCCAAGAAAAATAAGCTTGAGAAGCACGTCATCTTCTACAACCGTTTCGTGGAGCTTGAAAACCTGCAGGAATTTATCGGCGCCGCGGACCTCTACATAACCCCTTACCTCAACGAAGCGCAGATTACATCAGGCACGCTCGCCTATGCGTTCGGCTCCGGCAAGGCGGTCGTTTCAACGCCCTACTGGCATGCGGCGGAACTGTTGGCCGAAGGTCGTGGGATCTTGGTGCCGTTCGGAGACGCCCCAGCCATCGCGCGCGCCGTGATTGGCTTGCTGCGCGACGATAATCGCCGCAATGCCATGCGCAAGAACGCGTACCGGCTGGGCCGCGAGATGGTCTGGAGCAACGTAGCGCAGCAGTACATGAGTTCCTTCGAATTATCGCGGCTGCAAGGGGTGGCGCTGTCCCGGAAATCTCTCGCCAGGGACACTCTCGAGCAAAGGCCGCGGGAACTGCCGGCGTTGAAATTAAGCCATCTTCTGCGGATGACCGATTCCACTGGTGTGTTCCAGCATGCTGTCTTTAGCGTTCCGAATTTCGACCAAGGCTACTGCACGGATGACAATGCCCGGGCCTTTATCCTCGCAGTGCTACTGGACCAATTGAAAGAGTGTCCAGAGCACGCGGGAACCCTGGCCACCACCTGCGCTGCTTTTCTCCATCACGCGTTCGATCTCGAAACTAAACGCTTTCACAATCACTTGAGTTTCGACCGGCAATGGCTGGACAGCCAGGGATCGGACGATTGTCAAGGGCGAGCGGTTTGGGCGCTGGGCATCGGCGTGGGGCGTTCTCCCCTGCGAAGTTTTCAGATGATGGCCGGACAACTCTTCGCGTTGGCGCTCCCGGCCTTGACGGAGCTCACTTCTCCACGGGCGTGGGCCTTCGGCTTGCTTGGTATCGATGAATATCTGCGCCGGTTGAGCGGTGACAGCTTGGTCAACCAAACCCGCGACACGCTGACTTCCCGTCTGGTAGAACTTTACGAAAAAAATACCCAAACGGATTGGTGCTGGTTTGAACAAGGATTGTCGTACGATAACGCAAAGCTGGCACACGCCTTGATTCTGAGCGGACAAGCAACCGGACAACCGGCGGTGTTGGAACAAGGACTGCAGGCCCTACGCTGGCTGACGGAAGTGCAGATGTCGGAGAAGGGTCACTTTCGACCGATTGGCAGCAATGGGTTTTACCGCCGTGGGGCCACGCGCGCCGACTTCGACCAGCAGCCTATCGAGGCGCAAGCGACGGTATCCGCCTGTCTGGAAGCTTATCGCGCCACAGCGGACCTTGGGTGGTACGAACAGGCGCAACGCGCCTTTGATTGGTTTATCGGCTGGAATGATCTCGGCTTAGAACTCTACTCTCCCGAAACAGGGGGTTGCCGCGATGGCTTGCACGTGGATCGGGTCAACGATAACCAGGGAGCAGAATCCACCTTGGCCTTCCTGCTTTCCTTAGTGGAAATGCGATTAGCGCAGAACAGGCTGATGAGTTTTAAACAAGCGAGCACTATTAAAAGGTAATCTCCGATCCTGGTCTCGGAAGAGGGCATGGGGATTGCTGAAAGCTGAAGTCAATTTAAATGCTTTTTGCTTGCGGCGGCGGGTATGTTTCCGCCATCCTGTCAGTGAACAGCCCTTACATGCCCATCGATGTAAAACGCACGCCCTTGCTTCTCAAGCCCGACCAGTCTCGTGTCCTTCTCCGGCCTTTCCATCCGGGAGATGCGCTAAGGGGCGGCAGGATCATCGCCCGGATCATGTCACTTCCGGAAGACCGGGTCCGACCTCTGCTCGAAGAAGTCTTAGCGGAGTTTTCCCTACGCCACGAACGCATCGAGGAACTCTTTCAGGAACGCTTTGAACAACTCCGTGAACTGCTGTTGACCGATCAGCCCCTCTCCCGCGAACGCCAGCAGTTGATCGGCTCCTACTTCCTGGCCGAGTACTCTTTAGAATCGGCGGCTCTGTTTAATCCCTCCATCGTGCCGCACCCAGATCAAACCGGGGTGGCGAACAGTGCTCTCCGTTTCATTCTCAGCCTACGCGCGACGGGTGAAGGACACATCTCGTCCATTACTTTTCGCACCGGTGTCATCGATGCCAACAACCAAATTGCCATCGAAAAGGCCAGTGGTTTGCTGACCGAGCCGCGTCAAACCCCAAACCCGCAATATGAAAAGCCACAGTTCACCAAGAAGCTTTTTGAACTAGGACTGCTGAGCGAATTTACGCGACGGGTGATCAACAACCTTGGCGCATTTTTTACGCTCGAAGATCTCGAGATCAGTCTTCACACGGAACTCGATCAGTCCCGCGTGGCAAAGGCAACCGTGCGCGAGGAGCAAGAAGCTGCGCAGGGAATACGGATGCTGGCCCTCTCGAACCACGAAGTTCAGTTTCAGCCTCAACAGTCGCTCTCCGAGCGAGTGATCTTCCCCGCTACTCCTTCCCAACGCAATGGTATCGAAGATGCCCGCTTCGTTTGGTTCCAGCACGACGATGGTACAAACGTCTATTACGCTACGTTTACCGCCTTCGATGGCCGGGTGATCATGCCACAGTTAATTGAAACGTCTGACTTTCTGCGTTTTCGCTTCATCACCCTGAATGGCCCGGCCGCCGAGAACAAGGGAATGGCTCTCTTTCCCCGCAAGATCAACGGTGCTTACGCCATGCTCTCCCGCCAGGACAATGAGAATATCTATCTGATGTTTTCTGATAGCGTTTACTTCTGGCAGGGGCGCCAAATGCTCCTGCGGCCTACCTTTGCTTGGGAACTCGTGCAGCTGGGAAATTGCGGGTCACCGATCGAAACCGATGCGGGCTGGCTGGTTTTGAGCCATGGCGTGGGCCCTTTGCGTAAATACTGCATCGGCGCCTTCCTCCTCGATCGTGACGATCCGAGCAAAGTGATTGGACGTCTCCACGAACCTTTGCTGCAACCCAACGAAAACGAACGCGAAGGCTACGTGCCGAATGTTGTTTATAGCTGTGGCGCGCTTCTCCACCAAGGCGAACTGATCATTCCGTATGCACTGGCTGATCATGCCACGACTTTCGCCACTGTTCCCTTGCGGCAGGTGCTGGCTGCCATGCATTAGGAGCCGCTGGATCATCAAATGCACCATCGAAACAAGAGGGTGGCGGTTCTGTCGCCGATCGCCTGGCGGACACCGCCGCAGCGCTATGGCGCTTGGGAGACCGTGGCCAGCAACATCACCGAGGGACTCGTGGCCCGCGGCTGGGATGTGACGCTCTTCGCGACCCGAAATTCCGTGACGCGCGCGCGCTTGCATGCCGTGGTGGACATAGGCTACGAAGAAGATCGATCCGTTGATCCCAAAGTAGCGGAGTACCTACACATCTCGGAAACGTTTGAACACGCCGCTGAGTTTGACCTCATCCACAGCCACTATGACTTCATGGCGTTGACCTACACCCGGCTGGTTGGGACGCCGGTCCTGACGACCATTCACGGGTTCTCCTCGCCGCAGATCATGCCCATTTACGAGAAGTATCGCGAGGGCTATTTTGTGTCGGTCAGCGACTCCGATCGGGCGGCCGGATTGAATTATTTAGCGACCGTCTATAACGGGATTGACCTCTCCTTGTACCCTCTGCAGCCATCTGCCGGCGACTACCTGATTTGTTTGGGTCGCATTCACCCGGACAAGGGTGTTCATCTCGCGATCGAAGTGGCCCGTCGGAGCGGGAGGCCGCTGCTCATCGCGGGAATCATCCAGGACCACTCCTACTTTCAGAACCAAATCAAACCGCACCTCGACGATCACCGCATCTCTTATGTCGGGCCGGTGGGCGTAGCCGAAAAGAATGCGCTGTTCGCGCGTGCTTCCGCTCTGCTCCACCTGAACACCATCCCGGAGCGGTTCGGACTGGTGCTGGCCGAAGCGAATTGCGCCGGCGTTCCGGTGGTTGCCATGGACTTAGGTTCCTGCCGTGAGGTCATCCAAGAGGGGCAGACCGGATTTCTGGTCCAAAACGTCACAGAAGCGATCCATGCTCTAGAGCACCTATCTGCCATTGATCGCCGTGTCTGTCGAAAACGGGTCGAGGACTGCTTTTCTATCAACACGATGGTGGAGGCTTACGAACGGGTTTACGCCACGATTTTCGCGTCGGAGGCGAAAGGGTGAAAGGGCGCTGTCACATGGTGGTATGTAGGTAGACTCGCATGAAGCAAAGGAAGCTGATCGCCAGCAACCGTGAGCCAAGTACGATTACCGGATTCTTGCTGCGCCACCTGCGTCAGCACGTCCACGGGATTCGTGAGAGCGTAAAATTACAGGGGCAAGTTGATTTCGATTAAGCTACTCTTGGCATCGGCGTTGGTTGTTAAGCTGGTCACCATTCCAGCTTGCCCCCAGAAATTTACGCTCTCCTGATTTAGTTCTCCTGAATAACGGCATTGGTGCATAAATCCGCAGCAAAGTATTTTCGTGAGGATGTCAGAATAACGAGGAACACGCGCACCGAACTCCTACCCCCGGATCTATGCACCAATGCCCCGTGTACATGAAGAGGTTGTGATATTCTTCGCCCAACCGTGCTTTGAGTTGAGGCGCAGCGGGTCCAGCAAAGCTGGTAATGGTCATGCCCAAAGAAAGGGGTAATTGCTATGTCGCGTTTCCGCTTTTCCTGTTTTGTTCCGATGCTCGTGTCCGTCCTTTTGCTGTTCAGCACGACGCTCTGGGCGCAGCGAACGACCGCCGATGTTCTGGGTACAGTCACAGATGCTTCCGGTGCCGTGCTTCCGAACGTCAAGGTGGCGGTTCACAGCCTTGAGACGGCGGCCGATTTTGTGGCCGAGAGCGATAAATCCGGAGACTATGCGATCACGCAGCTTCCGGTAGGCCGTTACAGCATGAAAGCCATTTCCTCTGGCTTCAAGACGTGGACAGTTCCGCAGGTCACGCTCGCGATTGGCGACCGCTTGCGGCAGGATATTCAACTGCAATTGGGCAATTTGGAGCAGTCGGTGGAGGTGACGGCAGCCTCCCCCGCGTTACAGACGGATAGTTCATCTTTGAGTAGTCTGGTCAGCACACAGGCGATGCAGGACCTTCCGCTCAATGGAAGGAATTTCGTTGTGCTGGCGCAACTTACTGCGGGTGCCGCCGAAGGTGAAGCGACAGGATTGCCGAGCGGAACACGACCGGATGACCGCCGCCTGACATCCGCTGTGTCGGTGAATGCACAGCCGACCAGCTTCAACAACTTCACGATTGACGGTATGGACGACAATGAGCGGTTCATTGGCACCGTAATTGTGAAGCCGTCTGTGGATGCGCTACAAGAAATGAGGGTGCAAACGAATCTCTACTCGGCAGAATTCGGAAGGACAGCTGGAGGCGTAATTAATTTTGTGACGAAGTCGGGAACGAACGCTTTTCATGGCTCCCTATTTGAGTTCTTCCGGAATCAAAAGTTGGATGCAAGAAGCTTCTTCGCCGCTGCGAAGCCGCCTTACCATCAGAATCAGTTTGGCGGAAGCAACGGCGGCGCGATCAAAAAGAATCGCGTGTTCTACTTCGGGGACTATGAAGGGCTTCGCATCCATCAAGGGCAGACATTTGTAGACTCGGTGCCCACGATAGCGCAGCGGCAAGGCAACTTCGCTGGACTGAATCCCATCTTTGATCCACTCACCACGCGTGGGACCACGCGCACTGCGTTCGCCAGCAATCAAATCCCCAGCAGCCGGATCAATCCGATCGCGCAAAATCTCATTAACCTCTATCCGCTCCCGCTCACCAGTGGGCTGGTGAATAACTACACGTATCAGCCATTGAAGACGCAGAACAACGATACTTTCGACGCGAAGGTGGACTACAGGTTCTCCGAGTCCAACACGGCCTTTGCGCGCTATTCGTTTAACAACACCAATACGGTCATTCCCAAGGGGTGCCCGACCGCGCCGAACGGCATTGATCCGGTTTGCGACCAGGGACGCTCCGGGACAGCAGCACAACGGGCGCAAAGCGCTCAGGTCAACGACGTCCACGTTTTTGGCCCAAGTCTGGTAATGGAGCTCAAAGCCGATTTTAGCCGATATGTTGTTCGCTCTCTTCCTGTGAACTACGGGAAGAATGCGTCTCAGCAGATCGGCCTGAACGGCGTCAACATAGATGCCGACAGCTCCGGGCTCTCCATTATCTCGACGAGCGGCCTGACGACGCTGGGGGACGCGAGTTATATCCCCATCCTGACGACCAACAATCTCTTTCAGGAAATCGCGAATTTCACCTATGTCCGCGGCGCGCACAGCATAAAGTTTGGGGCTGATCTGCGGCGCCGGCAGACGGATGCTTTTCAAAGTCCGACCGCGCGCGGACAGTTCAATTTCGATTCGAACTTCACGAACGATCCTTCCGGAGCGACAGCAAGGAGCGGTAGCGCGGTCGCGTCGTTGCTGTTGGGATTTCCGGCTTCCACGACGCGGAGCAAATACCTGGTGAACCCCGGCCTGCGGAATTGGGAGGCGGCCGGCTATGTGCAGGATGACTGGCGCGCGACACGCTGGCTGACACTGAATATGGGGCTGCGCTACGACTATTACGGCCCAAACACGGAAGTGGCGAATCGTATTTCCAATGTGGATCTGGTCGGAGGGAAGATCATCATTGCCGGTCAGAATGGTATCTCCTCCTCGGCTGGGGGTACGGGCCGACCGGCGGGACTTCTCGCCGCGCTTTGGGTTCGCCGCGACCTTGGCGAGAGGGACCGTGTTGCGCGGTGGCTACGGAATCAGCTTCGTGCCGAACATGATTGCCAGCTCGATGGCGCTGCGCAATCCGCCGTTCGTGAGTTTGTACACACTGAACGCCACGCCACTGACACCGGCGAACTCGCTTTCGGATGGACTGCCCACGCCAGTGGCTACGAACCCCGCGAATCCAACCGGCAGCCTAACGGGCGTTGCCTTCTCCGGAGCCATTCCTTACGTGCAGCAATACAACCTGACGTTGCAGAAGGAGCTGGCAAAGGGCTGGGTGGCAACGGCCAGCTACGTGGGCGCCTTGGGACGTCACCAGTACATCTTCAATGGCGCTGTAAACGTAGACTTGGCACCACCAGGGCCGGGGGCGATCATCCCCCGGACACCCTATTACTCAGTTTTCCCGAACGTATCCTCGATCGCGATTGCGGCTCCCTGGTATAACACCAACTATCAGGCATTGCAAACCACGCTCGAACATCGCTATCAAAACGGGCTTACCATTTTGGCGAGTTATACGTGGGCTCACAGCCTGGATAATGAGCCTGCCATCCGCAACGATCCTAAAAGCGAGTGTGGGAATTCCTTCTTAGACCTCCGGCACCGCTTCACCATGATGGGCGACTATACCCTGCCCTTCGCCAAGAACTCCAAAGGCTTCGGAGCGATGCTGGCGAAAGATTGGGGGATTAACATGGTGGTCGTTTTGACCACTGGGCTTCCATTCGATATTACGAACTCGGCCGCACGCTCGAACACGGGCGGCAGCGATCGGCCCAATGTCGTTTGCGATCCGAACTCCGGTTTTCAGCAGAGCATTTACCAGTGGTTCAACACGTCCTGCTTTGTTTCGCAGCCGCTCTATTCGTACGGGAATTTGGGGAGGAATGTGCTGCATGCACCGGGACGGGAGAATCTCGATTGGGCTCTTCACCGGGAATTCCCGTTCAGGGAAGCGATGCGGTTCCAGTTCCGCGCCGAGGCGTTCAACATCACCAATACCGCGGCTTTTGGCAATCCGGGTGGATCCTTTGGTTCGGGGACGTTCGGTGTGATCAGCAGCGCGGGCCTGGGGCGGAATATTCAGCTTGCGTTAAAGTTGCTATTCTGAACGGATCTGTCAGGACTGATTCACCGGCTTGGTACGGGCTATTTTTGCCCAACGCCTCGAAAAGGTAAAATGAGCGGGATCTTGAGCAAGCGGGGGGAAATAGCCGGAGAGTGGCACCCGTGGCGGGCCCTCCTCTGGCAAACGTAGCTTTTTGAGAAACGTTCCACCCGGATCGGCAGAACCGCTGAAAGCCAACGCTCTCGATTCTCATACCAATTCGCAATTCAAGGAGCACAGGCGTAGACTAGACAGGTAAATGGGGAGGTAGTGGATGGGGACTCTTCAGCCTATGCCAGAGGGGGCGGTCGAACGACTGGCTCCGCTGCTGAAA
>JAABUZ0100007551.1_pt1 | contig 13080 bp, 13 predicted proteins | sample 5562091 | NCBI WGS metagenome assembly JAABUZ01 (sample SAMN12813069, study PRJNA571459) | rock metagenome | isolation source: Antarctica rocks | place: Antarctica: Victoria Land, Linnaeus Terrace sud | collected 2015-12-21 | reverse complement strand
GCTCTCGAGCGTCATGAGGACGAAGAGGCCGGCGAGGCCGACCTGGTCGATGAACTTCGTCGCGAGATCGACGAGCGGTCCGGTGATGGAGGCCAGGCGCCACACGGTCGCGAAGGGTACCCGCGGCTCCGGTTCTCATAGGGTTAGCGCTTCCTGATGGCGGTGCCGCTCTTCGACATCGCGACGCCGCTCGCTCCCCTGCAGCCCGCGCTGCGCGAGGCGGTCCTCGGCGTGCTCGACCGCGGCGCCTACATCCTCGGGCCGGAGGTGGCCGCGTTCGAGGACGAGTGGGCGCGTGCGCTCGGCGTCCGGCACGCCGTCGGGGTGGCCAACGGGACGGAGGCGATCACGATCGCCTTGCGCGCCCTGGGCGTGGGCCCCGGCGACGAGGTCGTGGTCCCCTCCTTCACCTTCTACGCGAGCGCCGAGGCGATCCCGCCCACCGGAGCCCGGCCGGTGTTCTGCGATGTCGACCCCGAGACCTTCTGCGTCACCCCCGAGAGCGTGCGCGCCGCGCTCACCCCGCGCACGAAGGCGGTGGTGGCCGTCGACCTCTTCGGCAACGTGCCGGACATCGCGGGGATCAGAGCGCTCGGCGTGCCGGTGGTGGAGGACGCCGCCCAGGCCGCCGGCTCGACCTTTGCCGGGGCCGCGGCGGGATCGCTCGGCGACGTGGCGAGCTTCTCGTTCTTTCCCTCGAAGAACCTCGCCTGCTTCGGCGACGGCGGGGCGGTGTGCACGGGCGACGACGCCCTCGCCGACTCGGTCCGGATGCTCCGCTTCCACGGCTCGCGCGACCGGGTGAGCCACGAGGAGGTGGGCTACAACTCGCGCCTCGACGAGCTCCAGGCGGCGGTGCTGCGAGTCCTTCTGCCCTCTCTGGGCGGCTGGGCCGAGGCCCGGCGTGCGGCGGCGCGCGCCTACGCCGAGGCGGGGCTCGGCGAGCTCGCCCGGCTGCCGCGGCCGGTCGACGGCGCGGAACCGGCGTGGCACCTCTACGTGATTCGCCACCGTCGCCCCGCGCCCCTCGCCGCCGCGCTGGCCGAGCGCGGCGTCGAGTCCAAGGCCTACTACCGCACGCCGGTGCACCGCCAGCCCGCGATGGTCGCCTACGCCGGCGGCGTGGAGCTTCCGGGCACCGAGGAGGCCGCGCGCACCCACCTCGCGTTGCCGATGGGCCCGCACGTGGGCGCGCGCGAGGCCGCCGAGGTGGTCGCCGCCGTGCGCGGAGCGCTCTGAGGTGCGCGTCTGGGTCGACCTCACGAACTCCCCGCACGTGCTCGTCATGCGCCCGGTGATCGCCGCGCTGCGCTCCGACGGCCACGAGGTCGAGGTCACCGCGCGCGACTTCGCGCAGACCCTGGCGCTGTGCGAGCGGCTCGGAGTGGCGCACACCGCGATCGGCGCCCACCGCGGAGCGCGTGTCGCCGACAAGGCGGTGGGGCTCTTCGCGCGCTCGGCCGCGCTCGCCCGCTGGGCGCGCCCGCGGCGCTTCGACCTCGCGCTCGGCCACGGCTCGAACGACGTCACCGTCGCCGCGGCGCTCCTGCGGGTCCCGTGCTCGACCACCTTCGACTACGAGTGGGCCACCGTCCAGCACAACGTCAACTGCCGCCTCGCGCAGGGAGTGGTGGTTCCCGACGTGATCCCCCCCGAGCGCCTCGCGCGCTACGGCGCCCGCGGCAAGATCCACCCCTACCCGGGGCTCAAGGAGGAGTACTACCTCGCGGACTTCGAGCCCGATCCCGCCGTGCTCGGCGAGCTCGGGCTCGAATCCGCCGCTCCGATCGCCGTGGTGCGCACGCCGCCCGCGGTCTCGCTGTATCACCGCTTCGAGAACCCGCTCTTCGCCCAGGTGCTCGACCGGCTGCGCGAGCGCGCCCAGACGGTCGTCCTGCCGCGCACGGGGGAGCAGCGCGCCGAGCTGCGGGCCGACGGGGGCTTCGTCGTGCCCGAGCTCGCCATCGACGCCCAGTCGCTCATCGCCCACGCCGACCTGGTGGTCTCGGCCGGCGGCACCATGAACCGCGAGGCCGTCGCGCTCGGCACCCCGGTGTGGACGGTATTCGAGGGCCGGCTCGGCGCGGTGGACGAGCGGCTGATCGGTCAAGGACGGCTGCGCAAGCTCGTCCACGCCGAGGAGGTCGAGATCCGCAAGCGGGCGGCCGGAGCCGCGGGCGAGCGTGTGCGCCGCGATCCGGCCGAGCTCGCGCGCCTGCTCGCCCTCCCGGCCTCGAGCTCACCAAGCTAAAGAAGCGGGCGATCAGTCCTCGTCGGCCTGGGCGATCCCCAGACGCGGCCAGTCGGCCACGATGGTCACGGCGAGCTCGCGGACCGAGCGGCGCCACGGCCCCGGTCCGTCATCCCACGAGAAGCTTCCGGCCGCCACCCGGCCGGCGCCCGACTGGTCGTCCTCGATCGTCACGAGCCCCTGGGCCTCGGGGATGAGCTTCTCGAAGCCCTCGAGGTCGATTCGGGCGTTGCGGCCCGAGGGCATCTTGTTGACCACGAGCGTCATCGGCGGGCCGGCGTGGCGCAGGAGCTCGGCGGCCTCGGCGACGAGGCTCGCCGTCGAGGGATGGGCGTCGGAGACGAGCACGACCTGGTCCGCGGTGGCCAGGGCGGCGCGCGCGGCGGGCTCCTGCAGGCCCGTGCCGCAGTCGAGCACCAGCAGCCCGACGAGATCCTGCAGGCGGGAGATGACCGTGGAGTAGGCCTGCTCGTCGAGCCGGACCATGCGGTCGGGGTCGGTGGGGGCGGGAAGGACCATCAGGCCGTCGCCCGCTCGACCGAGATGGGCGTCGAGCTCGGTCACGCTCAGGTTCGGCTGCTCGAGGATCTCGAGGAGGTCGTCCACGAAGGTCTTGTGGTCGGGGGTGAGGGCACGACCGAGCGAGCCGTAGTCGGGATTGGTGTCGACGGCCACGGCGCGGTCGCGCCGGATGCGGGCCAGCAGCGAGCCGAGCAGCGCCGTCGTGGTCGTCTTGCCCACGCCGCCCTTGGGCGAGACGACGGCGATCGTCGCGCAGCGCAGCAGGCGCGGGGCGGCCACCGCGCGGTCGAGGCGGCTGAGGTAGTCGGTCTCCCGCCAGCTCGCGCGGTAGCGGTCGAGCGGCGAGCGCTGCTCGGCCCGGGTCACCTGCTCGCGGATCGACGGGCCACGCGGCGCGGAGGACTCGACGATCGGCGCTTCGGGCCCGTGGTCGAAGAAGGCCTGCACGGCCAGCGACATGCGCCGGGTTGAGGGCAGGAGCGCGGGCAGCGCGGCCGCGGTGCGCTCCGACGGGCTGCCGCGGCGCGGGTCGCTCCGGTCGCTCCGCCGCTCGGCGGTGGGATGGGGCGGCGACTGGGCCTCGGAGCGAAGCTGGCTGATCACGAGCACGTCGCCGTCGCTCACGCCACACTCCGAGAGCGTCTGGGCCGCGGGGAGCGGGCGCTTGCCCGGAGGGCTGACGGCCCACACGGGCTGGCGCCCCTCGACGTCGGGCTGCTCGTCGACGCTCAGCTCGACGAAGGTGGGCAGGAGCTCGGCGATCGGCGTCTCGACGGAGACGACGAGGTCGACGCGCTTGTCCGGACCGGCGATGGTCACCGCGCAGGTGTTCATGCCCCATCCTCCCCGATCTCCGTCGAGGCCGGGTCGAGACTCTCCTCCCTGCCGCCCGGCAGCGCGACCTGGATGAGCGCGGGACGCAGGTTGCGCCGCACGAGCACGCCCCGCCCGGGAGGCTGCGGCGTCGCGCGCTGAGCGCCGAGGAGGTGGCCTTCGAGCGGGTCGCCGCTGAGGATGAGCCCGGGAGGACCCAGCTCGCGCAGGCGCTGAAAGAACGCCTCGTAGGAGCCGCGTGCGCTCCCTCCCACGCGGCGCGCGAGCACCACGTGCAGGCCGATGTCGCTCCCGTGGGGCAGGAGGTCGAGGAGCGTGGCCAGCGGGTTGACGGGGCCACCGGCCACGAGGTCGTAGTCGTCGACGAGGAGGAAGATCCGCGGGCCGGTCCATTTGATCCCGTGCAGGAGCTCGGCGCGGCTCGCGTCAGGTCCCGGGAGGCGCTCGCGCAGGATCGGCCCCACGCGCTCGACCGCGTCGGCGATCATCGGCGGCGTTCCCGCGTAGGAGAGCACGTTCGGTCCGTCGGCCAGCGGCAGGAGCGCGCGGCGCAGGTCGACGAGCACGAGCTGGGCCTCCTCGGGTCCGTAGCGCGCCAATACCCCCTCGGCGAAGAGCCGCAGGAACGTCGTCTTGCCTGACTCCCCGTCGCCGAAGACGATAAAATGCGGATCCTCGCCGAGCACGTCGAGGTAGACCGGGTCGAGACGAAGCTCCTCGACGCCGATCGGCACGCCCGGGTGGGCGTCCGTGCCCGGCGCGGGCAGGCGGCTCGCACCCAGCTCGAGCGGGAGCACGCGCACCGGCGAGGCGGGGGCTCCGCTCCACTGCGCGCCGGCCTCGCTCACCAGGAGCTGGACGGCGGCGGCGAGGCCCTCGGCGTCCGCGCGCCCGTCGACCCGCGGGAGCGCCGCCTGGAAGTGCAGGCCCGCGCTGGTGAGCCCGCGGCCGGGCACCCCCTCGGGCACCGAGGCGGCGGCCACGCGCGAGATGTCGGAGTCGACCGGGTCGTTCAGGCGAAGCTCGAGGCGGCTGCCGAGGTTGTCGAGCAGGCTGGGACGGATCTCGGCCCAGCGGTTGGCGCTCACCACGACGTGGACGCCGTAGTTCAGCCCCGCGGCGGCGAGATCCTCGACCTCGCGATCGACGTCCTCGAAATCGCGCCGGAAGGCGGCCCATCCGTCGATGACGAGGAAGAGGTCGGGCACGAGCCCGTCGACCGGCTCACCGCGTGCGCGGCGCGCCCGGACGTCGGCCATGGAGTCGAGCGCACGGCGGCGGAAGAGCACCTCGCGCTCCTCGATCTCGGCCTGGAGCTGGCGGATGACGCGCCGGACGGCCTCCCGATCGAGCTTTCCCATCACGCCGCCGACGTGGGGCGCGTCGGCGAAGCCGCGCAGGAGGCCGCCGCCGAGGTCGAGGAGGTAGAACTGGGCCTCCTCGGGGGTGTGGCTCCAGATAAACGAGGCGAGCAGCGAGCGCAGGAGCGTGCTCTTGCCGGTCTGGGGCGCGCCGACCACCGCGAGGTGTCCCCCGCCGGCCGAGAAGTCGAGCTCGAGCGGGTCCGTGCGCTGGCGCGCGGGCAGGTCGAGCATGCCCAGGCGCACCGCAAGGCTGCCGCCCGCTCCGCGCGCCCCGGCCCGCGCCTCGGGCGACCACCACGCCGGATCTTCGAGCACGGCGTCGAGCGGCACCGCCGCGGGCAGCGGCGGGACCCAGACCTGGTGCACCGGCCCCGCGCCGTGGCCTGCGCCGAGGCGGTCGACGAGGATCTCGAGGTCGGTCTGCCTCTCCCCGACCACTCGCGGCGTTTCGGTCTCCTCCTCGGAAGAGCCGGCAGCGCCCGCGGCCGCGTCGAAGGAGCGGACCGCCACGACCGGCGTGAGCTCCTCGAGCGCGGGTTCGCTGTGCGCGGTGGAGACGAGCGCGGTGCGGAACTGGCTGTAGACGCTCGTGTCGACCTTGAGATACCCGAGCCCGGGCAGCGAGGGCAGCAGGTAGGCGTCGGGCGTGCTGAGCACCTCCTTGGACTCGGCCGAGGAGTAGGTGCGCAGGCAGATCCGGTAGCGCAGGTGGCTCTCGAGCCCGCGCAGCCGCCCCTGGTCGAGGCGCTGGGAGGAGAGCAGCAGGTGCATCCCGAGGCTGCGGCCGACCCGGCCGAGCCCGACGAAGAGATCGATGAAGTCCGGTCGCGCGGCGAGCAGCTCGGCGAACTCGTCGACGATGACGAGCAGGTAGGGCATGGCGGGCAGGCTCGGGTCGGCCTCCTGCGCCGCCCGGTAGGCGCGGCAGTCGTCGAGGTTGCCGGCGTCGCGCAGCATGGACTGGCGGCGCTCCTGCTCGCCCACGAGCGCCTCGCGCATGCGGTCCACGAGCGTGAGGTCGCGCTGGAGGTTGGTGATCAGCCCGGCGGTGTGGGGTAGGCGCGAGAGCTCGGCGAACGCCGCCCCGCCCTTGTAGTCCACGAGCACGAAGCTCAGGGTGTCGGGATCGTGGCGCATCGCCAGACTGGTGATGAGCGTGCGCAGCAGCTCGCTCTTGCCCGAGCCGGTGGCCCCGATGAGCAGGCCGTGCGGACCCATTCCCTCCTCGGCGGCCTCCTTGAGGTCGAGCTCGAGGATGGACCCGTCCTCCTGTACCCCGAGCGGGACGCGGAGCTGCTCGGCCGCCGGGCGCGGGCGCTGCTCGGCGGCGGGGTCGTAGGCGGTGGCCGACGGCAGTCCGACGAGGTCGAGCAGCCGGACGTTGCCCGTCATGCTCCGCTCGCCCCGGCCCCGCTCCTCGAGGCGCAGGGGCGTGAGCGCGCGGGCGAGCGCCTCGCTCGCCCCCACGTCGATCTCGTCGGGGAAGACGTCGGGGATGCGGGGCGCGTCGGGGCCTGTGCGCTCCCACGCCGCGGGTCCGCGCGGCGGGATCGCGAAGCGCGCGTCGACGTGGGATGGCTCGAGCTCGCGCGCGTCGACGAGCAGCACGAGCACGACCTTGAGCTCGCGCGTGCGCGCCATCGCCTCGCGGAAGAGCGGCAGCTTGTTCGCGGGGTGACCGGGGTGATAGCCGTCGATCACGACCACGAGCTCGGGCGCGAGGAGGGCGACGCCGGTGTGCTGCAGCTCCGACTCCTGGAGGCGGCGAAGCTGCTCGAGCCGCGGCTGCAGCTCGACCTCGAGGAGAGCGGCGAGCTCGGCGTCGGAGCGGGCGAGGAGGAATCCCGGGGCGGCCGTCCCGCCGCCGTCCACCGGCGCATTGCGATCGGCGCGCTGGTGGGGCAGCCACTTGCCCCACTCCCAGGCGGACGCATCCGCGGGGTCGAAGCAAGTGAGCAGGCGAAGATCCTGGGGGGCGCGGAAGGTGGCGAGCTGGGCGAGCAGGATGCGCGCCCACCGGCGTCCCCGCTCGCGGTCGCCGGTGACGGCGACGATGCCCGTGTCGTCGAGGTCGACGACGACCGGCTGCTGGCGGAGCTTCGTGCGGCGCTCGACGAGGCGGCGCGCCTCGTGCAACGCGTTGGGCTGGTACTCCGTGAGGGGGTTGGAGCCGACGTCGAGCTCGACGGGCTCATCGAGCGTGACCGTGCCCCGGCCGAGGCGCACGTGGAGGAAGTCCGGATCGGTGGGCCGCCGCTCCCAGAGCCCACGACGCTTGAGCACGAGCCCCCAGAGCCGTCCCGGGTCGGGGAAGAGCCGCGCGAGCGCGGCCTTCTGCTTCTCGCCCGCGTCGCCGAGCTGGCGGTCGAGCTTGCGCAGGTAGATCGCGTAGCGGCGGTACTCGTCGGCCGCGCGCTTGCGCTCGCCGCGCTTCTGGGAGAGGCGCATGAGCACCGAGAAGCCGATCATCAGCACCGACATGCCGATGGCGATGTAGAGGAACGTCTTGTTGCGGTAGATGAGCGCGAAGGCGAGGAAGCCGACGCTCCCGAGAACCGGGAAGAGCGTCTGCATGATCCCGTGGTGGGCCGGGGTGGGAAGCGTGGGCGGCGCCGCCACGCGCACCCGCTCCTTGGGCACCGGCGTCGGGTGCTCGCGGGCGGGGCGGTGAAAGGTGGCGGGCTGCTCCATGCGGATGAACGGAACGGATCTGCTGTCCCGTGCGCTCGGGGGCGAACAATGGCACGCAGCGGCCGCTCTTGCGAACCGTTCGCTCCGTGGCTCCCGGCGTCCGGGTTCGCGGTGACCGGATTGGGGTATTGCGCGCGTCACATGAGGCACACTTTCTAGGAGGGCGTCGTATGGGCAACATTCTTGTCACGCCGGAGCAGTTGCATGGGGTTTCGAGTCAGCTCAACGCGGGGGCGGGCAACATCGAGTCGATTCTCTCTCAGCTTGCGGGGCAGGTCGCGCCGTTGCAGTCGGAGTGGCGCGGGGTGGCCCAGGCGCGCTTTGAGCAGTTGTGGGCGGAGTGGCATCGCTCTTCGCGCAGCTTGCAGGAGGCGCTGCACGGCATCTCTCAGCTCACGCAGCAGGCGGCGGTGAACTACCAGGACACCGAGTCCTCTATCGCCTCCTCCTTCGGACGCTAGGAGCCGGGGCTGGGCGCTGAGGAGACCGACCATGAGCACCGGCCGCTTCGCGGTCACGCCGGAGGAGCTGCACGCCGCCGCCTCGACGCTCCAGGGCGTCGAGGCGGACCTCTCGGGCAGCCGCGGCACCGGTGCGGGTGCGCTCACCGTGGGCGACGTGGGGTCGGCGGAGCTCACGGTGGCCATCCACGACTTCTGCATCAAGAGCCAGGTCGCCGCCGCCGCGCTCTCGAATGGCATCACTGCGGCGAGCCAGCGCGTGGGTCGCGGCGGTGCCGCCTACGTCGCCGCTGACGAGGCGAGCATGGCAGCAGGCCTCGTGAGCTCGGTCTTCGGAGGAGGCAGCGGCGGCGGATGAGCGAGGTGGTGGCGGGCATCGCGCTGCCCGACGGAGACCCGCACGCGGTTTCCGACGCCGCCGCGAGCCTGAGGGCGGTGGGCGGCGGCTTCGAGCGGGCGAGGTCGGTCTCGCAGCGAGCCGTCGACGCGGTGCCCTCGTGGCAGGGAGGCGCGTCGATGAGCTTCCGCGACCGGTGCACGAACTACCAGGGGGCGGCGACCGGCGCCACGGGGCGTGCGAGCGAGCGGCAGGTGCGCTGCGCCGCTACGCGGGCGAGCTGCGAGATGCGCGCACGCAGGTGAAGAAGCTCCAGCACGAGGCCGCGGACTGGCTGACCCGGCTGGGCAGCGCCCAGACGCGGGCGCAGAACGCGGGCTCGCGGGCTCAGACTGCTTCCGCCCACGCACTCCAGCTCACGTTCGCGGCGCCGCTCGATGGAGGCGCGGGGTGGCTCGCCGCCGACGCCAAGGCGACGGAGGCCCGGGCCGCCGCCGGCCGCGCTCAGAGCGAGGTGACACAGGCCCAGGGCGAGCTTGACCGCCTGCGTGCCCAGGCCGAGAGGATTCGCCGGCACGTCGAGGAGGAGGCCCGCACCGCGGCGCACGCGGTCGACGCGGCGGCCGGCGAGCTGCCCACGATCGACGGCGCGAGCTCGAGCGCCGAGGCCGAGACCGTGCTGCGCAGCGAGGAGGACAAGTACTCCCTGTCGGTAACCGTCTTCTTCGTCAAGCTCGGCGGCTCGACGACGGCGATCGAGGAGGAGCACGCCGACGGACGCTGGACCGTCACGCTCGTCGACGGACTCGAGGGGGGCGTGCAGGCGAACCTCATCCCCAAGCTCAAGACGGGAGAGACCGCGCCGGGGGGGAAGACCGGCGGCTTGGGCGGCAGCGCCGAGCTTCAGGCGGCGCTCGTCGCCCAGTACGAGAACGGCAAGACCTACGGCTTCGGCAGCAAGGGCGAGGCCGACAAGTTCCTGCAGTGGAAGGACAAGGAGGCGCCGTCGGCGCTTCCGTGGGAACAGGCCCCGCCCGTGCCCGCGGCCCTGAAGTGGGCACAGGCCCAGAAGCCGATCGCTACGTACACGCAGGGCGGGGTGAAGGGAAGCCTCGACGGCTCGTTCGACGCCGGGTCCAAGGGGGTCGGTGGCAGTCTCGACGGCGCGGTCGCCCTCGGCACCAGGCACGGCGCGGACGGCTCCCAGACGCGCTACGTCAAGAGCTCGGCCGACGTCAGCGGCAACGTGAAGGTTCCCGGCCTGAGCGCTGACGGCAGCCTGAACGGCGAGACGGTGACGGCGATCACCCAGCGCAGGGACGGACGCTTGACGAACTTCTCGATGACCTCGACGGCGGCGGGAAAGGCGGCCGGAGGCCTCGCGCCGGAGGTGAAGCACGCGAGCTATCACGACACGAGCGGCCCCGGCGTGCGCGTGGAGCGCCAGGTCCAGCTCGACATGTCCGACCCGCGCAACCGCGCGGCGGTCGACGACTACCTGGGGACCCAAGGCGGCGATCCCGCGGCCGCCCGCGCCCTGCGTGAGCGGATCGACGCGGCCGGCCGGGTCGATGTGCGGTTCTATGACACGTCGGCGAGCACGCATTCGGTGGGCGTCAACGTTGATGCCTTTGGCGCGGAGGGGAGTCACGAGCGGAGCCATTCGGCGCTTCAGGCGGCGTTCGAGCGGGCGCCGGGAAGTCACCACGCGGTGAGGATCGCCCCGTGAGCGGGCGGCGCCGGCCGCTCGATCAGGTGGTTCTCTCGCTGCTCGCCGCCGGGCTGGCGCTCGCGTCCGTGGGTTGTGGCGGCTCGGGCGGCGCGCCGTCGGGCATGACGCGCTTCGCCGATCGCGGGTTGGTGCTCGATTACCCGTCGGGGTGGAAGAAGGAGACCGCGGGCATCGGTACGAGCGGTCAGCTACTGAACGTGCGCAGCCCCGGGGACGCGCATGGTCTGTACGTGCGCGCGACGCTGTTTCGCCAGCCGCGGGAGTACTCCGGCATCGGTCAGTACGGGAAGGACGCGGCGCGGACCCGCCCGTTCGATCTAGTCGACGGCCGGGCGGTGTCGGATGGTCCCCTGAGCGTTCCGGGCGCCAGCGACGGCGGGTGGATCGTGAGGACGAACTACTCCTACAGGCAGGACGGAAGAAAGTTCCCTTCTCGCGGGGTAGAGCTGCTCGCACTGACGGGCAACGAGCAGTTCCGCCTGACGATCGCCGGCCCGAGGGATGCGGTGGAGCGCTCGCCGGAGGTCACGGCGATGAGAAAGTCGTTGCGGGTGGGGTGAGCCTGCCCCGACGACGCGCGAAGATCGTGGTGATCGCCGCCGTGCTCACGGCCGGGCTGGTGCTCGCGTCCGTGGGTTGTGGCGGCTCGGGCGGCGCGCCGTCGGGCATGACGCGCTTCGCCGATCGCGGGCTGGTGCTCGATTACCCGTCGCGCTGGAAGAAGGAGGATGTTCGCGGGGGCGCGGGAGGTTTCAAGCTCAACGTTCGCGGTCCGGCGATGGTCCGCTGAGCGTTCCGGGCGCCAGCGAAGGAGGGTGGATCGTGAGGACGAACTTCTCCTACATCCAGAACGGCAGAAAGTTCCCGACGCGTCTCGTCGAGTTGCTCGCTCTCACGGGCAAAGAGCAGTTCCGCCTGAGCATCGTCGGTCAGCGCGACGTGCTCGAGCGCTCGCCGGAGGTCGCGGCGATGAGGAAGTCGCTGCGTGTTGGGTGAGCTCCTCGATGGCCGCGCTGTGAAGGCCACCCGATGAGCGCGGCGCAGCGGGTGTTCGGGGCGCTCGTCGCGTTCGCGTCGCTGGTCGGCCTGGCTCTCGGGTCGGTGGGCTGTGGTGGTTCGGATACTCCCCCGCCCGGGTTTGTGCGTTTCGCTGATCATGGGCTCTTGCTGGATTATCCGGCGGCCTGGCGAAAGGAGGATGTGCGCATGGAGGCCGGAGGGGAGGCAGCCGGCACCAAGCTCAACATCGTGCGACCGTCGCACGCGCCCGGTATCAACCTCTGCGTGACGCTCTTCCGCCAGAAGCGGGAGTATCCTGACATCGCGAAGTATGGGAAGGACGCGGCGCGGACCCGCCCGTTCGCTTTGCCCGAGGGCCGGGCGGTGTCCGACGGTCCGCTCAGCGTCCCAGGCGCCAGCGACGGTGGCTGGACCGTGACGACGGACTTCTTCACTGAGGACAGCAACAGGAGGAGGCTTCCGGCGCGCGCTGTCGACGTGCTGGCGCTCAGGGGCGACGAGCAGTTTCGCCTGACGATCGCCGGTCCCCGCGACGAGCTGGAGCACTCGCCGGAGATCGCGGCGATCAGGAAGTCGCTGCGGGTGGGGTGACTCTTCGCGAGCTGCAGGGTTGACGCGCGATCACCAGAGATGTGACCATCCGATCAGAGGCACTGACGTGAGCGATCGACCGAACCGCAACAGGATCCGCTTGGCGCGCTGGGCCGCGCTGGCCCTGACGCTTCCCGGCCTGGCAGCTACGGGGTGCAAGGACGTGCCGCGACCGGGAAGCCATCCGGAGGCCAAGCGACCTCCGGCGACTGCGCCCGCGCCCGTCAAGGCGCCGGCGACCCCCGCAACGCCTCCGCCGCCGGCCGGCGACCCTTCTTCGAATGGGCCGACGACGATCAAGCGCGCTCCGGGACTGGGCGGCGTCGTGCGCCTGGCCACCCGCTCGACCACGCTCGACGTCGCGGTGCAGCGCGTCGTCGCGCCGATCCCGTCCGGCAGCACCTCGCCGGACCCCGACATGCGCTTCATCGGAGTGCTCGTCAAGGTGCACAACGCCGGGCGCGCCATCTACAACGGCGAGACTTACGGCGACGGGACGCTGACCACGCGGTCGGGACTGGGGCTCAAGCACGACGTGGTGATCGACGGCGTCTGCGCGAGCGACCAGTTTCTCAAGGCCCTGGGGCCGGGAGACACCCGCCAGGGCTGCTTCGTCTTTCAGATCCCGATGAGCGCGAAGCCCGGCGAGGTGCGCTTCATCCCCGACGGCGGCTTTGCCCGCGAGGCGGGCTCCTGGCGGGTGCCGGGGAGCAATCCCGACTATCCCACCTATCCGCGCTTCGACCAGCAGAACTTCCTGCGCGGATGCCGGCCCGGGGGTCGCGAGCTCTGCGGCTGTCTGATCAACCAGATCGAGAAGCGTGTCGCCTTCGCGGACTTCCAGGAGATCGCTCGAGACCTGAACGACGGCTTTAAGTCCGACCGCTACAAGGAGACGCTCGCCGCGGCCACCCGGACCTGCGCCACTGCGCTGCGCCGCCGCCGCGGCTCGGGCGCGGCGCCGAGCGCCTGACCGGATGCGCGAGCAGGACCCTCGTGTCCCCGAGGTGGTCGAGGAGTATCTCGTCGGGCTCTCTGCCGGAGCCGGAGCGCTCGGGGGAAGCATCGGCGGCGCGCTCGGAGGCGCCCCCGCCGGGGCGGGAGCGCGCGGCGGCGCACGCGGCGGAGCCCGGGGGGCGCGGAGGCTCAAGACGGTCGTCCAGGAGCGGGCCGGCGTGGCGCCGGGAACGCAGCACGAGGTGATGACTCGGGTAGCGGCCGCGGCACCGGAGGTCCGCGAGGCGCAGAGCAGTGGCGACCTCGAGCGGTTCGTCGTC
>JAABUZ0100007550.1_pt1 | contig 13081 bp, 10 predicted proteins | sample 5562091 | NCBI WGS metagenome assembly JAABUZ01 (sample SAMN12813069, study PRJNA571459) | rock metagenome | isolation source: Antarctica rocks | place: Antarctica: Victoria Land, Linnaeus Terrace sud | collected 2015-12-21 | reverse complement strand
TTCTGTTCAACCATAAAAACGGTGACGCCCTGCCGGTTGATGTCCGCGATGAGATCGAGCACGCGGTCGACGAAGATGGGCGCGAGCCCCATCGTCGGCTCGTCCATGCAGATGAGGCGAGGGCGTGCCATGAGCGCACGGCCCATGGCAAGCATTTGCTGTTCCCCACCGCTGAGCGTGCCCGCGTGCTGCACACGGCGCTCCGCGAGCCGTGGAAACAGCGTGAACATCCGCTGCAGATCCTGGCGCACGGCTGATGCGTCATTCCTCAGGTATGCCCCCATCCGCAGGTTTTCCTCGACGGTCATCTCGGGGAAGACACGGCGTGCTTCGGGTACGGAGGCAATGCCGCGCCGTATGCGGTCGGGTGTGGGCAGCGCCGTCACCATGTTGCCGTTGAACAACACGTTTCCAGAGCGCGGTGTGAGTAGCCCGAGGATCACCTTCATGGTCGTGGACTTACCTGAGGCGTTTCCGCCAAGGAGACAGACGATCTCGCCACTCTTGACGTGCAGCGAGACGTGGTCAAGGGCGCGCACTGGCCCGTAGTACGCCTCAATAGCGTCGAGCGCTAACAAGGGTACTGAGCCCGTGTCACCGTTGGCGTGTTGGCCGGTCACTCGGTTGCTCCCGTCACTGTGTGCCGACGGCCGAGATACGCTTCGATGACGCGTTCGTCAGCCTGCACGGTGGTAGGTGTCCCCGTCGCTATCGCTCTGCCATTGTCCATCACAATAACGTGGTCTGACAGGCGCATCACCAGATCAAGCTTGTGCTCGATGAGGAGTATCGTCTGCCCCTCGGCTTTGAGTTCCAGCAACTGGTCGAGCACTTCGGCTGTTTCTGTGGGGTTCATCCCGGCAGTAAGTTCATCCAGAACGAGCAGTCGTGGACGCAGTGCCAGTGCCCGCGCGATTTCTGTTCGTCGCCGATTGGCATAGGAAAGTGATGCGGCGAGCTGGTCGTGTCGTGGGAGCAACCGCTCGCCAAAGCGTCCCATCTCATGCAGGGCGCTTTGTTCCAGCGCCTGCTCTTCGGCCCGCACTCCGGGAGGTTTAAAGAGCGCCGCCAGGGTTTCGCCAAGCATGGGAACCCATTGTATGACCGGCACGTGCCGCCATCTGGTACCCGGACGGGCTGCCTGCAAACGCGTGTGCATTCCTACGAGAACGTTTTCCAGCACCGTCAGGTTGCCGAACACCCGGCCGTTCTGGAAGGTACGAGCAAGTCCCAGTTCGGCGATCCGCTCGGATTTCATGCCGGTGATGGGCATGCCGGCAAACGTGATACTGCCGGAGTTGGGGCGCAACGTGCCGCAAATAACGTTGAAGGTGGTGGTTTTGCCTGATCCATTCGGCCCGATGACGCTCACGACCTGTCCAGGGTAGACGGAAAACGACAGGCCATCCACCGCACGGACCCCTCCGAACGTACGAACAAGGTCGCGGACTTCAAGCAACGGAGCCGCGGCGATATCGTTCAACGGCTACCAAGCAGTCCCTGTGGTCGAAACCGGATCAGGAGCAGCAGCAGCAAACCGTAGGCAAAGATCCGGATGTCGTGCAGCGGACGGAACAGTTCCGGTCCGCCGACGAGCACAATGGTGCCGACAATGGCTCCCAGCGTGTTTGCGAGCCCTCCCAGCACTACGATCGTCAAGACGAGAATGGAGATAGAGATATTGAAGACGTCGGGGCTGATGTAGGTATACTGATGCGCCAGGAGACTGCCACCGAGACCAGCGATAAAGCCACCGATGGCAAACACGAGCGTCTTGTAGGTGGCCACGGGGATGCCGGATGCCTGTGCCGCTGTCTCGTCTTCACGAATAGCGCGCCATGCCCGGCCGATGTGGGAGCGTTGCATCTGGACGACGATGGCCACGCAGACCAGCATGACTCCGAGCGACAGGAGATAAAAGTCTCGTGGATTGTCCACCCGGTGACCGAAGAAATTCGGCGCGGGGATATTCGTGACACCAAGCGGGCCGTGCGTGAGCCACTCAAAGTTCAGCAGAGCAGCGGCCACAATGGCGCCAATGCCAAGCGTGGCGATCGCGACATAGTGTCCACGCAGCCGGAGTGCGGGCGAGACAATGATGGCGCCCAGCACCGTTGCCACCATGCCTGCCACGGGGAGCGCCAGCCAGAATGACCAGCCGTGCTCTTTTGTTAGCAGGGCCGACACGTATGCGCCAATGGCGAAAAAGCCTGCCTGCCCGAGAGATACCTGACCAGCTGTACCGGTGACCAGGGTGAGCGACAGGGCGAGGATCGCGAAAATGACGACAATCCCGGCGACCTGCAGTACATAATCGTTGCCCAGGAGTGGAAGTGCGACCACCGCCAGGACCGCGACGATGGCCAGTTGCCACCAGGTCAGACGAACCGGCGTACCGCTCTTGAAGAAGGTACCCGTCAACGGTTCACGGAACAACGACCCGCTCGCGCCGAGTATGCCGTTGGGCCGGAGCCATAGCACGCCGATGAGGGTGGCAAAGGCAATGAACTGTCGTGTGCTGCCCCCCCACCAGGTGACACCAAAGCTCTCCGCTACGCCGAGCAGGAGGCCGCCGACGATGGCGCCGGGGAGGTTGCCAAGCCCACCGAGGGTTGCCGCCGCGAAGCCCTCGATACCGGCATTGAAGCCGATTGTGGGGCTGACGTTGCTGTAGTACATGCCGACGAGCACACCACCGATGCCGGCAAGTGCCGAGGCGAGCGCAAATGCCAGGCTCTGGATGTTGCCAACGGAGACACCCATCTGCTGCGCCGCGTCACGATCCTGCGCGGTTGCTCTGATGGCCCAACCCAGCTTCGCGTATTTCAGAAAGGCCCACAGCCCCGCCACGCTCAGTAACGAGACGGCCAGAATGACGATGTCGAGCCACCCGAACCGAAGGCTGCCTGCAACGAAATTGTTGTGGGAGAGGAGAGGAGGGAAGCGGCGCGTCTCAGGCGAGAAGACGAGCTGCGCTCCGTAGTCGAGAATGAGACCGATAGCGACGGTCGAAAGCAGCGGAGCGATGGGCGGGGACCCCGAAAGTGGGCGGATGCCAATGCGTTCGATCACCATGCCTAGCAGCGCTGTGCATAGGATGACGCCGACGATAGCCAGCCAGAGCGGCCAGCCAAGCGTGACCACGAAATACCAGCCCAGCATCGCTCCTATCGCAAAGATAGAGCCGTGGGCGAAGTTTACGAGATCGGCCACGCCGAAGATCAGCGAGATGCCCACAGCGATGAGCGCATACGTATTGCCCGTGATCAGTCCGCTGACGAGCGCGTTAAGCATTGGGTTGCTCTCACTGCATATCCGCTCCCTCGGAAGGAAGCGGATATCGGCCTGGCGTGAAACGTTGACTACACGACAGGGGCAAAGCCGCCGTTCTTGACCTGGATAACCACCGTCTTGGCGTTATCGACACGACGTTCTGGGCTGAACGCGAAAGGACCAAAGATAACACTGGGTATGTCCTTCCCTTCAGCCAAAGCCTGCCGAATGGCCGTGCGGTCCGGGCCAGCCTTTTCCACCGCCCACGCACTGATCTTAACCGCGTCATACGAGAGGGCCGCAAACTGATCCGGGTCCTCATTGTACTTCTGCTTGTAGGCGCTGACGAACTTCTGCACCTCGGGCCGCGGGTTTGAGGGGAAGAAGACGGTGGTCATCAGCGTGCCCTCCACCGCGTTGCCGCCAAGTTTGATAAACTGCGGCGAATAACAGGCGCCGTTCGCAATGATCTTGGACGTGATGCCCGCGGACTTCGCCTGCTGGACAATGAGCGCGCCGTCATTGTAATAGGCGATGAGCGCCAGCACGTCGGGCTTCGTGTCGCGCACCTTGGCGAGGATGGAGGTGAAATCCGTCTCGGTCTCAAGGAAGTTCTCGGTCGCGACGGCCTGCCCTCCCAGCTCTTTGAGGCGATCCAGATAGATACCCGACGTAGTCTTTCCCCAGTCGGTGTTGCGGTAGAGCACCGCTTGCTTCTTACCGAGCATGTTCACGCCTGTTTCGGCCAGGAAGGAGGCATCCTGCTTTTGCGTCAGCACCAGGCTGAACATGTAATCGCCTCCCTTCGTGAAGTCGGGGTGCGAGTTGGTGAAACCGAACTGTACGAGCTTGCCGCGATCATAAATGGGGGAGGCAGCCATCGATGCCGGGCTTGCGAAGTCCCCCAGTTCAATGAGAATGCGCTTGTCAGCGACAAACTTCTGCGCCACCGGAACGGACTGCTTGGCGTCCGACTGGGTGTCCTGGAAGTCAATATCCACCTTGCGGCCCTTGACGCCTCCGGCCCCGTTAATTTCTTCGAGGGCCATGGTCATGGCCTTCTTCCAGATGCGGCCATACTCGGCGTTGTTCCCCGTAAGCGGGCCAGACACGCCGAAAAGAATCACATCGCCCGCAGGGGACGCCGTAGTGGGTGCGGCGGCATTGGCCGCAGCTCCGGCTGCCGCCGCGGTCAGGGCAGCGTTTGCGGCAGCTGCTGCCGCTGGTGTAGCGGTACCCGCCGTGGTTGCCGCCGATCCGGCGACCGGGGTGGTTGCTGCCGTAGGACTGGTACCGGCACCGGCACCGGCACCGGCGGTGGTGGGTGCCGTGGTCGCGGCCGCAGCCACCGGACGGGTCGGGGACGTCGTCGCAGCCGGGGCTGTGGCTCCCCCGCCACAGGCCGAGAGAGCAAGCGCCGCACTGGAGGCAGCAATTCCCAGGAGGAACGAACGTCTGGACTGCTTCATAGAGTTTTCTCCGAATGTGTATCGCGCCTCACGCACCCTGAGGCATCATTCTGAAATTATACCAGATATCGGTATAAAGATGACAGATTCACTTAACAAACTCTACAATGGGCCAACCTCCTGACGCCCTAGGAGTTCGTTCGCAACGCGGCACCGCGGGCCGTCGCGTTGGTGGTGGTGCGATGACGGCACCGCCGCGAATTACTGCAGCGAGCGGAATGCTAACGGGCCACACTCGCGCCGACCGCTTCACACACGGGCGTCCGAAACTGGCTATAGCGCGCCTCGCGACCGCGCACGAGGCGATGGAATTCGGCTTCGATGCGCTGGGTAAGCGGTCCCACGGTACCGGTTCCCACGGTGTACTGGTCGATTTCAGCCACTGGCATCAGTTCCGCGCCCGTGCCACAGAAAAAAACTTCATCCGCGATGTACAGTTCCGTGCGGTCGATTTCACGTTCCTGCACCGGAATGTTGAGCGACTCGTGGCAGAGGCGCAGGATGGTAGCTCGGGTGACACTCTCCAGAATGCCGCTCGTGAGCGACGGTGTGATGGCGACACCATCTCTGATCATAAACAGACACGACGCAGGTCCTTCGGTGACTTTGCCCGCGGCGTTCAGGAGAAACGGTTGATCGTAGCCGTCCTTCAGCGCCTCGACGAGCGCCATGCGACTGTTCTGATAGTTCGAAATGCACTTGATCCGGGGAGACATCTGGTTGTCGCCCAGCCGGGTCCACGAACTCACGCAGGCCCGCACGGTCCGGCCACTTCCAAGGATCGACGTGAACGGTGCGGTGTGGATGATGATGGAGGTGCGGGCGCCGAGCGCCGCGCCAAACCAGGAGACGTCCGCGAAGTAGGCGAGGGGGCGTACATAGTTATCTTCACGGCACCCGTTCGCCCGCAGCAATTCAACGGATGCGCGGACGAGATCATCGGTGCAAAAGGCGCTTTCCATGCGCATGAGCTTCATCGACCTGGCGAGTCGATCGTAGTGCTCGCGGAACTGTAGCCCGTATAACTGCTGATCATCTCCATTCCAGTACGCTTTGATGCCTTCAAAGACTCCCGACATGGTCGACCAGCCGAGCGCGGTTGCGTGGACCGTTGCCTGGTCCCACGGAATCATCTCGCCGTCAATCCACAGATAGTTTGCGTGCATTGTGCCGCCTTCCTCCATGCGCGTGACCGTGACGGTGCGACGTGGCTCCCTCCACTCGTGTCGTTCGCCCGCCTTGTATTGCCACTCTAGTGTGTCACACGCCTGGCGGAGTATGTTTACTCGCGTGGGGATGGATGATCGGGCATGGGGAGGTCGCGTCCATACGGTTGGACCTCCACAGCACTCCCCGCTGCCATCCCTGTGGCCTGCAGAGGCAGGACGACGACGCCATGTGCCCGTACCGCGAGGAAGATCAGGTTTGATTTGCCCAGCACCGGATCGGCGTACAGGTGGCCGTCTCGCCAGAGCAAACGGACCTGTACATACTGCTCGAGGTCACGCGGAGATGCGATGTCGCGCAGGAGCGTCGCGGTGACGGACACGGGGGGCGGTTGGTCTGGCTGTCCGAGGATTCGCAGGATCGTGGGGCGCACGAAGAGCACGAAGGTGCAGATGGCCGATATGGGATTTCCAGGCAAGCCGAAAAACGGAGTCCCCCGTACGACGGCCAAAATTGTGGGCTTGCCTGGACGCAGTGCGACGCCATGGATGAGCACGCCGGGGTCGCCATAGTCGTCAATGACCGCCCGTGTGACGTCGCGAGTTCCGACAGAACTGCCGCCGGATACGATGATCACATCGCACGATGTGAGTGCCTCCGCCACCATACCGTGCAGGACCTCGTATCGGTCTGTGGCAATTCCCATGCGCATGGGCTCGCCGCCGCACTCCCGCACCAGTGCTTCCAGCACAAAGGAGTTAATGTCGCGCACCTGCGCCGGCCCCGGTTCCTCTTCGGGCGGGACCACTTCGTCTCCCCCGGAGATAATTGCCACGCGCGGCTTCCGTGCGACGGGCACATGGGTCAGACCGATGGCGGCGAGTCCGCCAATGTCTTGAGGTCGCAGCAGATGGCCGGCGCCCAGAAGAAAGTCTCCCTGCCGGACATCTTCGCCGGTGGCAATGCGATTGTCACCGGGGACGACCGAGCGGCACAGTTCAATCCGATTGTCGCCGACGTCTCGCGTGTCTTCCACCATGACGACAGCATCAGCACCATCGGGCAGCATCGCCCCAGTATGGATTTTCATAAGGGAGCCGGGAGTGACGTGTACGAACGTCGTCTGCCCCATGAGTGACTCTCCCAACAGGTGGAGCGATGTCGGCCGCTCCGTGCTTGACCCAGCCGTGTCAACCGCTCTGACGGCATAGCCATCAACGGTGGAGCGAGGAAATGACGGTAGATCGAGCGGTGACTGTACATCTTTCGCCAGCGTGCGGCCGAGTGCCAATGAGAGTGGGACCTCCTCCACGTCCACCCGCACGGAGACGTGGTCTCGAAAAAGCGCATACGCTTCTGATGGTGCTGGTACGCGGGTAAAAGCCGCTATGGGATTCGCATGGTCGGGGGACGGTCGGGCCATGGTTGAACCTTCTACGCGTCCGGTGGCTGTTTTCCATCAATGATGGCACGGGCACGGTCGGGATAGTTGCTGGTGATGGTGTCGACGCCCATCTGTAGCATCAGACGTACGGCGTTGTCGCTGTTGACGGCCCAGGGATTGACACCGAGCCCTTCGCGGTGTGCATGCTCCACGATGTCTGTGGTGACAAATGTCCAGTGGGGCAAAATCACATCCGCGCCCGTTTGCCGTGCCAGCTCCACGACATCAGCGGGACGACACGAGAAGAGGATGCCGGTTGCCATCCCCAGCGAGATCTCTTTCATGAGTGCGAGTGACGGGTGGTCGAACGAAGTGATGAGGACGCAGTTTTGCATTTTTCGCTCGGTGACGCATGCCAGGATCTTTTCTTCGATGCCAGCGTAGTAGTGCGGGCCGTTCTTGATTTCGATGGCAACAGACACTTTGCCGCGTGCCCATTCGAGCACATCATTGAGTGCGGGTACACGGACCCCGGCGAACTCGGGTGCCAGATGTATTCCCGCGTCGAGTTCCTGGACCTGCTCCCACGTCAGATCCCGGATGTAGCCAGAGCCGTTGGTCGTACGGTCCACCATCTGGTCGTGCATTACCACGAGATGGTTGTCCTTGGTAAGCTGGACGTCAAGTTCAATTTCCTGCGCGCCCATGCGGTGCGCTAGCTCAAACGATGGCATCGTATTCTCGGGTGCATACGCCATAGCGCCCCGATGTCCCTTACAGTGCGGGCGGGCCCCACCCAGACGCCGTACCCCTAGCATATGTGCCATCCTTTGCGGGCGACCATTTAGTCGTCTAAGAAGCGCTGCTCTTTCCAGAAGTCGGCGTTGTTATGATAGCCGTGTCGCTCCCAGAAACCGAGCTGATCTTCATCGAGGAATGAGAGTGAACGGAGCCACTTCGCGCTCTTCCAGAAGTACCGTTTGGGCACCAGCAGTCGCAAGGGATAGCCGTGGTCTGCACTGAGCGGCTGTCCCTCGTACGTGTAGGCCAGCAGCGTGTCGGAGTCATTCAAGACCGAGAGCGGCACGCTGGTGGTATAGCCATATTCGCACGACGCCACGACGTAGCGCGCGTTCATTTTTGGCTTGACGCGCTTTAAGAGCGCCTGGACATCCACGCCTTCCCAGGTCGTGTCGAGTTTGCTCCAACGGGTGACGCAATGGATATCGGCCGTCACCTGTTTTTTGGGAAGTTCAAGAAACTCTTTCCAATTGACGACCAGCGGCTCGTGAACCAGCCCGGTGACCTTGAAGTTCCACTTGCTCAGATCCGTCCTCGGCACCGGACCATAGTGCAGTACGGGAAATCCCGTGGTCAACGACTGTCCAGGCGGAATACGATCGGCGTGTTCGGATTCCAGACGCTTTCGCTCCGAAGATTTGAATCTGTCAAATACCATGGTCATCTCCTCATCGCGTCGGGCGCATGGCCGCTGCAGGATAGCAATATACAGACATGGTACCGTAAGGATAGCCAGTCCGCAAAACAGGTCAGGGTGCTCGGTCAGAGTCTTCACGAGCACGGGCATGCCGCATGTGCCTCGTAGCGGATTCGAGGCGGTCATCCACGGCAGACGGAGAGCACCGGGCGCCGGGAACGGAGAGGGCGGATCTTCATAAGAAATAATAACGAGAACTGGAGCGCTTGTTGACCCGGAAATCCATTTCTGGCGAGAGTATCATTCGCGATGTCGTCACGGCGTATCCTGGTGTTAAAGACGTCTTTCAAGCACACGGGTTGAAGTGTTCGAGTTGCTGGATATCAGCGGTTGAGACGATTTTCGGGGGTGCGCGAACGCACCGCATCGAGGTCGAGCCATTGCTTCGGGATATTCATCAATTTCTGGCGGATGGCACGCTCCCTCGCGTTACCGGGTCACCACTCCTGCCGATGGCTCAGAAGGTGCCTGCGGAAAAGTTGGATAAGGGCGATATTGGGCACATTGTTGCCGTGATGAGTGGGAAAGGCGGGGTGGGGAAGTCGCTCGTGACGGGTCTGCTTGCCGTATCGCTCGCGCGTTCGGGGTACCGCGTTGGCATCCTCGATGCCGATATAACCGGGCCAAGTATTCCAAAAATGTTTGGGCTCCACCAGCGTGTGCCTGTTCGCCAGAAACGTATCGAGCCCGGGATGAGCATGTACGGCATCAAAATTATGTCGATGAACCTGATGCTGGAGCGAGAGGACATCGGCGTCACGTGGCGTGGTCCTATGGTCTCGCAGTCGATAAAGCAGTTTTTTTCAGACGTTGCCTGGGGAGAACTTGACTATTTACTGGTAGATCTTCCTCCCGGTACATCGGACGCACCGATGACGGTCCTGCAGGCGTTGCCCCTTGACGGGGTGGTCCTCGTGAGCACGCCACAGGCATTGACCGGTATGGTGGTGTCGAAGGCGATTAAGATGGTGCAAAAGATGCACGTGCCGATCCTCGGTCTTGTGGAGAACATGGGGTACCTCATCCTCCCCGACTCAGGACAGCCGTTTGAACTCTTCGGGCCAAGCCAATCGGCCGCACTGGTTGGTGAGTCCGGCGCGCCGATGATCGGTCGGCTGCCACTCGATCCTGAAATCGCGCGCCTGTGCGACGCTGGCAAGATCGAGGAGTACCACTCGGCCCCGTATGCAGAACTGAGCGAGAACCTGCACACGGCTCTGGACATCGCCGAAGCGGTCCCCGTCTGACGCTTGACAGGATCTCACGGCGTGGCAGGGTGGTTCGTTGCCGAGGTGCTGAGGAAATCCTCGGCATTTCCGCCAAGGAGTGCACTGCGTTGATCGGGCGTCAGGAAATCGCAGTGACGGCGCGCGAAGTCGAGTAACTGTAGGTAGGTGCCGTAGTTCAGCGCGGGCGGATAGTCCGTTCCCCAGAGTACGCGGTCTCCTCCGAATGTCTCCACCGCCCATCGCACGACCTCCTGCGATTGGCGATACGGATACTCCTGCTCCATCCCGAACGCCATGGGCACCGCGGAAATGTCGACCCAGGCACGCGGGTGCCGTGCGACCATCGCTCGCTCTTTCCAGCCATCTCGCGCTGCGCCCCCGACATGGCATATAAGGAAGCGGACGTTGTCAAGTTCCTCGATAAGGGCGTGGAGGGCGTGTACGTCATCAGGGGTCGCGTCGTTGATGTCGAGCACCAGCGGGCGTTTGAGCTGGTTGAGTCGTTCCCACACCTTTCGCTCCGGTGTGCCGTCGAACCGAAAGGTAGGGCGCAGGCGTCGAGTTGACACAACCTCGACTTTGAGTCCCGTCATGCCAGCTTCGATCAGGCGTTCAAGCTGGTCGGGCGCATCCGCCTGATCCATGCTGCCCAGGTAGGCAAAACCGCGAAACCGGTCGGGCCACTGCCGGAGTGCATCGAGCACTGTTTTGTTCTGGTCGCCGTACCAGTAATGTTGGACGAGGTAAGTGCGATCGACTCCGGCCTGATCCATGTACCCGAGCAACGCTTCGGGCGGACTTGCCGGTGGATCAAATGAAGGAGGTAAGAGCTGACGTATCTGTCCTCGGTCGCTGACCTTCCCGAAACGCAACGGCTGCCAGAATCCGCTCAGGTGTCTCGCGACGTGTGCATGACAGTCTATGATCATGGTCACCTCCGGAACCGTGCCCGTCTCACGGAACAAATTTGCTCCCGCAGTATCCATGGCCCCGTGGGCGACCACCGAGAATGAAAAGCGCCACGGCTTCCATCCGGGCACCCTCTGGGAAGGCAGTCGCACCTAGCTGTGCCATCCCACCGCAGTAACCACGGCCCTGCGGTCCACTACCGAGCATGAAAAGCCCCGATCCTCCCTCTTCATCCGGCGACGCAGCTGCCAACCCCAACGATCCCGTTACCCAGTGGACGCACGGGTGCTCTCTGGGCAGGCAGTCGGCCGTACTTTGGTGCCGGGTGCCCTCTGGGCGAACAGTCTGCACCCTACTATCAACCAGCCGACGATGTTCTTTTTCAGGACGGTCGAGATTACAGGCGCCGCGGACACTATCGGGAGCGAAAACGATCCGCAACCTGTGCACTGGTGGGAATACCCGAGATGCCAGGCGCTTCAACAGCAAAGGACGCGACACAGTTCGCAAAGTTCGCGGCGTCAAATGGATCCCCGTGTTCCTCCATTCGGATGAGGAATGCCGCCGCGAAGACATCACCCGCCCCTGTGGGGTCCACTTCCTGGGTGGGATACGCGGGCAGGCGGTGCAACGTGCCATCGATCATCAGGTCGCAACCCTGATCGCCACGGGTCACGACGGCAAGCTTTGCCATGGCCGCGTATTGCTCCACAAGCTGCGTCTCTCCGTTCACATCCTGCTCGCTGAAGACGAGCACATCAACGTGATCCAGGAGCTGGCGAGCGGTGTCCCACGGGTGGAACCGAACACGTCCGGTCTCGTCCCAGGCGCGCATCCACCCCTGTGGTGTCACCCCGACGAGAGAGTGCTCAAAACTGGTGCTGAACAGCGGATCGACCTCCTGCGCGACGGGCCCGAGGTGGACCGTGGCAGCACCTTTCCATGCCGCTGGTAGGTCGGCTGGGTGGATGACGTCGGCCACCGACCGAAGGTACTGTGTGCGATGCCCACGCTGGTACATGTTTTCGAAGATGGTGGTGGAAGCGGATGGTATGGAGTACACACAGATACCGCGATCACGCAGGTCCTGCACCTCCGGTGGTGCTCCGCTCGTAAGGATTGCCACGGAGTATCCGAGGTTGCGCGCGGTGATGGCAGCATAGACGGCGGTGCCCCCGAGCGTATAGCCCGTCGACACTTTGTCTAGCGTGATGCACCCAATGGCGAGAAAATCTGGCGCCTGTTGCCCCATCAACGGGGTCGCGGGGAGATGACCACGCGACGTTCGTCACCTCCACCGACACTGTGCGTCGAGACAAACCGGTCACCTTGCAGCGTCAGATGGACGATGCGGCGCTCGTTGGGAGGCATTGCTTCCAGTGTGACGGACTGTCGCAGACGTCGTACGCGGTCCGCTGCCTTACCCGCGAGGTCGCGCAGCGCGTGCTCACGGCGCAAGCGATAGTCTTCGACGTCGACGACCACCTTTACCCATCGTTTCATTTTTCGACCGACCATAAGATTGACCATGAATTGCAGCGCACCGAGCGTATCTCCACGGCGACCGATCAAAATACCGAGGTCTTCACCGGTGATGTTGATGGTGAGCGGGAAGTCGAGGCTACGTACTTCGGTCTCTGCCTCGATGTTCATGAGTCGGAGGAGTTCTTCTACGATTTCCACCGTGGTATCGACCGTCTCTTGATCAGGAGGCTCCTGCCCTGGCGTGACCACCGCGACCGTCCCGGCCTCGTCCCCTTCCGCGAGCGTGTGCTCGTCTGGAACATCAAACGCCTCGGCAGTCGGTACCGCGGCGAACGCGGGGACGGATGGTGCGGAAGGTTGATGGTCGACGGCGGGTACTGCCTGCGGCGTGGCACGGGATACGGATGGGGCTGGCGGCACGGAGATCGTCTCGACGGGGGCCGCCGCTGGTTGGCGTCGAGCCTGACCCGGAAGCGTGATGGTCATACGTCGCTGCCCGGCGGGTTGGGGCGGGCTCTGGGTAGATGTCTCCTGGGGAGATGGTGGGGTGACGCGCTGGTGCTGTGGAGGGCCTTTGACCGTCGCCACCACGCGGGCATCTTCAGCGCCGATGCCCAGGATGCCACGGCTACCTTCACGCAGAACTTGAATGTCGACATCGTCTCGG
>JAABUZ0100007549.1_pt1 | contig 13082 bp, 14 predicted proteins | sample 5562091 | NCBI WGS metagenome assembly JAABUZ01 (sample SAMN12813069, study PRJNA571459) | rock metagenome | isolation source: Antarctica rocks | place: Antarctica: Victoria Land, Linnaeus Terrace sud | collected 2015-12-21 | reverse complement strand
GATGAGTTTTCTCCTGCTCCTTGCGGCGGGGTATGCGCTCGGTACCGGAAAAGCCTGGGGCTGCCGCTGGCGATTGGCTTGTCGCTGTTTCTCCTGGTCTTTTTCAGCCTGTGCTACGTCAAAAGCAGTCCCCGCGCATTCATGCCAAGCGGCCTGATGGCAATTTTAAGCCTGCTGGCGCTTCTTGGTGCTGCGCTGGCGAAAAAATAAATAAAAAATATGCCTGCTCCCCGGAAAAATACGCGCAATTTTCTAATTTCTGCTGTATAATGACAACGAAGTCTCACGGAATAGAGTTGCCACGAACCACGGAAGGAATTCGCCATGCTGCCCTCAGCCCATCCCTCGCTTTGTTCTGCCCTCGCCCGTTTTTGGCGGGACGATGACGGCGCGACCCTCGTCGAATATGTCCTGCTCGTGGCGCTCATTGCCGCCTTCTGTGCGGGAGCCGTTGCTTTGCTCGGCACCAGCACAAACACCAAGCTGAACTCGGCGTCAGCGTCGCTTCAGTAACCTCTCCAAACCATTCTCTACGCTCGGTCTCTGTTTTATTATTTGTCCCCAGGGAGGGGAACATCCATGAACACTCTACTGCACTCTACGTTTTCGCACGCTTTCTCAGCCGTCCGCCGCTTTTGGTCCGACGAGGAAGGCGCGACTCTGGTCGAGTATGTCCTGCTGGTCGCCCTGATTGGCGCGGTCTGCGTCACGGCCGTGACATTGCTCGGCACAAGCACCAATACCAAGCTGAACGCGGCTGCCACCACACTGCACTAAGTGAGGACACGAACTTGCTTTTTGCCCTGGCGCTGCTTCTTCTTGCTGCGTCCGCCTGCGACCTTCAGACCCGCCGCATTCCGAACGGCCTGTGCGCCGCCGGGATCGCGGCGGGCCTGGCAGTCCACTTCTGGCACGGCGTCTGGCCGGGCCTGTGGTCGCTGGCAGGGATCGCCGCAACGCTGCCCCTGCTGCTGCTGTACGCGGTCCGGGCGTTCGGCGCTGGGGACATCAAGCTCCTGATGGCGGTCGGCGCACTGATGGGGCCGGTGTTTCTGCTCTGGGCGCTCGGCGGCGCGATTTTCGCCGGGGCCGGGCTTGCCCTCGTCTGGGTAATCGGCAAAGGCATTCTGTTACGGTCATCACTGCCCCAAAAGAGCCGGATGCCGTTCGCTCCGGCTATTGTCCTCGGCGCAGCTTTTGCCTGCGTACATCTGCACTTGGGACTACTTTGATCAGAATTCGAAAACTTCAGCGGGGGGCGGCGCTGGTCGAGTTCGCGCTCATCAGCAGTCTGCTGTTTTTGCTGCTGTTCGGCATCATCGAAGTGGGCCTGATTTTGGGAGACCAATCGGAGGTCGGACAAGCGGCGCGGGAAGCGGCGCGTTCTGCGGCGGTCGGCAGCCCCATTGAAACGGCACAAGCAAGCGCCGTGGCTGCCGGGACAGGACTGAAGCTGACCACAGCCGGCGTTTACTTGGAAAAAAGCGCCGATGGCGGCATGACCTGGGCGGCGCTTGGCGATACGGCGTTTGGGACCAACAATGCCGCCGCCGGCAATCTGGTTCGGGCGACAGTCTCGTACAATCACCCGCTGGTCACGACGCTGATTTTCTCCGGCAGCACAAAGCTGCTGACATCCAAAATGGTGATGCAGCGTGAGTAGGCAATGGAGCAGGAAGGGAATGCGTGGAACGGAAAAGACGTGGGATTGAAATCCTACGCTATGGGGCGAAGCGCCCAGTGTCCGCCTTCGCGGACAAGGAACCGAACAAAATTGCAACTCTTCTCTTTCTCCACGCAGGTGGAGGCTTTATTGGGGTGAGACTAGGCGTCTGCGCCCCATAGCGTAGGATTTCAATCCCACGCATTCCTATCTGGACAAATAGAGATGAACAAAGCTAAACGCGGCGCGACTTTGCCGCTGGTGCTGTTCCTGCTGACCGGCCTGCTGGGAGCGGCGGCGCTGGCGATTGACCTGAGCACGATGGACGCGGCCCGGCAGCGGGCGCAGGCGGTGGCCGATGCCGCCGCTCTGGCCGGGGCGGCAAGTCCCGCGTCGGCAGGCACAGCGGCGGGGGCGGTCATCGCGGCGAACAATGCCGTGGGAACCGCGTTTACCGGGGCGACCGTGACGGCAGGCGCAAGCGGCGCGGTTTCGGTGCGCGGCTCGGTCAATGCCCCGCTTTCATTTGCCCCGGCAGTCGGCTACGCGCCCACGGGGTCGGACGGCTCGGCGAACACGCTGACGGTATCGGCGTCGGCGACGGCGGCGATGGCGGCAGTGTGCAGCCTCCCGGCGGGAATGCCGGTTGCGCCGTTTGGGGTGATTGGAGACGACCCGGCAAACACCGACCCGGCGGTCGCGTATGTGTCCGCGCTTTTACGCGGCACAAAAACGCTGACGCCGGGCGCGTACCAGGCGGCGAGTACGCAGGTTATGCTGCGAATGAACTTATGGGATGGCTCTGGCAGCCTGAAAGTGCCGGGCAGCTTTGATCCGCTTCTCCTTAGCGGCACTGAAGCAAGCTATCGAAGTACAATCGGGCAAATGTCCGACCAACCGCTTTCCGCCGGGCAGGCGCTCTCAACGCCGCCGCTTGCCTATGACAACGCCGCGCTGACTCAGCAGGGGATCGCCGCCCGGCTGGCATCGTCGAGCGTGCAGTTCAAGAACCCGCCGGGACCACCAGTGACTTATGACACTTGGTTCAATGGAGGCCAGCCGCAAAAGGACGGCCACTTGATGCTCATTCCAATCATCAGCCAGGCCGTCAAAAACAAGCCGGGCGCGGTGTCGGTGATCGCGTTTGCGACGTTCTTTATCAGTCAGCCCGTTCAAGACGGCTCTAATAACATTGTTTACGGGCGCTTTCTCAGCCTGGTCGTACCGGGCGCAGCCGGCGGAGCCTGCACCAGCGCCGGGACGCTGACGCCGCCGCATTTGACTTTGTGATTTTACTTGAAGTGCTAACATGCAGACACTACCGTTCCGAAATTTAACTTCGCGCCGAACGCAGTGGGCCACGCTGCTGCCCGCGCTGGCCGCCGGGCTTGCGGCGGCCGGACTGGCGTTCCTGCTGGTGCGGGGCCGTCTGCCCTCGGCGGCTTCTGCCGCGCCGCAGGCAGTGATGGTCGTCGTCGCCGCCCGCGACATTCCCGCCCGGACACTGCTTTCGGCAGGGGCCATGCGCCTGCGGTCCGTGCCGGTCAGTGACGTGCCGCCCGGCGCGGCGAAATCGCCGTCCGTGTTTATCGGCAAAGTTTCGGCCCAGCCGATCCCCGCAGGCGCGGCGCTGACGGCAAGCGCGGTTTCGGTTCCAAGCGCGGCGCTCGGCATGGCGTTTGCTTTGCCGCCGTCGCTGCGGGCCGTCACCGTGGCGACCGACCCTGCCGACGGCGTGGATTTGTTTGTGCGTCCCGAAGACCATGTGGACGTTCTGGCGACCGATGAGCCGGGCAGCGGCCCTGCCGAAGCGCGGACTGTGCTGCAAAATGTTTTGCTGCTGGCGGTCGGCAGCCAGACTTCGCCCGATCCGCCGCCCGACGCGCCCACGGCCCCGGCTGGCGGCGCGGCCCATGTCACCGTCGCCGTCACGCCGGTTCAGGCCCAGGCGCTTGTGCTGGCCGCCGCGCGAGGCCATCTGCATCTTGCTCTCCGGGCCATCAATGACGGCAGCGAAGCCGCGCTTCCCGCCCTGCCTGCTCCAATCGTTGCCGCCCCGCGTAAATCACCGCCGCCGCGCCGTCAGGCAGAGCGCATGACGCCGCTTAAAATCGAGCCGCTTCCGCCGCTGCCGATTGTGCTGGCCGCGCTGCCGCCCGCCGCGCCGCCCCGTCCTGTGACGATTACCGTCGTCAAAGGGACACTCAGCCAGACTGTCTCCGTCGCGCCGTGAACTGAGTTTCTTATGAGAACCCTGCAAATCATCTACGCGCTCCTATTCGTGCTTGCGTCTCTGCCGCTGCACGCGCAGGAAACTCGAAAAACGCTGCATGTCGGCCAGTCGGACGTGTATGTCTATGACCGCATGACCACGGCGGCGGTCGGCAGCCCGGCGGTGGCAGACATCGTGCCGCTGTCGTCGCATCAGCTTCTTGTCAACGCCAAGAGTTTAGGCGAGACCACGCTGTTTGTCTGCGACCATGCCGGAACACACCGGCTGCGCCTTTCGGTGGTTCCCCTGCCGCTTGACCTGAAACCGATGGCGGCGCGGGTGCAGTCGGCAATCGGCCTGCCGGGTGTCGCGGCGCACATGGTTCAGGACACGCTGTTTCTGGAAGGAACCGTGTCAAGCGCCGTGGCCTGGCAGCGGGCCGCCGCCATTGCCGGTGTCTACGACGCGAAAGTCAAAAACTTATTAACCGTCACGCCCGATACAGTGCAGACAGTGTCACTCGCCCAGACTTACGCCGCGCTGCTTTCGCCGTCGCTGGCCCCGCTCGGAATTACCTGCACGGTGGTCGGTGACAAAACGCTTGCGCTTTCCGGGCAGTACGCGGGGCGGATCAACACGCCTGGAGCGTCGCCGGACACCGCCGCCTGGCCCGCGCCTGCCCCGCGCCGGAAAGGGTCGGCAAAGCATTCGGCGGCCACCGAGTCTGGCGATGATGCGCCCGACCCGGAGGTTGGGCCGAAAGAAACCAAAGCGAGTGCCAAAAAACCGGCAGCGGAAAGCGTATCTTCAGACCCGCTGGATCACCTCATTCAATCTCTGCCGCCGGACCTCAAAGTCATCAACATGCTGAATTTAGGCTCCGGCCCGTCACGGCAGATTTTGGTTCGCGCCAAAATCATTGACATTGACCGCCTCGCTTCCAAAAGCCTGGGCATAGATTGGGGAAGCGGCACCGTCGTCCCCTCACGGTCAGGGAACACTTATTCATTTCAGCCTCAGCCGATCCTGTTCGGGCAGCTCGGCACAGCAAATGGGGCGAATAACAACCTGTTCGGCGGCGGAAGCCTGGACCGCATCACGCCGATTGCCGCCCAGCTGACCGCGCTGATTACGGAAGACAAGGCGCGGGTGCTGTCCGAGCCGAGCCTGATGGTGCTGGACGGCAGCGAGGGCAGCATTCTGGTCGGCGGCGAGATACCTATTCCGGTCGCGCAGTCCAGCAGCGGCACGAGCGGCATCAATGCCTCGGTCGCGATTGAATACAAGCCTTATGGAGTCCGGCTTTTGGTGGGCGCGGCGCTGGTCGGCGACAAGCTCATTCAGCTCACGGTGACTCCCGAAGTCAGCGAGCTGGATTACGGCGCGGGGCTTCAGCTGTCCGGCTTTTCCGTGCCGGCTCTGACCGTGCGCCGGGCGACTTCCACCCTGCAAATGGCGGACGGCGAAACTTTAGTCATCGGCGGTTTGTACAGCAATACCGTCTCGCGCCAGGTCAACCGTATCCCGCTGCTGAGCCAAATCCCGGTGCTGGGCGAGTTCTTCAAAAGCACCACGACCCGCAAAGAAGAAAGCGAGCTTCTCATACTCATTCAGCCGGAAATCGTCACGCCCAGCACGTCCGGCGCGTATCCGCCTCCGCCGGGCAGTCTGGAAAACCTGCCGATTTCGCGGCCCGATGTTGGGAAAACCGATTTCGACAAAGACTTTCCCGCCCTGCAGCGCGGCGGCGGCGACAAAGAAAAGCCGGGACCGCCCGTGTCGTTTCCTCTCCAAAAGCCATGACTAAATAATATGATCCGAGTTTTAATCGCTGAAGCCAATTTAGAGCGCCGGGAGCAGATTCGCGCCGGGCTGGCCGTAGACGCCGGGATTGAGGTGGCCGGGCAGGCGCGGGACGAACGGGAAACCGTTCGGCTGGCGCACGCCCTTCGGCCCGATGTTGTCCTGCTGGCTGCCGGCCTGCCGCCGCTGGGCGGGTGCGCCGCCGCCGAAAAGCTTGCGGTGTCCGGTCTGCCTTTGGAAACTATTTTGGTCACGCTGAACGCTTTGGGTGCTGATTTTTCGGGCGCAGACCTGCGGGCGGCGATGCGGGCCGGGGCAAGAGACAGTATCAGCAGCGCTGCGTCGCCCGCCGACCTCTGCGAATGTGTCCGGGCAGTCCACGCCGATGCCCAGCGGCGGCGCAGTCCCGCGTTTGCCGCCGAAGCCGCGCCAAGCGCCGGGGGAAAAGTCATTGCCGTCAGCGGCGCGAAAGGCGGGATCGGCAAAACGACGCTGGCGGTAAACCTGGCGGCCGCGCTTGCAGCAGAAACCAGTATGCCGACCGTGCTGCTTGATCTTTACACGCAGTTCGGGGACGCCGCGCTGATGCTCAATCTGTTCCCGCGCCGGACGCTTGCGGATTTAGTCAAAAACGACACGGCGGACATTGACTATCCGCTGCTGGAAGACCATTTGGAGCGCCATGAGTGCGGCCTGCGAGTGCTGGCCGGAGCGTCGGCCCCGCTGCCGCTGGATGCGCTGACGCCGGAGTGTTTAGATCAACTGCTGTCGCTGCTGCGTCGGGAAAACTGCTCGGTCGTGCTGGATGTGCCGCCGGTGCTGCATGACACGACGCGCCTAGCGGTCGCCCAGGCCGACGCCGTGCTGCTGGTTGCGAATTTATTTGATCTGACGACGCTTGCCGATACCCGCCTCTGGCTTGACGCTCTTTCCGGTTCCTGCATCGCCCCGGACGCGGTCCAGGTTGTCCTGAACCGGGCGTCCCCTGCGAACCGGCTGCAGCTCCCGGACATCACGCGGACGCTGGGCCGCTCCGTGCAGTGCCTGATCCCAAACGACGGCAAGCTGGTCCCGGCGTCGGTCAATGCCGGCGTTCCGTTTGTGCTGTCGCATCCAAACTCCAAAATCGCGTGCAGCGTGTTCGGCCTGGCAAGGAGCTTCCATGCCGATTCCCGCTGAAACCGGCGCTTTGTTAAGCTGGAAACGCCGCGTCCATGCGCGTTTGCTGGCGGACTCTGACGTGGCCCGCCTCAGCCGCCTGCCACGGGCGGCGCTGTCGGAGCAGGTCACGCTCACGGCGAACCGCCTGCTGGCTGAGGAAAACTCGGCGCTGACCGGGCGGCAGCGGGACGGCCTGGTTCAGGCGGTGCTGCACGAGCTGGCGGGCCTCGGCCCGCTGGAGCCGCTCTTGGAAGACGAAGCCGTCTCGGAAATCATGGTCAACGGCCCGTTCCAGATTTACGTCGAGCGGCTGGGACGGGTGTCTTTGACGGACATCTGCTTTGACGACGAAGCGCACCTGCGCCGGATCATTGAGCGTATTCTTGCGCCGCTGGGCCGCCGTGCCGATGATGCGTCGCCAATCTGTGATGGCCGTCTCGCAGATGGCAGCCGTGTCAACATTATACTCCCGCCGCTGTCGGTGCATGGGCCAATTTTAACCATTCGGAAGTTTTCAAAGCAGCCGCTTCAAGTGGCCGACTTAATTCGTTTGGGAACATTGAGCCGTCAGGCCGCCGAGTTTCTTCAAGAGTGCGTTGAGAAGCGGCTGAACATCTTAGTTTCCGGCGGGACCGGCAGCGGCAAAACGACGACGCTGAACGCTTTGTCGTCGTTTATCCCGGCGGATGAGCGCATTATCACGATTGAAGATGCCGCCGAGCTTCAGTTGCAGCAAACCCATGTCGTGACGCTCGAAAGCCGCCCGCCTAATTTAGAAGGGCGCGGCGAGATTACAATCCGGCAGCTTGTCCGCAACGCGCTCCGAATGCGCCCGGACCGGCTTATTTTGGGCGAAGTGCGCGGCGGCGAAGCGCTGGATTTGCTGCAAGCGCTGAACACAGGCCATGACGGTTCTCTGTCCACGATCCATGCGAACGGCCCACGTGATGCGCTGGCGCGTCTTGAGACGCTGGTGCTGATGGCCGGGGCGGAGCTGCCGCTGCGGGCGGTCCGGGAACAAGCTGCGTCGGCGGTGCAGCTGATCGTTCAGCAGCAGCGGCTCCCAAGCGGCAGCCGCCGGGTCACGCACATCGCGGAAGTCGCCGGGATTGCCGAGGGCGGCATCGTCGTCAATGACCGATTTCGCTGGGAGCCGTCGCAGGGCGTGCTTGTGCCGCTATGACTGTGCTTTTGCCCATTATTCTAAGCTTCGTGCTGGCGGCGGGCCTGGTGTACGCGCTGACGGAAGCGCGGGCGCGTTCGGCCCGGCAAACACGGGATCGTCTGGACCGGATCACAGGCCGCTTCGCCGCCCCGCCGCCGGAAGCGCCGCCCGCGTCAGAATTGCACGCCGGGACAACGCTGCGGCCCGATGCGCTGCCCACCGTGACGCGGTGGCTGAGCCGGAGCGATTGGGAACCGCGCCTGCGCCTGCTCATGCTGCAAGCCGATCTGCGTTTGCGCCCTGCCGAGTGGATCGCGCTGTGCCTGGGCAGCACTCTGGCAAGTTTCCTGCTGGGCGTACTGGCGGCGCATGGCCTCTTGTCCGGCCTGTTGCTGGGCGCGGTCGGCCTGGCCGTGCCGCAAGTGGTTTTGCAAACGCGGCGGGACGCGCGGCGGCGGCGCTTTAATATGCAGCTTCCTGATGCGCTGATGCTGCTGACCTCGGCGCTCCGGGCCGGGTACTCGTTTTCTCAGGCCGTGCAGACAGTGGCCGAAGAGCTGCCGCCGCCGCTGGCGCTGGAGTTTCGCTGGGTGTCCGGGGAAGTCAGTCTGGGGGTTCCGCTGGAAGTTGCGCTGGGGCGAGTGGCGGCGCGGGTGCAGTCGCCGGATTTGGAACTCGTGATCACGGCCATTCTCATTCAGTTGCCGCTGGGCGGCAATTTGGCGGAAGTGCTGGATGCGATTGCGGAAACGATCCGGGAACGGGTTCGGATTGCGGGCGAAGTGCAGACGCTAACGGCGGAAGGCCGCCTGTCTGCGGGCCTCTTGATTATTCTGGCCCCGGCGCTGGCGCTGGCGCTGTTTCTGCGAAACCCAAGCTATTTCCAGCCGCTGCTGGACAGCCAGACGGGCCATATTCTGATTGCCGGGTCGGTCGTCGGGCAGATTGCCGGCGGCCTGATTATCAAGCGCATGGTCGCGCTGGATGTGTAGGAGACCTACCCCGGTTCGTTCCTCACCGACCCTCCCGGAACGGGAAGGTAAAGAGGTTTGGACTTAGCAGCCGCCGTAGCTTCTTCGTCTTTTTCTAACTCCTCACCTTCCCGTTCCGGGAGGGTCGGTGAGGAACGAACCGGGGTAGGTCTCCTGCTGGATAAAACCAATGCTTCTCCTCTTGACACTTAGTTTCGCCTTTCTCGCCGGGACGCTGTTCGCGCTGGCCGCTGCCGGACTTCTGAGGGCGGAGCGCGGGGTCATCGCTCGGCGGATTGACGCCTTGCCGCGCGGAACGGAAAACCACTTGCGCTCGCTGGCCGAGGAGCAGCTGGAACGAAGCTGGCAGGAGCGGTTTCTGCGTCCGGTCACCACGCAAATCGCAGGCTGGGGAATGCGCCTGACGCCCGCCGGGGCGTCGGCCAAGCTGCGCGGGTCGCTGGCGCGGGCTGGAAATCCGGCCCGGCTGGGCGTCGGAGAGTTCGCCGTGCTGCGGGCTGTCTGCGCCGCGCTCGGCGTGGGGCTGGCGCTGCCGCTGTGCGCGTTTCTGCCGCCTACGGGCCTGCGCGTTCTGCTGCTGGCGTTTGGCGTGACGGCGGGGCTGACACTGCCGGAAACGCTGCTGGAACAGGCGATCCGGCGGCGGGAAGCGGAAATCCGAAAGGCGCTGCCGGAAGTCATTGACCTGCTGGTGGTGAGCGTGGAGGCAGGCATGGGTCTCGACGGCGCGATGGCGAAAGTCACCGAAAAGATGTCCGGGCCGCTGGCCGACGAGATGGCGCGGGCAAGGCAGGAGACGCAGGTCGGAAAAACGCGGGCGCAGGCATTGAAAGACATGGCATCGCGGCTGGAGATGCGCGAAATCAAGACCTTTGTCGCGGCGGTCGCGCAGGCGGACCAGCTTGGAACCAGCATCGTGCGCGTGTTGCGGGCGCAGAGCGTGATGGCCCGCGCCGCCAAAGTGCAATTGGTTCGGGAGCAGGCCGCGCGTCTGCCGGTGACGCTGCTGTTTCCGCTGGTTTTTTTCGTGTTCCCCGCCGTGTTCGTGGTCCTGCTCGGCCCAAGTCTCATTCGCCTGGCGACCGTGATGGGCAGCGGCAAGTAGATGCGAAAAGTAGACTTCGGAAAGTAGACTTCGGAACGCGAATATGCCAAAATAGCGGCGTGAGCAAGATTAGTGTCAGCAAGGTAAAAGAGATTCGGGCTAGAGGCGCAAAGCCGCATGACCCGGAAGCGCGGCGGCTGCGGGTACAAATCGCCGTGCGGGATTTGGAACGGATCGGGGCGGCCTTTTCCGTGGCCGATGTCGCGGAGCGGGCCGGGGTTTCGCGGGCGACCATTTACCGCAGCCAGGAGCTGCGGGATTTGATTGGCGCGAAAGGCGATGGGCCGCGCACGGTGGATGCCGCCCTGCATGAGAAAATCTGCGCCCGCCACGACAGCCAGAAGGCCAAAGTGCGCGATTTGCGGCGGCAGCTTGCCGAGCTGGAAGCGAGCTGGGACGAGATGCGGGAGCGGGCCAAAACCGCCGAGATAAAGCTGGCGGCGGCGGAGCGGCGGATCGAGCTGCAATCGGCGCAGATGCGCGGCGGGGTCGGCGGCGCGTTAGATTCGGTTGCCGCTCGTCTTGGCCCGGAAGACCGAAGGCGTGCCCGCCGGGTTCTGGCCCGCGCCCTGCACCCGGACTTGTTCGCCCAGGATACGGCGACGGCGGCGCTTGCGACGGAGCTTTTAAAGACGCTGAACGCGCTGGCCGAATAAGTGCACCGGAACCGTTGCGTGACTTTGCACCATGCCATAATGTACCATGCCATAAATGGCACGGCTAAGGTTTTATTGGGGTATTGGGCGCGGACGCCGAGAACCCACCGCTTCGCGGGGCTAAGAAGTTAATGCTCGATAATCTGAGTGCCGCGCCTTCCAGGTTTGCCAGTGCAGAAGCGGTACTTCTTAGCGTCTTCGCTGAATACCCCAATGAAACCCTACCCCACTAAAGCCTTAGCCGTGTGTTTCAACACATGGTTCTTCCAGCAGGAGATTTAGGCGTTGACGGGGAATAAGCGGCCATGCCGGATTTATTGGTTCCTCTGTATAGGCTGCCCCCACGCGAGGGCGGCGCGGCGAGTGTCTCGGCATCGGGCATCGTCCTGCGCCGGTCGAACTCCTTTGAGCGAGCGCCGATCACTGAGTTTGTCCGCACCCAGTTCACGCCGGGCTGGGCGGACGAGATAGAAGCGACATTCGCTCGGCAGCCGATTACCAGCTTTATTGCGATTGAAGGCAAAAAAATCGTCGGCTTCGCGGCGTATGAGGCGACCTGCAAAGCCTTTTTCGGCCCAACCGGAGTAGACCCGGCCTACCGGGGGCTTGGCATCGGGAAGGCGCTGCTGATTGAAGCGCTCTGGGGCCTGCGGGATTTAGGCTACGCTTACGGCATTATCGGCGCGGCCGGGCCGGTCTCGTTCTACCAGAAGTCTGTGAACGCGATTGTCATTGAGGGCAGCGTGCCGGGCATTTATGCCAATCTGCTGCGCTGATTTTTGCTGCGCTGATTTTTTTTTACACCAACTTATGAATATCCAAAAAGCGACACAAGAGTATGAAGCCTGGCTGGGGGAGCGAACGACGCTGGTCAAAGCCGACTTAGACTTCAAGCACGCGCAGATGGCGACCGGAGCGTTTCCGTTCCTGCGCTCGACGTTTTACCGCTGGGCGCAAGTCTTTCCCGCCCACTGCCCGGAGCCTGCAAAAGCGCCGGTGCTGCTGGCAGTGGGCGATCTGCACATTGAAAACTTCGGCACCTGGCGCGATAAAGAAGGCCGCCTGATCTGGGGCGTGAACGACTTCGACGAGGCGCACCAGATGCCGTACACGATTGATCTGGTGCGCCTCGCGGTCAGCGCCGGACTCGCGGGCGGTTTAACTTTGAATGCCGACGCTGTCTGCGAGGCGATTTTGGACGGCTACGAGGCGGGCCTGAAAGCCGGCGGCAAGCCGTTTGTTCTGGCCGAAGACCATGCCTGGCTGCGGACGATTGCGGACAAAAATCTGGCCGACCCGGATAAATTCTGGAAAAAGATGGCGGCTCTGCCCGGCGCGGAGAAAGAGGTGCCGCTGAGCGCCTGCGAAGGGCTGGAGCATCTTCTGCCGTCGCCTCGGCCTCCCTACCATGCCGTCAGCCGCCGGGCCGGACTGGGCAGTTTAGGCCACCAGCGGTTTGTCGGTCTGGCCCAGTGGCAGGGCGGCGCGGTCGCCCGCGAGGCCAAAGCGCTGGTTCCTTCCGCCTGGCTCTGGGCGATCAAGAAGCAAGGGCCGCTGGAAATTCTGTATCAGGCCATTTTGACGCAGGCTGTCCGCTGCCGGGACCCGTATGTCGAGCTGCGCGGCGAATGGATTTTGCGCCGCCTTGCCCCGGACTGCGTCCGCGTTCCGCTGGAGTCGCTGGCGAATGAAAAAGAGGCGCTGCGCCTGCTGCGGGCAATGGGCTGGGAGACGGCCAATGTGCATCTCGGCAGCCCGAAAGTCATCGAAGATGTTCAGCGCCATCTTGCCAAGCAGCCGAAAAAGTGGTTGCCTCACGCGATGGAAGCCATGACTGAGTCCATAAAGCAGGATTACGAGGCATGGAGCAAAGCGACGAGCGCAAAAAATCCCTGACGGTTTAGGGCAATTTGGCGGCAAAAGCGTTTTTCTCGGCGGCTTGGCATGGTTTCTGCATGGTTACAATACGGGATTGTTCGGGAGTCGTTCTCGAAAAGTCGTTTAGAAACAGTCCTTCATCGGAAACAACCGTGTTAAGGAAACACCATGAGCGTCTCAAACCCTGCCGCCAAACAATCTGTTCCGGCTGATTTTCCGGCAGAGCTGAACCTGCCCCAACTGCAAAGCCGGCCTGCGCCGGGGGATGCGTCCCTGCGCCGTGCTTTAGATGTTCTCGTGTCTGTCCTGGCCCTGCTGCTCCTCCTGCCCCTGCTTTTTGTTGTCGCGCTGTGCATCCGCCTGGACAGCCCCGGCCCGGTTCTGTTTGTCCAGAAGCGCGTCGGCAAAGACGGACGCGAGTTCCCCGTCTTCAAGTTCCGCTCCATG
>JAABUZ0100007544.1_pt1 | contig 13085 bp, 7 predicted proteins | sample 5562091 | NCBI WGS metagenome assembly JAABUZ01 (sample SAMN12813069, study PRJNA571459) | rock metagenome | isolation source: Antarctica rocks | place: Antarctica: Victoria Land, Linnaeus Terrace sud | collected 2015-12-21 | reverse complement strand
TCATTGCGCTCTCCCGCGCCCGCACCGACCCCGAAACCCGCGTCTATCTCGACCGCAAACAGGCCGAGGGCAAAACCAAGCGCGAAGCGATCCGCTGCCTCAAACGCCACCTCGCCCGCCGCATCTCGCGGCTGCTCTACACCGCCGAGATCTCCGGCGCCCCGCCGGTATTTATCACTCGCTCAAACCCGCAAATTCCAACTTTCACTTGACATAGGAGCAGCCGTAGCGATCGTCGGCCGCAGGATCATTGGGACGATCGCTCTTGGGGAATGCGATCGCGCGTGCTCAGCAAGTTCGGCAGAACCATTTGGGTCTGGGCGACCTCGATCGTTGCCTCACCGCCGCTACGGCGCGAGATCCGCGCTTGACGGCCGACGTCGACGGCCTCCGTCGCACTGATCCTGGCGTGACCAAGACCGTCTCAGAGCTGCGGCACCCGATCCGCGCTGTCAAATGCACCGGCCACCAGGGCGCCTGCTGGCGCTCGCTGATCGTCCGCGAGATGTATGAACCGTTCGTCGAGATACTGCTCAGAACCGCAGCGAAGTCCAGTCGCTCCGGCCGAAGCCAACCGTATGTAGAGGTCCGGTCGTGGCCTATGTAGACTTTCGAGCATGGCATACACAGAATCCGCGATGTCAGCGGCTCGTCCTCGCATGACGGCACAAACCATGCAGCTGCTTGCATTCATGCTTCGTGCGCCTGCAACGGGCTCGTACGGCTTAGAGCTGCTTCGCGAGTCAGGTCTTGCGTCCGGCACCGTGTATCCCGTTTTGGCGCGACTTGAGAATGCCGGCTGGCTTGCTAGCGAGTGGGAGGCGGTCGATCCCGCGATCGCAGGGCGACCTAGGCGGCGGCTGTATCGCATGACGGCGGCTGGCAGACAAAACGCGGAAGAAGCGATCGGTCGTTACGCGGCGCTCCTGTCGGCGCCCGGGATGCCGTTGGCCCTTCCTCCGCACGCGGTAGCGACATGACGCGAGCAGCATTCAGCCATTCCCGTCGAGATGGCGGCTTAATCGTCGAGCACGAGATACGGTGCTCCTCGTTCGTATGGCTCTCAAGCACATCTCGCTCGCCGATTTCTACCTCGGGTGGCTATTGCTCTTCACGCTGCTCTTCGGAACGATCGCCTTCTTCAAGGCGCCGAACAACCTCATGTCGATCGCGCAGTACGTGGCCGCGGCTACTGGCGCGGCAGCCTTTGCTGCTGCGGTTTTCGCCGTCCCGGTCTGGCTCATCGCGCACTTCGTATCCCCGTAGGAGATGCGACTGATGCACGCGCTCCGAGAACTTCGCAGCGAACTCCGCTTGAGTGTGCTCGCCTTTGTGTGGGGAGCATCTCTCGCGGGAACGCTGCTACTCGTAGCGACGAATGCTCCAACTGCCGTTGTGGCCTTGGTCTTCGGCGCTATCGGCGCCGTGATCGTCACCACAGTTCCGCGCGTGAGCCTCTGGCATATGTCGGCGCGGTCGGAGCCATCCGTCGTGGCAACGGCTGATGCAAAGGCCGACCGTGAGCCGTTGAGCTCGGATCCGAGTGAGCAACGGTTGGCCGCATTGGATCGAGCAAATGCCATCCGACTAGCACGGGCTGAGCTCAAGCATCGGATTGCGACTAACCGTATCGCCGCCGATGACGCTGCGGATCTTGCTGTCCGTCTTGCGCCGACCAGCCGCCCAGGCACGATCGAGCTGCGGTCCCTGAGCGGGCGCCTAGCGGCGGCGTTGGTTCGATCCGCGGCGCGACAGCTGCCCAGCAAAGAAAGATCTCGCTGGCAGGAGGAATGGCTCGGAGAGTTGTACGACATGCGGGATCGACATGCTCTCGTGCTGACCTGGGGGATCGGTGTTCGTCTTACCGCAAAGGCGCTTGCCGCAGAACTCCGGGGCGAACTCGGTCGAGAGCAGATTGGTGATGCCGGCCAGCGGCTTGACGCCGGCGGTACGAATGTCTCAAGCACAACTACCGAGTCGGGGCACTAGACCTCGATCCACTCGTCTGAGTGGATCGACTATTCCTTCCTACGCCAGACGCCTCGCAATCGTTTCGAAGCCGCAAGGATCCATGCGTGGCCAGGACGACGGCAGATTGGTACCAATGGAATGTCGCCGTAGGGCTCGTCGGCCCCGCGCCTGTCAAGACGATCGCTCTCGAGGAACGCGATCGTCGGGCGGCTCGCGCGGTTCTACGGAGCGGCGCCGCTGAGTTTGGGCGGAGACGGAAGTCCGGTGCCGTCCGCGTCGGCACTCGCGTTCGTGGCACAACTGTCATCGGCCGAGCGGCGGGCGTGGGTCGAATGCGGCGCGAAGCGCTCAGGTCTCACTCCCGCCGTCGTCGAACCGCGCTCTGTAGGTCTCGAACACCTCCTCCACCTTGTCTGGGAGGCCAACGTAGTAGCCCCGCTCGTCGCGGAAGTCAAGGTGGGCGTCGCCTCGAAACGAGAGCCAGTTGAACGACGTAATGACCGAGAACCGCGAATCGCAAATCAGCACCTTGGCGTGCGTGTCCCCTAGTCGTGTGAGCCGGAACAGGTCACGATAGTCGCTGGCCAGGCGACCGAGCTTTGCTACGGCCTCGCGGTCGCCTTCCCCCTTCTTCCCGGGCCGGTCGCCGCCTGTCTTGACGATCCCGTAGCCAATCCACAGGTGCACTCCGCGCTCAAGGAGCTCCCGTAGCCTCGTTATGAACTCGTCGTTCACGACCTCGTAGCGGATCCACGGCGAGACGATCATCACCTGGTGTCTGGCCTCTTCGAGCGCGCGAGCCAGATACTCCCGGTGCTCGTAAACCTGGACTTGCCGAACCGAGATGTTCTCGAGAGATGCGCGAAGCTCCCGCTCGCGGGCTTCGGATTCAGCGAGGCGCTCCTGCATTTCGCGCAGCTGATCGGGTGACGCCGCCGACAGTCCGACTCGCAACTCGTCGGACTGTTCAGCCTGCGCGTTCTGTGCACGTTCAAGCGCATCGACGTCTGGAGCGCCTCCGGCTTGGTCCACCAACTCAGGCGCTAACTCGTCGGCGAGCGCGCGGTCGGCCGGGATCCAGTGCTCAGGACTCAGCCGGCGCGCCGAGTGCTCGCGGGCGCGAGCATAGGCTACGTCGTGCTTCTCACTGATCTCGCCAGCGACGGCTAGATGGATGACGGGCTCGTCCTCCCCCGGAGCGTGGTAGGCCAAGGCCACGGCCTCACGCGCGTAACGTCGTGCTGTCCCCAGACCGGTTATGCCGATCACTTCTCGACGCGCGCGGCGTCCCAAACCCTCCTCAACAAACACCGCTCGGACGGATTCGAACGGCACGTTCTCGAGACCCGGTCGCTTGCGCGGGAAGGCCGGGATCTCGACGAGCCCGCGATCGCTGGCCTGGCTGACCGGGAACGCGGCGAGGTTCCTGCCGCTCACGGACAGCACCTCGCGCGTAAGCCCGTCGATCCAGACCGGCACCTCAATCTCCACCGCTTGCACTTGTGCCGCGTCCGTTGCAGCCTGCTTGCCCTTCTCGGTGAGCCGCAACTGGTTGATCCGGCGATTCTCTTCCGGCGCAAGCACGAGCGAGTCGGTGCGCAGCAGCTCGGCTGCCGCCCCCACAACGACGCTCTCCTCTATGCCGAGCATACCGGCGATCTCCGATGGCTCACGCAGGCCTGCGTCGACGGCGCGCAATACGAACTCCTGTATGGGCGGAACATCTTTGGTCTCCAAGACGAGGAGCTCGCAGTCGAGCCTGAACAACGGCAACGCGACCTCGCGGTAGTACACGAGCGCGGAACCGGACCGCGCGTGGGCCAGTTGTCGAGCAACGTCGACGGCGTTCATCGCGTGAGCTCCACAAGGGCACAGCCCGGCGCGCTTCTGACGTGCACTAGCACGTCGACAAACGGGCTGCCTGAAGCTCTCGCACAGAACCGCGAGTCGCCCACGATGATCAGCGCATCTTTGCCGCGGCTAAGCGCCACGTTCAGCCGTTCGGATGACGCGAGGAAGCCGAGGTTGCCGTCCGAGTTTGACCGCGTGACCGAGTAGATGACGACATCGCGTTCCTGACCCTGAAACGAATCGACGGGATGCACGTCGATGTCAAGCTGCACCCACCGCGGATCGTCTGGTCGTAGGTCCAGGCGCAGTCGACGGCCTTGTTCGCCGTAGCCCGAGATAACGCCGACTTTGAGCCTCTCGCCTGACGCGGCGGCACATCGTTCAAGCCGTTCCAGTTGGCGATGGATGACCCGTACCTCCGAGGCGTTCCAGTACGTGGTACCGATCGCGCGCTCACGCCGGTCGGTTTGCTTTGAGGTCGACAGCCAGGTGACTGGGGCCGCGAAGGCAACGTGGAGGGACGCCAGTTCCGACCGGTCGCCGCGAGAGCTTCGGAGCTCGCCGTCATAGAAACACTCGCTGATGAGTGCGCCAATAGGGGCGATCATTCGGTGCTGCTCCGTCAGCGTCACGCGGCGATCAGCGGGGAGGCCGGCCGAGAGTCGGCCGAAGATCGTCTCGCGAAGGTCCTCGCGGCTAAGCCCGTGATCCTCCAGCAGCCCCTCATCAACGAGCGCGCTGTCCTGGAATGGCGGCAGTTGGCGCTCATCGCCCACGAGAACCCAGCGCCGGCTACGCGCCATCGGCATGAGCGCCTCCGTCGGCGTGGCCTTGGAAGCCTCGTCCACCACGGCCAGATCGAACACATCATCGTCGGCGATCGCTGCGGCCATGCCGACACAGGTGCCGGCGACAACTTGTGCCGATGCGAGCAGAGCCTCCTCGAACTCATCGCCCTGTCCGAACCGGAGCAGCCACTCATCCTGGAGAGCAAGCAGCGATTCGTAGGACTCTAGATCCGCTGGCTCAATGGGGAAGCGCTCGCGGAGCGCGCTGTCCAGGTCGAGTTTTGGTGGCAATGATTCAACGGCCAGTATCCCTGCCAGGTCGCGGTTCAAGTCTCCCATCGTCGTCTCGATTGCGGCGAGGTCGTTCATCCGCTCCTGCATTCCGTCCTGAACGGCCGCCAGTTCGTCTTCCAAATCCGGGATGAGCTCCCCGGTCGACATCGTCGTCGGGGCGGCGCGCTCCGGATCGGTGAGCGCGTCGAGCAAACGCTCCTCCTCGACCTCGAGCTCGGCGAGCCGCGCTCGCAGCTTGCTCGCAGCGCCCTGCGTGCTCGTCAGCTTTCCCGCAAGCGTATAGGCCTTGAGCGCGTCGTCGTCGATGCCGCGCTCGGCGCCCCAGTCAGCGATCCAGGAGCGCGCCCTTTCTTCCGCCTCCGCGTGCCAGGCGCGCAGCTGCACTGGTACCGTGAGATGGCGGGCCTCAGGCTCAATCTTGTCAAAACGTCCCACACGGACGATCCGCGCCGGGCTACCTTGCTCGGTGAATAACTCGCCCAGACGTGCGGCTGCATTGTCGACGGCGACATGTGTTTGGGACGACAGAAGAATTCGTGATCCGGGCCGGGCAGCAACCAGCTGGGCGATGAGCTCAGCGATGAATGTCGTCTTGCCGGTACCTGGTGGCCCGAGCACAACCGTGAAATCAGGCGACGCCAGGGCCGCGGTAACGGCGCGCTGTTTAGGTTCGTCGAGCTCTTGGAAGAATGCGCCAGCCGGCATTACGGCGAGGGTCGCCACGCGATCCGGGTGGACCAGCAGCTCTCCAAGATCGGATCGCACCGACTCGCCTTCTTGAACGTCCGTGAGCGCGGTCTTCTGCCGGTCGATCGCCTTCCGCGACGCACCACGATCGACGAGCAATTGGCCCGAGTCCGGCAAGTCTGCGATGCTTCCACGCTCGACGGCTAGGCCGATCGCTCGGTCTCCTACCTCGACCACCGAGCCAACGACGACCGCGCCGCTGGCCATCTTCACCCGCCGGGGCTGGCCGAGGTAACGCTCGTTGACGTCCACCTTGGTTAGGAACGTGACGAGTCTGCCCTCTCGGACCACGCCGTCGTAGACCAGGGGGTCTTCTCGCCGAGCCTCGAGCTCCGTCTTTGCCTTCAGCACGTCCCACCACCGCTGAAATAGCCCTGCCTCGGCGCGACGCGCCGCCTCCTCGGCGCGCTCAGCCTCGTGGGCGGCGAGGTCCGCGACGAGCATGTCGGCGTCGTCGCGCTGATCTTCCCACCGGCCATCGAAGCGAATCTCATGCTGGATAGTCATCCCGGCATCGCGGCGCCGCTCGAGGACGCTCGGCGGCACCGCGTGTATCGCCAGAACGATCAGCGTTCCACTGCCGTCCGCGTCGAATCGGCACGGATAGAGGAACTCTTCACCGACGAGATCCCATTTCGCGGTCGACTCGTCGGGCCACCCGTCAGCGTCCCGCCGATCACGGGCCAGGGCGGGCGCGTCCTCCGCGATGTCGCGCTTCACAAGTCGCCGGATCTCGTGCTCGCTCGTCACGCCAAGGGCACCCTGGGCCTGTGCAATAAGGGTGCCGGTCAATTGCAACTTGACCTGCCGCCTGATTCTCTTCCGCTTCGGCGATTCCCACACAAGCAGGCGTTCGAGGTCGACGAGGGCAAGCTTCGCTGTGCGGGGGCGGTCCTCTCGACGTGGTGCGGTGAGCTGCATCAGGAAGTCCCGGGCGTCCGCTGGGATCGGCAGGTCGTCCATCGCGGCAGAGATGTCGACGTGTTCGTCAAGCGACCCGTCGGTTCCGCGAAGTACCCGCAGGACCGTCACACCCAACGAGTACAGATCGCTGCGCTCGTCGACCTGGTCGGTGCGATGCTCTGGCGGCGAATACGGCTTTGAATGGAAGTCCCTTACCGTCATGCCGAACCGGACAGAGTCGACGAGCTTGGCGATGCCGAAGTCCGTGAGACGCACGTCGCCATCGTGACCGACCATGACGTTGGATGGCTTGATGTCGCGATGCCATATGCGACGGGCGTGCGCCGCTCCGAGGGCTTGCAGCAGCGGCACCATGACATGGCGCGCTACGTGCGGCCAGGCCCAGTATGACGCGTCGGCCTGCCGCATCGACCCCAGCAGGTCCTGTTCGAGCCATTCGAGCGCGATGTAATGCTGTCCTCGCGCGGAGTCGTAACCGGCGGCGACCAGCCGTACCACGTTCGGGTGGTTCAGAATCCGGAGCGCCTCTCGCTCACGAAGGAAACACTCTTTGCGCAGCTCGTCGTCGAGGTCTTCGCCGTCGTAGAGCTTGACGGCCACCTCCGTGCCGCCTATTTGGAAATCGCGAGCTCGGTGAACGTGCGCGGTGCCCCCGAGCCGCGGAGCCGTTGGCTCGAGAACAAATCGGTCTCCGACCTGCATGATGGTCACGTCTGAGACCCTAACGGCCGGCTGCTCTTTGATCGTGTCTTTCGCTTGATGTGGGCTTCCCGGTACGGCAGTCGCGGAGCGACTGGACGCCAGACAATGATCGCTCACGCCAAGCGGGATGACTTCTTCGCCCCCCACGCTGGGTCATCGTCCGCGGCTCGGTGGAAAGGCGCCTCTATCACGAACGCGAGAGCCGTGGCCGCCGGCAGCGGCTTCCGCCTCCGCCCAGATTGAGTGGCGCGGCTACGCAGAACCGCGCGAGCCGCCCGGCGATCGCATTCCTCGAGAGCGATCGTCCCGACAGGCCCGGGGCCGACGATCCCTACGGCGACATTCCGATCGTCTGACTCGGCGTGGCGTCCGAGCCGCACGATCGGAAGGTCGCCGAAGGGATCGCGTAGTCACGGACGGGCACAATGATGAAAGCAATCGTCAGGCTGGTGCCTTGAGCCCGCGGCGCTCCCGTGCAAGCGGGGGCGCGCGGCCGGTTTTCCGGCCCGCGCATGCGTGGCGAGCTCGTTCTCGTCCCGACCGTCACGTTTCCAAGCGTCGTCGTGCGTAGCTGCCTAGCGGCTCGATCGGTGAACCCGCATGTGGTTCCAGGGCCGGCGGATCTAAAATCTGGCGATGGACTACCGCCAGACCGAGGGACAGGCCTTTCGCGGCGGGAGCCTCGTCGCCGACGTAGTCGTGACCGAGTCGCGCGAGGGGCGAATGACCGAGATTCCCATTCCCGGTAGCAACAGCTACGGCTACAAGGACGCCTCAACCACCGGCCCAAGCACGATCCCGCTACTGGCGATCCACGACCCGGTGCTAAGAGACGAGCTTCAACGGTTCGCTGACGCCCCCGGATCTGACGACGCGAGGCGTCGCCTGCGGGACGCTCAGATGCGAGCGATCAGCGTCGATCTAAGTCTCGACGACGGGCGCCAGCTGGTCGGTGCAGGCATCCAGTGGCCCGCAATCGGACTCCCGCCGCTCGAGCAAGTCGCTTTCCCGTTGCACCACGGCGACCTCTAGACCATAAAGATCTGAATCGCGCGGACCGCGTCGAGCAACCTCAAGCGGCGGACGATCAAGCAGAAAAGCAAGAATCGTTCACGGTCCGACTCGGTTTTGACGAACGCGAGCATCTGGTCGATCGAGGCGAGGACGACGTCGTGTCCCAACGTTGAGAGGTGCGGAGGCAGGCGCTTCAGCTCATCGACGAGGGCCTGGAAGCACTCGGTCGAGAGCTGGGGGTCGCCGTCGCCGCGGCCCCAGCTCATTATCAGTAGGACGTCGGCGAACCAGGAGGCCGGCATGTGGTCAGCCGCCTGCTGAGCAGCGTCGAGCGTGCGATGAACCCAGACTCGGAAGAGGTCCGGTCTCTCGTCGTGAACGGCGGCAAGGAAAGTGGCAATCTCCTGGAAGCGTTCGGCAGGTCGCGAGCGCCAGGAGGCGCGATCGTGGAAAGCACCGATTAGGGTCCGGGTCAGATCGAAATCATCGGCCCGTCCGGCGCCGATCAGCTCGTCGCGGGTCAGGAAGACGCCCCAGGCTCCGTGCGTACTGAGTTCGAGACGCGCCGCTTGATGCTGATCCTGGTTGATGACTCGCTGGTCGAGCAAGACATCGAGGAGGGCCAGCGTGCCGAAAGCCGGGACTCCAAATGAGCGGGCGAACTCGCGGATCCAGCGGTCGTCGCTGTAGACAGGCCGACCCGACCGCTGGGCGAGAGCCAGTGTTCCGACCAGAACCCTGAACTCGCGGCGTGTCCCGTCGTTCTCTTTGTAGAGCTTCTCCAACTCCGTCGAGGTGCCGCCGCCAAAGGCTGGCCGCACCTCGAAGCGCTTAGCCAGGTCGAGAACGGCTGCAACGCGGTCTTCTTCGGCTGCTTGCTCTTCCTCGCTGATCTCGCGGAAGGAAACCCCGCCCTCGGCGTTATGCAGCGTCTCGCCAACTCTCTTGCCGCTCGGCAGCGCACCTGCGTCAGCGTCCTCGAGCGTCTCATTGACGACGAGCGATCCTGGCAGAGCGCTGACCAGAGTTTCCTTCAGGGTTGCCAGCGTCGTCGCAACGACCAAGCTCGACGGATCCCAGACGCTCGCCCCGCCAATTGCCAACTTGGCAGCTTCGCGATCGGCCTCGTCGCGCTCGGGCATCGAGAAGCCCAGCGGGAAGATGTACAAGCGCCCCCAGACCATCGAGACGCCATGGGGTGAGGGCGCGGCGAAGGCGTTGACTGGCGCGCGTCCGTCGCGGACGGCATCGGCCATTTGAACTTGGAGCGCCGGTCGATCGCCAGCCATCTCGCGCAGGAAGGCTTCGAGCTCCTCGGCCGACTCCGGCACTTGGAAGGAGCGGATCGTCTGCGAGTCGGGGAAGCGGTTTTCGAAGGTGGCGAAGGTGTCGCGAATGCGAGCTTCGAGGCCGGGGCCGACGCCGCTTTCCTCGAGACCGAGCGACGCACCGATGATCAGTCCCTCGAGCGCTTCGATCTTGCGATCGAACTGGTCGGACAGTGCGACAATCCGCTTGACCGCCCCTGCTCGCGGAGCGGCGCGGTAGTAGATCTCGGCCAGCAGGGTCGCGCGCTCGGGGGTCGCGGCGAACGGCTCGAACTTCTCGGCCAACTGGAGGGCCTTGGCATGCTCGCTCAGGCGGGCCAGCCCGAACATGACGTTCCAGAGTGCGTTGCTGCCTTCCGGCAGGCGGTCGAGCCATTCGCGTGCTAGTTCGAGGATGGCGCTGTAGTCGCGCGGCTCGCCGACGAGACTGATCGCAGCGCCGTAGGCCGCGTCTCGCGCGGACATCTCAGAGCTCTCGTCGCGCGCCAGCTTCAAGAACTCTTGGAGACCGGCCTCTGGCCCATCGGTATGGCGCAACGCCTCGGCCAGCGCCAAACGATCGCCAGGGTTGTCGTCGAGCTTGATCAGCTGGCGCGAGCGGTCGGCGACCTTGGCCCACTTTTCGCCCGCTGCCGCGTAGTCGCGCAGTCGGCGCAGGCAGGTCGCCTGCCCAGCGAAGGGCATCAGCGCTTGCTCGGCTTGGTCGTGCTCGCCGAGGAGGTGATGTCTCTCGGCGCGAAGGGCGGCCTCGCTCACGGGCTGGAGGTCCCTGACCGCTTGAGCGGCTTTGTCGCTCCACTCAACTTCGATATGGAAGGTTGATGCGCTCAGCCGCGAGAAGGCAGCTTGGCGAGCGACCTCAACGTCGTCGGATGACCGCAGGAGGTCCAGTTCGGTGACTCCCTCGTGTACTAGCTCCAGATCGTCCCCGGTCGACTTGGCCTCGGCCCGGTACAGGCGGGCACGAGGGTCTTTGCTGTCGCTCGGTACGACCTTGAGCGCGATGTCGGGTCGGTGGGCCAGCATGGCGGCCTGGCCAACTGCGACCGCCGCGTCAAGCGAGAGGACGCCCGGTGCGGGCAAGCGTTCGAGGACGTGATGGGCTCGACCGACGGCGTGACCGAGTACGAAGGCCTGGGCAGCGCGAGCGACGATTTGCGCGGCTTCGCTCGAACGATTCTCGCGCTTCAGGTCCTCGACCAGGGACTCGAAGAAGGCACCTGCCTCAATCAACGCCGTGCGATCGGGTTCTTCGGCATTGCCGACCTTGCGCTGCGCAATGACGAGGGCGAGAATCGCTTCGAACTCGCGTACCGACAGATTGGTCGGCGAAGCGGCCTTGGCCAGCTCGAACTCGGTAACGGCCGCCTCCTCGTCACCCAGCCCAAAATGGGCCTGTGCTCGAGTCTGATGGAGAAGCGCGCGTTCCTCGTCGTCCAACGGCTCGACATCTCTGACGCGCTCGAGCATGTAGGCGGAGTCATGGCTGGCCCGCGCCTCGGTGATAGCCAACGTCGAGCTATCCGGATAGACCGTTCGCGCGCGTTCCAAGTGGCGTCGAAAGCGATCGCTCTCATTCTGGATGTCGGCCATTCGCGCCGCGCGCACGAACTGTCGGGCCTGCCGTGCAGGCTTGGTTTCCAGCTCAGCAGCTTGCAGATGGGCCTGCTCGGCTTCGAGCAGGAAGCCGTCTTTGGTGACGATCCGCGCCGCCGTGACGAGGAGATCGATCGATGGCGTGTCCAACGCGTTCTCGCGAAGCGCTTCGGCGAGGGCAAGAGTCCCGCCGGCCTTAACGATCTGCGTGATCTGCTCCGCGCTTCGTTCGTCGGTCTTTGCCAGCTTGTCGAGATGCTCCTGCTGCGAGATGGCCTCGAGACCCGGCGTCGTCGGAAAGACAGGCGTATCCTCTTCGCTAAGGGTTGAGCGAGCCTCGGGTGCGGGCGGGGGTGGTTCGGCTTTGGTCCCGATCGACATCTCGCTCTGCTTGGCGAAGAAGCGCTCGGCCGCGCGCTCGAAAGCCGCCTCGAGTTGCGCATCGTCGATCGAGGGCGCTGCCTGCCGGGCCGCCGACTCCTCGATCTTCCGATTGATCTCGTCGGTCGCCTGAGCGAGTTCGGCCCGCGCTAGATCGACATCCTGGGCCAGCGCGCCGAGGTCGGTCTCGACCAGCTCGAAACCCAGCTTGATCTGGCTCGCCAGATCGGCCGTCGCTTGCACGATCGCCGCGATGACGAGCTCGCTGTTGGCCAGCGCCGCTTTGCGGTCGGACGTCGCCGCTTCATTGGCCGCGATTCGTGCCGCCGCGCTAACGCGAGCCAAGATTGCCGCGTTATCCTCGCGCGCGCCTACTGGCGCGACGATGAAGGACTTGAAATGGGCCTCGATCGCGACTCTTCCGGCATCACGACCGGCGATGTAGTCAATCGCCATGCCGATGAAGCTCGGCTGCAGGTGGCAAGTCGCGACGATCGCGTCCCAGGGAACGTCGTGCTCGTTCTTGAGCTGGGCTTCGAACTTGTCCCAGAATTTGCCGTACTCGGGGACGGTCTTCCGAAGGATGGCCACGCCAGCCGCTCCGGACTTGAGGAGCAGATCGACGGCAGTTGCGATCGTGACCGGATCCACTACCCGAGCTTAAGCAGAGCTCCGGCGGTCGCGCGAGCTGTGCCGCAATCCGGAAAGCCGCGGAACCTTTAGTGCTTGACAGCGGCGGCGACGGCAGTGCCCAGGTCCCCTCAGTTGCCGCTTAGGCGGGAGCAGCAGCGAAACCAATCGCCACGCCGACCCGGCCGGCCTTGCATCCGTGACCGCTCAGACCTGGTGGGATTGGCGCCGCTGTGGACGACCCGCCGCGACCGTCCCTGTGCGCCGAATGCGGCACTCCTCGGCGTGAGTGCTCCGTCTCGCTGATTGCATCTACCCGCGCCATTCCTTGGCGACCAGGCGCTCGCGGCGGCGTCCGCCAGCAGGAGTGGCCACACGATCGCCTCGTTGGGACTCGAGTGCTCGCGAGACCTGAGATAGCCTCGTCGCGGTGGCCTGGCATGACGCGCGTCTGCGCGGCACCTATCTGCGCCGGCGCGCGGTCGCTCTGAGCGTTGTGGTGGCCCTGGTGGCGCTCGTCGCCGCCAGGCTCGATCATGGTTCCGGCGCAGGGGCACCGACTCGGCCGGGCGCGGCTTTCAGCCGGGGACCGGACGGATATGCGGGACGTGGCGCCGTCCGAGCTCGCGGCTCGTCGGCCGCCCAGGGGGCCGGCAGGACCCGAGCGCTGCCGTTGAGTCTCGACCAACTGGCCGGACAACGGGTCATCTACGCCTACTCGGGGCTAATGCCGCCAGCTTCGCTGTTGCGCGTCATACGCGCCGGCGAGGCCGCTGGAGTGATCCTCTTCGCGCCCAACGTGACGAGCATCGCTCAGCTCCGCGCCGTCGTCGACGAGCTGCAGGGGGCCAACGCGCGG
>JAABUZ0100007543.1_pt1 | contig 13089 bp, 14 predicted proteins | sample 5562091 | NCBI WGS metagenome assembly JAABUZ01 (sample SAMN12813069, study PRJNA571459) | rock metagenome | isolation source: Antarctica rocks | place: Antarctica: Victoria Land, Linnaeus Terrace sud | collected 2015-12-21 | reverse complement strand
CTCAGCCGCAAGCGGCAGCGGCTAACGGACCGCCGGCCGGCGAGCCTGCGACCCGCAGCTCGCGCGCCGGGTCCTCAAGCGGCTGAACGCCCGCGTCGACGCGCACCGCGCGGTGGCGAGCGCGATCACCGGCCGGGTGCTCGTCGAGTTCTCCGGCCCGGCCATGGACCTGGGACCTGGGACCTGCTCGTCGACCAAGGCGCGCAGTCGCCGGGGTGACGGGCCCGGCGCCGGGTCGTCGAAGCCGTTCGCTCCTGGCTGAACGGCAACCGAGGTCTGCTCATCCGCGGTCCAAGAAGGACGAGAACCGCCTCGCCCTCCTTCAACTCGCCAGCGGCCTGATCGCCTTCAAGAAAGCCCGCCGAGCAATCCTCGCCGCCGTCCAACCCGGATAGGTCCTTTAGAGGATCGGGTCGCGTGAGGCGGCTCGCGGCCGGCGGCCGGAGGCGTTGGTGTCTGCGTGCTCGTCTGGATGGGTGTGGGTCAACACAGTGCGAAAGACGCGTCCGGCTCCGAGCGCTAACGCCAACGCCTCGAGCGCTGCGCAGAGGAGCATTCCCGCGACCGCAGCAAGCCCGACGGCCTTCACCGGCCCATACCTGTGCGGGTGCGCGTTGGCGTAGCCCAGCTCTTGAACGGCGATGCCCGAGAAGGCCAGAAACGCCACTCCAGCCAGAAGCGCCGCGACAGCCGCCCAATTCGACCTGCTCATCGCCCGGAGCCTACCTACCCCCATGACCGGCCTGAGCCAGTTTCCCGTGCCGTCTGCGGCCAGGAGCCCTGTGGATGAAAACTGAGACCCGGGGCTGAGGTCAGCGAGCGTGGCGGTTCGCACGCAGCGACTGGCTTCTGCGCTTGGCGCGCTCGTTGGTACGCACGGCGAGAATCCCGCACCCGAGGGCAAGAGGACCGAGAACCAACGCGCCGTGAAACCCGGCGCCCGTAGCGACACTCGAACACAACAACGCGGCCACCAAATACGCCAACGCGCGGACGCGAAGCTTTCCGGCCGCAGGGCCACCCGACAGACAAGCTTCACGCTTCGCGCCCGGCAAGCTCACCTCTAGCCCGAGCGGGTCAGGCCATGCGGGGGCTCGCTCGGCGCGGAGGCGTCGTCCTCGTCATGGCCACCGATTGAGTCCTTAAACTCGCGAAGGCCATGTCCGAGAGAGCGAGCCGCCTCCGGAATGCGCTTAGGCCCAAGAACCAGAAGGGCGACGATCAGCACCAAGATGATGTGCGTCGGCTGAACCAGACCCGTCATCATGTGAAGCTCCCCACGTCGAAATCAGACAGAGACACCGTTGCGCGTCTCAAGGGTAGACGCCAAAGCCTCGAACACACCAACCGGGCCACTTCAATCGAAGGCCGGCCTGTCCCGGCGTCAAGATTCTCCGCACACTGGTTTGCCTCGATTCGCCGGTAGTGCTTGTGGCGGGGAGTGGCGGAGCGGGCTGAACGTCTGCCGCCCACGCCGAGCGCTAGCGGCGAATCGAGGCTACTTGTAAACGGAGTGCGCGTGCGTGCGAATCGACGATCATGGGGGCCACGGGCCGCGTCGGGGCGGCCCCTCGCCTCGATGATGGCCATGGTCGGCATGGGACGCCTCTATGCGTGAGGAGCTGTGAGCAAAGAGCAAGAGCAGGCGCCGGAACCGGCAGAGAAGCGCGAGGAGAGCACCGACGCGACGGTCAGCGCGACCGCGCAGCTCCCCGCGCTCGACGAGCGGGCGCTGACGGGTCTGCGGGAGATCGGCGGGGAGTGGGCGGCGTGCGTGCCCGATCACGACGCGTGGGAGCGCGCGCTGCCCGTCGATCCGGGCCTGCGCTACGAGGAGGCGCAGTCGGCGCGCCGCGGGCGGTTCGTGCATATCCGCACCCAGGAACGGGAGGACGAGGACGTCGAGGCGACGCCCGAGGCGGATGCGACGGAGTCGCTGTTCGGGCGCGTCGCGTATGCGGCGCGGCGCGTGGTGATCGGCGCTCCGTTGCGCAGCACCGCCGTCGCGGAGGAGCGGATGGGCAAGCTGCTCGCCCTGCCCGTGCTCACGCCCGACGCGTTGTCATCGGTGGCCTACGGGCCGGAGGCGATGCTGGCGATCCTCGTGCTGGCAGGGAGCGCCGAGCTCAAGCTGTCGCTGCCGATCGCCGCGGCCATCGTGGTGCTCATGCTCGCGGTCGGGCTGGGCTACCGCCAGGTCATCCGCGCCTATCCGCACGGCGGCGGCTCCTACATCGTCGCCGGGGACACTCTCGGCGCCAACTGGGGCCTGCTCGCGGGCGCAGGGCTGATCGTTGACTACATCGTCACGGTGGCGGTCTCCGTGGCCTCGGGCGTGGCCGCGATCACCTCAGCGATCCCGTCCGCGGCCTCGGCCGCCGTGCCGATCGGGCTAGGGGTGATCGCCCTACTGGTGGCCGGCAACCTGCGCGGCGTGCGCGGCGCCCGAGCGTTCGGCGCCCCACCTACCTGTTCATCCTCGCCGTCGCGCTGATCGTCATCGCCGGGCTGGTCAAGTCGGGCTCGCACGGGTTCCACGCGGTCGCGCCGCCCGCCCGGCACGCCACCGAGGGCGTCGGGATCCTGCTCATCCTCCGTGCCTTCTCCTCGGGGGCGACGGCGATGACGGGCATCGAGGTGATCTCCAACGCCGTGCCGGTCTTCCGTCCGCCCGAGGCGCGCAACGCCCGCAGGACGCTGTCGGTCATGATCGGCCTGTTGGTGGCGATGTTCGCCGGCGTCGTGCTCGTCGCCCATCTCGACGGCGCCAGCCCGAGCCGCGAGACCGTGCTCTCCCAGGTCGCCCGCCACAGCGTCGGCGGCGGCGTCCTGTACGGCTACGTGCAGCTCGCGACCGCGCTGGTCTTGCTCGTCGCCGCGAACTCCGCCTTCAACGGCTTCCCCCCGCTTGCTGTTCTTCATGGCCCGCGACAGCTACGTCCCGCCCTCATTTTTGCGCATGGCGACCGGCTCGCCTTCACCTACGGTATCGACGTGCTCGCCGTCGTCGCCGCCGTGCTCTACGCGGCGTTCGGCGGCCAGACCGACCCGCTCATCCCGCTGTACGCGGTCGGGGTGTTCCTGGCCTTCACGCTCTCACAGAGCGCGATGGTCGTGCACTGGTGGCGCCACCGCGAGCTGGCGCCGCGCGGGCGCCACCAACCTACTCGGCGCCGCGCTGTCGGGCATCGTCGCGGTCATCGCCGCCGCCACCAAGTTCACCGCCGGCGCCTGGGTCGTCGTCGTCCTCATCCCGCTCATCGTGCTGGGCTGCCGGCGCATCCACCGCCACTACGAGCGCGCCCGCGAGGCACTGACCCCGCGCGGCGTCCCAGACCAACACGAGCCCACGTCGCCCCTCGTCCCCCCGTCGATCCGTCACGCACCAGACCGGCGGGGCGCTCTGACGTGCGACAGCCCGGACGAGGTAGTCGGCTTCGCCGTGGTCCCGATCGCCGCACTCGACCTCGCGGCGCTACGAGCGCTCACCTACGCCGCCTCGCTGGCCCAGCCCGTCCTGGCCGTGCACGTCAGCCCCAGCGCCGAAGAGGCGCAGCGCTTTCACTCCTACCGGCGGGCATGGGGCGACCACCTGCCCCTCGAGGTCGTCGTTTCTCCCTACCGCGCGACCGTCGCCCCACTGGCCAACTACATCGAGGCACTGCACCGCCAACGCCCAGACATCACGCTCACCGTCATCGTCCCCCAGCTCGTCGTCCCGCACGGCTGGCAGCACACCCTGCACAACCGCATCGCCCAGCGGCTGCGCAAGATGCTCATCCACCACGAGGGCATCGTCATCACCAGCGTCCCTTCCACCTCCCCGCCTGATGTCCCAAGGTGTGCCGCGGGTTCGACCGCACCAACCGATGTAGGGCAAGAAGCGGATCGGCGCCCGTTGATTCTCATCGCGGCGGCACGGGTAGCCGACGGTCACGAAGCGCGCGCGCCGCGTCGTCGACCCAGCGCGCAGGTCGTACTCATGGGGAGACGATCCGAACGGGGGTTCGATGGCCGAGGGGCAGAGCTTTACTGCGGAGCAGGCGCGCATCGTCGGGCAGCAGATCGGCGTCGACTGGGAGCGGGAGCCCTTCGATGTCGAGCAGTTGCGGATGGGCATGGACGTCGAGCTCGAGCACGGCACGTTTGGAGCAGCGACGAATGTGACGAACGACGATCCGATCTTCACCGGCAAGATCGCGCTCGCCCACCTCAACGAGTTTGCTGACTACTACACGCGCCTGGAGAAGATGGAGGAGCAGGCCAAGCGCGACCACGGGCCGTGACCGCAACGGCCGCCCGGCCATCGCGGCGCTGCCTGGTTGGCAGCTGGGCACTTCCCTCAACGCATGGGCGCAGTCCTTCACGTAGGGCAGCAGCTCGGAGCAGCAGTCGTCACCGGTCGGTCTTGGTCAAGGTCTGCCGTCGGTCCGCACGACTGTCTGGCGACCGGGCGCACCTCCGAGTCCCCAGTGCCCCATGAGCGTCGGCACGGAACTGCGCGTTTGTCCCGCGTCAAGGAATCCGCACGTGTTGGCGCGTTGGCGCTGTGGCGTTGAGGGGCTCTGAGGCAGGCGTGTCGGGCTCTTGAGAGGTAGCGCTCGATCGGGCGGCGCCGGCCAGGGTCTCGTGTGGGCGGACGTGGTTGTAGAGCTGTCGGAAGTGCTCGACCATCGTGGTCATCTCGGCTCCGTCGGCTGGGAGTTCGCGCCAGAGCTGCTCGATCTTGATCGCGCCGTGGTAGCGCTCGATGACGCCGTTGGTCTGCGGTGAGCGTCGGCGGGTGCGGACGTGCGTGAGCTCGGGCCGGGAGTCGATGAAGCGCGCGAAGCCGGCGCTCTTGAAGCACGGCCCGTTGTCGGTGGCCAGGAAGATCGGCGTGATCTCGCCGGTGGCCGGGTCCGGTGAGGTCCTCGAGCAGCGGGCGGCCGAGCAGCTCGCCGGCAGCGGTGGCGAGCGCGAGCCCGACGGAGGCGATCGCGTCGCGGGTGGTCTGGGTCGCGGTGACCGGCCCGGCGAGCACGAGCTTGGTCGCGTAGTCGATCACGTCACCGGAGCGCCACGTCCCGCCGCCCGAGGTCTCGAGCTCGAAGAAGTCCATCTGCCACACGCGGTTGCGGCGGATCGGCAGCTCGACGAAGGCCTCGCGTCGGGCGCCGGCGAGGTCGCGGCGCTCTGCGACGTAGTCGACCGGCAGGGTCAGGCCGGCCTCGCGGAGGATCCGCAGGCACGTCGAGTCAGCGATCTGCAGGCCATGCTCGTGGCGGGCAAGCCAGGCGATCTTGCGGTGCCCCCACATCGGGTAGGTCAACGCCAGCTCGACGACGACGGCGCGGATCCCGTCCCTGGCCGGCGTCGGCCACGGCCCGCGGATGTGCTCGCCGGCGTGGTGGCGGGCGCGACGGTCGTAGTAGGTGCGGGAGGGCAGCCCGAGGACCCGGCAGAACCGGCTGACCGTCAGCTCGTGATCGAGGCGGAGCTGCTCGAGCTCAGCGAAACGTCATCGCTGAGGCACCCCACGCTTGAGCGCGCGCAGCTCGACGTGCGCCTCCCCAGAGCCCGCGTGAGGTCGTCGATCTCCTCGGCCATCCGCGCCTCGCGACCGGTCGGCTTGGCGGCCCGGTCGCCGTGCTCCAGGCCCTGCCGGCCACCGAGCAGGAACTGTTCCTTCCACTTGCCGATCGACGTCTCTGAGACGCCGTGCCGGCGCGCGGCCTCGGCCTGCGAGCTCTCGCCCGACAAGACCGACAACACGATCTTCAGCTTCACATCGGCGGGGTGCTTGGGCGGACGCGCCATGAGCCTGATCCTCCACGATCCGGGCCCCAGACAGCACGCAGACGGTCGCGCTCGGGCAGCCGGCTACGGCCGCCCTCCGGGCGACCTCCGCCACCTGCCCGACCCCGACCACCACACGCCCCACGGCCTCAACTAACCAGTGTGCGGAGAATCTTGACGCGGGACAGTGTTGGAGTTTAGTGAGCGGTCTCCTGGTTGTCGGGCTTGTTGATCCACGCGGTGTGGGAAGTGCGGGTGGGGTTGGTGGCCGGCGGACGAAGCGTTCGGGCGTGGCCGCGTAGGCGGCGGCGAGGACGCGGGCGCGATCGTCGTGCAGCGCCTTGGCGTGGCCGTGGTGGACGGCGGCGGGGGTCATGAGCCCGAGGCCGCAGTGGCGGTGGTGGTGGTTGTAGTAGTCGAAGAACTCGCGGCAGAACGCCCTGGCGTGCTCGATGGAGTCGAAGGGCTGCGGGAACCCGGGCAGCCGCGATTCGCTGGTAGCGTCTGGGTCTTTGGTGAACCGGCAGGCCTGAATGGGCGGGCGGTCACACGCTGGGAGGGAATGATCGTGGTCTATCATCGCGGCCTCCGAGCTTGTCCGCCTCGGGCTCCATCCAGCTCGTGACGAAGGAGGCGAGGTTCAGTATCGGATTGCCGTCGAGGTTCAGCTCGTCGCGCACGAGCTGGTACGCGGAGCGCGCCGAGAGCCCTCTCGGCGGGCAGCTCGAACTTGGGGATCGGGCTGGTCGAACGCACGGCCCGCGTAGGTCGGGGTGTGCGAGTCCTCGGCGTCGGTCCTGATCTCGTGCACGGCGATCCTCGCTCCCTCGCTCGGACGGTCGAGCCCCGACCGCGGGCGGCCTCGAGCCGGCCGGCGGTCGCGACACTACAGTCCCGCGCTCGCCGCTGAGGACTCGTGTGAGCCACCTCGCCCGGCCGGCCCGAGCGTCATCATGCGCGCGTGTCCTCTCGCCGAATCTCGGCCGTCATGCCGCTTCGGGCCCTCGCCGCGCGCCGGTCGAGCGCGCGTGTGCGCCGGCTCCTGCTCACCGTGGTGGCGGCGACGTGGCTCGGGGTGGGCGGATACGGGTTCTACGCCTACGTGGCTGGATACTCGACCTACCGCGGCTTTCCGCCGCCGCGCGACCCGCCCGGCGTCGCCGGGGGAAGCGTGCTGCGCCAGACGTTCTACTCGCCCGCTCTGAGCGCCTGGCGCAGCTACCTCGTCTACCTGCCCCCGGGCTACGAGACGGCGGTACGCCATCGCGTCCGCTTCCCCGCGCTCTATCTGTTGCACCCGCCGCCCGGACGCCCTGAGGACTACGTCGGCGCCGGCGCGTCGGCCGTGCGCCTGGACGAGCTGATCCACCGCCGCGCCGTCCGGCCCTTCCTCCTCGTCCTTCCCTTCGGACGCAGCCAGCGCTTCCACGACGACACGGAGTGGGCGAACGCCGGAGCCGGACGCTACGAGGACTTCGTGCTCGACACCGTGCGCGCGGTCGATCGCCGCTGGGCGACCCAGCGCGACCGCGCCGGCCGCGCCATCGGGGGTATCTCCGAAGGCGGCTACGGCGCGGTGAACATCGCCTTGCATCACCTCGAACTCTTCAGCGTCGCTGAGAGCTGGTCGGGCTACTTCGACCAGACTCGGACGGCCGCGTTCGCGCGTGCCTCTCCCGCTCTCCTTCGCGCGAACAGCCCGGAGGCGTACGTGGGTAGGTTCGCGCGGGCGCTGCGGCGGCTCCCGCTCCACGCCTTCATCTACCAGGGCGACCGCGACGACGTGCCCCTCGCCTCCACGCGCCGCTTCGTCCGTCGCCTGCGCGCGGCAGGCGGCCATGTGTGGACGGCCGTGTGGCCGGGACACCACTCCTGGCGACTCTGGCATGCCCACGTGCCCCTCATGCTGCGCTTCGCCGACCACTGGCTCAGCCGGCCGCCGGGTCGCGGAGGCTCGCGGCCGACGGGCGCCGGGCCCCGCGAACGGGCCCGTCAGCGAGGGACATCACGAGCGCGGCAAGCGCCGCACCGTCGTCGCGGTCGCCCGGGCAACCGCCAAGCCTGTCTGCAAGTGGGGCCGGCGCAGGTATCCGCTGACGGGGAGAAGGGAGAGTACTGGCACATACCGCACCTCCCGGCCGCCGTCCGGCGCGCCGGAGCGCGGCCCCTGCCGCTGAGCCTGGACCTCGGACACGTTGGGCTGCCCGGGCGATCACCTGATCGCGTTTAGCCTTCCGGCACTGACATGGAGACCGCATCTCTGGAAAAGCGTCTCGTGGTCACCGTCGTCGGGCTGAGCGTGCTCGGGGTGGGACTTGCCGTGGCCTGGCCGGGTGCTCGGGCCTCGCCTCCGCCGCGCTCACGACATCTCGCTCCCCGGCCGCTCGCCCGCGCCACGCCCCGACGTCCGCCGGCCCGGGCTCACCGTCCCCACCGGCGCCGCCGCGCGAGCTCAGGGGCGACGGCCACCCACGGTCGGGTCGTCCGGGTGCCGTTCTTCTCTCCGGCCGTTGGCTCGGAGAAGTACTACCTGATCTACCTGCCGCCCGGCTACCGCCGCGAGGCGGCGCGGGGGCAGCGCTTCCCGGTGCTCTACCTCCTGCACGGCGGTCCGAGCTATCCCGACACCTACGTGCGGGCCGCCGCGGTGCCCGAGACCTTCGACCGCCTGCTGGCCCGGCGCAAGGCACGGCCGATGCTGATCGTGATGCCCTACGGACGGGTCCACAACGGTCCGCCCGACACGGAGTGGTCGAACACGGCGCTCGGTCGCTACGAGGATCTCGTCCTCGACGCGGTCCGGGCGGTCGACGCCCGCTGGCCGACGGTCCGGACGCGAGGGGCGCGGATGCTCGCCGGCTTCTCGACCGGCGGCTACGCCGCGGCCAACATCGCCTTGCACCACCCGGCGACGTTCGCCGGCTTCGAGAGCTGGTCGGGCTTCTTCGTGGAGGACCGCACGGAGGCCTTCCGGCACGAGCCCGAGGGCAACCTGCTGCGCAACTCTCCCGCGCTCTACGTGAGCTCGCTGCGGGCGGAGCTGCGCCGCTACCCGATGCGCGCCTTCGCCTACCAGGGACGGGAGGACCACGAGCGGACCGCCCTCGCCGCCTTCACGGCCCGGTTCCGCGCCGCCGGGGGACGGATAACCGAGGCGCTCTACCCGGGCAAGCACTCGTTCCGCCTATGGCGCTGGCGGATGCGCTCGATGCTGAACTTCGCCTCGCGGATCCTGCACGCCGGAGCGGCGTGAGGCCGTCGATACGATGAGGTGGACGACACCATTCGGCGTCATCGAGGTGCTCCCCGCGTGGGATGAGATAGGAGGTTGTCCCGTTCGCCGTGGAGTTTCGCGGGTGGCGGTCCGGTGATCGGTGAGCGGCTGCGAGCGTTGAAGCAGCTCGCGCGCACGCCGTTGCATACGCGGTCTTCTTGCTGAGCGCTCGGCTCGCGACCGTTCAGATTCCCGTCAGCGGACCGACGGTAGGATCGGTGCTGTGAGTCCGAGTCCGTTGCCCCTACTCACGCACCGCTGACAGGCGTCTCGCGCTCGCCTCCTGCCAGTCCCGGGTCAGCTACTCGTCGTGTTCCACTCCGCAGGCGAAGATCGTGCTCCTAGCTCGGAGACGCTGGCCGCGACGCCCAGAAAGCCTGGGTCAGGTCGTGAGCGCGCGCCGCCCCAGAAGTCCCCATCGGCGCACGAAGTCGCCCTTGGTCCATACCTCGCGCGTTCCCTGGAGCGGGTTGACGACGGTGAGGCCGCCGTCCCGGCGCATCCCCGTGAGCACGACCGAGTGCTCACCGAAGTTGACGCCGACGAGACGGCCCTCAGGTGAGCGCCAGTGTCCGTAGGGACCGTCCGAGAGCCCAACCCAAACCATCACCGCGTGACCCTCCAACAGCCGCTGGTAGACGGCCGCCGGATCGCCTCCGGTGAGATCGCCGAGTCGGTGCCCGTGGGCTCCGGCCAGGGCGCGGATCGGCCCCTGGTAGACGCCGAAGCCGCCGGCCGCGCCGCCGCCGTCGGCGCGTCCGACGAATCCGCGCTCGGGATCCCCCCACACCTGAACCGGCCCACGATCCACCGGGTCGAGCGGCCCGCTTCGGGGCAGCTCGGCCTGCAGCCGCCGCTGGTCAACGCGGGTCCCCACCGTGGCGAGCAGGACTTGGAGGGCGGTGGCCTCGCAATCGTTGCGCAGGGCCTGGGGCACGACCGGCGCCGCCACCTCGGCGGCCAGCGCGCGCGCCCTGACCTCGAGCGTGCGCCCGGGCAGGGTGACGCGCCCAGCGTCGCGAAGCGCGCCGGCGACGTCATAGCGGTAGACGATGCGTGCGGCGCCGCGGCGCACCGCCTTCTCGTGGGGCACGACGCGCGCGACGGCGCTGGAGAGCGCGGCGTGGTCGAGCTGTCCACCGCGGACGTACCCCCGCAGCTCGATATGCCCGAGAGAGGTTCCCGCCGTGCGAACGTCCAGGGCGCCGGTGGGGCCGGTGGGCCGGGCGCGACATGGTGTCCGCCCGTGGGCAACATCGCCACCACGATCGCCAGAGCGCTCAGGACGACGAGGGCCCGCGCGATGCGCCCGGCGCCGGGCCGACGCGCGCCGCGAGCGGCCCCTCCGCGCTCCCGGCCACGGAATCCACGGCGGGCGCGCGCTCTGGTCAGCTCCTCCGACATGAGGGGATTCTAGGTCTCGTCATATCCATTCTTCATGCGGCGCCCCGAGGCTGCTGACCGAATGCTGCTTCGTCACAAGAACTGGGATCACCACGTCGCGGACGCCGAAGAGGTCGCTCGCGGCGAGGGCTTCGGAAACCTACGCGATCGGATCGTTCGGCTCGCGGAACCGCGGTCCGGCGAGACGGTCGTCGACGTCGGGGCGGGCACCGGCCTGCTCTCTCTCGCGGTCGCACCTCACGTCGGCCGGGTATGGGCGATCGACATCTCGCCGGCGATGGTCGACTACCTGCAGGTCAAGGCAGCCAGCGCCGAGCTGTCCAACCTGAAGGCCACGGTCGGCTCGGCCGTCAGCCTTCCGTTGGTCGACGGCTCCGCCGACGTGGTGGTGTCGAACTACTGCTACCACCATCTGCGCGACGCCGACAAGGAGCGGGCGCTCGCCGAGGCCTTCCGAGTCCTCCGGCCGGGGGGACGGCTCGTTCTCGGCGACATGATGTTTCGGGTCGATCTGGCCAGCCCTCGCAACCGCCGGATCCTGGGGGAGAAGGTCGCGTCGATGGTGAGGCGGGGCCCCGCGGGCATCGTCCGTCTGCTCAAGAATGCGTTGCGCTACCTGACGCGCAGGTGGGAGCACCCCGCGACGGCCGACTGGTGGCGGCACTCGTTGCACCGCGCCGGCTTCGAGGATGTCGAAATCCAGCTTCTCGATCACGAAGGCGGCATCGCCATCGCGCGGCGCCCGAACCGGCCGAGCGCGCAGCGATGACCGAGCGAGCCCGCAGCGGGGTCGAGTGATCTTGGTTGTGCCCTCGGTCCTCTGCCTTCCGGTCGTGGGGCCGTGCTTCGCCGCGCTCCTCATGCTCATCACCGTCGTCGCCGCGGCGTTCGTCGTGAGCTACCGCATGCGCGGTGGGGCGCCCGTCCATCGCCAGGCTCACGGCGACCGACGGTCGACCGGCGGGTGAGGACTCCGATCGCAGACCGGCCTCGTTCGGGCCGACGCGAAGCATGTCCGCGCGGCGTCTATGAGATCGAAGACCCCGACGAGGCCGCCGCGTACCTGCGGCGCTTCGCCCGCGGCGCCCGCCGCTCACCTCTCAGACCGATCATCGCCTTCGGCCCGGAAGCTCGACGAGCACCGGCTCGAGATCGTGCGCTGGTGGAACTCACGCATCTCCAACGGCCTGCTCGAACGCCTCCACTCCCCCGTCCAAGCCGCCAAACGCCGCGCCCGCGGCTACCGTTCGACGCGCAACTACATCGCCATGATCCACCTCACCGCCGGCAAACTCGACGCATGACCAAGACCGCGTCGGAGCTCGCGCACCTGTTTCGCGCGCTCAAAGCGCCAGCGGCAGCCCGGTCGCTCGGCGCTGGCCGACCGGGCCCGGGAGGAGTCTTGGACCTATGAGCGGTTCGCCGAGGCGCTGCTCTCCACCGAGATGTCCGCCCGCGACAGTCATGGCGGCGAGGGCCGCATCAAGGCCGCCCGGTTCCCCGCCCGCAAGACGCTCGAAGAGTTCGACTTCACCTTTCAGCGTTCGGTGAAGAAGCCGGTGATCGAGCACCTCGGGCAGCTCGACTTTCTCCACGCACGCGGGAACGTGATCTTCTCGGCCCGCCCGGGACCGGCAAAACGCATCTGTCGATCGCGCTGTCGATACGCGCGTGCCTCGCCGGCCAGCGGGTGCAGTTCGCGACCGCGACCGAATGGGTCGCCCGGCTCTCCGAAGCCAAACGCCAGGGCAACCTCGAGACCGAGCTACGCCGCCTGTCGTTCATCCCGCTGCTCGTCGTCGACGAGGTCGGCTACATCCCGTTCGACCCCGAAGCCGCCAGCCTCATGTTCTCGCTGGTCTCCAACCGCTACGAACGCGCGTCGATGATCGTCACCAGCAACAAGCCATTCTCCGCATGGGGCGAGATCTTCGGCGACGACATGGCCGCCACCGCGATGATCGACCGGCTCATCCACCACTCCGAGATCCTCTCCCTCAAAGGCGACAGCTACCGCCTACGCGGCAAAGACCTCGACGCCCGGCCGAACCGCGCGCCGGACCCCGCCTGACCCGCTACGGTCGCCGGGATGGCGCAGCGCACGATCTACGTGGGATTAGTTGACGAAGGCGTCGACGTCTGGCGGCCCGTGCAAAGCGAGGAACGACCCGACGGCGCGTTCCAGCTCCCTGACCACGCACCAGACGGCGAGACGTGGGCGTTCCCGCCCGGCAGCAGCGTCCGGTGCGAATGGCAGGACCTCGCCGACGGGCCAGCGCTCGTCGCGGCTGCGCTCGCCGACTGACCCCCCACGGCAGCTCGCGCCCGGCGGCATTTCGCTCCGCTCGCCTACGGCTCGCTGCGCAAAACGCCGCCGGCAGCCCAACCCTCAAGTGGCCTAGTTTTCAACCGGCGCGAGTGGTCCACTTTTCGCCCGGCCTTGACACGCGTTTCGTCCAGAGCGGGCGTGAGCTCGTGGCGGACGGAGACGCTCGCTTTGCTCGGTGTGCCCCGGCCCCGGTTCACCGGACACTCTGGTGAACAAAGCGATCATGCCACGGCCGCCTGTGCGGGCGCGAGCAGGTGCTCGCGGGCCTCGGCGGGCGTGCGGTAGCCGTGGCGCTCGAGCAGCC
>JAABUZ0100007542.1_pt1 | contig 13090 bp, 14 predicted proteins | sample 5562091 | NCBI WGS metagenome assembly JAABUZ01 (sample SAMN12813069, study PRJNA571459) | rock metagenome | isolation source: Antarctica rocks | place: Antarctica: Victoria Land, Linnaeus Terrace sud | collected 2015-12-21 | reverse complement strand
GGGCGCCTGACCCTCAAGCGCCGGCGCGACAAGGGACGCAAGCGCCTGACGGTCTGATGCTCGCCCGGCGGGCGGAAGTCGTGTCCGGGCGGAAGCCAGGCCGGGGTCGGCTCTCCCGCAGTGTCGAGTTTGACCGCGTCTTCCGGCACGGCCGGTCCCACGCGGGCCGTGATCTCGTCCTCTATGTCTTCCCCCGCGTCTCGGAGCAGGACGGCTCGCGCTTGGGTCTCTCGGTCTCACGCAAGGTCGGCGGCGCCGTCGAGCGCAATCGGGTCAAGCGCGTTCTGCGCGAGGCCTTCGCGGTGCAGAGCTGCCGGCTTCCCGCGGGCACAGACGCGGTCGTCGTCGCCCGGCGCGGCGCCCACGAGCTCGCCGAGCGCGAGGGGATGGCCGGGATCGCCTCGGCGCTGGCGGAGTTGATCGACAAGGTCCCCGGCGCCGCCCCCCGCGCGGCGCCGCCACCGGCGTCTCCTCCCCAGCTGGAGCTGGCAACCCCGCCCGAACCTCAGCCGGCGCCCGAGGCCCGGACGTGATCCTGCGCCAGCTGGTCGTTGCTCCGATCCGCGGGTACCAGCGGCTGTTCTCGCCGGCGTTGGGTCAGCGCTGCCGGTACTACCCCTCCTGCTCGAGCTATGCGGTGCAGGCAGTCGAGAGCTACGGCATACTTCGCGGGCTTGTCCTGGCGGTCTGGCGCGTGCTGCGCTGCAATCCGCTGAGTGGCGGCGGGGTCGACCCGGTGCATGAGCAGCGGCTGTTCAAGACCCGCGGCCGTACGGCGAGCGTCTGATCATGTTCATCGACGCCAACATCTTCCAGCCGCTGATCGACGTCTTCGAGGCGGTCATCAAGTTCTTCCACAACTCCTTGGGCGTGCCGTGGGGGTGGTCGATCGTGCTGCTGACCGTGGCCGTCCGCGCGCTCCTGATCCCGCTTACCGTCAAGCAGTTTGGATCGATGCAGCGGATGCAGCAGCTTGGGCCGCAGATGAAGGAGATCCAGAAGAAGTACAAGGAGGACAAGGAGCGCCAGCAGCAGGAGATGATGCGCTTCTACAAGGAGAACAACGTCAACCCGTTGGGCTCTTGTCTGCCGCTGGTCGCGCAGATCCCGGTCTTCATCTCGCTGTTCTACATGCTTCGCACGAGCCTGCGGATCGACATCTGCCGGGCCCACCAGCCGCTGATCCACGGTGTCATCGACAAGAGCCATCTGCGTCCGTGCGGAGCGGGGCACGGCGCCGGCTTCCTCTTCATCCCGGATCTGACCAACAAGGCGAGCGGCGCCGTTCTCATCGCCCTGATCGTGCTCTACGTCGGCACGCAGCTGCTGTCGAGCCTGATGATGTCCAGCCCGACGATGGACCGCAACCAGCGGATGATCATGCTGTTCATGCCGGTCTTCTTCGTGTTCTTCGTGATCAACTTCCCGGCCGGCGTGCTCGTCTACTGGATCACCACCAACACCTGGACGATGGGCCAGCAGTTCGTGATCAAGCGCCGGATCGGGCCCATGGTCGCCGTCGCGAGCGCCCCGGACCCGGGGACGGGGACGGGGACGGGGACGGGGACGAGCGTCGTCGCGACCGCGCGCAGCGGGGCAAAGCTCAAGCCACGGCCATCGTCGAGCGGCGAGGAGCCGACCGGCAATGGCCACGGCACGAGCGGGCTGGCCGCCCTCGGCGGACTGATTCGCGGTCGCGGCAAGTCATCGGATGGGGAGGCGACGCCGGTCGCGACCCGGCCCGCCGGGCCGCCGCCCAAGTCCCCGCGCAAGAAGAAGAAACGCTCGGGGCGGCGACGATAGCCGTGAGCGTGGACACCGAAGATCCCGTCGAGCGGCTGCGTGATCTCCTGGAGCGGATCGCCGGGACGGCCGGCGTTGAGGTGTCGGTCGAGATTCAGGACGGGGCCGACGGCTTGACCGCCGAGTACGTCGGCGAGGACGTCGCCCTGCTGATCGGGCGCCACGGGGAGACGATCGACGCGATCCAGCATCTCGCCTACCGGATCGCCATGCACGGCGTCGCTGAACGGCGGTCGGTGACTGTGGATGCCGCCGGTTATCGTGAGCGGCGCAACGCAACGCTTCGGTCAGCGGCTGACCGGGCTGCCGAGTCCGCGGTCAGCCAGCGCCGCGCGGTGCCGTTGGAGGTCATGAACGCGCTCGAGCGCAAGGTGATCCACGAGCATCTCAAGGCGCGCCACGACGTCGAGACCTACAGCGAGGGCCAGGAGCCCTCGCGGCACCTCGTCGTGGCTCCGCTGGTCGACTGACCGGCCCGCGGGTCTCGCAGCGCGCGGGGGCTCAGCGCGGGGGGGCTCAGCGCGCGTGCTCAGCGCGGGCTCAGGCTGGATGCGCGGGCTCAGCTCGACCCCGATCGGGCTTGCCCGTTTCACGTCTTTCCTGACGGTGGAACACACACCCCACGTTTCACGTTTTTCTTGACGGTGAAACATACTCCCGGTACAACTCAAGGCCGCGTGGTCGAGCTGTCTGAATTCGAGCGAGGGATGGTCATCGGCTTGCTCATCGGTGAGGGCTCGTTCGGCGGTGACGGCCGTCAGCCCCAGGTCACGCTGCGCATGCATGTCCGCCACGAGGCCCTGTTCAGATGGCTTCAGGAGCGCTTTCCGCGGGCTCGGCTGTACGGGCCATACCACCACGGTGGCCGCAGCTACTACCAGTGGATGGCCCGCGGGCCGGTGCTGGTGCATGACCTGCTCCCGTACCTCGACCCGACGGAGGTCGGGCAACTGGATGCGCACGCCGGCACCCGGATCGGAGCGATGCTCGAGCGCTACGCGCCGTACATCGAGCGCCAGCGCGGCTCGGGCGCGTGACCCGCCTGCCCGGCAGGAGCGGCTCGGTGGATCGCCAGACCGCCGCGCTGGCCCTGCGGTTCGGTCTGCCGGCATCGGCGGTTGCCCGCCTGGCGGCGTTGCTCACCCTGCTCAGCGACGACCCGCTCGCGCCGACGACGATCCGCGACCCGGGACGGGCCGTGAGGGACCACCTCGCCGATGCCCTGGTCGCGCTGGACCTGCCGGAGGTCCGCGAGGCAGGCACGATCGCCGACCTCGGCGCCGGTGCCGGCGTGCCGGGGCTGCCGCTCGCAATCGCGCGCCCGCACGCGACGGTGTTCATGGTCGAGAGCAACCGGCGCAAGTGCGCCTTCATCGCCCGTGCCGTCGAGGCGACCGGGACGACCAACGCCGTCGTGGTCTGCACGCGGGCGGAGAGCTGGGCTGACGGAATCGGCCGCTGTGACGTCGTCACCGCCCGCGCGCTGGCGCCGCTGGCCGTAGTCGCGGAGTACGCCGCGCCGCTGCTGCGCGAGGGCGGCGCGCTGATCGCGTGGCGGGGGCGCCACGATCCCGACGAGGAGGCAACGGCCGCGGCCGCTTCGGCCGAGCGCGGCCTCCGTTACGAGGCGCCGGTACCCGTCCGCCCCCACCTGGACGCAGCGCATCGTCATCTCCAGCGGCTGGTGAAGATCGCTCCGACGCCCGACCGGTTCCCCCGCCGACCGGGGATGGCGCGCAAGCGACCGCTCGGATCGCCCCGCACGACGGGCATCTGACCGCTCCCGACGCTAGCTTGACACCGACATGACCACCGTGTACGCGATCGCCAACCAGAAGGGCGGCGTCGGCAAGACGACGACGGCGGTCAACCTCGCCGCCTGTGTCGCGGAGGCCGGTTATGAGTCGCTGCTGATCGACATCGACCCACAATCGAACGCCACCCTTGGCCTCGGGATCGACAAGCACGTGCAGCCGACCGTGTACGACGCGCTCATCGGGGGCCTGGATCTCGCCGACACGGTCCTCGCCAGCTCGATCGACAAGCTCGGGGTGATCCCGGCGGGACCGGACCTGGCCGGCGCGACGATCGAGCTTCCGCGCATGAACGGCTCGGAGCATCGCCTGCGCGATGCCCTGGCCCCAATTCGCGATCGCTACGCCTTCGTGTTCCTGGACTGCCCACCGTCGCTGGGGCCGCTGACCGTCAACGCGCTCGTCGCCGCCGATCGGGTCATCGTCCCGGTGCAGGCCGAGTATTTCGCGCTGGAGGGCCTCGCCGGTCTGCTCGACACGCTCGCCCTAGTGCAGCGGGAGCTCAATCCCCGCCTGACCGTGGCTGGGATGCTGCTGACCATGCATGACGGGCGCACGCGCCTGGCCCAGGACGTCGAGCGCGAGGTCCGGGAGCACTTTCCCTCGCTGGTGTTCGAGACGGTGATCCCCCGCAACGTGCGGATCGGCGAGTCACCGAGCTTCGGCAAGCCGGTCATCCACTATGACCCGTACTGCGCCGGGGCCGACGCCTACTTCGAGCTGGCCAAGGAGGTGGCCGCCCGTGGCTGAGCGCCAGCGCGGGATGGGCCGCGGCCTGTCGGCGATTCTCTCGGTCGCCCCCCGTGAGGAGCCCGAGGAGCTGCGCCGGCTCCCGGTGGAGCTGATCGTCCCCAACCCCCACCAGCCCCGGCGCCAGTTCGACTCCGACGCCCTGGCCGGCCTGGTGGATTCGATCCGCGTCCGCGGGATCCTTCAACCGGTGCTGGTGCGACCGGTGGCCGGCGGCACCTACGAGCTGATCGCCGGTGAGCGCCGCTGGCGCGCGGCCAAGCTCGCCGAGCTCGACACGCTGCCGGCGATCATCCGCCATCACGACGATGCCGCCTCACTCGAGGTCGCGCTGATCGAGAACATGGTCCGCCAGGACCTCAACCCGATCGAGGAGGCCCGCGCCTGCGCCGCCCTAACCGAGGAGCTCGGCCTGACCCGCGAGGAGGTCGGCACCCGCGTCGGTCGCAGCCGCGTCGCGGTCTCCAACCTGATCCGGCTGCTCGATCTCCCGGACACGGCCCTGACCGCGGTCGAGCAGCGCACGCTGTCAGAGGGCCACGGCCGAGCGCTGCTGCTGGCCACTGACCATGACGACCGGCGGCGTCTGACGCGCTCGGCGATCGAGCTCGGCTGGTCGGTGCGCCAGCTCGAGGATCAGGCCCGCCGCGCCAACGCCGGGAGCGATCGCGTCAGCCGTCCCCGCCGCACGCGCGCCCCGCTGCATCCCGACCAGGAGGCCGCCCTCACGGCGATCTCAGACCGTCTCGGCTCGGTTCTCGGCCAGGACGTCGAGGTCACGGTGACCGCCGACGGCGGCTACCGCGTGCACCTCAGCTTTGAGTCGGCCGACGCCGCGTTGGAGCTCGCTGCGCGCCTGCAAGCGTAGGCATCCGGACGTACTACCAAGCGCCGCGGAGCGCAGGAACTCTGCAATGGCTTGCGTCAGCGGCAGGCTCGCCAGCATTGCGCGTCCTCGGCTGCCGTGCCGGACCAGGACTCCGCCCGCCATCCTGGTGGGCGGCTCCCGAACGATGGAAGAGCTGAAGAACGGGCTGACCTACCGCGGATCAGCGTGGGCGGTGCTCCAGTCCGCTGCAAGCATCGCGTATACGACGTGGTCGACGAACCGGTCTCCGACTCGCTCGGCTTGTCGTAGGACGCCCTCCTCCCTGAAGCCGAGCCGAGTTGGGATGGCTCGACTGCGCTCGTTGTCCACCGCCCCTCCGGCGCTCCTCACCCGACCCGCGGCATGCCGTCGGCCTCAGTCATCCGGATCTCACGGATAACTCGTCTGCAACAGAGCGAACAGGGGCTCCAGCCGCCCCTTGACCTCTGTTGCGTCCGCGATCCCATGACCTACGGATTTCGACGACGCGACGCCGAGCCTCCACGTCCACGAGGATCCGTCGCGCGGCTGGTACTGCTTCGGCTGCCGGCGGGGTGGCTCCGTCTACGACTTCGCGGCTCCGCGCGCAATGCCACCGTACGGTTTCCTATGAGTTGCTACCGAACGGTGGCATAGGAAGGTTGCTACCGAACGGTGGCATGATATGCTTGCTACCGAACGGTGGCAAGGAGATCGCATGACCATTCGCTCCATCAGGGACCTCGCGGCCGTCGTGCGCGGCCGTCGCAAGGACTTGGGGATGAACCAGGCGCAGCTCGCCGAGCGGGCCGGAGTCTCCCGCAAGTGGATCTATGAGTTCGAGGCCGGCAAGCCGACGGCCGAGTTCGGCCTACTCCTCAGCGTTCTCGACGAGCTGGGTCTCGCTCTCGAGCTGACGCCCCGGCCCGAGACCGACCAGTCGGTCAGAGGCGACACCGTCGACCTCGACGCCCTCCTCGACGAACATCGTGGTCCATGACCGACAGCCTGGTCCATGACCGACAGCCTGGTCCATGACCGACAGCCTGGTCGTAATCCTCGATGACGGGATCGCCGGGACGCTGACGCGGCTTGCCGGCGGTCGCCTCCGGTTCGACTACGACGACGCGTACCGGGAGAGGCCCAACGCGACCCCCCTGTCCGTCTCCATGCCGACGCAGGTGCGTTCCCATCCCGACCGGGCCGTCACGGCCTGGCTCTGGGGTCTCCTCCCGGACAACGAGGCGGTCCTCTCGCGCTGGGCGCGCGATTTCCACGCCTCCGCGTCATCTCCGTTCTCGATGCTGGCGACGCCGATCGGCCATGACTGCGCTGGAGCGGTGCGCTTCGCCGCCCCCGACGCCGTCGACGACGTCATCGAGCAGCCGGGCGAGGTGACCTGGTTGACAGACCAGGAGGTCGCCGCCCGTCTGCGCGAGCTGCGGGAGGACGCCACGGCGTGGCTGGGTCGAGAGTTCACCGGTCAGTTCAGCCTTGCCGGAGCCCAGGCCAAGACCGCTCTCCTGCAGGAGGACGGCCGCTGGGGTGTCCCCTCCGGGTCGATGGCGACCAGTCACATTCTCAAGCCCGCCGTCGCCGGCCTCGACGATCACGACCTCAACGAGCACCTGTGCCTCGACTCAGCCCGTCGCGCTGGTCTCGTCGTGGCCCGCACGCACGTCGGCCGGTTTGGCGAGGACAGCGCAATCGTCGTCGACCGCTACGACCGACGCCCACTCGACGGGCGCCTCGTGCGGATCCACCAGGAGGACGTCTGTCAGGCCCTCGGCGTGGCCCCGTCGCGCAAGTACCAAAACGAGGGGGGCCCGGGCGCGAAGGACGTGGCCCGTCTCCTCCGTGGGGCGATGCCGTCTCGCGTCGCCGAGGAGGCGATCTGGCGATTCCTCGACGCCCTCGCTTGGAACTGGCTCATTGCCGGCACCGACGCGCACGCGAAGAACTACTCACTCCTGCTCGCCTCCGGTCAGGTGCGTCTGGCGCCGCTCTACGACGTCGCATCCGCCCTGCCGTATGGCACCCACGAGAAGAAGCTGCGCTTCGCCATGAAGATCGGCGGGGACTATGGCGTCTTTCCGCAGCGCAACACCTGGCCCCAGGCTGCCGGCGATCTCGGTCTCGATCCCGAACGTGTGGTCGCGCGCGTCGAGGAGCTCGCGGTGCGCGCGCCGGATGCGTTTGCCGAGGCGGCTTCCGCTCCGGAGGTTGCGTCGCTCGACCGGCTGCTGCCCGGCTGTCTCGTCGACCTGGTCGCCGATCGGGTCCGGCGGTGCAGCGCTTTGCTTCGCCCTGCGTCCCCGGCCGCTGCGACAGGACTGGAGCGGGGGCAAGTTTGAACCCGATGCTGATCGGTGCCGCCCCGACGAACCCGTATCCGCCTTCGATTCGGCTGCGACCCTCTTCGAGACCGGTCAAAATCGCCGCACGGACCGGTCCTCGGCCGCGACGAAGCCAGCTCTGAGGAATCGAACAGTCCGGCGACCTCCGCCCCGTACCGCTCGATGTTCTCGCTCAGCGTGCTCTTCCTGCGTTTCGGCCGACCGGAGCGTCAGAGAATGCCCAATCTCAGAGATGAAGTCCCGCAGGAGGAGGACCGGGAACTCCGCATTGCCTACGTCGCGCTGAGTGCGCCGAGAAACACGGCGAGGTCGCCCTGTTCAGCGATTACACGGCGGTACTCGCCGACTACCTCGCCGCCGGTTTCGTCGAACTCGCTCACCAGCCAATCAGTGGTGCGTGATCGCGCTACCGCTCCGAACGTCCGGTGACGGCGTTCCCTGGCACCAGACGGCCGCTACGATGTGCCGCAATGCAACGCGGATGCGATCTCCTGAGCTGCGACCGTTCCATCGAGGTTCCATATATGAGGTTTGGTGTGGCAGTGCTCCTCGGCCAGAAGCGCTGTGTTCGCAGGCAAAGGGCGATTAGCTCAGTCGGTTAGAGCGCTTCTCTGATAAGGAAGAGGTCCCAGGTTCGAATCCTGGATCGCCCACTCTCGCCCTTCTCCCTACTGGGGCCTTCGCCGGTGTACCCCCTCTTCTTCAGGCTGGTCCTACAACACATCGATGCCGAGCACGCGCACGCGCTCGCGCAACGCTCACTGCGGATGATCCGAGCGACCCCGATCGGACGCGCCGTCGTACGCCGGCTGGTTGGTCCGACCGACAGGCGGCTCGAGATTCATGCGCTCGGGCGAATCTTCCCCAGCCCGCTCGGTGTCGGCGCTGGGGTTGACAAAGACGCCAGCTGGTTTGAGGATCTGAGTGCCCTGGGGTTCGGGTTCGTGGAGGTGGGCACGATCACGGCGCTGCCGCAGGAGGGCAATCCCCGTCCGCGCGTGGTCAGGCTCCTTAGAGACCGAGCGATCCTCAACAAGATGGGTTTTCCGAACTCCGGCGCTGAGCTGGCCGCAGCCCGGCTTAGCCGCCGGAGTTCCTCCTCGATTCTCGGCGTCAACGTCGGGAAGTCAAAGTCGGTCGCCGTGGAAGCCGCCGGCGATGACTACCGGGCTTGCGTCCGGCGGTTGGCCACTGGCTCGGACTATCTGGTTCTCAACGTGAGCTCGCCGAACACACCGGGTCTCCGGGAGCTCGAGGACGTCGGTCGACTTCGGCTGCTGATCGCCGACGTCCGCCGCGAGTTGCACGCCGGCAGCGCCAATCCGCCGCTGTTCATCAAGCTCGACCCGGATCTCGATGATGACCAACTGACCGCCATCGTCACTCTGGCCGTCGAGCTGGGTCTGGACGGGATCGTCGCCGTCAACACCACCGTCGATCGCGGTTCACTTTCCGACCCCGCGTCCGCCAGCCGGATCGAGGGTGGCGGGGTTTCGGGCGCCCCGTTGCGAGCCACGGCGGTGGAGGTCCTGCGGCGTATCCGGAGGCTCGCCGGCGACAGATTGATCCTGATCTCTGTCGGCGGCGTGGCGAGCGCCGAGGACGTCTGGGAGCGGATCAGCGCCGGCGCCACCCTCGTCCAGGCGTACACAGCGTTTGTCTACGAAGGGCCCGGCTGGCCAAAGCGGGTCAACCGCGAGCTCGCGAGCAAGGTCGACGACGCCGGCCTGTCGTCCATCCAGGAGCTGATCGGAGCCGACGAACGCAACCATGGGAATGGTCGGGATCGGCTGAACGGCGAGCGAGCGCAAGTCGGCGCGATCGACGCCGTATAGAACCACGGGCACCCGTGCGCTCGGCCGATCAGAGCCGAGGTGCCGAGTCCGCATCGTGGCTCGCCCACCGCCCGATCTCAGGGTCGGCGAGCAGGACTGCAGCCGCCCTGCGCGAGCGACGCCTCCTCGTCATCTGCGCGGTGACCACCGTGATGGTCATCGGCCACTTTGCCGCGTTCACCTTCTTCGCCCGGATCGTCGCCGCGGGTGCGGGTCTGAGCGGCAGCGGCGTCGGCGCGGTGCTGCTCGTCTACGGGGGGGCAGGGGTGCTGGGGGTCCTGCTCAGCGGCGCCCTGGTCGATCGGGGGCTGCGGACCGCCGTGGTCAGCGGATGCGCGGCGGTCAGCCTCGCGCTGCTGACGCTTGACCTCGTCCCGGGCTCGTTCGCAGTCACGCTGATCGCGGCCGGCGCCTGGGGACTGGCGTTCACCGCGCTGCCGGTCGCCTGGCAGACCGCGGTGCTGCGCGCCGTCCCGGTCCAGCCCGACGGCGCGTCGGCGCTCTACGTCGTCTGCTTTCAGGTCGGGATCGGCGGCGGCGCTCTGCTCGGGGCCGTGCTGCTGGCCGCCGACGGGGTGCCGGCGGTCCTCACCGTGGCGCTCGTGTTTGCCACCCGCGGCACCGTCCTGGCCGCGGCCCTGACAGGACCCTCGCCGCGACCCGCGGTCGAGCGCCGGTGGGCGATCCGCCGGGCCAGGGTCGGCCGCGCCCTGCGCTCCTGAGCGGGTCCGACGGGCTTGGGCGCCGCCCTTTGCGCCGCGAACGCATAGGCTGACCCGTGGTGCCCGACGTGAGCGCGCGGCGATGGTCCTCCCGCCAGCCCAACATCCCCGGCCGCGGGATCGTGGCCGGGTACAGCCTTCGCTTCTGGGGACTGGTCGCGCTGATCGGTCTGCTCACCGGAGTCGGCGCCTCGGCGCTGATGGCCCTGTTGGGTCTCGTCGAGCGGCTGGCCTTCGGGTCCGGTCACGGAACCTTTCTCGCTGACGTCCGCTCGGCCTCGGACCTGCGCCGGGTGGTGGTGCTGCTGCTCGCGGCGGTGATCGTCGGCGGGGCGAGTATCGTGCGCCGGCGCGGCGCCACAGCGCCGGCGGCCGAGGTGTCAGAGGCGCTCTGGCTGCACAGCGGGCGGCTGCGCCTGGGTGCGGCGCTGCAGCGCGCCGTGCTCTCGATCGTCGCGGTGGGGATGGGCGTCTCGCTCGGGCGCGAGGCGGCGCCCCAGCTGGTGGGGGCGGCCACCGCGAGCCGGCTGGCCGAGTGGGCGCAGCTGCCGGTGTGGCAACGACGGCTGCTCGTCGCATCGGGGGCCGGCGCCGGGTTCGCCGCGGTCTACAACGTGCCGCTTGGCGGCGCCCTGTTCGCGCTGGAGGTCCTGCTGGGAACGCTCGCCCTGCCGCTCGTGCTCCCGGCGCTCGCGGTTTCGGTGATCGCCACGGTCGTGGCGTGGGTCACCCTCGGTACCGCTCACACCTACACGATGCCGGTCTACGGCGTCCAGGCGGGCCAGCTGGTCTGGGCGCTGGTGCTCGGACCGGTGATCGGGCTGGTCGCGGTCAGCTGGGTCCGGCTGATCGCCCGCGCCGCGACGCTGCGCCCCCGAGGCCGAGCGCGCCTGCTCGCACCGTTGCTGGTCTTCGGCGGTCTCGGGCTGCTGGCCATGCCCTATCCCGAGCTGCTGGGCAACGGCAAGGGGATCGTCCAGCTGGCCGTGGTCGGCGGGCTGTCGCTGGGCCTCTCGGAGGCCCTACTGGCGCTCAAGCCGGTCGTGACCGCCGCCTGCCTGGGCGCCGGCGCCCCCGGGGGGCTGTTCACACCCACGCTGACGGTCGGGGTCCTGCTCTCGGTCGTGCTCGCGGGGGGTGGTCACACGTCTGGCCCGATGTCGTGCCGGGTGGCTACGCGTTGATCGGCGGCGGCGCGTTTCTCGCCGCCGCCATGCAGGGCCCGATCTCCGGCGTCGTGCTCGTGCTCGAGCTCACCCACCACTTCGACGCCCTGATGGCGCCGACCCTGCTCGCGGTCTGCGGCGCCACCGTGGTGGCGCGCCGGCTCGGGGCGCCCTCGATCTACTCGGCTCGTCTCCCGGAGGCCGACGATCCTGCCGCCGGCGCGATCGATGCTCTGGACGCCGATCACGGCGCGCTCCCGGCCTGGCCCGACGCGGACGACGACGGGCCGGACGCGAGGCGTCCGGCCCGAGGCTGTCCAACTGATCGCGCGCCGGACTAGGCGGCGCGGCGGAGGTCTTCCAGGCCCGAGCTCTGCGCGAGCCGGGTCAGGCCCTGCTGCTCGAGCTCGCGGGCCTTGCCGAGCGTGATGCCCAGCTCGAGTCCGGTCTGCCGGAGGTTGAGCGGCTCAGCCCCGGCCAGACCGAAGCGCAGCCGGATGACGTTGCGCTCGGGCTCGGGCAGCTGCTCGACGGCGCCGTTGATCAGCTCCTGACGCTCATTGGATTCCACTTCCTCGGCCGGCTGGGGCCGGTCGGAGGCCAGCAGGTCACCGAAGGCGGTCTCGCCGTCCTCACCGACCGGCTGGTCGAGGCTGGTCAGGCCGCGGGTCAGCTCGCGCAGCTCCGCGACCTCCTCGACCGGCAGCTTGGCCTCGGCGGCAATCTCGTCGTCGGTGGCCTCGCGTCCCAGCTTGGTGCTCAGCTCGGACTCGATCTTGCGGACCTTGGTCTGCCGCTGGGCAACGTGCACCGGCAGGCGGATCGTGCGGCCGTGGTTCTGCAGCCCGCGCTGCAGCGCCTGGCGGATCCACAACGTCCCGTAGGTGGAGAACTTGAAGCCGCGCCGCCAGTCGAACTTCTCGACTGCGCGGATCAGTCCCAGCATCCCCTCCTGAACGAGATCCTCCATCGGAAGGCCATGGCCCTGATAACGCCGGGCCTGTGAGACGACCAGCCTCAGGTTGGCGTTGATCATCCGCTCCTTGGCCTGCAGATCACCCCGCTCGATGCGCTGAGCGAGGTCGATCTCCTCCTCGGCGGTGAGCAGCGAATGGGCGCGAGCGGCGCGCAGGAACAGGTCCAGCGAGTTCTCGGTGAGCACCGCGGAGTCGGCCGCGGCGCGGCGCGCCTCGGTGGCGCTGCGGCGCTCGGACTGGCGGGGACCCTGCCGTCGCGCGGGCCGCCGGGTGGCCGCCCCCGCAGGGGCGTGCTCGCCGCGCGCGCGTGAGCGCGGCGTCGTATCGTTGTGCTCACGTCCCGGGGTCGGGACCTCGCGAGCCTGGGTTTCAAAGCGTGTCAGGTCAGTCTCCAGTGATCTCATGGGTTTACTCCGCCGGTAATCATAGCCCATAGTTCGACGATCATCAAACTATGCTCAAGGGCGCTAACCACGCGCTAACGCGCGGCACCGGACGGCCGCTCCCTGCTTTCTAACTGAGCGATCCAAGGGCCAGATAAACACCGCCGAAGGGTGGCTGGCACGATGCGGCGAGCCGCTCCGAGCCGCTCCGAGCCGCCTCCGAGCCGCCTCCGAGCCGCTCCGGCCCGCCCCGGGCCGCCCCGGCCGCGCAGGGCCGCCTCTACGCCGGTTGAGGTCATCAGCACCCGCCTGCGGACGCTGATGACCTCGCTGGCTGCGCTCAGGCGCCGTTGACGAAGGCGGTGATGTCGGGCGTGCCGCGTCCGGTTGTGTAATCCCAGCCCGGCGCGGCGGGGAAGCCGTTGCTCCCGAGCGT
>JAABUZ0100007539.1_pt1 | contig 13095 bp, 14 predicted proteins | sample 5562091 | NCBI WGS metagenome assembly JAABUZ01 (sample SAMN12813069, study PRJNA571459) | rock metagenome | isolation source: Antarctica rocks | place: Antarctica: Victoria Land, Linnaeus Terrace sud | collected 2015-12-21 | reverse complement strand
CCCCGACCGTCGCTTAGTCGTGCTCACATGCATCGCACCGCTTGCCGAGCCAGACGCCCCATAGCTGAACAATACCGCAATACACCACCGCTTAGTAGTGGGTACACCCAATGACAACAAAATGGCAGGAATCCCCGCAACTACAGGGATCCCGGCCTCTCCACCGCCTGATTACACGGGGAACTTCGGACTAGGGGCCAGACCGGGGATCCGGCAATCCGGCTCGGAACTGCGCCAGCTCCTCGGTCTCGATCGAGTAGGTGTGCTCGGGGCCCGGGTAGCGCCCGGCGCGTACATCCGCGGCGTAGGCGCTGACGCCGGCGTTCATCTCCGCCTGGAGCTCACCGTAGCGCTGCACGAAGCGCGCTCCGCGGCCTTCGCGGATGCCCAGCAGGTCGTGGAAGACGAGCACCTGCCCGTCGGTCGCCGGTCCGGCGCCGATCCCGATCACCGGGATCTCGATCCGGCGCATCAGCTCCGCCGCGACCGCGGCGGGCATCGCCTCGAACACGAGCGAGAAGCAGCCGGCCTCCTGCAGGGCCAGCGCCTCGTCGGCGATCCGAGCTGCGGCGGCCGTGTTGCGGCCCTGGGCGCGGTAGCCGCCGAGCGCGGTCGCGGTCTGTGGCGTCAGGCCGACGTGACCCATGACCGGGATCCCGGCCCCGACGATTGCTCGGGCCCGGGACACCGAGACGGCGTTGCCACGCTCGAGCTTGACCGCGTCACAGCCGGCCTGCTTGACGAACCGCATTGCCGTGGCCACCGCCTGCTGGTCGGATTCCTCGTAGGACCCGAAGGGCAGATCCCCGATCATGAACGGCGTCCTGAGTCCACGGCGCACCGCCCGGGCGAGCACGAGCATCTCGTCGGTGTTGATCTCGATCGTCGAGGGGTACCCCAGCACCGTCATCGCGCCCGAGTCCCCGACCAGCACGATGTCCACCCCGGCGGCCTCGGCGGCGCGGGCGCTGGGGAAGTCATAGGCGGTGATCATTACGATCGGTTCGCCGCGCCGCTTCTTGTCGAGCAGGATCGGCAGCGTCACCGGAAGCTGCGAGGCGTCGCTGGGGACGGTGATGTGGATCGGGGCTGAGGACACGGAGATCTCCAGGGTCAGGCGGCGGGCGCGGCCATCAGGGTCGCGACGTCACGGTCGATGATGCGGTCCAGCGGCACCAGCAGGGCGTTGTCGATCAGGCGGGTCGTCCCGATGCGCGCGGCGATCACGGCCAGAACCGGGCCCTCGATCGCGGCCACCGGTTCCAGGCTGTCGGGCGCGACGAGCTCAAGGTACTCGAGCTCGGCACCGGCGGCGGTGATCGTGGCTCGCGCCTGTGCGGTCGCGCTGGCCGGGTCGCGCTCCCCGCCGCGGATGGCGGCGGCGATCAGTGACAGAGCGCGCGACAGCCACCGGGCGCGCTCTCGCTCCGCCGGCGACAGGTGCGCGTTGCGGCTCGAGAGGGCGAGGCCGTCGGGAGCGCGGACTGTCGGGCAGACGACGATCTCGACCGGGAGGTTTAGATCGGCCGTCATCCGGCGCACGACGGCAACCTGCTGGGCGTCCTTCTGGCCGAAGTAGGCGACATCGGGGCCGGCCATCGCGAACAGCTTGGACACGATCGTGGTCACGCCCGTGAAGTGGTCACGCCCGCGGCTGGCGCCCTCCAGCCGCTCGGTGAGACCGCTGACCGCGACGCTCGTGCCGAAGCCCTCCGGGTAGACCTCGTCGACTCCGGGGGCGAAGAGCAGGTCAACGCCGGCGGCCGCCGCCTGCTCGGCATCGCGCTCGATCTCACGGGGATAGGCGGCGAGGTCGCCGGCATCGTCGAACTGGGCGGGATTGACGAACAGGGACACGAGCACGACATCGCATTCGGCACGGGCCCGCTGCATCAGGGCGAGATGGCCGGCATGAAATGCGCCCATCGTGGGGACCAGCCCGATGCGCTGACCGGCCCGGCGCGGGCCGGCGAGCTCGCGGCGCAGCTCGGCCACCGTGGTCGTGATCCTCATCCCGCCACCGCCGGAGCGGCCGCGAGCGATCGCGTCGCGGCGGTCATCGCGTCGAACAGGCTCAGCAGCTCGGGTGTGCGGCGCGCGACGGCGGCACGCTGGGCGGCCACCGTCGCCTGATCGCCCCGGGCGACGGGCCCGGTGAGCGCCTGGCGGGAGCCGAGCCGGGCCCAGTTCTCGACCGTCGCGCGCACGAGCGGAACCAGGTCCTGATGGGCCAGGCCCGTGCCGGCGGCGATCCGCTCGGCGGCGTCCTCGAGCGTGATCAGGAAGTTGGAGGCCACCGACGCGGCGGCGTGATAGGCGGCCCGGTCGGCCTCGGCAAGCGTGAACGGTCGCATCCCGAGCGCGGTCGCGAGCGCTCGCGCGCAGTCGAGCGCGGTCGTGGTCGTGCCCGCGACAGCCGCCCCCGCGCCTCGCAGGCGATCGCCGTCTGATCCCACCGGGACGGTCATCAGGGGATGCAGCGAGAACGCCTCGTGTCCCGCCAGCGCGTCGAGCCCGGTAGCGCCGGAGCAGTGCCCGACCAGCGGACCTCGGGCGATCTCGCCGGACGCTTCGGCGATCGCCGCGTCGGGCACGCAAAGGAGCACGACGTCGTAGCCGCGCAGATCAGGCCGGTGGCCGAGCGGCTCGGATATTCGCAGCGGAGCGGGCCGGAGCCCGTCGATGACCGCGGCAGCGAGACGGCCCCGTCCGACGACGGCCAGACTGGTCCCGGCGAGCGTGAATGGGCCAGTGGCGGCTGTGGAGGACCGCTCCAGTTCCCTCATTGAGATACCGGTCGGAGAACGACGATGATCCAGACGACTACGAGGTCCGCTCCAACGTGGTGTCGGCCTCACCGCACAGCGTACCCCCTCTGGCCAGACCTCTAGCATCGCCGTCTGTGACAAGCCCCACAGTGCGCCGCGAACGGCTCAAGGCGGTCTACGAGGAGGCCCGTGGCTGCGTCCGCTGTCCGCTTCACCGCACGCGCACCCAGGTCGTGTTCGGATCCGGCAACGCGAACGCGGGCGTGATGTTCATCGGTGAGGCGCCCGGCGCCAACGAGGACAGGCAGGGCCTGCCGTTCGTCGGCCAGGCAGGCAAGCTGCTGGACAAGCTGCTGGCCGAGATCGAGCTCGAACGGGCGGACGTGTTCATCGCCAACGTCCTGAAATGTCGCCCTCCGGGCAACCGCGATCCTCAGCCCGACGAGATCGCGACGTGCCGCGGCTACCTGGAGCGCCAGGTGGAGCTGATCGAGCCTGACGTCATCTGCACGCTGGGCAACTTCGCCACCAAGCTGCTGCGCGGTGACACGGCCGGGATCTCCCGGCTGCACGGGCAGGCTGAGGAACGGATCCTCGGTCCGCGGGCGATCCGCCTGTATCCGCTCCATCACCCCGCCGCCGCGCTCTACACGCCGGCGACGCTCGAGGCGCTGCGAGCGGACTTCCAGCGCATTCCCAAGCTGCTCGCGCTCGGGCCGTTGGCCCAGCCCGAACCGGTGCCGCCGGTCGGGCCGGCCGGGACGGGGGGAGCCGGGCGACCGGATGAGCTGCGCCCTGCGGCCACCGGTGAGCAGTCCGCCCCCGGTGCGGGTGAGCAGTCGGCCCCCGCGTCACAGCTCGGTCTGTTCTGACGTCAAAGCTGCAGCCCGTCGTGCACCCAGCGCCGGCGTGACAGTACGCGCCCACACCCGGGGTGTGGCGATCCGCGATGCACCCAATTGCGTTTTGTCGACCACCCCGTCTGTCGCGGCACCAATGCGGGCCTGATCAGACCGAGTCGGCCTCCCGATCGACCGCCTCGTCTGTCGCGGCGCCAACCCGGGCCCCCGATCAGACCGCGGCGGGCTCCCGAGACACCGGAGTGGGCGGCGGGGGGCTGCCCGAGGCGGGTGGGACTCTGCGCTCGCCGCGCAGCGCCAGGGCGAAGGCGAGCGCGGCGCCGACCAGCTGGATGGCCAACACCACGGCGGCAAAGCCTGCCGGCCGGCGGGACGCGTTGAGCAGCAGGATCGGCTCGACGACGGCGACCGCCCCGAGCACGATCAGAAACCACGTGTGGCGCAGGGCGAGCATGTACTGGATGGCCAGGTAGGTCCCCGCCAGCACGGTGAACGCGGCACCGAGCGGAAGCAGGGAATCGGACGCGGTGGCGCGCTTGGCGCCGAATGCGAGCTTGAGCAGCAGGTGCGGCGCGACCGCGAAGATCAGCAGCACCGGGATCGCGCAGACGAGCACGATGGCCAGCGCGCGGAACAGGATCGGCCGGGTCGGCAGGCCCTCAGACCGGCGCCGCGACACTTCGGGCACGAGGTAGAAGCCGGCCCCGATCGCCACCCAGACGAGGACCTTGGCGGCCACCGCCGTGGCCGCGTAGGAACTGCCCAGATCCCGCGGGAACCGGTGCTTGGCGGCGATGATGTCGATGTTCTGCAGGACGGCGATCACGATCAGGCCGGCGATCGGTGCCCACGCCCGCTTGACGTGCGTCCACAGGCCGAGCGTCGCGGGCGCCGGGGTGACGGATCCCAGCGGCGCCGCCTCGAGCTTGTGGCGGACACGCTGCAGGCGCCGAAGGCAGTACACGCCGATGACCAGAAAGGAGAGCGGGGTTCCGAGGTAGGCGCCGGTCACGCCCAGGCCGGCGGCGGCGAGGATCGTTCCGGTGACCAGGCGCGCCGCCTGCTCGCCGACCAGGCTGACCCCGACCGTCTTGAGGTCGCCCACCCCCTGCAACGCGCCCCGCAGGATCGACAGCCCGAGCCACAGGACCGCCGCGGGCAGGCCGACGGCGGCCGCCCATGGGTCGGTGGGGACGCCGACCGCCGAGGCGATCGGGACGCGGAGAAGCACCGAGACGATCGCCATCCCCACCGTGATCCCGAGCAGGACCTTGGTCCACCGCTCGATCGTCGCGATCAGACCGGCGCCGACCCCGAGGTGGCCGAGCACGCTCTCGCGTGCGGTCGCGACCTGGAGCGCCTGTCCGGCCACGGACAGGATCAGGAAATAGCTGATCAGCGCCGCCAGAGCGACGTATGAGTCGCCGAGCAAGCGCGCGAAGACGATGGTCGAGGCCAGCGCGATCACGTTGTTGGCGATCATCGCCGCGGCCAGGCCGGCGGCCTTCACGGTCTCCGAGCCGCGCAGCTCCGCCATCGAGGTGGGAACGCCCTCTCGACCGCGAGCGAGGCGCTTGAGCAGAGCGGCTGTACGACCCGGGGCCGGCTCGGTCTCGGGAACGGTCATGACATCAGTCACGGTAGCGAACCGCCCCGTCTGCGCCGTTCTAGAGTTTGCCCCTGTGCAGGGGACCTTCTCGTCTCAGAGCGCCAGCGAGACCGAGGCGATCGGAGCCCAGCTCGCGGCCGTCCTGGTGGCGGGGGACATCGTGCTGATCGAGGGAGAGCTCGGAGCCGGAAAAACCACGCTCGTCCGTGGCGCGGCCCGCGCGCTCGGGGTCACGGGCGCGGTGACCAGCCCGACGTTCACGATCGGCCAGCGGTATCCCGCCGTCCCGGTGGCGGTCGCCCATCTGGACCTTTACCGGATCGCCGATCTCCGCGCCGAGGATCCGGACCTGCTGTCTGACTACCTGGGGCGCGACACGATCGCGTTCGTCGAGTGGCCGCCCCCCGGCGTCGAACATGCCCTGGCCGCGTTCGCCCGTCCGGCCGCGAGCGTGCGCATCGAGCACCGGGGTCGGGACCGCCGCGAGATCACGATCGGATCAGGGGTGCGCGCCTGCGAAGACGCGACGGTGCCTCGGTGAGCGTGCTCGCCTTCGACACCGCGACCCGGGCCACGACGGTCGCACTCCTGGACGGCGCCGGCGCCGCGCTGGTCGCGCGTGACGATCCCGAATCCGGTCAGCGACCGGCGCACACGACCCGCCTGATGGCGCTGATCGACGAGCTGCTGGCGGCAGGCGGCGGGTGGCGCGCGGTGGACACGATCGCGGTCGGCACTGGGCCGGGCACGTTCACCGGCCTGCGGATCGGAATCGCCACCGCGCTCGCGTTGGGACGGGCCCGTGATCTGCCCGTCACCGGGGTCTCCACCCTTGCCTCGCTCGCCCTCGCGGCTGACACGACCGCCGCGCGGGAGGGCTTCGATGTCGTGCTCGCCGTCCTGGACGCTCGCCGCCGGGAGGTCTTCGCCGCGGGTTGGGCGGCCGGGGCGCTGACCGACGCCGCTGACGGCGGGGCGGCCGCCGGCGACGGCGCGACGGCCGAGCCGATCGCCGCGATCGGGCTTCTCGCACCCGCAGCCCTGACCCCGGACGGGCTCGCCGCGGCGAGCGAGCCGTTCGGTCGCCGGCTGGCGGTCGGCGACGGGGCGCTGGAGTACCGCCGCGTGCTCGAGGCGGCCGGGATCTCGGTCGCCACGCCGGCTGGCGTGCACCATCGCGTCGAGGCTGCCGTGCACGCGCGGCTGGCCAGCGCGGGCCTGGGCCTGCGCGGCGATGCCGTTCGCCCGCAATACCTGCGCGCGCCCGACGCCGAGCTCTCCCTGCGCGCGGCGCCGGCGTCATGACCCCGGTGAGCTTCACCGTCCGCGAGCTTCGCTATTCGGACCTGCCGCAGGTCATCTCGATCGAGCGGCGGGTGTTCACCACGCCGTGGTCACTGGCCATGTTCGTGCTCGAGGTGTCCAAGCCGAACGGAGTGTGCCTGGCCGCGGTCGACAGCGCGAGCGCCCGGGTGCTCGGCTATCTGATCCTGTCGCGCTATGACACCGTCTGGCACCTGATGAACATCGCGGTCGATCCCAATCGCCGTCGCGAGGGCATCGCCGGGGGGCTGCTCGACGCGATGATCGACGCGGCCGGCGCCACCGGCGAGTACACGCTCGAGGTCCGAACCTCCAACGCCGGGGCGATCGCGCTCTACGAGCGGTTCGGCTTCCGCTCGGCCGGAACCCGGCCCCGCTACTACCGTGACACCGGCGAGGATGCGGTGATCATGTGGCGCACCAGCGACACCATCTGCAGCTCTAGGCCGGCGTGATCCTGGCCATCGAAACCAGCTGCGATGACACGTGCGCGGCGGTGATCACCGCCGACGGCCGGATCCTCGCCAACGTGATCTCCTCCCAGGGTATCCACGATCGCTTTGGGGGGGTCGTGCCCGAGATCGCCTCGCGCCAGCATCTGGAGCTGATCGGCGCCGCCGTCGACGATGCCCTCGCCCAGGCCGGGGCGGCCCTGAGCAAGCTCGAGCTGATCGCCGTGACGCGCGGTCCGGGGCTCGTCGCCGCCCTGCTCGTCGGATTTGCCACCGCCAAGGCGCTGGCGGCCGCACACCAGCTGCCGCTGGCCGCGGTCGACCATCTCCACGGCCACGTGGCGGCAGGTTTCCTCGGGCCCGAGCCGGTGTCGCCGCCGTTCGTGAGCCTGGTGGCCAGCGGCGGGCACACCTTCCTGGCGCGGGTCCGTGATCGGGGGCCCGGCTACGAGGTGCTCGGGCAGACCCTGGACGACGCCGCCGGCGAGGCCTTCGACAAGGGGGCGCGCATGCTCGGCCTCGGCTACCCGGGCGGTGCGGCTCTGGAGCGGCTGGCCCGGGACGGTGATCGGCGGGCGTTCACGTTCCCGACCGCGGCTCGGCTGCGTGGCCTTGACTTCTCCTTCGCCGGTTTGAAGACGGCCCTGCTGTACCGCGTTCGCGATCTCGGCCCGGCCGAGGCCGAGCGCCGGCGCGCCGACCTCGCCGCCTCCTATCAGCATGCGATCGTCGAATCTCTGGCCATCCGGGCAGAGCGAGCGCTGGTCGCCACCGGCCTTGACCGCCTCGCGGTCGGCGGCGGCGTGGCCGCCAACGGCTCGCTGCGCGAGCGCCTGGCCGAGCTCGGCGGCGTGCTGCACGTCCCCGACCAGGCCCTGTGCACCGACAACGCGGCGATGATCGCCAGCGCCGCTCGGTACGTCGAGCCGCTGGCCTATCCCCGGTACCTCGGCCTCGACGTGTATGCGACCGGCGAACGTGCCCCGGCTGTGGCCCTCGGGGCGACGGCCGGGACGCCTCCCGCGCTCGGGATCCGCGAGATGGTTGATTGCACGACCCCGCGTGCCGGATGAATCCGGTTGATCTGCGCCGGATCGGCGTCCTCGGACTCGCCAATACCTCCAGTCTTGGCTTCGCCCTGCGTCCTTGACCGGCTTGATCCCCGAATCCCCCGGCCACCACGCGGCCGCGGTATCAACCATCTAGTGGCCGCCACCGTGGTGCTGTACGGCCGGCCAGGGTGCCACCTGTGCGATGACGCGCGCGAGATCCTGCTGCGCGTCCGCTCAGAGCACCCCTTCGTGCTCCAGGAGCGAGACATCGAGCGCGATGATGCCCTGTTCGCCGCGTATCTGGAGCGGATCCCGGTGGTGACGATCGACGGCGAGGAGGCCTTCGAGCTGTTCGTGGACGCGATCGAGCTCGCGGATCGGCTCGGTTACAGTGATGCAGGATGAGCTACACCATGGGACGCGACTCCGCATCCGCTGAGTCGGCACCGGACAAGCCGGGTGAGAAGCTCTCACTCGGGGTCGCCGCGCGCCTGTCGCGCTACCTGCAGGTCCTCACCCAGGCTCGCAAGATGGGCAAGGAGACGATCTCCTCCCAGGAGCTGGCTGACTACACGCACGTCAACTCGACCCAGATCCGGCGTGACCTCTCGGGCTTTGGCAAGTTCGGCAAGCGGGGCGTCGGCTACAACGTCGAATCGCTGGTCAACCAGATCCGCAAGATCCTGCGCACCGCCGGCCAGCACAACATCGCGCTGTTCGGCGCCGGGCACCTCGGCACCGCGATCGCCACGTCGGACATCTTCGCCGACCATGGCTTTCGGGTCGTGGCCGTGTTCGACGTCGACCGCGAGCGGGTCGGCTCGAAGATCGGCAGCCTCACCGTCCGCCACAACTCCGAGCTGCCCAGTGTGGTCGAGACCGAGGAGATCGTCGTCGCGGTGCTCGCGGTTCCGTCGGCAGCCGCCCAGAAGCTGGCCCACGAGCTCGCTGACGCGGGGGTGAAGATCATCTTCAACTACTCCGATGCGCTGCTGCAGGTCCCTCCGGAGGTGACCGTGCACACCTCCAGCCCCGCGGTCGACCTCCTGTACGCGCTCTACTTCTATCTGACCTGAGCTCAGGTCCGCCCGTGGCCCTCGACCTCGTTTCTGCCCGTACGGCGTTCGACGCCTCGACTGACTTCACCGTCGGCCTGGAGGAGGAGTTCGCGCTGCTCGACCCCGCCTCGCTCGGACTCGTGCCCCGGTTCGCGGCGCTCCGATCGGCCGCTGAGCCCGATCCGGAGCTCCGGGGGGCGATCGCCGGCGAGCTGATCTCATCGGAGATCGAGATCCGCTCGGGTCGCGGCGAGGACCTCGCCGCCGCGATCACGGCCCAGCGCGACCTGCGCCGCCGCCTGTTCGCGCTCGGCGCTGACACCGGCGTCGCCCTGGGCGCGACCGGGACCCATCCTTTCTCGGACTACCGCGAGCAGCAGATCATCGACACCGAGCACTACCGGCTGGTCGAGGAGGGCCTGAAGTACGTCGCCTGGCGCAACAACACCTTCTCGCTGCACGTCCACGTGGGCATCCGGGGCGCCGATCGCGCGGTCGCCGTCTGTGACCGCCTGCGTGCCGTGCTGCCGATCCTCCTCGCTGTCTCGGCCAACTCTCCGTTCCTGGACGGTCGCGACGCGGGGCTGCACTCCGCGCGGACGCAGACCTTCACCAGGAGCTTTCCGCGCTGCGGAGTACCGGATCGGTTCGGAGACTGGGAGACGTTCGCCCAGTACATCGAGATCCTGGTCCGCACCCGCTCGATCATCGAGTACACGCAGGTGTGGTGGTCGGTGCGGCCTCACCTGTCGTTCGGCACCGTCGAGGTCCGGATCTGCGATGCGCAGGCCACGGCGGCCGAAGCCGATGGGCTCGCGGCGCTGATCGTGGCCTGTATCGCGCAGGCCGCGCGGGATCACGATGAGGGGGTCCCGGCGCCGGAGATCCCCAACCGGCTGATCGAGGAGAACGTGTGGCGCGCGCTGCGCTACGGACTCGACGGCACGCTCCTGGATCTGGTGGCGCTCGAGCCCTACCCCGCCGGGCAGGCGCTGGAGCGCCTGCTGGCGTGGACCGCGCCGATGCGTGACGAGCTCGGGCTCGACGTCGCGCTGCCGGCCGAGAACGGGGCTCAGCGACAGCGGGCGATGATCTCCGCGGGCATGGACGTCCACGAGATCTACGCAGCCGTGCAGGCCGAGACCCAGGCAACCTATTCTCAGAGCCCGGCAACGTCACGGAGGTGATCCGATGAGCACTGGTGAGACAGGAGATACCCACGCAGCGGAGGGGCCCGGCGGGTCCATGTCCGAGGAGGAGCTCCGAGCGGCCTACGAGGCCGAGATCAAGAAGATCCGCATCGAGCAGGTCGTGCTCGAGCAGGTCGTGTCCCTGGTCAATCTCGGGATGCGCCGCACGGGTCTACAGCCCGGCACCGAGGACGAGCGCGACCTCGGTCAGGTACAGCTGGCGATCGAGTCGATCCGGGCTCAGCTGCCGCTGATCGAGCAGATCGCCGCACCCCAGGCTGCTCAGGTCCGCGACGCGCTCTCCCAGATGCAGCTCGCCTTCGTCCGCCTCGGGGGATCGGCCGAAGCCGCGGGCGTGCCGAGCGGGGCGGGTGCTGAGGCCCCGCCCGCCGCGGACCCCTCCGCCGGCCCGGCGAGTCCGGCGAGCGCGGCCCCGGGCAAGCCCCGGCCCGACGATCCCGCGCCGGGAGGCACCGGTCCCGCTCAGCGCAGCGGGCGGCTCTGGATCCCCGGCCAGTAGCCCCGGGGGACGGGCCGCAGAGGCGTTGGTTCGGTCCACCCGCTAAACTTGCGCCGGTCTGATCCGGGGCCTCCGCAACTCCTTCGCGGCGGCCCTTTGCACGTTGTTGACCCGCGCGGCCACCGCGCCCCTAACTGAGCTTCCTCGGAGGATGTCTTGTCTAGCTTTCTGACGCACCACGGCGTCGTGATTGCGCTCGTGTGCGCACTCGCCGCCATCGTCTATGGCGCCGTGACCTCGCGGTCGCTGCTGGCGCTCTCGCCCGGCAACGAGCGGATGCGCTCGATCTCGGCCGCGGTCCAGGAGGGCGCGTCGGCGTACCTCAATCGCCAGTACACGACGATCGCCGGCGTCGGCGTGGTCCTGTTCATCGTTCTGATCCCGCTGCAGAACATCCGCGTCGCGATCGGCTTCGCGGTCGGCGGTCTGCTGTCGGCCGCGGCCGGCTACGTCGGGATGAACGTGTCGGTCCGCTCCAACGCTCGTGTCGCCGAGGCCGCGCGCGGTGGCGTCTCCAAGGCGCTTGACGTGGCGTTCCGTGGCGGTGCGGTCACCGGCATGCTGGTGGTCGGCCTGGCGCTGATCGGCGTGGCCGGCTACTACGGCGTCCTGACCTTCATCGTCGGCGAGAGTCCCCGGCACGCGATCGACGCGCTGATCGGGCTCGGCTTCGGAGGTTCGCTGATCTCCGTCTTCGCGCGACTCGGCGGCGGCATCTTCACCAAGGGCGCCGACGTCGGCGCGGACCTGGTGGGCAAGATCGAGGCCGGCATCCCCGAGGATGACCCCCGCAACCCGGCCGTGATTGCCGATAACGTGGGCGACAACGTCGGCGACTGCGCCGGCATGGCGGCGGACCTGTTCGAGACCTACGCCGTCACCGCCGTCGCCGTGATGCTGCTCGGCGTGCTGACCTTCAGCCAGACGACGAGCGTGGCGCTCTACCCACTGGTGCTCGGCGGCGTCTCGATCATCGCCTCGATCATCGGCACCTTCGCGGTCAAGTCCAAGACCGGCAACGTTGAGCGAGCCCTCTACCAGGGTCTGATCGTCTCCGGCGGCCTCGCCGCGCTGGCGTTTATCCCGATCACCTACTGGCTGATGCACGGACTGGCCTTCGGCGCCGGCGGAGCCGCGCCGGAGTGGTGGCACTACTACCTGTGCGCGCTGATCGGCCTCGGCGTGACCGCCCTGCTGTTCGTCATCACCGACTACTACACCTCGACCCGGTTCGCGCCCGTCAAGTCGACGGCCCGCGCCTCGCAGACCGGTCACGCGACGAACATCATCCAGGGCTTGGCTCAGGGCTATCAGGCCACGGCGCTGCCCGTGATCGTGCTCGCGCTCGGCATCTTCGGCGCCTGGAAGCTGGGACATGGGATCTACGGCATCGGCGTCGCCGTCATGTCGCAGCTGTCGCTGTGCGGCCTGATCGTCGCGCTGGACGCCTTCGGCCCCATCACCGACAACGCCGGCGGCATCGCCGAGATGGCCGAGCTGCCCGAGGAGGTCCGTAACGTCACCGATCCGCTCGACGCGGTCGGCAACACGACCAAGGCGGTCACCAAGGGCTACGCGATCGGCTCGGCCGCACTGGCCGCGCTGGTGCTGTTCAACGCCTTCGAGCAGGAGCTGGTGGCCAGCAACCACGGGGGGATCGTCAACTTCACGATCGGCAACCCGCCGGTGCTGATCGGTCTGCTGCTCGGCGGCATGATGGTCTACCTGTTCGCTGCCCTGTCGATGGAGGCGGTCGGTCGCGCCGGAGGCGCCGTCGTCGAGGAGGTCCGCCGCCAGTTTCGCGAGAAGCCGGGGATCATGGATGGCTCAGAGCAGCCCGAGTACGGCACCTGCGTGGACATCGTCACCAGGTCCGCTCAGCGCGAGATGATCCTGCCCGCGCTGATCCCGATCGTCTTCACCGTGATCGTCGGCGTGATCAGCGTCGAGGCGCTCGGTGGCCTGCTGATCGGCGTGATCGTGGTCGGCGTCTTCATGGCGATCTCGATGACCGCCGGCGGCGGCGCCTGGGACAACGCCAAGAAGCTGATCGAGGACGGCGCGTTCGGCGGCAAGGGCTCGGAAGCCCACGCCGCCGCGGTCACCGGTGACACCGTCGGCGACCCCTACAAGGACACCGCGGGTCCGGCGATCAACCCGATGATCAAGGTGGCCAACATCGTTGCGCTGCTGATCATCCCGCTGATCACCTGAGTTTGTAGGGCGCGGCGGGACGGGCGGGGGGGGGGGGGCCCCCCCCGGC
>JAABUZ0100007538.1_pt1 | contig 13095 bp, 16 predicted proteins | sample 5562091 | NCBI WGS metagenome assembly JAABUZ01 (sample SAMN12813069, study PRJNA571459) | rock metagenome | isolation source: Antarctica rocks | place: Antarctica: Victoria Land, Linnaeus Terrace sud | collected 2015-12-21 | reverse complement strand
CCGCCCAGGTCGCCGAGATGTTGGGGCTCAGCCGCGTGACCATCCAGAGCGCGATCCACCGCGGTCGGTTAGCGTCCGAGTTGGTGAGCCCCCGTGTTCGCCTCATCTCGCAGGCCGCGATCGACGCGTACCGCGCGAACCACCTGGGCCAGGTCGGGCAGCCCACGCGCAAGAGGCAGCAGATGCTCAACAAGTTGGCCGAGGTGCAGGCGCGAAAATCCGCCGCGGCCGATGGGGCACCTGAGACTCCCACAGGCACGGAGGAGACCCATGATGGATAACGATGCCGCACGGACCGACCTGCACGCCGACCTGCAGCACACCGTAAGCCCGGACCCGTGTCCCACCCGGACGATGCGCTGCCCGCGCTGTGAGCGCGATGTGGACCCCGCCGATCTCTCGGTGCAGTCGCTCGGCGAGCTGCGCCTGATCGACCCCCACAGCGCGCGTTACGACCGCCAGCCGTTCCCCCCGCGGGAGGGGATCGCGCTCTGCGATGAGTGCGCACGCCAGCTTGATGCTATCGCACAGGAGATGGACACCCAGCGCCGGCGTCTTACACGGCTCTGGCCGCGCCCGACGTCGCACCGCTGCCGACTGATGGACGACCAGCGCCTGAGCCGGACCTTCGAGGCGATCCGAGACACGGCCATCGAGGACGTGCTTGGCTGGGCCGTCTGGTACGACCGCCGCAGCCACGATACCTACCTCGTCGTCTATGAGACCGGCGCGTGGGCCATCCAGCCCGTGTCGCGCGGCCAGGTCTACGACGTCGCCGACGAGCGCGGCTACCTCGCCCTCCCGCTCCCCGTCGCGCCGCCTACCGCTGACGACGGCGACGCTGACGAGGCCGCCGGCGACGAAGGGGCTGGCTCGACCCTCCGCGAGATCGACGTGGCCGCGCTCTACCGCCGCCGCGCCCCCAGCGAGGCCGCCCATGAACCGCTGGAGATGGACCTGGCCACGCGCTTCTACCGCGCGCTTTATGGCGAAGAGGAGATAGCCCAATGAACGACGCCACCGCAAGCGGGCACAGGCACGCGCGCACCCTCCCGAGCCATGACCTCAAACTCATCGACGACCGCCGCCTTGTCTACGAGGGGGCGCTCGACCTCGGCGGCTTCCGTGGTGTCTCGTTCCGCACCGCGGACGGCATGGGCGTCGTCGTGAGCATCGACCCCGCCATCCCCGCCGGCGAGGGCTTCCACCTCAGCATCACCCGCCCCGGCCACCCGCCCAGCGACGACGATATTGCCCTGGTCCGCATCGCCGTGTGCGGCCCCGGTAGCCACGTTCGCATCGTCACCCCTGCAACGAGCATGCTGCGCGGTCAGATCGTCCACCTGGACGAGGAGCCCGACCACTACGACCCGCCTGATGCCCCTTGGTGGACGCAGGAGGAGTTTGCCGCCGTCGCCGCGCAGATGGCGAAGGAAACGGGCATCCCGGCCAAACGTGCCCGGGCGAACATGGAGCACCTGCAACGGCTTGGCCTGGCGCGCCTCGAGCGCCGCTGGGACCCCGACCACGGCGAACTGGTGCGCCTGGACCTGCGCCCCCTCCAGTGGCGTCAGGAACGCCGTCAGCGACGCCAGGACGCAGGCCAGAGCCAGGGTGAGGAGAACAGCGTATGACGCGCCTCCACCTCACCCCCTGCACCTATTGCTCGCCGTGGCGATCCTCGCCGCCGTGCTCACCGTGGGTGCGCATGAGGTGGCGATTCATAGCCAGCCGTGTTTCTGGGGACCTGTGCGCGTCCCCCAGTGCCAGGTGCTGCGATGACCGCCGACCACACGCCATTCCGTGAGCCAACCGATGACGAACGGGCGACACTCGACGCGCCGGACGACCTGGTTGACGACGACGAACTGACGGCGCTGGATCGCCTCGACGCGCTGGACCCCGCGCTGGACGGCGACGAGATCGACGCGCTGCTGCTGGACGCCAACGCCGACAATGATGAGGACGGGGACTGATGCCGTGGTGCATCCCGCGCGCGCGCTGTCCGCGCTGCACCCGCGAGGTCCGACCAGCCGACCTTGCAACCATCCCAGAAAAATGGTTGCTCGCCGACGAGGACGCCGCGACGTTGTGGCCGCGCGGGTGCGCCGACGCCCCCGCTGGCATGACGGCCTGCGCCGACTGCCGGGAGGAGCTGCGCGGGCTGTACGAGGATCACTGTCGATGGGGCAGGGAAATGCGCGCTCATGCTGATAATTGACATAATAGACGGCAAGGAGCAAGAGATTATGACCACAACACGAGTTATAGCCGTCGCCAATCAGAAAGGCGGCACTGGTAAGAGTACGACCGCGCACGCCTTGGGGACCGTCCTCGCCGACCGTGGCCGGCGCGTCCTCCTCGTCGACTTCGACCCTCAAAGCAGCCTGACCGACAACACCGGAACGGAGATCGCCGAGGGTAGCCCCACGGTCTACGATGTCCTGGCACAAGCCCGCGCGACGGGCGGCATCGTGGATCTTGCCCCGTATGTCCGCGCGATCGACGAGCGACTGGATTTGCTGCCGGCCGACATCGGACTCGGCCAAGCCGAGATGGAGTTGCAGAGCGCCGTGCGCCGCGAGTATGTGCTCCAACAGGCGCTCGATCCGGCCGCGGGTGCCTACGACGTCGTCCTCATCGACTGCGCACCGAGCTTGGGCCTGCTCACGATCAACGCTTTGACCGCCGCCGCGGAGGTTATCATCCCCGTGTCCCCGGAGTATCCCGCCGTGCGCGGACTGCGCCTCATCCTCGACTCGCTGCAGACGATCCGCCGCACGCGCCTCAATCCGCGCCTGGCCGCCCGTGGCGTCGTCCTGACAATGGTCGATGCACGCACCAACCATGGGCGTACGATGGTTCAGACGGTCAAGGACGGCCTGGGCGCAGTCTCTCTGCTCGGTGAGGTCAAGCGCGCCGTGGCGGTGAGCGAGGCCGCCGAGCGGGGCATGTCGATCATGCGCTACGCCCCGCAGAGCGAGACCGCGCGGGCCTACGAGCGCATCGCTGACGACCTAGTGGCCGCCTGGGGATTCGACGTAGGCGCAGGCACCTGTGTCGCCCCCCGCGACCTCACGCGCGCGGAGGTGGCCGATGGCGCGCACTAACACCCCCCCCCGCCGCAACCCTCTTGGCCCCATCAGCTACATCGCTGGAGGCCGGGAGGCCGATGCCCTCGACGAGGCGCGCGCCCTGCGCGTCGATCACCTCTCGCCGAACCCATACCAGCCGCGTAAGACGTTCGACCCCTCGGCGCTGGACGAGTTAGCTGCCTCGATCCGGGAACACGGCGTGCTCCAGCCGCTGCTCGTACGCCCTGCCCCTGGCGTGGCCGATGCCTACCAGATCGTCGCCGGCGAACGCCGCTGGCGCGCCGCGCAGCTTGCTAGCCTGGAAACGATCCCATGCATCGTGCGCGACGTAGACGACGACGCGATGGAGACAATCGCCCTGGTCGAGAACATCCAGCGCAACGACCTTACCCCGCTCGACGAGGCCCGCGCCTATCGTCGCCTCCTGGACCGCCTGGAGTTGTCCATACGCGCCCTCTCTGAGCGCCTCGGCAAGAGCCACACGTTCGTCGAGGATCGCCTCAAGCTCGTGAGCGACCCGCGCATTGAGGCCGCCATTGAGAAAGGCGTTGTGGGCGCGACCGTCGCTGTGGAGATCGCCGACCTGGAGGACACGGCGACGCGGGACGCCCTCCTCGCGCGCGCGGACCAGGGCGAGCGCATTAAGGTCAAGGACGTGCAGGCGACACGCCCGCGTTCACAGCCGGCATCTGTGGCAGATAATCTGCCAGACTCATCCAGCCTGAAAGGGGGCACGGGAACCCCAACAGGGGAGGAGGGGGACCGGCACCAGGTGGCAGATTATCTGCCACTCGTTTCCCCCATCGCTAGCGCGCCAACCCACGAGCACGGGGCGAGTAGTGGGGCTACCGAGGGGACTATTGACAGGGGGATAACCGCAACGAGTAACGATCGTGCGCCATCGACGCGACGCGCTCCTGGGCACAACTGGGTGGCGGCAACCGACACACAGACCGGCTTGCTCTTCGAGGTTGGGGAGGGGTATGCGGACCCGGACCAACTGCGGGCCGCGTTGTGGGCAGACCTGGAAGCCTTGGGCGGCTAGATGGCGCACAGGGCCGATGCACACGAACACGACACGACGGGACACGCCGACGTGCCGCTACACGTCACCCTGACCACGGATCACGTCACGGCTGCCGCCGGCGGCCTGCTCGCTACGACGCTGCACGCCGCCGGCGTTGCGGTCGAGCGGCACACCTTCCTGCCCGTGCGTGGTGAGGAGCAACACCTCTCGGGCGTGCTCCTGCTCGCCGCGCCCGGCCCACCCTTGCCCCTGGCTCGGCTCGTCGTCCCCGCGACGGCCCCGGCTGGCGCCGCCCCGGCCCTCGCCGCCGCGCTCGGGGTGGGGGAGCGCCTGGGGCCGGCTACGCTCCAACTCAAGGCCGACGGCGTGTTTGTCTCCATCAGGAGTCAGGATCTTATCGACATAACAACGGCACTCGACGCGCTCCCGGCCCAGCTCGCGCGCCTGGACACGCGCCGTGAGGAACGGCGGCTCGTCTATAGTGAGGGTGTCTGGCGCATCGACCCGTGAAAGGGACACAATGTGGAACGCGACGTAACGACGGCGACGAGGGGCGTGGACGCGGCCATCATCGAGGGCTACGCCGCCCTTGATGCGCGCGTGGAGGGTATCGCCGTCTACGCCACCGGCGCCACGACCAAGCGCACGCAGGCGGCTAGACGCGCCACCACGGCGGCGGCGACACCATGAGAACCCAGGGCGCAAGTCTCTCATCGTAGGAGTGTGAGCGCGGCTAAATCGAGCGACTGGGATGTAGGCCGGGTCGCTGGAGAAAAGGGTACCCATTTGCTAGCCATAAGCTGCGGACTACACCCGGCAAGCGCGGCGAGCGGGTGCAGAAACTTATGATGACGACCCTATGGCGCATGCCACACCCCATTCGCATTCATTCGGTCCAGTCGACGAGAGGACCTGGTAGCGGCATCGATACAATGGACATAAACGCGCGGCGGAACGCGCCGTTGCTTGGGAAGACGAACGCGCTCTGTATAAATATCCAGTTGTGTTCGGCGTCATCATGGTAGCCGATGAGAGACTCTCTGCCGCGCCTACGGTTGCTCATAGTCCTGGCGCAAGCAACGGCATGCCGCTACCGTATCTGTCCACGTTACAGTATTTCGGCCCAGGTCGACGTGCGCCACTATGGGAACGAGGGGGTCATCGGGGCGTACGGAGCCGTCGCGGTGTTCGACGCGCGGACCGGGCGCCGGGCACGCACCCTGACCGTTGACCCCGGCCCCAACGCGTTCGCGCTCGACGCGGGGGCGAGGCGTCTCCTTGTGATTTCTCAGGGCGCCAAGACCTCGGGCGGCTCCACATCGGAGCCGGATGCGGTCGCGTCCATCGCCATATAAATCTTACGACCGACGTCAGATTGCGGCTGGTGATAGCGTCCGTAACACTGGGCCACCTCACGCGATGCCGGCCGCGTCGCGCAGGAAGGCGACACAGGCAGGCAGCAGCTCGTTGGGATCACCGGGGACCCCGCACTCCAGCGCCGCGGCGCCGCTGAACCCCATAGCGTCTAGCGCTCTCAGGAACGCCCGGACGTCCGTATGCCCGTGGCCTGGCAACTGGCGGTTGGAGTCGGCCAGATGGACATGACCCAGGCGCGCGCCTGCGGCCTGTACCGCCGCGATCGGATTGCTCTCCTCGATCGACATATGGAAGATGTCGTACAGCACTTTGATGTTGGCCGAGCCGGATTCCTCGCATAGGCGCACCGCCGGCGCCGTCTGCCGCAGGGCGCGCGACTCGTAGCGGTTAAGCGGCTCGACCAACAGAGCCGTGCGCATCCCCTGTAGGTGCGCGCCGATCTCTTGTAGTCCGGCCAGTAGCAGGTCATGCAGCAGCGTCGTCGTATCGACCGCCGGGCGTAGGTCGGGCAGCGGCGGGACGCCGTAGTCGGCGGCGATGATCAGCCCGTTGGCGCCGACGTCCTCGGCCACGTCGAGGAGGCGCTTGATCCCGTCGACCGCGAGGCGGCGCTGCACCGGCTCGGGGTGGACCAGGCTGCCCTCGAAGCCCGCGCAGATCGCGGCGACGGGCACGCCGGTCTCCTCTAACGCCGCGCGGGTGGCCGGCAAACGGTCGAGCAGGCCGTAGCCCAGGAGCTCGACCGCGTCGAAGCCGTAGCGGCGCAGGTTGGTGAGGCGATTGATCAGGGTGTCGCCGGCGGGGAGATGATCCTGACAGGCGAGGTGAAACGCGGGCACGGCTAGTCTCCTCATCGTTGCTATGTATTCAGGCGTATGCCCACCTTGAGCACGCGACCGGGGCTCTCCCGGATGGCCTGCATGACCTCCGGCGCCTCGTCGAGCGAGACGATGGGGTCGAGCACCCCATCCGGCGTGAACGTGCCGCGACGGAACAACGCGGCACAGACGAGTTGAGCGCGCTGCTCGTCCCACAGTGGGTGGTCGCGATCGGGGTTACCCCAATAGGAGCTGGCTTGGCTGGCCACGATGGTGGGCCGGTTGACGTGGAACTCTTCACCCAAATAGAGCCCTTCGCCGCTCCCGCTGCCCCAGCCCACGCCGACGACCGTCCCGCACTGCATGATGCAGCGGATCGCGTCGTGGACGGCCCGATCAGCCCCCGAGGTCTCGATCGCCACGTCGACGCCGCGCCGTTCGGTGGCATCCTTGATCGCCAGGGCGACGTCGCCGTCACGCGGGTCGAACACCGCGTCGGCACCCATACGGAGCGCCCGTGCGCGCCGTTCCGGCAGCAGGTCGACCGCGACCACGCGGTCAGCCCCCGCGCCGCGGGCCGCCTGCACTGCAAGTAGACCGATTGCCCCCAATCCGAACACGGCGACGCAGTCGCCCAGGCGCACCTTGCCGTCGCGGACCGCGACGAAGGCGACATGCGCTGGATCCACGCATACCGCCGCGTGTGGCGTCAACCCGTCGGGCAGCAGGCGCACCTGTGCGGCTGCCGTCTGATGAAGCTCGCGCACTGGCATGTATCCGTACACGCGGTCGCCGGGTTTGAGTGTCTCCACCGCGGCTCCGATGCGCGTGACCATGCCGACGGCCATATTGCCCACGCCCAGCGTACCCGCAGGTACTGGTCTATCTGCCGGAGGATCGAGAAAGATGCGGCGCTCGGGATCCCAGCGGCGGCCACGGTTGACCGGCCTCCCCCATGCGTGCGACTCGGTCCCGTGCTTGGGCGTCGCCAGCTCGATCCGGACCTGCGCTTGGTTCGGTGCAAGAGGTGGCAGATCGACGGCGCGGACGGCGAATCGCTGTGACGCTCGGTCAAACACTAACTCTCGTGGCATCTCATACTTCCTTGGTCGCTCCCTGTGGCCGCTATCTGTGCCGAGCCAACAACTCTACAGGCTGAGGGCGCCGCTCGCTTGGCGCCGGCTACTCTTAGCCTTTCAAGCCCGTCATGGTGATCCCTTCCACGAAATACCGCTGCGCCAGTAGGAACACAATGACGACCGGGATCAGCGACATCGTGCTCCCGGCCATCAATTGCGGCCACTGCGTCGTATAGTTCTGTTGCAGGAAGGAGAGGCCAACGGGCAAGGTCATATTCTCGGGCGTATTGATCACCACAAATGGCCACAGGAAGTCGTTCCAGCTCCCCAGGAACGTGAAGACGGCCAGCGTGGCCAGGGCGGGCTTGGAGAGCGGCAGGATAATGCGCCAGTAGATCCCGAACAGGCCATAGCCGTCGATCTTGGCCGCGTCCTCCAGCTCACGCGGGATGGTCAGGAAGAACTGGCGCAGTAGGAAGATGCCGAAGGCGCTGCCTAGTCCCGGTACAATCAGCGCCCACGCCGTGTCGATCCAGTGTAGCCAGCCCATCAATATGAACGCCGGGATCAGTGTGACCTGCCCGGGGATCATCATCGTGGCCAGGTAGAGGTAGAACAACTTGTCGCGGCCGCGAAACTCCAGCCGCGCGAACGCGTAGGCGCTGAGCGAGCACACCAGGAGTTGGCCGACCACGCTGGACAGGGTAATGTAGGTGGAATTGATGAAGAAGTTCACGAACGGCAGCTCGTTCCACACGTCGGGATAGGTGTGCGTCACCGGCGGGTTGGGAATCCACTGCGGCGGCAGAGTGACCACGTCTTGCACGTCTTTGAGCGAGGTCGACACCATCCATAGGAACGGTAGCAACGCGATCACCGCGCCAAGGCTCATCACGACATACACGAGGGTGCGCAGGATGATGCGCCGGGCCTGCCTCCACGTCCGGGTGCGAGGCTGAACCGGCAAGACGGACGGCGACACATGTACAGCCACTAGCCCACCTCGTAGTTCACGCGGTGGCCCAGGAAGCGGATCTGGACATAGGTGACCGCGGCGATGATGGCAAACAGGACCCAGGCCAGCGCCGCGGCGTAGCCCATGGCGTGGTCGCGGAAGGCCTTGGTATACAGGTAGAAGGTGTAGACGCGCGAGGCGTCGCCGGGGCCGCCGTTGGTCATCAGGACCACCTGGTCGAAGGCCTGGAACGAGCCGATGATCCCGAGCACGACGACGAAGAACGTCGTGGGTGTCAGCAGCGGCCAGGTGACGTGGCGGAATTGTGCCCAGCGCCCGGCCCCGTCGATAGCTGCGGCCTCGTAGAGTGACCGCGGGATGCCTTGCAGGCCAGCCAAGAACAGCACCATATTGAAGCCCAGGCCCTTCCAAATCGAGAGAACGGCCAGTGAGGGCATGGTCAAGCGGTCGTCGCCCAGCCAATCGGGCCCCGTGATGCCGACGAGGGAGAGCAGGTAGTTGAGCAGGCCGAAATCGGGCTGGTAGATCCAGCGCCACACCATCGAGACCGCGACCATCGACGACACCACCGGAATGAAATAGCAGGCGCGAAAGAAGCTGATCCCGCGCAGTTTCTGGTTCATGGCCAGTGCGAGGCCGAGCGCTAGGACTACGCCGGCCGGGAGGGAGAGCAGGACGTAGAGAAAGGTCACGCGCAGGGCATTCCAGAACAGGTCGTCATGCACCATATCCACGAAGTTTTGCACGCCGATGAAGACCGGCCGGCTGAGGAGATCCCAGCGCGTAAAGCTCAGGCCTAGCGAGGCCAGCACGGCGAACAAGACGAACACGATGAAATGGATCAATCCCGGCAGGAGGAAGAGGTAGGCGGCAAGGTCTCGCCGCCGCATCCGCTGCCTCCGCGTGAGCGCCTGCGCTCCGCGCGCGACCTCTAGTCGTTGAGCCATGCTGCCTACCTCCATTTCTCCGAATCAACCGCTCAGATTGGACAGGGCACCCGGGATAAGCTGGGCCCCTACATATCCACGTCTATGCCGCGACGACGTTCTATTGCGAACTCTTGAGCTCGGCGTTGAGCTTCGGCGCAAGCGCGTCCATCCCTGCCTTGGCCGTTGTGCGGCCCCGCCACACGGGATCGAGCGCGGAGTCGATCAGCGACTGCGCCTGCTTGAAGTTGACGATCTCGGTAGGTAGACGAACCGTGGGCAGCGACGTGATCCAGGGCTGCACGAGGTCGAACTTCTCGTTGGTGGGGTCGCTCAGGAACGTCTTAACATGGGCCAACGAGTTGCGCGACGGGATACCCTGCTCGTACGAGGCCGCGATCGCGATACCCCGTGGGCTCACGATGAACTTGAGGAACTCCCAGGCGGCATCCGGGTTCTTCGCGTTGCCCGCGATGATCCAGGCGGCCAGGTGGAAGAAGTTGGCCCGGCCGTGCGTCCCTTTGGGCAAGGGCGCGGCCGCCCAGCCGAACTTGCTGATGCCGCCCGGCGCCACGAACTCGGCGGCATCCCACCGCCCCGCGCTCACCAACATGCCAACGCGCCCACTCATGAACAGCAGGTCGGGGCCCGTCGAGCCCATCACCGACGTCGTGGGCGCGACCTTGTCCTTGTTGATCAGGTCGGCCACCCACTGGATCGACTGCACGGCGGCCGGTTGGTTCAACAGCGTGCTCTTGCCGTCTTTGGAGAACACGTCGCCGCCATTCGACCAGATCAGACTATACAGCGGCGCGAACCACGTTTGGAACACGGCGCCGTAGACCTTCTTGGTCCCGGTCCCGCTGGTCAGACGCCTGGCCGCGTTGCGAAAATCGGACCACGTCCAGTTGGCAGTGGGAAACGACAGGTGGGCCTGGCGGAACAGGTCCTTGTTGTAATACATAACCTGGGTGTCCCAGTTGTCGCTGAGGGCGTAGACATCGCCCTTGTACTTGAAATAGCGAAACTCTTCCTGGAAAAAGTCGCTCGTGTTATAATGGTCGCGCTTGATATACGGGGTCAGGTCCTTGGCATAGCCCTTCGTAAAGAGCGTGGGGAGGATGACGTCGCCCGAGGCATAGATATCGGGCGGGGCCCCGCCGGCGATGAGCGTGGCCACCTTTGTGTCGTAGTCCAGGTTATTGGGGATCTGGATCAGCTTGACGGTGATGGTGGGATGCATGGTGTGGAAGAGGGAAATCTGTAGACGCACCGCCTTGAGTTCATTCGGGTCGGCCGGAACGGCCCAGGTGATGGTACCGCTCGGACCGGCGGCGCGGACGTGCTGGTGGACGAGCATCGCGGGGAAGAACAGCGAGGCGCATACGGCCGCAACTGCACTCCATGCGGGCAGGCGCCACGTCTTGATTGTGACCATGTGTTCGCTCCTTTGTCCGCTGATAGGGATAAGATGAGGGGGCATCGCGGAGTGTGCGGGTCAAACGGCGGCCTGTCTCTATGTCACAGACCCCCTTTCCTCCTGCCCTGGCGACGGCCGGGGCCCCTGGAGCGATCCCCGCTGCGTTCCACATGACTCCCGCACAACCAACTCCGTCGCCTCGACGGTTCGCATCGGGGGCTCATCCGGGTAGCGCTGCCGCTCGATCAGGCGCCGGACGGCCAGACGCCCTAATTGTTCGCGTTGCACCGCAACCGTGGTAAGCGGCGGGTGTGTAAAGGCGCCCATCGTGTCGTCGAAACCGACAAGCGCCAGATCGTCCGGGATACGCACGCTGCCCTCGCGCGCCGCGCGCAACGCCCCCACCGCGATGCTGTCGCAGGCGGCGACGACCGCGGACGGCCAGGTCGCGCGCGGCGTGCGCAGCAGCCGCTGCATCGCCGCATAGCCCGCGTCCATATCCCATCCACCGTTTGTCTCGACGATCGGCGCGGAGTCGGCGCCGGCCAGCGCCAACCAGGCGCGGTAGCGGCGGGCGCGCTCCTCGTCCGCTGTGCCGAGGTAGGCAAAGCGACGGTGCCCCAAGCTCCAGAGGTGGGTCATGAGCTGCCCGATCGCGCCCTCCTTGTCGCATGACACGAAATCGACGCCGCGCGCCGGCTCCGGTCCCTCGACCACGACGATGGGTGTGACGCCCGTGGCGACCAGCCGGGCCAGCGTTGCGGCGCGGAGCGCCACCCCGATCAGCCCGCCGACGACGTCCGGCCGCATCATCTCACCAAGCAGACGCTCGTCGTCTAGGTCGGAAACGGAGTAAATAAAGCACAGATGCCGCCGCGCGCCCAGGATCTCGGCGTCGATGCCGTCGATGACACGCGAGAAGAAGGGGTCTGAATATTTGTAGGTCGTGGTGCCGAGCACCACGCCAATCTCACGCGTGCGATTGGTCGACGCCACCTCCCCGCGCGCCAGCGATCGTGCCGCCAGGTTGGGACGGTAGCCCAACTCGCGCACGGCCGCGCGGATACGCTCCTCCGTTGCCGCCTCGACGGGGCGTGAGCGGTCGCCACGCACGACGCGTGACACCGTCGAGATGGAAACGCCGGCCCGCGTGGCCACGTCCTTCAATTGGGCGCGCGGCGCTGTCATCGATCTCCCCCTATCCAAACGCATAGCCCAACCGCTTGGTATAGTCCTATAATAGGGACAGTGATAGGATTCTGTCAAGAAAGAGGGCCGCGTAGGGGACATCCTGCTGTCACTTTGGCGGCTTACTTGCCGTAGTCTGGGTCTTCGTCCGTTTTGGTGAAGCTGACGGGGAGCCTGAGCTCTACCCCTGGTGAGAGTTCCTTTCTTAAGAGGCCGTAGGAGCCGAGAGCGGCCTCTAGACCGTCGTCAGGCCAGTCGCCAAACGTATAATAGGGGTCCTGCCATCATTGGAACAGAAATGTACGATAGCGGGGTTAGAGGCGGAATCAAGGGCTTTAGAGATGCCTCGCAACACTTTTGCCTGAGAAACCCGTGAATTGCCGCCACTTAGCTGCCCTTCCTTCACCCGCAAGACCGGGATTATGGTCCGAAGAAGGCTCTTTCTCTGGCAAAAACCCCTTACCGTACAAAACGTTCCGCTGATAGCGAGACCCCAACCTCCCCCACTCTGGGCGTGCCCCAACAGATCGACCCACCTGCAGACGCGCTCACGGCCGTCAGGAGCCCCGCCCGCCTGGCCCGCGTCGTCGCCGCGTACCAGGACGATCTGCCCGCGCTCGTCGCCGCCCTGGCGGACAGCCCCAGCGGCCCGGTGCGCCACGGTGCCCAGCAGCTCCGCCGCCGCCTCCGCGCCGGCCAGGCCCAGGTCTACCAGCGCGTCCTCCCCGGCCTCCCCGTCGCCCTCGTCGACCCCTTCTTTCGCCTCGCGCTGGCGCGCGCCGCCGCCCGCGCCGGCCTCGACCTCTTCCCGCTGACCAGACCGGGCGGGTGAGCGCGGGGCCACGAGCGCCGCCTCGGCCCCGTCGGCGGGGTGAGGAGAGGGGCGCATCATCGGCGGCGTGGGACCACGCATGGTCCCGCACCGCGCCCCCTTATCCCCATACGACCACCAGGCGCGCGGGCTAGCCTGGTACGCTCTGGGTAGAGACCCTGGACCACACAGGAGCGCGCATGATCCCGCCGCCCGCCCTCGATCCCGCCCCCGCCGTGCTCACCGCCGCCCAGGAGCGCGACTTGGCGCGCGCGATCCGCGCCGGCCGCCGCGCCCGCCTGCTGGCCCAGCGCCACCTTGCCGCGCGCCTGCGCCGCGACCTGCCCCCCGCCGTCTCCGCGCGCGCCGCCGCCGGCA
>JAABUZ0100007537.1_pt1 | contig 13097 bp, 10 predicted proteins | sample 5562091 | NCBI WGS metagenome assembly JAABUZ01 (sample SAMN12813069, study PRJNA571459) | rock metagenome | isolation source: Antarctica rocks | place: Antarctica: Victoria Land, Linnaeus Terrace sud | collected 2015-12-21 | reverse complement strand
ACTCATGCCGGACGTCCAAGCGTCAAGCGAGCAGGGCGATGACCCGGCGGCACCTCGGGTGCATCGGCGACCTCACGACCACCGACCAGACAAGGGTGCACCAGTGAGCGGCGACGTCGTCCGGTCGCCGTACTGTTGCGACTGCGACCGTCCTGCTCGTCGCGGGCGCGGTGGCGGCCACCGGGAGTCCCGCCATCGGGACGCGTTCGGCGACCCGGAAGGTCACCACTCCGTTCGCAGAGCGTCCCCCGACACTTCCCACGTCGGTCACATCTCGTCGACGGCGCCAACTGCGGTCGCGATGGTGAACCCGCCCTTCTTCTCATCGCTGCCGGAGCGTCAACGAGCAGCTCCGATCTGGTGCTCGCGAAGAACAAGATTGCGAACGGCCTCTGCCACGGACCTGCTTGGAAGCGGTCTGACAGCGGTCGGCGAAGATGCCAATCACGCCCGGTTCAAGAGCAACGAGAAGCCCTGCGCCTTTACCTGTTCAAGCAGCGCACCGGCTACGTCCTCAGCGAGTGCCCCTGGTCGCCGAGGCAGGACAGGTGCAGGCAGCGCCACACGACCGGCAACTCCTGCTGCGCCAGTCGCGCCGGCCGGTGCGCACCCCTTCGTTCCCTCGCCGAACAAACTCGAAGCGATCAAGCAAACTCTGCGAGCGCGAACCTGCAGCCGTTCCCGAAGCTCGTCCCCCGGGCCAATCGGCGCAGCGGAACGAACCGCTGATCAGCAGAGCCGGCGAACCGGGGGCGTGGTTGTCGCGGCATTGCCGACTTCGAAGTGTTGGACGTCGTAGAACTCCGAGTATCGGCGTGTGATACCCGGTTGCGGCGGCAGTTATCGCCGCTGAATATTCGGCTCCCGCGTCAGACGACCTCCGCCCGGCGCCTCGCGGGGGGCGTCGCTTAGGCGACGGTGCGGCTCTGTCCGACGAACCAATCACAGATCCCGGAGCCGGTCATGAAGACTACGTCCTCGCGCTCCATAAGAAGCTCAAGCACGGATGCAAAGTATGGCAACCGGTGCCGGGCACCCATCAAGTGCGGGTGAAGGGGCAGCGTTAGGACGAACGGTGCCCGATTCCTCTGGTCATCGTATGAGCGGAGGGTGTCAACGACGCGGCGGTGGAACTCTGGAGAGGACTGCCGCTCGACGGCAAAGATGACGCTGTCGTTGAGCTCAAGCGAGTACGGCACCGCGACGAGTGGTCGCGGCGTAGCACTGAGCCAGACAGGTTGCTCGTCGACGACCCAGTCGCAGACGTAGTCAATACCGCTCTCGGAGAGGACGTCGGGCGTGTCGAAGGTCTCCTGTAGCCCTGGACCCAGCCACCCTCGGATGCGCTGCCCGGAGTAGTCCCCCAGGATACTGATAGCCCGACGTACGACGCTGCGCTCGTCGCTTGTGTTCAGGATGCGCTGGCTCAGCCCGTGGCCAATGAACTCGAACCCGCTCTGCAGCAACAACTCTGCTGCTGCTGGGTACTCATCGATCACCGCCGCGTTGAGGTTGACCCCGGCCGGCAGGCCGCGGCTAGCGATCATTTCGACCAAGCGTGGCAGTCCAAGCCGCATGCCCTGTTCCGCCCAGCTGAAGTTGGGGACGTCGGGTACCGGTTGAGCGCCATGGGGCGGACTGAGGATGGCCCGGGGCATCGGCTGGTCGAACGGCCAACATTCGACGTTCAGCACGATGTTCACGATGATGTTCTTTCCGGGCGACGGGGGGGCCAGTGGTTCCCGCTGTGTCTCGAGTTCGTAGCGCAGGCGGCGTGCCGACACGATTTCACCCCCCCGATGCGAGTGAGACGACGTCGGCGATTGGCCGGTCGGCACCATAAAGGAGAGCGTCGACCAGTTGCTCGCTGCGGTCCGCGCCGAGGATCGGCTCGGCGAGCAGCAAGAACTTGCTGGCCAATTGCTCGGCCGTGAACGGCCGCGCAACGCTGCCCGTCGCGTGCTCGATGTGCACCTGCCGCGTGCTTCGGCCGGACACTTCCGCGTAGCACTCGTCCCGGGCCACCGACGGGTCCAGCTCAACCGTGATCCTCCGGCGCAACGCGGCGACCCCCGGATCGACGGCGTGGTTGTCGTCGAACTGAGCAGGTCCCCCCGCGCCGTCGAGCAGGCCGACAGCGAAGCAGTGGTAAACGCTGAACTTGCTCTGCAACCCGTCCACCGGGTCCTCAATCCCCATTACCTGCAGCACAACCGGGCTGGTCCGTAGGCGCACCGAGTCAACCTCGTCGGCGGTGACGCCGGCGCGACGCAGTTCGATGGCGGCGTCGATGACGGGGTGGGATACGATGCCACAGGCGTAGGGCTTGATCGCGTTGTGCTCGATCTCCCACGTCACACCCAGGCCGTCCATCATGACTGATTGGTCGGCGTCCTCGGACATGACTTCGGTCAATCCCCGACTGCCTTCGATTGCGTCCGGGGCCGCGGTGAAGCCGAACGAGGCGAGCAGCGCCGCTTCAACGCCGTCATAGGCTGCCTTGCCGGCGTGGAACGATTTGGTCATGGTACCGAAAGCCGCCTGCAGCCCGGCTGCCTCGGTGGCCGCAATCGCTAGTGCGTTGCGCATCTGGTCCACGGTGAGGCCAAGGAGCCGGCCGGCTGCGGCGGCAGCACCGATGCGGCCGGTTGTCCCGGTGATGTGCCAGCCGCGCGCGAAGTGCGTAGACCCGAGACCGAGTGCGACCCGTAGCGTGATCTCCACGCCGGCAGCCACCGCGTCGATTACGTCTGTCAGCGACGCCGCGCTGCGCTCAGCGAGCGCAATCGCCGCAGGCACGACCGGGGCGGCGGCGTGCACGACACTGCGCAAGTCGGTGTCGTCGAAGTCCTGCACGTGCGCGGCTATCCCGCCGATCAAGGCTGCTGCGGTCATCGATGTACGTTCCGCCCGCCCCCACACTGCACACGTCTTCGGGTCATCGGAGCCGGTGAGTGCCGCGAGGGCGTAGGTGACCGCCTCGTCGCGACTCCCTCCGACCATGACCGCGGCCCCATTGGCCAGCGTCATCCGCGCGGCGACGCGGGTCGATTCAGGAAGGGTGAGCCTCGACAGGGCAAACTCCGCAAACCCTTCTGTCGCGGAGCCGCCCGCGGTGGTCGGGCCTGTCATGGGATGTCCTTCCGAACGGCGGTGGCGAAGAAGATCTCGTTCAGGTTCTCGGCGTGCGGCAACCCGTCAACCGCGTCGGGTACGGCGCGCCACGCCGGCCCAAGAGCCGGGGCGAGCAGCGCCTCCGCTTTTGCCCGGACCTCCGAGTTGGACAGTGGCCGCGCCATGCTGCCCCGCGCGTGGGGCACGTCGACTGTAACGGTGGAACCGTCGTCGAGCTCAGCCGTCGCCATAGTCGAGTCACGCTCGCACGAGGAGGTTGGCACAAGTTCAACTAACCTACGCATCGCGACGGCGTCATCGGACCGCACCCGCTCGGTCTCGTAACTCCGTAGACCGACCTGGCCGTCCAGCAACGCAACAGCGATGCCGTGCACGGCGGAGAAACGTGCCTGCAAGCCGTCGACGGGGTCGCGGAAGCCCATCAAGTCCGGCACCAAGGGGTGGCAACGCACTCCAAGCCGAACGACCCGCTTCGGCTCAACGCCTTGTGTTCTCAGCTCAAGGCCCGCGTCGATCAGCGGATGCGCCACGACGCCGCAGGGGTAGGCCTTAACAGTGTCGTCGGCGAAGTGCCACAGCTCGCCGATTCCGTTGAGGACGATGTCCGGATCGGTCTGCCGGGCCATGACCTCGAAGTAGCCGCGTGCTGCCTCCAGGACATTATCCGGGCCGGTGAAGCCGTCGCGCGCCAGAAGCGCGGCGAGAACGCCGTTGCTCGCGGCCTTCCCAGGGTGCAGGGGCTTCGCCATCGTGCCGAACGCCTGACGATGACCGACCGCCGAGGAGGCCGCGATCCCGACGGCCCATCCGAGGGACAGCTCATCGAGCCCGAGCAGGAGGCCGGCCGCCACGGCAGAGCCGATGACGCCCGCCGTACCGGTGATGTGCCACCCCGCGTCGTAGTGAGACGGCGACATTGCGAGGCCCACGCGCAACTGCACCTCGCATCCCCACGCGAAGGCTCTCAGCACCTCAGCGCCGGATGAGCCGGCCAGGACGCCAACCGGTAGGACGGTGGCCAGCGTCGCCGCCGACGGATGGATCACCGTAGCGAGGTGCGTATCGTCGAAGTCGTCGAGGTGGGCGGCGACGCCGATGGCGACGGGCGCTAAGAGCCGATCGAGCGGCTCAGAGCGGCCGGGCACGACGCAGACGCCTGTGCCTCCGACCACTTGCTGCAGCCGCACGACGGCGTCGACGGCCGGGTGACGGGCAGCCGAGACGGTCAGCGCAAGGACGTTTAGCAGGTGCATCCGGGCGTGGGATTCGATCGGCGATGGGAGCTCGCCTCGCTGCTGGTTAAGGACGCCGTGGACAAGTTCCCGGGTCAAACCTGGCGGCTGTGCGGTCGTCGAGGAGGCCATTGATTTCCTTCGTGGGTGACGGTTTGACGATTCGGAAGAGGGATCAGGGCATGACGTCGCCCGAGTTCGGCCCGAGCGTCTGGCCGACGTAGAGGTTTCCGCCCGGATCGCTCGCGAGCAGTACTGCGGAGGGCGCCACCTCCTCGGGGCGGCCGAAACGGCCGAGAGGCAGTTCGCGCAGCTTCGCGGCCTTCCACTTACCCGTTATGGACGCGGTCATGGCCGTGTCAATGGGGCCCGGCGCGATCGCGTTGACGAGGACGTTGTGCGGAGCTAGCTCTCGAGCGATGGACTTGGTAAAGCCGAGCACGCCCGCCTTAGCGGCAGCGTAGTGGCTGAGCCGGGCCCCGCCGGTGATGCCGAGCTGGCTGGCTATGTTGATGATCCGGCCGGAACCGCGGGCGACCATCGCCGGCGCGACTTCGCGGCAGGTGAGGAAGACGCCGCGCAGCGTGACGTCCATCAGCCGCCCGAAGTCCTCGGTTGTGATTTCATCAAGCGGCGCCTCGAGGAGAAGACCTGCACAGTTGACCAGGACGTCGAGATCGCCGGCGGTCCTGGCCAGGACGCGGACGGAAGCCTCGTCACGAAGATCGACGAACTCGGTGCGCACCTGTGCGCGAGCCGATCGGCACCGCTCGGCTACTTCGGCGAGGTGGGACTGCTCGTAGTCTGCGAGCACGAGGGTGGCGCCCTCGGCGGCGAACGCGTCGGCGATGGCGCTGCCGATTCCGCCCGCCGCGCCGATGACCATAGCGGTCTTACCTGCGAGCGCGGTCATCTGGGCCTCATGTCAGCCGTACGACGGTCGTCGTCGAAGATGGCGAGATCGATGGCGGCGCCAACTAGGACGTTGGCGCGGTTGACGATTTCAAGGATTTCCAGGTCGACCGCCACACTGGACAGTGCGTATGCCTGCTCGGCGCTCAGGCCCCGCTCCAACGTCAGGTACTCCTGCATCGCGAGCAGGGCGTTGACGGCTGCGACGTTCAGGTCCATCGAGTGGTTCGCACCGCCGGCGTCCACCGGGATACCAGTCGTGACAAGCCGCCGCGCTGGCGCCGGCGCCGGCGCCGGCGCCGACAGGATAACGGGAGTGCTGGGCCTCCAAGACAACCCCGTGGACGGACGCACCCGGCAAGTGAACTCAACGGTCGCCGGCATCTCGATGGCCTGGCTGCAGACTTCGCCGTGGCCCTGCGCGTAATGCGCGTCACCCAGGGACACGAAGCCCCCGTCGACCTGGGCTTGGACGAGCAAGCGGCTGCCGGCCCGTAAGTATTTCGCGTCGAGATTCCCACCGTTCTCACGCGGCGGGACCGTGCGCAGCCCGAAGGCGGCGATGCCGGCGTCCTGCGGAACGGCGCTCTCGACGGTCGGCGGCAGGACCAGCCCACCGCGTCGGGCCAGGTCCGCCTCGCGAGCGGCGTATTCCTGCATCCGTTGTAGTGATGGCGCAACACCGACGATGCCCAGGAAGGGATCGGCCGGGACAGTGACTCCAGGAATCTGGGGCGACGTGGCTCGACCGTCAGTTAGGTCCCATATCGCCAGAAACGGCCCCTGAACGTGGGCTGCGAGTAGGCCCGCGCCTGGCCGGACGCAGGTGAAGCCGAAACCGTGATGCTCAATGGCGAGGATCTCGATCTCGAGCAGGTCGCCTGCTCTGGCGCCCTCGACCATGAACGGCCCGGTAAGTGGGTGACCGCGCGACATGTCCATGTCGAGAATGTCGCGGTCGGTGCTGCCACTCGTGATCTGGTGGTCCAAGCCGTCGCGCAGGTCCGCGCGTACGACCTCACCGGAAACGACAGTTATGATCGGCGGGATGTCCGGGTGCCAGCGGTTGTGGCCCCACCGCGGGTCCTGGGTGAGTGAGCGGTCCAAGTCGAGCTCGATGACGTGCGCGGCGGTCATGGGCTCTTCAGGACGGTCATGACCGTGACCACAGTTCGCCGCCGGTCAGGTCGAAGACGCCGCCGATGCTGAAGGACGCTTGGTCGCTCGCCAACCAGGACGCCAAGTTCGCGGCATCTTCCGGCGTCCCCATGCGGCCCAAAGGCATGCTCGCCCGCTTAGCAGCGATCAAAGTCTCGGGGTCCTCGCCGGTCATCCGCGCCAGTCCGACGAAACTGTCCCGCATCTGCCTCGTGTCCATCGTCCCCGGCAGGATGGCATTGACGTAGATCCCGTATGGCGCGACCTCGAGCGCGAATGCCCGCGTGAAGGTCGTCACGGCAGCCTTTGACGCCGCGTACGCCGCCATGCGGGGCCAGGGTATCTCGGCGACCTGCGACGAGACCGTGATAATTCGGCCGGAGCCCGCGGCTTTCATCGCCCGGCCAACAGCCCGGCAGAGGTAAAAGACGCCGCCGAAGTTCACTCGCAGCACCCGTTCCAGGAGCTCGTCCGGTGTCTGGAGCACCTCACGCAGGTCCTGCATGATCGCCGCGTTGCAGACGAGGATGTCGATGTGTCCGGCCTGCTCGAGGATCGCCTGGACGGCGGCGTCAACCTCGTGCGACTCGCCCACGTCCACCGTCCGATGGCACAGACCGTGCACCCGGCGCTCCGGCTCGGGAGCAATGTCAAGGGCATAGACCTCCGAACACCCGTCGGCGAGAAAGCGCTCGGCCATTCCGAGCCCAAGGCCGGTTGCGGCGCCGGTGACGACTGCGACCTTGTCCCGCAGTGGCGCCGGGCCGGAGACGGGACCGGTCATTGCAGCGGCTTCAGGGGGATGGCGAGCGGTCGCATGGGGCTCCCGGTGGCGCCGCGGATCTTCAGACATGCTGCGATGAAGGCAAATTCGTAGACCTTGTCGGCCGACAAATCCTCCATGTTCACGAGCTCAATGATCGGGATGCCGGACTCAATGAGCAGGAACGTGTGCACAACCTGCCAATTCAGGGCATCCTCGGACGGTCCCTGCTCGAAGCCGATGTTGTCGGCGCCGATCATGATCGCGCCCAAGTCGGCCAAGGTCTTGGCACCTTCGAGGTTGAGCCCCGGTTCGTTAGGGATCAGCCGCTCGGAGTCGGGCCAGGTGCTCATCCGACCGCAGCGCACGAGAACGACGTCACCGCGCTGGACGCGGACGCCCTGGCGTTCCATCGCGCCCTCGATGTCGACCCGCCCGATCCCGTAGGACTCGGGCAGCATCGGCACACCGTGCAGAGCCGCGATGTCGAGCAGAACGCCCCGTGTGATGACCGGCGGGTGCTGCTCGGCGCCGCACACGCGCCAGTGCCTGCTGCCGAGATGCTCGCCCTCGGAATACCCGTTGTAGATCCGCCCGTGCATGCCCATGTGGTTGAGCGTGTCCACGTGGGTGCCACTGTGGGTGTACATCATGATCGCGTCGCCTGAGCGGCTGACCGTCTCGTTAGCTTCGACGCCCACGTGCATCGGGTCGTCGAGGATTTCACCCGACGGTCGCGCCGTCATCCAGATTTGGAACGGAGGGTCGCCGGTGATGGTCCAGTTGGGCATGCCCACGAAGTACTCGACTGACAAGTCGTAGACGCGCCCGGGATCGACACGCAGCAGGATGTTCATGAGGTGCCCACTGGCCAGCTCGTTGAGCCGCCCGATTTGGTCATGATCGCCATACGGGTTGCTGGCTTTGCCGTTGCTCACGCACCGTCCGTTTCTGATCCCGTCATCGGAGTCACTCGTTGTGATCGTCATTCGGCCGAGGCCTCAGTCCGGCCGCGGACCAGCTGCCGCAGTACGACCGCGATGATCAAAGCTCCGCCGTAGAAGAACTGCTGAACGAATGGCGGCACACCCTTCAACTCAAGGCCGGTGATCCCCGAGATCAGGAAGTACACGGCTACGAAGGTGCCCCAGGCGTTGAACCGACCCGGGCGAATGGCGGTGAACCCGAGGAACGACGCGGCGAAGGCAGGAAGGAGGAACGAGAAGCCGGAGCTTGGGTCGGCGGCACCCGTCGTGCCTACATAGATTACGCCGGCGATGGCGCTCACGGCCGCCGAGCAGACCAGCGCTGCGACGCGCAACCGATTGACCCGCACGCCGCTGAGGCGGGCTACGTCCCGACCACGGCCGGTGAAGAGCAGCTTGCGGCCGAAGACCGTCTGCTCGAACAGGTACCAGACCGCGAGCGTGATGATGATGGCGTAGTAGAACGCCAGCGGGATGCCCAGCAGCTTGTGCACCTGGACCACGTTGATGAGGCCGTTGGAGACGCCGCTGACCGTCTGGGAGTTGCTGATCCAGAGCACCAGGCCCGACAGAACGGTCTGCGATCCGAGCGTGACGATCAGCGAGTCGATGCCGAAGATCGTGACGACAAGACCGTTGAAGAGCCCGACCAGGATGCCGGCAAGGATCGCCACGACGACTGCCGGCAGGATTGGCCAGCCATGCTGCCCGTTTAGCACCGCGATTGTCATGGAGCTGAGCGCGACGACGCCGCCAACCGATAGGTCGTAGTCTCCCGCGGTAAGCGGGATGATCATGGCCAGCGTGACGACCACCAGGACCGCTTGTGAGCCGAAGATGTTGGCGAGGTTGCCGACTGTGAGGTAGTTGTTGGGCTCGGCGATCGAGAAGCCGATCACCACGGCGGCCCAGACAAGCAGGATGCCGAAGCGCTCGAATAGCTGGATCAGGCTGGGCCGCCGCGACCCCGAAATGGCCGCCTGCCCCGGTCCGCTGCCCTCGTCCGCCTTCTCGACCGTCTCCGGTCCTGGCCTAGCGCCAGTCATCTGACGGGTCACCTTCCCTGAGTCCAATGCATTCGCTAGTGATGGCGTCCTTCGTCAAGTGCTCGCGACCGAGGGTGCGCACGAGCCGGCCGTGGCGGAACACCAGGACGCGGTCACAGACCTCAGCGAGCTCGGCATGGTCGGCACTGGCGTAGACGACCGCACCGCCACCCGCACACACCCGTCGCAACTGGCTGATGATCTGCTGGCGCGCGCCGACGTCCACGCCCTGCGTTGGCTCGTCGAGAAGCAGCAGGCGCGGCCGGGTCAGCAGCCACTTTGCGATCAGCGCCTTCTGCTGGTTGCCCCCGCTGAGCCGCCCGTACTGCATCCGAACGTCGCGAGGGCGGACGTCGAACTCGTCGGCTTGGTGCGCAGCCAGCGCGACGATCCGCCTACCCGAGAGGCGCGGGCCGACCCGACACTGGCGGACGGAGAGCATGGCGATGTTCTCGGCCACCGGGAGCGTGAGAATGCCCCCGTCGCGTGGGCGATTGGAGGGGATCAGCGCCAACCCTTGGCGGATTGCCGTCGTAGGCTTCAATGACCTGAGTTCAATCGGCTGCCCGTTGAGCTGCACGTGCCCATGGGCGTTCGACTCCGATGAGGCGCCGAAGAGTAGGTACGGCAACTCGTTGAACCCTGATCCCAGCAGGCCCGTGACGCCGAGGATCTCACCGCTATAGATGTCGAAGTCGACGTCGACGAGCCTGGCCGTGCCGCCAGAGACCTGCCGCACCTGCACGACGACGACGTTCGGATCGGCCTGCGATGTCCGCGCGGTCACCGGCAGTTCAGCCTTGCCGATGATCAGCCTGACGAGCTCGTCGTAAGAAGTCTGCGACGTCGGCTTGCTCCCGACGACTTTGCCGTCCCGTAGCACGGTAACGGTGTCGGTGTTCTCCAGGACTTCGTCCAGGTCATGGGACACGAACAGAACGCCCACGCGCAGCGCCGCGACGCGATGAATGAGTGCGAACAACCGTTCGCGGCCCGCCTCGGACAGGAAGACGGTCGGCTCGTCAAGGACCAGCATGCCCGCCGCCCGATCGCCCTGCCCCCGCTGCGTGACGCCCAGCGTGGACGCGGCTCGAGCGACGGCCACCAGCGCCCGCTGACCTTGGTCCAACTCACTCACCTGCGCGTCCAGGTCCACCTCGACGTCGAGCACCTCCAGATCGGCGCGGGCGCGGGCGCGTTCGGATCGCCAATTGATCCGGCCGTTCCCGACGGACCATTCGACGATCCGGAGGTTTTCCAGCACGGTGAGGCTGGGAATCAGCGCGAGATCCTGGTGGACGAACGCGATCCCCAATTCGCTGGCCTGGCCAGGGGCCAGTGGCAGGTCGATGGACTCGCCACAGAACTCCATCACTGATCCTGGCTCGGGCGCGTGGAAGCCGGCCAGAATCTTGATCAGGGTGCTCTTGCCGGACCCGTTGTGGCCGAGAAGGCTGTGTACCTCACCACCGCGGATCCGGAGGTCGATTGAGTCGAGCACCGTTGTGTCCGCGAACTTCTTCGACAAGTTGCGGATGACGAGGGTGTCGCCGCGGCCGCCCACCATGTCACCGAAAGCAGCGCCGTTTCGGTCAGTTGGCTCATCGCCCACCGCGTTGCCCATCTCAACCTCCGTGTTCATGGGTGTGGGCCCGGCTCGTCGTGGTCACCGCAGCGTGACCACGACGAGCGGCGTTGCGTGGTCGGACGTCAGCCCGGCAGCCCCCACAGCTGGAGGTAGCCGGCCTCATAGGCGGTGCCATATCCCGTATTGATGGCGGGCGGATTACCGGTCTCGTTGACATTGGCCGAGGTGAAGACCCGTACCGGGACCTTCTCGTCGGTGAGCGGTTGCTGCCCAACCATCAGCCGCAGGGTCTCGTCTGCGAGCGCGTAACCGAGCCAAGCAAAACTCTCGCCGAGGTCCATCGTGACGATGTTTCCGTTGGCCAGGTAGTTCAGCGCGAACGGCGTGGCGTTGTACGACGCAAGCTTAACGCTGTTGGACTTGCCTGCCGCAGTGATTGCGGGGAGCACGTACTGGACCATGCCGTCGAAGACCGGCAGCACGTACTTCGTGTCCGGGTACCTCGTCAGGGCCGAGGAGACCGCCGTCTGCATCCGGGTCGACCAGTCGTTGAACGGCACATCGACCTTAACGACGTGGCAGGCGGGGCAGTCCTTGGCGAACTCGGCCTCGATGCCGACAGCGACGTCGGTCGACGACAGTAGGTCCGGGGACTGCACCAGGAGGACCGTGCCCTTCCCCTTGGTGTCCTGGATCGCGTACGCCGCCTCGAGCTGTCCGGCGAGGTTGTACGGCGCTCCGACGATGCCGGCCACGTTCTTGTAGCCCGCGTAGTCTGCGTGGCCCGTGTCCAGGAAATGGTCGACGATGACGGGGATTCCAGCCGCCTTCGCGGCTGTGATCTGCGGTTGCAGCGCACCGGGATCCATCCCAATTAGGTCGATGGCTGCGGCGTGCTGGGAGATCGCGGTGTTCATGCCGGATACCCACTGCGAGGACTGGCCCGTGGTGGAGTAGTAGACCGTCTTGATGTCGAACTTGGACAGCGCCTGGGTCAGGTACTTGCCCACGTAAACGTTGAAAGGTACCGAGGCCGAGACCGGGATCGCGTACACCGTCTTGCCTCGCGCCTTCGACGGGTCGAACGCCGGACCAGGGGCGACAAACGCCGCCTGTCCCGTGTGGGCGTTCACCAGCGCCTGTGCGCTCTGGAGCTGCGCGGCGGTCGGGCCCGAGCTGTTCCCGCCGCCGGACGCCGAACCACCGCCGCCGCTGCTACTGCCGCACGCGGCGACCGCCAACACCGTCGAGATCGCAAGCCCCGTCAGCATTGTGGGTCGCCCTCGTCGCCGAGTCATAGAAAGTCCCTTCTAAAGGTCCAGCATCGTGTGTTGCGAAAGCCTTGCGAAGCGCGGATCCGTGTGCTCAGAGCACGGTCATTGGGCGCGTGATCACCGTCCTAGTAGCAGCGCGACCTCGGCGGAGGTCATCCCGTCGAGGGGGTCGAAGCGGCGTCCTCGCCATTCGGTCGCGGCGTCTTCCAGACCGAGCAGGAGCCAGACGTCACCGACGTCTTCGGTGACCGCCGTCGGTGCCTGCGCGCCGGTGAGAAGTTGAAAGAAGCCGCGATTGCCGTCGAGCGGCAGCGCGGGGCCGGCCCAGCCGCTCAAGGCAAGCACGCCCGATTCGAAACCGTGACTTGCGAGCTCACCGGTGACGAACGCGGTGTCGACCGCGTTGGTCGCCCCGTCCAAGCCGGACGCTTGGGTGGCTCCGAGCGCGATTGCCGCGTGAATCTCGTCAGCGTCGCCGCCCAGCAGCGCGGCCGTCGTGACCGCTGCGGCAACTCCAGCGACGAGCTGCTGGCTGGCCCACCCCGACCGCGGCCGTGAGGTGTCGACGGCAAGGGCCAGGCGAAGCCCGATCTCCGCGCCGCTGGCGAATGCCGCCAGCAGCGCTGATCCATCTGCGCCCCCGAGATGTGCGGCCGCGATGCCTGCGGCGAGGGCGGAGGCGAGTACCGCGCCGTTCCCTTGCCCACCCGAGGACGTCGGACCCGCCAGCGTCATTAGCCCGGCATTAACAGTAACCGCGCTGGATCGGCTCACGGCCGGCAGCGGAGCGAAGACGCTGCCCAGCTCGGGCAGTCCTGGCGGCAGGCCGTCGGTGGCGGCCACGATCGCGTGCAGGCGACCCCCCGCATCCGTCGTGAGCAATACTTGGAACCTGTGGATGGGCCGGCCGAAGCGGCTGACCTGCCTGGAGGGGTCGTACCCTTCCGGTGATCTTCTGGTCCTCAAGCAAGATCGGCGCGCCAACGCCGGTCGGAAGGGTACG
>JAABUZ0100007536.1_pt1 | contig 13102 bp, 8 predicted proteins | sample 5562091 | NCBI WGS metagenome assembly JAABUZ01 (sample SAMN12813069, study PRJNA571459) | rock metagenome | isolation source: Antarctica rocks | place: Antarctica: Victoria Land, Linnaeus Terrace sud | collected 2015-12-21 | reverse complement strand
GGTGTTGTGGTTGAGCAGTGGACTAGTCCCCACAGCTGGTATACCGACGAGCCGTTTTTGAGTTACTGCAACAGAGCCCTTTTTCACGAGGCCCAATTGATGCAAGACGGAACACGAGAAGAGATGTTGAAGGCGTCCGCAACCATGGCAGTCACGCGAAGCAACAGAACCCTTCTTTCGCGCACGCTTCTTCTCGTATTTGCCTGCAGCCTCCTGGCCCCGATGCGGGGTTTGCATGCACAGAGCACAACTACAGCTGACCTATTGGGGACGGTCACGGATGCCTCTGGAGCTGCGCTGCCGAATGCGGTTGTCACCCTGACAAACATCGATACGAAAGACAGTCGAACGTTCAACACCAATGAGTCGGGTAGCTACACCTTCACAAATCTCAATCCCGGCCATTATCAGATCAGCATTCGAGAGACCGGATTCGAGAGCGTCAATATTCCCAATACGTTTGTGTCAGCGGGTGACCGACGCCGCGTGGACCATACGATGATTGTTGGAGGAGCGAACGAGACTGTTACCGTGGAATCGTCTGCTCCCGTGCTGCAAACGGATTCTTCGACAATCGGGAGTACGGTGGGCGAGAGGGCCGTGCAGGACCTGCCTTTGAATGGCCGCAACTACATCAACCTGGTGCAGATTACGCCCGGCGCCAACGAGGGCGGACCGAACGGTCTCGGGAGCGGCGCACGTCCTGACGATCGCCGCCAGAGCTCATCGGTTTCCGCGAATGGACAGGCCGATGTGATCAACAACCAGCTGATCGACGGCATGGACAACAACGAGCGCTTCATCGGAACTATCGGCGTCCGCCCGTCTATCGACGCCATCAGCGAGGTGCGGGTATTGACGAACAACTACCCGGCCGATGTGGGACGAAGCGCTGGCGCGGTCATCAACATCATCAGCAAGGCAGGTACAAATACTTTTCACGGCTCGCTCTACGAGTATTTCCGCAACGACATCTTGAATGCCTATGCCTTCCAGTTCGGCGCGCATAACCCGAAGCCGGAACAGCGCCAGAACCAATTTGGCGGTAGCCTGGGCGGCCCTATCTGGAAGAATCGCACCTTCTTCTTTGGCGATGGAGAGTTCTTCCGCCTGGTAGCCGGCACGCTGCCAAGCAGCGTCACGGTGCCGACGCTTTTCGAGCACAACAATCCTGGCGATTTCTCCGACATCGGCCCAACCAGGGTAGTCAACGGGCAAACCGTCAGTGCCTGTTATCCGACTGGCGGCAATCCGCTCGCCCCAGTTGCGACGGGATCGCAGACGTCTGGTTGCGTCTACGACCGGGTCACTGGTGTCTGGAATCAATCTCAGGTCGTCCCAGTAGCACAGCGTGATCGCGCCGGTCTTCTCTATTTTTCGCTCTATCCCACGCCCAACTCAGGCACTAACCAATATGTTGGAAACCGCAAGCGGTCGCAGTTCTCAACCGTGTACGACATCCGTATTGATCACAAGATCAGCGACAAGGACTCGATCTTCGCGCGCTACACCAACAATGATATTGCCAGTGTCAGCGCAACCTCCGCTCTCCCGATCGCAGCAGTTGCTGGGCTAACGATCGATCCCCAGAGCGGATTCGCCGGTTCGGCGCCGCAGCTTGCCCGCAATGCGCAGATCAACTATGCGCACACGTTTACGCCCCAGTTGCTGATGACGCTGGGTATCGGCTATCTCCACATCGACAATGCCTCTTACCCGCTGAACCTTGGCTTGAATCCAAATACCGCGTTTGGCCAGCCGAACCTGAATTTCAGTCAGAACACCTCTGGGCTGGCGTATGCGGTTGTGACTGGTGCAACCAACCTGGGCAATAGCGGGTACTTCATTCCGCTACAGGAGAAGGACAATACTTACCAGGTCAACGGCGCGCTGCTGTATACGAAGGGCAACCACTCCATGAAGATTGGAGGCGCGTTGATCCGTCGTCACTTCTCGTTGCTGCAGGACAACGCCGGTGAGGGACAGTGGACGTTTGCGTCGGGCCTGCCAGGTTTGGTGAGCGGCTTCTACTCGAACGTATCGCGTAACAACTCGGTCTACGTTCCTCACTATCAACTTTGGGAGTCGAGCGGCTTTTTGCAGGATGACTGGCATGCGGCGAAGAATCTCACAATCAACGCGGGTCTTCGCTATGACGTTTTCACTCCGTTTACTGAAGAGAATAACCACATTTCCAATTTCAACCAGAACCTCGCCTCAAGTAGCAATGCGATTCTGCAGGCCGGGGTTGGGGGCGTGAGCCGCACGGCCGGTATTGCGACGGACTACTCGAATCTTTCGCCTCGGCTGGGCTTTGCGTTGACGGCCACGCCGAGGACGGTGGTTCGGGGCGGTTTTGCGATCAGCTTCTTTCCCGGTAATTTTGCGTCGCCCTCGAACCTGAAGAACCAGCCGAATATCGCCACCTATGCGGAAACTGCAACGCCCTGGTCACGGCGCGGAGCACCGCTACGGCGGGCTCGTGTGCGCTGGGCTTCACGTACTTCGCTGATGGCCTTCCTCTGCCGGCTGCATCCAACGCCACCAACCCGTCCGGAGCCATTCCGGCCGCTGAGACTTTGAATTACCGATCCAGCTACCTGCACCAGATGAACCTGGCGGTCCAGCAGGAGATGTTCGGCAACACCCTCACGGTTGCCTATGTGGGGAACCTGGGGCGGCATATGCCGGATCAGATTCTCGACATCAATCGCGTTGACCTCAGCGTGCCTGCAGGACAGCGGGCTCGCCGATATGCTACGTTGCTGCCGCAGGTTTCGACGATTCAGCAGAACGCGAGCGATGGCTCTTCGAGCTACCACTCCCTACAGGTTTCGCTGGAACGTCGGTTTGCAAGGGGCTTCGGTTATAACGCGAATTACACGCATGCGCAGAACCTCGACAACTTCCGCAGTATCAGCGGCGGCGGTGGCGGTGGTCTGTCGCAGGTGCTCGCAACCAAGAGCATCGATGACTACGGCAACTCGGACCTTGCACAGCACAATCGCGCGGTTGTGGCCATCAACTACACCCTGCCCGGAGCGTCGCTTACGGGATTGCGCGCCCTAGTCGCAAAGGGCTGGCAGGCCAATCTGATCAACGTATGGTCGAACGGCCTGCCGACGAACCCAGTCAACGGATCCAACGTCTCCGGCACCAGTCCTAACGGGGATGCCGATCGGCCGAACCTGGTGGGCTCTCCCTTTGCGGTCGCAACGCGAGGCATTTCGAGCTGGTTCAACAAGGCTGCGTATCAGACCCAGCCAGCGGGCACGCTTGGGAATTCGCACCGTAATCAGATCTTTGGACCGAACTACCGGCACCTTGATGTTTCGGTCTTCAAGACGTTTCCCGTCTACGAGCGGATGAACCTCCAGTTCCGCGCGGAGATGTTCAATGTTGCGAACCAGACGAATTTTGCTCTGCCTAACACCACCATCACGGCGGCTAATTTCGGAACCATTACGTCGACCAACGTCAACTACAATCCCCGGTTGGCACAGTTCGCGCTTCGTCTGGATTTCTAACTTCAGCCATAACAGAAAGACCTCTCCTCCAACCCTGCGGGAAGGATGCGGACCTTCAGTGGCCGCACCTTACTTCGTCTACTTCCGCAAGAACATGTCCGGGGGTAGGCTGGACAGGGTGTGGATGGTACCGGAGCTTTACGCACTGTGTTTTAACAACGACTTCGAATTGGGTCTCACAGCAAAGTTCTTTTGGAGAGCGAAGAAATGAATCGGCGCATGAAGTTTCCGGAGTTTGCCATATTGGGGATTGCGCTTGTTATTAGCTCAAGCGGAATTGCGCAGAGTGGGCCTGACCTCCAACGTACGCTCGATCCTGCGGTGGAAGCGCGGGTGTCTGGACTGATCCAGAAGATGACGCTTGACGAGAAGATAGATCTCGTTGGTGGCGAACACGCATTTCGCATGCACGGGATCCCCCGTTTGCAGATTCCTCCCCTGCAAATGGCGGATGGCCCAGTGGGTGCGCACATCCCAGCACCTACGATCGCCTATGCGGGCGGGATCGGGTTAGCGGCATCCTGGGACCGCGAGCTCGCGGTTGATCTTGGAAAGCAACTCGGCCGCGATTCGCTTTCGCGGGGGGCAGCCTTTCTGCTCGGGCCAGGCGTGAATATTTACCGTACTCCTTTGAATGGCCGCAACTTCGAATACTTCGGAGAAGATCCGTTTCTCGGCAGCGCCATAGCGGTCGGCTACATCCGCGGCGTTCAGTCGGAGCATGTCGCAGCGACAGTGAAGCATTATCTTGGCAACAATTCGGAGTTTGGGCGTCACTCTACCAACTCCGTTATCGACGAGCGGACGTTGAGGGAGATTTACCTGCCTATCTTTGAGGCATCCGTGAAGCAAGGCAAGGTGGGAGCCATCATGGACTCGTACAACCTGACCAATGGCGAGCACATGACGCAGAATTCGCACCTGAATACTGGTGTTGCCAAGAAAGAGTGGAGCTTTCCTGGCATCATCATGTCGGATTGGAACGCGATCTACGACTCGGTAGCTGCCTTCAACGGAGGGCTGGATCTAGAGATGCCCTACTCCGTTTACTTCAGTCGTGAGAAGATCCACGCCGCACTGGATAGCGGCCAGGTGACCGCTGCAAACTTCGATGACAAGGTACGCAGGATACTGCGTGTGGCTGCCGTCTTTGGCTGGCTTGATCACCCGCAGATCGACGATACGATTCCACGGTACAACCTCCAAGGGAAGGCGGTGAGCCACCGGGCTGTTCTTGAAGGTGCGGTGCTGCTGAAGAACGAGGCACACACGCTTCCGCTCGACAGGTCTGCGCTTCACCGGCTCGCCGTGATCGGCCCGAATGCGGCACTGACCCAGACTACGGGAGGAGGAAGTGGCGAGGTGGTGAGTTACTCCCCTACCAGCCTGATGGTGGGATTGAGCAACGCCCTGGCTGGCAAGGCGGAGGTCCTCTACTCACGAGGCCTCTATACGACGGTGCAGCTGGCCCGCCTTACTCAGTTCACCACGGACCGCGATGGAAAGACTGCCGGGGTGACCCATGAGTTCTTCAACTCAGCGGCACCCGAGGGCCCGCCTGCGCAGACCAACGCTGAGCAGGGTATGACCCTTGCCGGGACTACACGCCGCGAACCGGAAGAGCAGGAGGTGCTCGCGCTTCGAGCCACTGTCTCTCAATCTGTCTATAACCAGGGGCAGACCTCCAACCGGTGGACGGGCTACTACCAGGCGGAACAGGATGAGGACTACGTCATGTTCGTCCAGACGGAGCGGCGGTTCAAGATGTCGGTGGATGACAAGGTCGTATTCGACAATGCGGTGGTTCCCAAGGCGATCCTGAGCCAAACGAAGCTGCACCTGAGCAAAGGCCCGCACAAGGTAGAGCTCGATCAGTTTTCTACCTCACGCACAGGCGGGCTGCGGTTTTCATTGTTGGTCGGCATCGCGCCAGTTAAAACACTGGTGGATCCGCAGACGCTCGACATTGCGACGAAATCCGACGCGGTCGTGCTCTCGGTTGGATTTAACAACAGCTCAGAGACGGAGGGCGGCGACCGAGGCTTCGACCTCCCGGTCGGACAGGATGAGCTGATTGCCCAGATTGCCGCGTTGGGCAAGAAGACCGTGGTGGTGCTCAACGCCGGAGGCAGCGTGGATGTCCTTCCCTGGAAGGACAAGGTGGGCGCGATCTTTCAATCATGGTATCCGGGCGAAGATGGCGGGGCGGCGATGGCCGAGCTGTTGTTTGGAGACGCCAACCCCTCCGGGCATCTGCCGATTTCATGGGAGGCGCAGCTCGAAGACAATCCAAGCATCGCGAACTATTATCCCGCCCAGGGCAGCAATGACATCGTCTACCGTGAGGGTATCTTTGTGGGTTATCGAGGGTACGATCACCTTGGGCGAAAGGCGCTGTTTCCTTTTGGGTACGGTCTTTCCTACACCCAGTTTGAGTTATCTGACCTCCATGCTGCGATGGAGGAGCCGGGCATAGCGAATGTGACGTTCACGGTGAAGAATGCCGGATCGGTTCCCGGCGCGACGGTCGCTCAGGTCTATGTCCGGGAGCTTAAGCCGACGGTGATGCGACCGGAAAAGGAGCTTAAGGGGTTCGAGCGAGTCATGCTGCGGCCAGGCGAATCGCGTGTTGTTACGGTGAAGCTCGACCCCAGGGCTTTTTCTTTTTTCGATACGCACTCTGGATCATGGAGGGCAGACGCCGGGACGTATGAGGTCCGGATCGGGGAGAATTCTGAACAAGTCATCCTCAAAGCAACGGTGTCAATGAAGACAGGTATCACGACGCCTGTGTCGCAATAATGCGTGTGAGGGCTTGGATACGGATCGAGAGCTTGCCCATGGTGTCACGCCTTTGTGACGTTGACGTAGTAAAGCTCCGTGGCGACCTGGAAGGTGTTGCGCGTAAGCGTGGTGGGCATGGTCTGCCACTGGGTGGCGGGGTGGATGAGCTGCCAGTGAGTGGGATCGCCGACTTTGATGGGCATAGCAAAGGCGGGCTCGTCGGCATGCCAGCGGTAGCGGACGGTGTGGGTGTTGTCGTCGAAGGCGAGCTCGAGAGTTGGGATCGAAGGGTGGCGGAGGTATTGATTGAAGATGGGGGTGAGATCGAGGTGGAGGAACGGCGCGGTCTGTCCGTTGAAGTAGCTGACGACGTCCTCAGTCATGATGTTTTTGTATTTGAAGTGCTGGTAGAAGCTGTGGATGAGCTTGAACCAGCGTGGGTCGTCGTCAACGACGGAGCGGAGGGTGTTGAGGAAGAGGATGCCCTTGAAGTACTGATCGATGGGGGGCTCTGCATTGACGCCGTGCTGCCCGATGATGGGGTGGAGATTGCGAACCTTTGATTTGTAACCGTTGATGTATTTAAGGGCGTCGGGCTTGCCCCAGCGGTACTCGACGTAGAGGGATTCGAGGTAGGTGGTCCAGCCCTCGTGGATCCACATGTCGGAGGGGTCGGCGGCGGAGACGGCGTTGCCGAACCACTCGTGGCCGGACTCGTGGATGATGATGAAATCAAAGCGCGGGCTGATGCCGACGCCGGTCCAGTCGGGCGAGACGAAGTAGCCGTTCGCGAAGTGATTTCCGTAGGCTACTGCGGACTGGTGCTCCATGCCGGCGTACGGGACCTGGATGAGCTTGTAGCCATCCTTCTTGAAGGGATACTCGCCGAAGTAGTGCTGAAAGGCCTGGAGCATGACCTTGGCCTGCGAGAACTGGCGTTTGGCTTTGTCTAGGTCTTGGGGGAGGGCGTAGAAGTCCAGGGTGAGTGAGCCGAGTTTGTCGGAGAAGTGCTGGTAGTTGCCGATGTTGAGGGCGACGCCGTAGTTGTTGATGGGGTAGTGGACGTGCCAGTTCCATTGGGTGTAGCCATCGCCGAGGTCGCGCCTGGAGACGAAGCGGCCGTTGGAGACGTCGACGAGGCCGTTGGGGATGGCGACGGAGATGTCCATGCCGTTGACTTCGTCGCGCCACTGATCTTTGTTGGGCCACCACATGCTGGCACCGATGCCTTCGCAAGCGGTGTTGATCCAGGAGTGGCCGGCTTCGTCCTGCTTGAAGGTGAAGACGCCGAAGCGCCCAGCCTCGACGGGGTGGCCGGAGTAGAAGAAGTCTATGGATTGGGTGGTGTCTTTGCGGAGGGTTTGGGGGAAATCGATGCTAACGGCGTTGCCGTCGCGAGTGTATTCGAGGGTGGTGGAGCCGAGGAGGATTTTGTCGATGGAGAGGGTATCAACGAGATCAATCTGGATGCGGGTCGCGTCGGAGAGCATTCTGAAGCGGATGGTGTTCTTGCCGGAGATCCACTTTTTCTCGGGGTCGACTCGGATATCGAGATGGTAATAAAGGAGGTCGTTGTTCGCGCGGTCGGGGCCGTAAGCCCCGCGGAGTATATCGGCGTGGGTGGGTGTGTGGGGATCAGGCTCGGGACGCTGCGCCTGCGCTGGCCGAGTGGCAGGTGTCTGGCCGAGGGCCGGGACGGAGATGACAAGGGCGGCGAGGAAGATGGCACAACGGCGGGGCGCGCTTGCGTGCATGTGAGTTAGGGTAGCGTGAATCTGGAGGGGAACCCGGCAGTCGTCCCGAAATGGACGAGTGCCGTTGATTCGCGGCTCGGGATGAAGTTTCCGCTCACCTGGGGCGAAGATATGGCGTAAATTCTAAACATGCAAAGTACGGTATTGCTCCCCCTCCTACTTGGTTGTTTGTTCGGGCTTGCAATCGGCTGGTTGCTGGCGAAGAGCCGGGTTGCGGCGGCGAGCGCGACCTCCGAGGGCCTGCTTGGGGCGAAGGAGGTGGAGATCTCCGGTTTGCGAGAGGCGTTGAGCGTGCGCGAGGCGGAGCTCGCCGGGGAACGATGCGCGAGTTCGGCTGCGAGAGAGGATGCGGCGGCACTCCGGGCTCAGATGGTTGCGGAGAAACGGGCGGTCGACGAGAAGTTACAGGCACTCGTTGATGTGAGGGAGAACCTGAAGACAAGCTTCGAAGCTTTAGCGGCGAATGCGCTCGATGCGAACAGCAGACGGCTGATCGGGCTGGCCCAAGCAGAGATGGGCAGACAGCATGCCGAGGCGAATAAGGAGTTGTCCGCGAAGGAGTCCGCGATTGAGCTACTGTTGAAACCCATGCAGGAATCGCTGGAAAAGCTCTCTTCCCACAGTCAGCATCTGGAAGTGATGCGTGAAGGTGCGTACAAGGCTGTTTTGGCCGAGATACAGAATATTCAGAAGTCACACACCGACCTGAGACGAGAGACGACGCAGCTGGTACAGGCTTTGCGGGCTCCCAAGGTGCGCGGAAACTGGGGGGAGATGCAGCTTCGGAGGTGCGTGGAGTTCTCCGGCATGGTTCAACATGCGTCTTTCGACGTGGAACGATTCGTTCGGGGGGAGGACCTATCGATTCGGCCCGACCTTATTGTGAAGCTGCCCAACGGGCGAAGCATCATTGTGGATGCGAAGACGCCGCTCGACGCTTTTCTCGACGCAAGCGCATGTGAGGACGAGGTCCAAAGGATTGCGCATCTGGGGTCGCATGCGGCGCGGGTGCGAAAGCATCTGGATGCGTTATCTGGGAAGGCGTACTGGAGACAGTTTCCGGATTCGCCTGACTTCGTGGTCTGCTTTTTGCCGAGCGAGGTGTTGTTCAGCGCGGCGCTGGAGCACGATCCCTCACTTTTGGAGCACAGCGCTGGCAGCAACGTTCTGCTAGCAACACCGACCACGTTGATCGCACTGCTGAAAGCAGTGGCCTACGGATGGCAGCAATCGCAGATCGCGCGGGATGCGGAGCAGATCCGAGACGTGGCGATCACCGTGCATGCGAAGCTGGCAGGGATGCACTCGGCGTTTCTGGACCTGGGGAATCGACTTCGCAAAGCAGGGGATTGCTACGACGATGTGCTCGCAAAGGCCGAGGGACGAGGCGGACTCTTTTCCATATCGCGGAGGTTGCGCGATCTCAAGATCGGCGAGAAGGATCTGGCAGAGAGCAAGCCGGTTGCGATGAAGTTGAGGGGGCTGCAGAGTGAAGAGTGGCAGCCGGGTTTATCGCTAGCGGCTTCAGCGGGCGATGATCTTGAGGAACGTAGCGTTTCAGCCGATTGATCTCTTAGTGTTCGAGGCAGCTGCGATAAAGGGTGTTTGAAGGGAAGCAGTGCCGATCTCTAAGTACAGCGTATTGAAGGGCGGCCGACGGCGGGAAGATTGTTGCTGGAGCGAGTAAGCACCACCCAGATCACAGTAGCTGCGAAGGGAGCGAACTTCGCCATGGCTGTGCGTTTACCACCTAACGGTTCTGCAAGTTTTATCCTGACGCGAAGAGGCGGTTGAACGCATTCACCAGGACTCGCCAGCGACCGTGCGCGCGGCGGTGTTCGATATCATGTGGACGGCCGGTCTCAAGTGCGTGCTTTCTCGCTTCTCCCATCCGCGGGAGGTCCTCGGGGTTGAGGCAGCTAGAGCCAGCCATCGCCGAGTGCTGTTCGCGACTCAAACCAGTCAGCTCCAGCCAACCCCTGCTCAGATCGAGGATGTTAGCTTCAGTACCAGCTCCGTGTACTGCGTTTCGCGCTCGAATCCACTGTCCGCCTCAGTTCCCGTTCGCTTGCCTGGAGCGCTTTGTTTGCTTCACTCAGCCCGCACCCGCGTCTTACTCGAGCTATAGCTAGAGCAGCACCGTTCTCCCATTCAGCTCTGTAGACACAATGGCATTTTCCTGCATCCAATGTGTTGTACCCGACGTAAGGTTATACAGAGCCTCATGCCGAAGCGAACGAACTGGTCAGCGGAGGTGCTTCCCTCCCAGTCCTGAACGGTCCATGTGACGTTCTCTCCAGTCCAGAGCAAGTTCTGGAGTAGGAAGGAACGGTTATGGCACGTCCGTCGAACGAAAAGGATACGTGTTCTAAGGTCCCAGAGACCTTGTACAGAGATCAGGGCCTCGCAGCTGCGGATCACTTTGCCGCCACGGTTATGCACGAAATTAATAATCCTCTGGAGGCAATGGCGAATCTCGCCTATCTGGTGCACGAGGACGCCGAGCAGCCCGGAAAGGTGCGCCAGTACATCCGTCTGCTCGAAGAGCAACTCGCGCTCGTGAGGGGGATCGCCCAGCAGACCCTCGGGTTTTACCGCCTTCCGCTGAAACCAATCGATATGGTTGGCGTTGCCGAGGCTGCGATTCGCATGCACGAACGAAAGATCTCGACAAAAGAACTCCGGCTGCTCAAAACACTGCCTGCAGACGCACTCGTGATGGCGCATGCCGGAGAGATGCTCCAGGTGATTTCCAACCTTGTCGAAATGCATTGGACGCCTTGCCTCCCAAAGGCGCATTGTCTATTAGAATTCGGAGATGCGAGACGGAAGTTCACGTGACAGTTGCTGACAACGGCCATGGCATTCCGGATCCGATCCTGGCTCAGATCTTCGAGCCCTTCTTCACCACCAAGCAAGAGCAGGGAACAGGTCTGGGACTTTCCATCTCGAAGTCGATTGTTGAGCGACATAACGGCAGAATTAGAACGCGAAGCAGCGCTCGCCCTGATCGGAATGGAACTATATTCCGGATCTCTCTTCCGCGTCACCGGACGGCTCAGGCCGAGGAACCAGATCGCTGGCCGGTTTGAACAGGCCTCAATAAGCCCACGACGAAATCCAGGAGTGCCCCTGGTCCTTCTGACGAAATGAATGATTCACCGTAGACGGCGTACCCCGAACCTGTCGAGGTGGTGAGGGTCAGAACCTTCGGTTCAGCCGAGAAGCCTATGCACGAGATGGATGGCCCCTGACACTCCTGGTAGTAAGCGAATGGCACAAGAGAATCAGATCGAACCGGGGCGTTTGAGCGAGTCTGGAGACTGTGGGCAGATCGTTGGTCAACTCCACGCAAAAAGTGCTCTTCCAACACCCCTCCACGGGTCTTGAGCAGCATGTCCTCGTGGCGAAGCAGAAGACTTTCGGTAGCACAGATCGGAATCTCGCTTTTCCCAGGTGCACACCTAAGCCGCGATCCCTCAATGGTTTCAAAGACTGCCAAACCTCCCTATGCCCGGCAGGTAACATAAGGACTGCCTCCCGAAGAGTATTGTTGAGGCACGGATGCGATTCGGTCCACTCTAATCAGAGACGCATCTTCCCTGCGCCGATTCTGGCGGCTGCCCTTGCGAACTGAAGCAAGGAGCGCTTATGTCCGTCCCCAATATCAATCGACTTCTTCACGTGCTCCCGTTCGAGTATCGGACATCTCTTTTGTCCCGTATGGAACCGGTTACGCTCCCGGTCTCGACCACGCTCTACAGAGCCGGCGAAATCCCTAAATACGTCCATTTCATGACCTCGGGTATTACTTCGATCGTAACTTTCATGGAGGACGGCAGCGGTGTCGAGGTGGGGCTGGTAGGCTGCGAGGGGCTGGTTGAAGGATTCCATCTCCTTGGGCCGGCGAACGTGCCTTCCAGCGGCTTCGTCCAGGTTGCGGGTACCGCGCTCAGAATCCCGTTCGTGGAGCTGCGAAAAGAGTTCCTCGCATCGGAGATGCTGCGTTCCCGCATTCTGCAATGCGTTCAGGGGCAAAGCCTTATGCTTAGTCAAATTGCAGCTTGCAATCGGCTCCATGAGGTCGAGGAGCGATTAGCTCGCTGGTTGCTGATGGTCCAGGACCGGATCGGCGACCATATGTTTGCTCTGACACAGGAGTTCCTCGCGGAAATGATTGGGGCCCGAAGGACGACCGTGACGCTGGCCGCAGGACGGTTACAGCAAAGTGGGCTAATTGAGTACCGCCGGGGGCACACCCACATCCTCGATCGTGAAGGCCTTGAAAGCGCGGCATGCGAGTGCTATCCGATTGTGCGAGGTCTGGTCGCCAATCTTTATCAGAGGTGCTAACCCCGTTTCTTCGACTGATCTCTGCGCCGCACCACATCCTTCGTCTTGTCTTTGGCGGACTTGATATGGTCGGTTCGGATAGCGCTGGGTAGAAGGAACGCCTCCGGTCCGCCATCGCGTCCCAGAAAGCCGTAGCCGTTCGCATGGTTAAACCATCGCACTGCGCCTCTGTACGAAGGCATATCCTCACCTCACTGGTAGTGAGTCACCAGAGTTTCACTTCTAGGGCAGCAAGTCGGTATTGCACAGCACACAGCTGAGAATGATTCCAGTCGGCTAGTCGCTCCAACCTTGCAGGTATGTAGGAACGATGTTGATCGTTCCTTTATGCGCTGGTGCGTGGACGCTCATGGTCTTGAGGCTTCACGAGCTATCTCAGCATTGACCGCTCCGTGATCTCGAAGACCGTGACGAGAATGCCTCCGATGGCGCCGGCCTCCGTACGCAAGGAGCTGAAGCAAAGGGTAACGTACGCTTCCTCGATGTGTCCCTTGCGCTTGATCGGGTAGAGCCCATCCTCAAACGTCAGCGTCTCACCCCCGAGCACTCTGTGTAGATGGGTATGCTCGCCGGAGCAAAAATAGGCCACAGAGCGCCGCGTGAGCGGCGGTTTGCGGCGGGGTAAAAGTAGTCCACCGCCGGATCTTGGTTTTGTGAGCCGTTGCGTTGCAGGCATGGTTCATG
>JAABUZ0100007535.1_pt1 | contig 13102 bp, 3 predicted proteins | sample 5562091 | NCBI WGS metagenome assembly JAABUZ01 (sample SAMN12813069, study PRJNA571459) | rock metagenome | isolation source: Antarctica rocks | place: Antarctica: Victoria Land, Linnaeus Terrace sud | collected 2015-12-21 | reverse complement strand
GCATTATCTAAATGCATTACTATATAATATTATAAACAAATTAATTAAATTAATCAATTTGATTAAGTTGATTAATGCACTTTTTTAAAAATAATCTAAATTTTTCGAGTCTTGGCGAGTCGAGCCAGGTTATACGCTAAGTACTTCATATCTATCCTTTGACTCGACTCGAATACTTGGGTCAAGATTTCTAACCCAAATTGGGTCTTGGCGAGCTAGGAACCTGGCTCGAATTCGATGACCTAGCTCGACGCGACTAGTCTAAACTTAATTGCGTTGTTTTTATCAAGATTCTACTCTAATTAAGAAGTACTTTTATTAAGATTTACTATTCGATTACTAATGTTGTTTTTTTCTTTAAATATTTTGTTGTTAACATTATCTACTTCTTCGATAATTGTAACAAAATTAATATTAATATTTTTGCAATTAATTAATACTTTAAGAGCTCGAAATTCTATATATTACTTTAAATACAATATTATAAAATATGCTTGCTTCTTGACGTATTAATTTGCGCATTTAAGATGCTAATATATTTAATTAATGTTTTTAAATACAAGTTATTAAATAACTTGTCTAATATTTGAATTGTTTATTTTTATTTTATAAATCTTGATGCAAATTAGAATTCTAAAAAATAAATATAGATGCAATCTCTTTTTAAAAGTATATAAAATACATTTTTTATTGTTTTTGATTATTAATATTATTAAGAGAAGCATTTATTAAATAAATTTTTTTCGAATATTCGAAATTTCTTATTTATTGTCGAAAGAACTTGCAAACTTAAAGCATTAAATTGATACTATTTATATATATTATTGTTTTTAATATATCGAATGCGCTTTGCAAAATATTCGATAAAAAAAATTAAAAATTTAACATATTTTGAATTGTCTTTTTTATTTTAATAAATTGCAAAAATATCTTAAAGTAATCTAATAATATTTGCAATACTTTAATTTGTTTGTCAAATTTATATTAATTTCGAATTATTTTCTTGACCTTGTTATTCAAGATAACAAACATCTTTAATATCAAAATTTCGATTAACAGTTCTATTCGAAGTATATTAAGATTTGTATATTCGACTTTAAATTTTTGTTATTCTTCGATCAAATAAAGTTTGTCAATAATTAGTATGCACAATTTAAAAAAAAACTTGTGTTTTAATATCTTGTTGTTAAAGTATTAACTAATAGCAATTTTCGAATTAATGAATATTAAAACAAGATTAGTTTGATTACTTTTTTGTTATTTAAATATTAATAATATAATTAATTGTATATAAAGATACCTAATTTTATCTTGTTTTGCGTTTTCGAATTATTGTTGTTATTATTTAATATTAATAGTTTATATTTTGAAAAACTATTTAACTTTTTATATTAATTATTTTCTAAAATTAACAATAACATAATAATTAATATAGTCTTTCAAATATTGTATATAAATAATGTTATTTAAAATAGCAAACTCTTTTCGAAATTAATCTTTGTTATAACAATTAAGTTGTCAATTATTGTTTGCATTAATTTATTAATTTGCTTTTATCTCGTTTCGAAGTTAAAGCAATTTCGCACAATTATCTTAATGCGCTTTTAATTTATTTGCATTTTTTCGACACTTTTGTTATTCTCGAATGCGTTTATTGTTCTTGCGTTAATAAAGTATCTAATATATAACGACAATAACAATTAAATAAGTTCAAGCACTTGTAAAATCTTTAATTAATCGATTTTTTAAATAATAGAATGTTAAAAGCTTCAAATATAAAGTATAGAATTTAGTTAAGCTTAGAAATTGTATAAGAAATATTCGATTTTTCGATTTTTTCAAGAACTACAACTTGAAGACAACAATAAGAGCGCGTCAAATATAATATATGTTTGGTTTTAACATTATTAAATAGAGTATAGACAAGAGTAGCAAATTAAACAATAATAATACTTATAATAATTATAATCGATATTGTATTGCGCAATAAAGTTGATTAACAATATTTTTGATTAAAAAAAGACAACTTTGATATATTTATCGACAAGAAAATCGATTTCTTCTCAAATTAAATTATGTTGCTCTCAAATTTGTCATAGAAAAAATTTAAAAACTTGTTATAATATTCTTTATATCGAATTTAAGCGTGCTTAGATATACTAAAATCTAGTTTAAGTTATTGCGCATAAGTTATTGTCTAATTTTAATTCTGACGTTGTTCTAACTTAAGCAAGTATTTAGAATTGACTTTAGGATTAAAGATTTTTCTGTAGATAGATCTAAGTACTAAGACAATTAAACGAGTTTGTTGTTTCTTAAAGACGTATTTGATACTTAAGAGCAATAGAATTTGTTACAAGATTGTTTATAAATTGTAATTTGTTCTTGCTATTCTAGATTAAGTCTTTGAATCTTACGAGCATACACTTCGTAGTTAATTAATTAATTGATTAATTATTTTATTAAGCACTTGAGTCTTCTTTATTTAAGAATGCTATGCGACTAGTAACAATTAATCAACTAGACTTCGCAAGAAGCTTGATTAATTATCTATCTATATCTTCTATATACGTTGTCTAAATAAAGCAGTTTCTTTGAGCACAATTATCTTAGTTCTTGTCTCGTACTTTATGTTGCTAAATAATTTTTCGATTTAATATATTTTATTTCGAACGTTTTAATAATTCTCTACAATTAAAATTCGAAATTAATTAATAAACTCAATTTCTTTTATAAATATAATTGTTTTCTTTAGATTATAAAAATTAGTAAATATAACTTTTAAACTAAGCTCTCTTTAAGTCTTTCTTTTCTTTTATTTCTTCTACAAATTTTGTCTAAGATCGATATACTTTTTATATATAAATAAAATATATTCGATTATTTGCAATATTTACTTGTATTAATAGTATTTTGTTTCGATATTAAATACTTTTTGTCAAAATAGAAAAAAACAAAGTTTTATTTTTCTTATTCTTAATTATATTGCGAATACGCTAAGATTTTTAATTAAATTGTCGTAAAACTTTAATATTAATTTCTTCGAATTTAATTGCAAAGTATATAGTTATTTGTTAATTTTATCTTTGATCTATAGAATAGTTTATTGTTGTTAAGCTTTTTTTGTTAGCATTATTTTTCTTGTATTTCTAAAATAATAGATTAGCTTTACAAACTTTATTATTTAATTTGTATTATATTTTATTAGTTTGTCTTAGCTATTCTTTTTTTGTCTTTATTTTGTTGTTTGTTTGACAACAATATTTGTTATTTTGTTGCTCTTAATATTTATATATATTAATATTTAATATAACTTAATCTCTATATCTTTTTTGCAAAGAATATCGATAAATTTTATTATATTTTTGACTAAATATTAACTTAAATTATTGTCTAAATTCTTGATTATTCTAATTGTTGCTTAATTGTCTATATATATAATTACGTAAATCTTATCTTGTTTAAATATATATATTAATATCGAGATTAAAATAATTCTATATAATTCTATCGAATATACAATAAATGTCGTGTTTAATTGCAAATAAATTCTAATCATTCTATATAACAAAACAATTATTGCTTTTATCTTCTTGTTAATCTTGCTCTTATCAATATATACTATTAGAGTATTTGATTTTTTAGTAGCTTTTTATACGCTTCTTTTGTTGTTTTCTTGCTTAAACTAATAACAATAATTGATAAAATCTATTATAACAACGCTACAAATAATACAATAATCTTTAAATTGTTAATACTAGTATTTGTCTTTTTTTTTAATCTCTTTGTTAACTTTTTTAGCAAGCTTATAATTTGATTCTTCTTCTTAAGTCTATCTCTTATTATAATATTGTATACTAAACTAATAGCTATTCTAAGCGTTGTTAAATTTGTTATTCGATTTAAACATATATATTTTAATAAAAAATATATCTTGATTTGTAAAATTAAACATAAGATAACTTTGTAAACTTCGATAATAACTCTTTATACTTTGTATTAAACGCTTAATAAATTGTTAATAATACTCTTTAAATAACTCTTTTTCTTGTAAGATATATATTATATCGAGCAATTATAAGTTAGTTAAGATAAAAATATTACATATATTATTTGTCTTATTCTAATTAACTTAATCTCTTATATTAATTTTGCAAGACTTGTTAAAATTCTTATAATTTTAAATATCTTTATCTTGTTGTCGTTAATTTAAGCTTTTTAATCGAATTTGCTATCTAGTATAATTTTTAAATATTTGATTGTTTTCTTTAATATTATCATTGTGTTTCTATTAATAATAATTATATTATTAATGTCTTGTTTCTTTCTTATAACATAATATAATTAATATTTGCTAAAAGAGAACTTAATCTTATGCGTGCGAACTTACTTTTTGCATATATTTTTATATATTTTGATTAATTGTTTGCAATTAACTCTAATATTGTCTTTTTTAATTAATAAAATTACAATATTCTTGCTATATAACTTCTTTAACAACAAAGCGTTATAAAAGAGAGAGAAAATTAATAACAATAATAACTTTTGCAATATATCTATTGTAATATTAACTTTATTTGTCTTGTATTTCTTAATTCTAAGAATAATAATTCGATTGCTTAGAAAACTTTCGATTTATTGTATTATATATTTATTTGTTTGTTTATTTTGTAGATCGTATAATAGTCTTAAACGTAATATATTGTCGAATATTCTTAATATATCTAGCAATAAAATTGTAATTATCTTATTCTTGTTTTATATTATATATATTTTCTTTACTAGATAATATAATAAATGTTTTGTTAAAATAGATTGTCTTGCTCTTATATAAGTACGCAACAATAATTTGTGTATTTTTGTCAAATAATTAACTCTCTTAATTAGTATAAACTCGAATATCTTGTTTAAAATATTAAAAATTATTATAAAGCAATAAGATATAATTATAAAGTAGTTGCTTTTATTTAATTTTCGTAAAACTATAATAATTGTATTGCAAAAATACTTTAAGCAATAGTTTTTCTCTAAACAAACATTATATATACGATATAAATATAATATTATAGTAATATCGATTTGCTTTAATATTTTGTTAGTAATTTTGTTATTATTCGAAATCTTGTTCGAAATTATTAACGCTATAACTTTTATTATTTTGTATTGCGTAATTTTATTTGTTGTTAAATTTTAATTATTATAATTATTTATTATATTTAACAAGTTTACTTGTAAAAATAATAAGAAGAATGTTTTTAAAAGAATGTTTGCTTTTTTATTGAAATTGATTATTAATAATAGTAATAAGTAGTTATATATTAATAAAATACAAGTTTCTTGCGATATTCTTAAGCGTATCTATTTGTATTTACTTTATATTTTAGAGATTAATTTGCAATTCTTTTTTAATTCTTTTCTAAATTAAGTTTTTATAGTCTTTTGTATTATTTTTTTAAGACAATTTTTAATTATAATATATTTTTTTTAGTTTTCGTTACTTTTATTGCGCTACTATATGCGACAATATCTTTTAACTTTATAAAAAAAAAAAAAAATTTTTTATAAAGTTTGCTTTGAATTTGAGACAAATTCTAACAAACAATATAAATTTCTTAATAATTGCTTTAATTGTTTTTGCTAAATTATTTTCTATATATCTAGTTTGTTTTTAGAGTTGTCAAAAATATTGTTAAGCAATATAAGTGCTAGCCTCTTAATAATTTCTTCGTTTAGAATCTTTTATAAAGTTTCTATATTTGTTATGTTCTAGTTTCTTCTCTCTATAAGCTTTGCGACTATTGTATATAAATTAAATATTATACGTATAAAATAGTAATTTAAGTAATTGTTTATATTCTTTGTAACATTATATTCGATAAAGCTTTCATACAAAAGTTAAATAACAAAGATAAAATCGATAATGCTTTATCTGCTTTTTTGTCTCTAGATAATTGTATTTTTTAATAGTATTCTCTTTAGTCTAAACTCTTTTATTATAATTGCTAACTTATAAGTATCTATATTAGCTTTTACTTTGTTGTTGTTCTATTTAAGATAATAGAGATTAAAGTTTCTTGTTATAATATATTTGCTATCGACTTTCTTTGCTAACGTCGCGCATAAAAATAATAAATTGCTTTTGTTTTTATTGTTTTTTCACAAATTATAAATATTGTGTATATTAATTGTTCATCTCTTCGCTAGTCTTACAGTAAGAGAGCAAAGATTCTTGAATTTGTGAGTTATTGTATACAAGACAAACGCTATATATTTGTTAAAAAAAGATATACTCTAGTATTCTTGTTACTTATATAGTATAGCTTGAAGTATTAATTTAATCTATTGTTCGTAATAGATTGATAGAGATTTCTTTATAATTTTTAAATAACTAGTATATTAAAATTTGTAATATCTTTATTTTCGAATAGTAATATTATAATCTTTGATTTAGACTTGTTAACGTTGTACTATAGTATCGATAGAGTATAATTTTCTAATATAATTGTTAACTAAAGCAAGTTATTGTATTAATATTTCTTAATACTAACAATATTTTGTTAATTTCTAAGTAGAAACTTTCTTTGTTCGATTCTTTATATAGGATTTTTTCTCTTTCTTTATCTAATTTTGCAAATAATTAGTCTAATCGTCGAACTCGATTTCGCGAGGGAATCGCTAAGTAATCGGGCTCGAGAAGCTTAACTTTAAAAAACCTTAAATTTTAAAAAATTTATAACTTTCTTGTATTTTATACGTATTTTATTAAAATTACCTTGTTCTATAGAGAATTTAGCGTGCTTTTAAACAAAAAAAATTACTTGGTTTGAACTAAATCGCGTAGCGCAATTAATTAATTTAGCTTCGAGTTAAACAAAGAAGTCTATTCGAATCCTCGGATTGAACAAAAAAAAATATGTTCGATCCGATCCAACGATTACACTACAAATAATATAGATTAAGAATTTCGTTTTTAACTTGCTAATTTTTGCGATAGATTTGATATTGTTATTCTTTTAAAGATAGTTTTTTTTCTTAATCTCTTGTCGCTTTATTTTTTTGTATATTTTTTGCTTATAATTTCTAATTTGTCTAGAGTTATCAATTGTAATTTTAAATAATCGAAATTCTTTTTTTTTGCTAAAGTAAAACTTGTTCTTTATTGTTGTTGTCTTCTTAATTAAGAATTAATACAATATATTCTTTTTTTCGATAATTACTTGTTGTATTTCTTTTTGCTTTTTTAAGCAATTCTTTTGCTATAATTTATAATCTTCTTTATATAGATAGTATCTAAATTTAAAGTTTTTCAAACAAATCTTAAAATTAATAACGTAAAATTTAACGCAATAATTGTATCTCTTCTCTCTTATATATTAAATTATAATATACTTGTAATAATAATATTTAAAGTATTATATAGTTTTACATACTTTATTATATATCGATATCGATTTAACTTGCTTGTCTATTATCAAGTTAAAATTAAAAATAATATTAGTTATTTTCGATATCAAGATCTTTATAATTATAAATGCGTATTTTTAATCTTAAGCAAGTTGTTGCTATCTTTAATTAACTTATATTATCTTTATATTTTTAAACTTTTTTATATTTATATAGTAGTTATGTATCTTTTAAATAGTTATTGCGCGCAATTTTGCGCTCTTAAGATTTTATTTTTTAATCTTTACTTTGTTGATTATTATCGTATATATTAGAATAATTGCTTTTGCTTTTCTTTCTAATATAACAATTTAAGCATTGTTAATTCTTAGCTTAATAACTTTCTCTTTATTAATTGTGTAAATTGCAATATCTTTATTAGAAAGCTTCTTTATTGCTCTAATATCTTTAATTGCTATCTTAAGTTGCATAATATACGCATTAATATTTTCGATTCTATTTTGAAAAATATCTTTTGCAATACTTGTTTCTACTTGTTGTTATTTAAATATACAACAATTTTTATATTTTTGTTAATAGTTAACTTCGATTTAATAATTGTAAACGCTCTCGAGACGCTTTCGAAAAAGATTATAAATAATTAGCTCTAAAAGTTGTTTTTAAAGTATATAAAGAAGAGCAAGAAAATAAATAAAGAGAAATTTATTATAATCTTGCGTATAATTGTAATATCTTTTTTTATTTTTTAATAATTACAATTAATTTTAATAATTAACTTGTTAATAGCATCTATTACATTTGTTTGCGTAAATTAATTTCTTAATAGCTTTAAATAGCAAGCTATCTTGTCGAATAACTGTTTTACAATAAATATAGATATAATTTTCTTCTTTTAAACACGAACAAGCAAATCTTTAACATTAATATGTAGAATAAGATTGTGTTCGTAAATGTCTTCAAGAGAATATTAATCTATTGAAGATCAATTATTTCTTTCTATTATAATTATTGAACATTAATTGATGCGCAGCAATTAGATAGTTCGAATAACGTATCAATTGACACAATTGCACGTTGCGTTAATAAGTGATTTTCAAAAATCGAATTTGAGCGTGTTCGAAAGTTTTTTTTCACACACTTCGTAGTTGAGTTTGGGAAGCAGTGATGGAGGATTTGTCACATAGGTACCCTAATTCCAACCCTAGGACGCCTTCTTCTGGGAGAGATCTATGGCAGGCTTCTGCTTCCTGATTGATGTTGCAGCAGCACAAGCAGGAGCCGCGCGCTCAATTGATTGCTGTCAAGGCCTCTTGTGGGCTCCTTCCAGTCGTTCCCTACCTGCCAGTCGTCACTTTCCCCAGACTTTCAAGATCTATCCACTCGCTCCCCGGTGTCACCGTGTCGTGCGTGCATGACGTCTTTACCATTCAATCCTTCACCAGACATCCTTCGCTGTATCAGTCTTGTAAAGCTATTCTGCACTACGAGTACTCGCTCGAGAGCTCGGTACGCAGACTTGTTTGCCAACGCTCACCACTCCCAGTACCATGGTTCTATACGATGCCTTCGACTCCATTACCGAGCCTGGAAGGCCCCAATCAACACCGTACTTTCTACGCGTAGCCCGGACAAGACGGGCAAGGACCGTAATCATAGTCTCCTTAGGTATCTTTCTGGTCCTCTTACTGACATGGAGGACGTCTCCTAGCGTGGGTCTCCTTGAATACCCTGAGCATATAGTCACTGACACTCGCAAGTCCTTGAGCAGGTCCACCACAGCTGGCTACCGGATACTTTCTGATCCTTCTAATCCTTACTCACCAGAGCCCATTGATGGAGCTCCGTTGCTTGTTTCAGAGAAGCCACAGGCAGTCCTAAATGCCACTACGCCTAGCGGTTTATTGAAGACGAAACCTTCATTTCACCTTCTTATCCCAGCATCCCACAGCAACTCCAAGCTGTGCAAGACCCTCCTGTCTGCATTTGTACTTGGCTACCCTTCGCCTACGCTCATCAATTACAAGAAAGTTTTCGAAGGCGACGGCTGGGATAATGGTACCCATGTTGGGAAGATTCCTGGGGTCTACGATTACTTGAAGAATGGGGCACATATGAAAGATGATGATCTGGTACTGATCATTGATGGTTTCGACGTATGGTTTCAGCTTCCTCCGGATATCATGGTTTCGAGGTATCACAGCATGGTTGTTGACGCCAACAAGCGCCTACGCAGGAGGTATGGTGCGGTAACACATGACAAACCCGATCAGCTAGGTGAAAAGGAGACCGTCCAGAAATACACACAATCGGTGATGTTTGCGGCCGATAAGATTTGCTGGCCTAACCCACTTGAAGACCCGGCCTGCGCGGCTGTCCCATATTCCCCTCTGCCCAACAATCTGTATGGGCCGCAGACGGACAAGGATCCCGAGGCATATCTCAACCGTCCTAGGTTCCTCAATTCCGGGACTATCCTAGGACCATTGGCGGATGTCCGTGCTATCTATGATTACGCTGTTAAGAAGGTCGAAGAAGATAACCGAGGAACGATCGGCGATCAATTTGTCTTTTCTGAAATCTTTGGGGAACAGGAGTACCAGCGCGAAACACTCCGCCAGGCCTCGAAGAATAGCTGGTTGGACTATCTATCCAACGCCATTGGGGTATCAGACTCTCCGCTAGCGAGCAACAAGACCATCAATCCTGTAACAACCGTACCAGGAAAGAACTATGAATTCTCGCTGGGTCTCGACTATGGCTCCGAGCTGTTCCAGACGATGACACATTCAACGGATGATGTTGACTTCATCAGGTACAACGACAGCGATGCCCTTGACGCCATCCAGGCGAAGCATCAGTCACTTCGTTCAATTCCATTCTATCTACCCGCTGACCTGCTGAAGGCGGAAGAACCATTCTGGTATACATCACCTGGAAACCACAACAATGATCCAATTAATGGCATCCTGCTACCATTCTCGCCGAAGCTCGATCAGATAGATCTGGAGCCCGTATGGGAAGAAGTGCCTCTGGCAACCAATCTATTTCTGCCCTCGATCCCGACACTCTTGCATATCAATGGAGACAAGTCTATCCTTTCTAGTTGGTGGTCTTCGATGTGGTTTCAGCCCTACGCGCGGCCCCTCCTCCGACGTTACGTACGATCCTCGCAAGGACTTGCCGCGGCGCAGGCAGCAGCCGAAGGGGGCTTGTCCTGGTGGGATACACGTGGTGGCAGAGGTGGCGTCTGGACTGACCAGGAACTATGGATGAGCTGGGGAGAAGTCTGCAAGAAGACCGAGGACGATGTTTTTGCTGATGGCAAAGGCAAATGGGGGAAAGAGGAGGGCAGCGCGAGGACGACGAATACGTTCGGCAAGGTGATGATAGACGACGAGGATAAGAACGAGGAGGATGAGTGAGCGCCACAACAAAACCGCGCGCTCTCACGACGATTTATGAGGGTTCATGGAGCTAGAAGGGAAGCATTGTTGCTGCAGTTTTGCTGGATATACCCCTGGCCGGGCGTTTGATGGTTTTAGCAAGAATCTAGCTTATTTGAGATGTCCGAAAAGGTATTTTTGACGGTCCATGATCTCCTACTACATGCGCTGCCTTTACGCACCATCCGATGCTTATTAAACAGGACTCAATGGCCCCTTCTTCCCTTTCTCTTATCTCCTCTTCTTCGTTCTGTTCGATTCTCTAGACTGATTAGGCTATATTCTACAACGTCTTGCCGACTCGGCAAAGGCTCTGGACTGGTCAATCAGTCCAGCACCAATCCGGCAAAATGTTATTACTGAACAAGTACCGAGCAGTGGCAAGCCTCGAGAATGAGCATCCTGCCATCGCACGGGACACTTGCAAATTCCCCCCCTTCCCTTTTGTCTGGGACTACCTGTTGAGAGGACAGTCCTGTACCTACTGATTGGAAAGCCTGCATCCGATCGCCACCACTATATCCGGCAGCTCGGCTCAGCGGGGTTTTGTCAGGTTCGCGCCATTCATCAGCACCAGTCAAGATGACGTGCGAGATGGGATTAGAAATAGAGAACGATCATTAAACCTCGTCCATTGGTCTATATAACACCCACCTCACTCCATTCATCAAATAAATTGTCCATTCGCAGTCTACAATCACTGTCCACGGACCATTTCACAACAGCCTGAATCCCTTTTCGTGCGAATACTCTTCTGATACAGATCTACAATGGCCACAACTACTCAGACAATCGCCTCGCCCCACACCTCCACCCTCCAAACATCCAACATCCACCGCGGCCCCGTCACCGCCAAGCTAAACTTCTACAAAGCCCCCGAAGACGGCTCCAAACCATTCAACTACGTCGAAACCCCCCCCGAAGGCCACCCCCAGCGCAACTTCAGCGACATCGACATCCCCATCACCATCTCCGACATCCGCGGCCACGAAGCATCCTACAGCCTCGACACCAACGCCTTCGCCGCCCTAACCAACATCCCCCCCTCCTCGGAGCACGACTTCCTGTCCGACGCCTCCGTCAAGCAGAACTACTACCCCGAAGTCGAGGCGCTCCTCCTCGCGCACGTCCCCCACGCCCAGCGCGTCCTCCTCTTCGACCACACCATCCGCCGCGCCACCCCCACCGCCGCCCGCGCCCCCGTCACGCGCGTCCACATCGACCAGACCCCTGCCTCCGCCCGCGCCCGCGTCGAGCACCACCTCCCTGCGACCGAAGCCGCCGCCCTGTTGAAGGGGCGCTACCGCATCATCAACGTCTGGCGGCCCATCAACGGCGCCGTGGAGTCCTTCCCGCTGGCGTTCGCGGACAGCGCGTCGGTGCCGGATGGGGCGCTTGTGGGTATTGAGCATCGGTATCCGGACCGCAAGGGGGAGACGGCGGCGGTGAAGCATACGGAGGGGCAGAGTTGGTGTTATTGGAGTGGGATGCGGGGGGATGAGAGGTTGTTGCTTGAGTGTTACGATAGTGAGAATGGGAGGGGGAGGGTGCCGCATACGGCGTTTGTGGATCCGAGGAGTGGGGTGGGGGCGAGGTTGAGGGAGAGTATTGAGGTGAGGGCGTTGGTGTTTGGTTGAGGTTGAGAAGGGGGAGGGGGGGAGGAAGGGGCTGCTGTGGTTTACGCGGAGCAGTGAGCTGGATGATGAGATGGGGTGTCTACAGTTAAAGATGATCACTGATAAGATAGTATATCCAGTTTACAAACCTATATGGGCACGTTTTTTGGTCATGAGAATTTTTCGAGCCATCCCTTTAAGACTTCGCGACATCCTTAAAGAGAATCATTGTAGGCAATCCCTTCTCATATATCGCCTCCGCCCTACCCAGGATGGAGAGCAAACCCTGAACGAACCAACATCTATCCTGTCCAACGCCTAAAAAGATATCGCATCATCTTCCTATTTAATCATCAGGTCGATTTACACTTACTGAAAGTCGCAAATTTTATAGACTCTGTAATAGGATCTAGCGAGAATGATAATGCAAATATTTCTTGCCTTTGTAAAATACTTTCGCTATTTGTATATAAGTACAACTATGTGCTTCTGTTTTTCCCATATTTTGTCGTAGTAGGATGGCAGGGGTCACAGCAGGGGCGGGTATGGTGGGTATAGGAGGGGAGGAGAGTGATGCTCATAGTGGAGGTGGCGCTGATAGGGAGATATGGAGATGTGATGGATGGGGGCGAGGGGGGG